>Ga0134121_10000265_pt1 | contig 62015 bp, 55 predicted proteins | sample KB301_FD_96463 | JGI IMG/M metagenome (GOLD analysis project Ga0134121, IMG submission 96463) | Terrestrial soil microbial communities without Nitrogen fertilizer from Kellogg Biological Station, Michigan, USA - KB3-0-1 | ecosystem: Environmental > Terrestrial > Soil > Unclassified ...
CAGCGGCACGACGACGTTCGGTGGCCTGGTGTCGGTGACGAGCCTGGCGACCGATGCGGCCGGTGCGACGGCGATCACGGGTGGTGGCGTCACCACCACCGGTGCGCAGACCTACAACGACGCGGTCACGTTCACCGGCGCGAACACCCTGACCAGCACCGGGTCAGGCAATGTGCTGTTCGCCACGACCACGAACGGGCCGGGTGGCGTCACGGTCAATACGGCGGGAGCCACGACGTTCACCGGCCTGATCGGCGGCACGACGGCGCTCGCCAATTTGGCGACCGGCGCCGGGGGCACGACCGTCCTGCCGGCGAGCGTGAACGCGAGTGCAGTTAGCCTGGGAGATGCGGTATCGACAGCCGGCGCGATCACGCTGAACGTGGGCTCGATCAGCGCGGCGAACGGCGCCAACAACTTCCCTGGTCTAGTGACGGTGACGGGCGGCAGCATCAGCCTCGCAACCAGCGGCACCTTCACGATCAACGCGAGCGGTGGGAGCGTCAACCTGAGCGCGGGCGGCTTCTCGACGGCGAGCACGTTGTCGGGCACCTCGGCCACGCTGAACAGTGCCACGCAGGTTGGTGGCGGTGGCACGTCGCTCGCAATCGATTTTGGCGGCGGTCAAGTAGTGCTCACCGGCGCAGCGTCGGGATGGAACCTCAGCGGGCCGAGCATCCCGCAGCCAACGTTTACGCCGACGGGGCAGAACACGGGCACCAACGTCTTCTATAACAACGGCTGCATTAGCGGCCCGGCGTGCGCGGGGGTATTCAGCGTCACGGCCTCGATCGGTGCCTCGGTATCGCAGATCGCCGCGCAGGCCCTGAAGGACGCGCAGTCGACCGACTCGGTCGCGAAGCAGATCGACTACGGCTTCGCCGGCGACGTTGGCACGACGCCGCCGATGGACCACCGCATTGACGAGACGGGCATTTCGACGCCCGACTGCTTCGACGAGAGTCGGGAGGGCACGCCCTGCAAATAAACCAAACGACGTAAAGTCAAGGCATGGCTCGGGGCGCTGCGGCGCCCCGATTTTTTTGCTCCCGGGTACAATCCCCCGTAAGGGAGGGTCGGCAGGCAAATGGCGGAGCAGGTCAGCGAAGCGACGGTGCTGTTCGCGGACGTGAGCGGCAGCACGAAGCTCTATGAGACGGCGGGCGACGCCGTCGCGCACGCCGCCATCGAAAAGTGCGTGAATCTCATGCGCGAGAAGACCATCGCCGCCAAGGGCAGGGTTATCAAAACCATCGGCGACGAGGTGATGTCGGCCTTCCCTAAGGCTGACAACGCGGCCGACGCGGCCATCGAGATGCAGAGCGCAATCGCCGAGCTGCCGCCGGTGGGCACCACACAAATTGGCATCCGCATCGGCTTCAATCACGGCCCGGTCGTCGAGCGCGACGGCGACGTGTTTGGCGACGCGGTAAACCTGGCCGCGCGGCTCGCCGGGGTCGCGACCAAGGGACAGATCATCACCGCGCGCGACACCGTCATGCTGATGGCGCCGATGCTCAAGGCCGCGACGCGCGCCATCACCACCATCCAGGTGAAGGGCAAGGCACAAGAGATCCAGGTCTACGAACTCATCTGGCAGCAGAGCGCGGACATGACGACGCTCGCCTCGCAGAAGTCGGTCTACAAGCCGAAGAACGCGAAGCTGCGGCTCATCGTCCAGGGCAACGAGGTCATCCTCTCGACCGAACGGCCGGCGATCGCGCTGGGACGCGATGCATCGGCGGACGTCGTAGTCCAGGAGCGCATGGCTTCTCGCGCGCACGGCAAGATCGAGCGTCGGCTGGACAAGTTCATCCTCACCGATCACAGCGCGAATGGCACCTTCATCACGGTCGAGGGCGACAAGGAGATCGTGCTGCGCCGGGAAGAATTCACCTTGCGCGGTCATGGCTGGATCGCCTTCGGCCAGACTCGCGCCACGGCCACGGACATCGTCGAGTTCTTCTGCGAATGACGTGAGCGGTGTGGGGTTCATCCCACGCCGCGGTCTGAGCCGATCCGCAATGCAGCAAATGGCTGACTGGACTGGCAAAAACGCTACTCCAAGGAAGGCCCTCGAAGCCGAGCAATCCGTGACAGGCGGTCGCATACGCGCGACGTAGTGCCTTGTGGCGACCCCTGTTGAAACACATAATTACGCTCTTGCCACAAGGGGATGCAATAAAGTCTTGAGCCATGGCGACCGCCCCGGCCCCTGACCTCAAAACGCTTGGCCGCTACAACCTCGAGCGCATACTCGGGAAGGGCGCCATGGGCGTTGTCTACGAAGGCATCGACCCGCGCCTCGGACGCCGGGTCGCCATCAAGACCATCCTGAAGAGCCACCTCGACGAGGACACGGCCAAGGATTACTCGATGCGGTTCGTGCGCGAGGCCCAGGCCGTCGCGCGGCTCAACCATCCGCACATCGTCCAGGTGTACGACTTCGGCGAGGAAGGCGATATCGCCTACCTCGTCATGGAGTTCATCAAAGGCAAGGAGCTCAAGAACTTCTTCGACGCGAACGAGCGCTTCGACCTGAAGGAAGCGGTGCGCATCATGGGCGAGCTGTGCGATGCGCTCGATTTCGCGCACAACGCCGGCATCATCCACCGCGACATCAAGCCGGCGAACGTGATGCTCGATGCGCAGGCGCGCACGAAGCTCACGGACTTCGGCGTGGCGCGGGTGCAGGACTCGGACAAGACCTCGGTGGAGCGCACGCAGGCCGGTACGATGGTCGGCACGCCCGCCTACATGTCGCCGGAGCAAATCACCGGCGGCAACATCGACAAGCGGACGGACGTCTTCTCCGCCGGCATCATCCTTTACCAGTTCCTCACCGGAGAGAAGCCATTCACGGGCTCCGGCGCCTGGACCATCGCAAAGAAGATCATCCAGGAAGAGCCGCCGCTCCCGTCCTCGCTGAACAACGCGATCACCCCGCTCTTCGATACGGTGGTGAACAGGGCGCTCTCCAAGAATCCCGACACGCGCTTCCAGTCGGCGCGCGATCTCGGCGTCGCGCTCAAGCGCGCGCTCGAAGGCAAGGGCATCGAAGACGATTCCGACAGGACCATCGCGGGTGCGATGACCGGCGAGTTTGCGACCCTGGCGCGACCCGCGCCCGCGGTGGCCAGGGCATCGCCGCAAGAATCCCAGCGCACGGCGGGAACCGGGACGCAGGCGGGCGGCAGCCAGGAGGTGGAGCTCGAGTTCTGGCGCGCGATCAAGGAGGGCAACGATCCCGACGACTTCGAGCTCTACGTCCAGCAGTTCCCGAACGGCATCTACTCGGCGCTCGCCAAACGCAAGATCGCGAAGCTGCGCGGCGTGCCGCTCGAGGAGTCGAGCGCCAAGGCGAAGGAACAGGAGAAAAAGGAGCTCGAGGAAGCTGCGCGGCGCGAAAGCGAGGCGAAGTCCAAGCTCGAGGCGGAGAAGGCGCGCCTCGAAGCGGAGATGGCGCGCAGGGAAGAGGAGTTCAAGAAGCGCGAGGCGGAGGCGGAGGCGAAGCGCCAGGCCGCCGACAAGGCCCGCGCGGAAGCCGAAGCCAAGGCGCGCGCCGAAGCCGCGGAGCTCGCCAAGCGCGAGGCGGAGAAGGCGCGCCAGGAAGCCGCGGCGGAGATGGCGCGCAAGGAAGCCGAGTACAAGAAGCGCGAGGCGGAGCGCGCCGAAGCCGAAGCAAAGGCGCGGGCGGAGGCAGAGGCGAAGGCGAAAGCCGAAGCCGCGGCGCGCGCGAAGCAGGCAGCCGAAGAGAAAGCGAAGCGCGAGGCCGAGCTGAAGGCGCGTGCCGAGCAGGAGGCGAAGCAGAAAGCCGAATTCGCGAAGCGCGAGGCGGATCTCAAGAAGCGCGTCGCGGAGGCTGAATCCAAGCCCGGCGGCAAGAAAGCGGCGATCAGGCTCGCGTCCATCGTCGGCGCAGTCGTGGTCCTCATTGCCGGCGCGGTGATCTTCTTCCTGCCGAAGGAAGATCCCGAGGCGGCCAAGAAGCTGCAGGCCATGCAGCAGCAGCTCGAGGAAGCAAAGAAACGCACGCAGGAGCTCGAGGCGGCGAAGCAGAAGGAAGAGCAGGCACGCGTCGCTCTGGAGAAGGCGCGCGCCGCGGAGGCGGAGGCGAAGAAATCGGGCGACTTGGCGAGGCAGAGGGAACTTGCCGAGGCGCGGATCAGGGCCGAGGCGGAGGCGAAGAAGCAGTCCGAAGTCACCAAGGCCGCGGAACAGCAGAAGCTCGCGGCTGAGAAAGGCGCGTCGGATGCGAGGGCGAGGGCCGACGCGAAGAAAGCCGAGGATGCGAGGGATGCACAGGCGCAGGCCGCCAGAGCGGCCGCGGAGCGGGCAGCGGCGGACAAGGCCGCGGCCGACAGGCTCGCCGCGGAGAAAGCCGCGCTCGACGCCGAGCGCGCGCGCATTGCCGCGGAGAAGCTCGAAGCCGAAAAGCTTGCCGCAGAGGCGAAGGCGGCGGCGGAAAGGGCAAAGCAGGCGCAGCAGCAGGCGCCCTCCGGTGCGCCCGGCAGCGGCAATCAGTACCAGGTCGCTGTGAGTCTCGAGGGCGAAGGCAAGGGTAAGGAAGCGGTCAAGGCCTATACGCAGGCCGCGCGCGGCGGCAACTGCGAAGCGGCGAAACGCCTTGGCGACATCTACGACAAAGGCCTGATCGGCATCACCCGCGACTACGCGGAGTCCCTCAAGTGGTACAACGCGGCACGCGTGCTTGGCTGTGACGTGCCGCTGCAGCAACGCCGCGGCTAGCCCTAAAATAAGAATTGCGTCACGAAGCGCCGCGTCGGCGAGCGGCGCCTGAGGCGCATTTGGGAAGGATACGCGGGAGGGGAAAGGCATGAGCGAGCGCGCTCGGCAGGTCGATGACGCCGATGCAACCGTAGTTCTTCCGACGCCAGGCCGAAAACGCAGCAGCGCGTTCGCGCCGGCCATCGAGCGGCAGGCTGCCGGGGCGGACCTGGCTGCGCTCGGCGGCCTCAACCCGCTCGTCGAAGCGGCCAATCCGATCCTCGCCGCCGTGCCGCAAATCCGGCATGCGCTGCGCCATCCCGATCCGTTGGCGTTGCGCGCGCGCCTGCGCGAGCAGATCGATGGCTTCGAGCGCAGCGCCCTGGCCGCCGGCATCGCCGACGAGCAGATGCGGAAGGGCCGCTTCGCTCTCTGCGCTTTGCTCGACGACTCGGCTGCGGCGACGCCTTGGGGGCGTGCCTGGGCCGGGAAAGGCGTGCTTGCCGAGGTAGAGGGCGAAGCTTACGGCGGCGACAAGTTCTTCACATTGCTCGAGGAAATGCTCGCCGCGCCGGAAGGCCAGGTCGAGGTGCTGGAATTCTTCTACGCCTGCCTCGCGCTTGGCTTCGAGGGCAAGTACCGCAGCGGCGACCGCGAGGGGCTCGCCCAGGCGCGCACCAGGCTCTACGGATTCATCGAGCAGCGCCGGGGAAAGATGTCGACAGAGCTCTCGGCGCGATGGCGCGGGGCGCAGATTCGCGCGAAGCGCGTGCCGGAGGCGCTTGCCGTCTGGGGCGCGGCATCCGCCTGCGCGCTCGTGCTGGCGGGACTCTACTTCGGCTACAGCGTGCTGCTCGGCGCCGAGTCCGATCCGGTTGCGCGCGAGCTTGCGCGACTGAAGCTGCCGCCCGTGTCGACTGCGTCAGCCGTGCCCAAGGCAGTGGCGGCCAGTTCCGCCGGCGTTTCGGCCACGGACCAGCTCGCGAAGCTCATTGGCGGCGGTGAGATCGAGGTCTCGCAGGTGGCCGACGGGACGCTGATCCTCCTCAAGGGTGATCAGCTCTTTCCACCAGGCAGCACCCGCCCGGATGCGAAGGTGCAGCCGGTCATCGAGCATGTCGCGCGGGCGCTCGACAAGCTGCCGGGGGCGGTGCTCGTCACCGGGCACACGGACGACCAGCCGATCCGCACGGCGCGCTTCCCCTCCAACTGGGAGCTCTCGACCGAGCGGGCGCGCAACGTGGTCGGACTGATGGCCGCGCAGATGAAGGACCCGACGCGATTGCGCGCCGAAGGACTCGCCGACTCCGAGCCGCTCGTGCCCAACGACAGCGCGGCGAACCGCGCCAAGAACCGTCGCGTGGCCATCATCCTGCGGAGTGGCTCGTGAACCTGCGCTGGATCGTGAGCGCGGCGGCGTGGCTCGCGTTCTCCGCCGCCGTCTGGTTTGTAGGCGACATGCTGCCCGCGCTGGAGAGCGCCGGCGCCCGCATTGCGCTGATCGTCATTGTGGGCATGGTGTTCCTCGCGTGGGAGATGTGGCGAGCCCGCAGGGCCGCTCAGGAGAACGAACAGTTGCTGGCGGGACTGGTCGGTGGCTCGATGGACGCGGATTCGGCGGAGCGAGCAGCCGCCGAGCTGCAGACGCTGCGCAAGCGATTCCAAGAGGCGCTCGGGGTTCTGAAGACGGCGCGTTTCAAGACGCCGGAGGGCGAGAGGCGCACCGTGTCGCAGCTTCCCTGGTACATGTTCATCGGTGCGCCAGGCTCGGGGAAGACCACCGCGCTCCTCAACGCCGGCTTGCGCTTCCCGCTGGGCGACCCTCGCTCGGGCGAGCAGTTGCTGCAGGGAGTTGGCGGCACGCGCAACTGCGACTGGTGGTTTACGGAGCAGGCAGTGCTGGTGGATACGGCCGGCCGCTACACGACCCAGGAGAGCGACCACCAGGCCGATGCCGCAGCCTGGCTCGGCTTCCTCGACCTCCTCAAGCGCTTCCGCGCGCGGCAGCCGCTGAACGGCGTGATCATCACGCTCAGCATTGGCGACCTCGTGCATTGGAACGAGGAGGAGCTGGGGCGCTACGCAAAGCACGTGCGCGAGCGCGTGCGCGAGCTCTATACGCGCCTCGGCGTCCGGCTGCCGATCTACCTGATGGTCACCAAGAGCGACCTTCTCGCCGGCTTCAGCGAGTTCTATTCGGAATTCGATGCCAAGCAACGCTCGCAGGTCTGGGGCACGACATTCGATCCGACGGAGCAGGCGCGTGGGCTCGGCGACAAGTTCAAGCAGGAGTTCGGCCATCTCGAGCGCCGGCTCTACACGCTCCTGCCCGAGCGCCTGCAGGACACGCGCGACCTGCAGAAGCGAGCATCGATCTATCGCTTCCCGCAGCAGTACCGTGTGGCCGGACCGCTGATTGCGAAGTTCTTGGACGGGGCCTTTGGCGGAGCCTGGGTGGGCGAGACGCCTTTCGTGCGCGGGGTCTATTTCACCAGCGGCACGCAGGAAGGCAGCCCGATCGATCGGGTGCTTGGCACGCTCGCGCGCAGCTTCAACCTCGAGCGCAAGGTGGCGCCGCCGCCGACGGGCGCCGGCAAGAGCTATTTCCTGAAGCGGCTGCTGCACGAGGTCATCTTCGGCGAGTCGGGGCTCGCCGGCTTCGACCGGGCGGCCGAGCGCAGCCAGCGGCTCGGGCGCCGCGTTGCTTACGCGGCATTTGCTGCCCTTGCAATCGGATTCGGGCTTCTCTGGACCACGAGCTTCCTCGGCAACCGCAACCTCATCGCTACGGCCGAGGCGAAGACGTCGGAGACCAAGCGCGACATCGATGCGGTCAAGAGCTTTGGCTCCCGGGATGAAGCGAAGCTGATCGCACTCCTCAACAAGCTGCGCAGCCTGCGCGATGCCGCTCGCGGCAGCGATTCGGGCGTGCTGCACACCGGCTTCTACCAAGGTGACAAGCTCGGCGCCCAGGCGACGCGGGCATATCGCAACGCCTTGCGCGACAGCTTGCTGCCGGATCTGACGATCTCCCTGGAAAACGCGCTGCGCGCCCGCGGCGGCGATGTGGTGCGCAACGGCTATGTCGCGCTGTACGACGATGCGAACCGCGATGTCGCGGCGATCGAGAAGGCGGCGCGTCAGGTGTGGAGGTTGCCCGATTCGCTGAACGGCGACCTCTCGGCCCACCTGCGCGAAGCGCTGGCCGAGCGGCCGCTGACGCTGCCGCGTCCGCAGTACCAGTTGCTGGTCAAGAAATCATGAAGGCGGCGGGCGGCTCGCCGCAGGAAAGTTTTCCCGCCGGCTGGTACGGCAAGGTTCCCGGCACCGGCGACTTCATCACGCGCCGCATGCCTGGTGCTTTCAGCGAATCGTGGGACCGCTGGCTGCAGGCGGCGATCGCCGGCAGCCGCGAGCGCCTCGGCGGGCGCTGGCGCGATACCTACCTTTCCATGCCGATCTGGCGCTTCGTGCTCTCGCCCGGGATGCTGACGCAGAACGCATGGGCCGGGATCATGGTGCCGAGCGTCGACGCGGTCGGCCGCTATTTTCCGCTTGCTGTGGCGTGCGCACTGCCTTCCGAGAGCCTGAACATCGTCGGAACGCTGCTCGCGGCCGAATCGTGGTTCGACGACATCGAGGCGATCGCGCTGTCGGCGATCGCGCCTGGGGCCAACTCGGCTGCGATCGACGCCGCCATCGCGCGAAAGGCGTTCCGCATCGAATGGCTGCGCCATCCGGAAGGCCGCGACGACACGGTTCCAATGCGATCAGCCACGCCGCAGATGCTGTGGGTGCCGCTCGATGCCCGCAACGGCCGGCCGCCTGCGCAAGAAGTCTTCGATCTCGCGGCGCGGCTTGCCGAGCCCACCGCCGTCTGGCTTGCCGAGGAATCAGAGCTTTTCGGCCGCTGCCTCCTCCTGTGCGAGTCCCTGCCGCCCGCCGAGCAGTACTGCGCCATGATGGACGGACGCTGGGTCGAGCGCGGCTGGGGCCACCGCGATGTACGCGGCGGCGCCAGTGTCCAGGTGAGCTGAAGGATGTCGATCACCGTCAAGGTCTTCACCAAGCAGGGCGGAAGGCCAACGCTCTACCAAGCGCGCGACTTCGAGGCGTTGCCGGTGACCATCGGCCGCGATGCCACCTGCACGCTTGCTCTCGACGATCCACACAAGCACATCTCGCGCGTGCACGTGGAGCTTGAGGAGGAAGACGGCATCTACTGGATGTCGGTGGTCTCGAAGGTGAACCCGGTGATGGTGAAGGGACGCCGCTACGGCCCGGGCACGCGCCTCACGCTCAAGTCGGGCGACAGCTTCGAGATGGGCGAGTTCGAGGTGCAGGTCGTGTTCCTCGAGGAAGCCGTGGAAGCGGAGCCGGCCCCGCCGCCGCTAGCCGAGAAGAAGTCGATGATCTCGGCCCTCGCCGAGGAGGGCGAAGGCACCGATTCGACCGATATCCCACCGCCCGAGCCGGGCATCTTCGATGAGCCGACGCTGATGGGCGGCACCGAAGAGCCGACCTACACCGGGCCGGCAGCCAAGCCGGGGGCTTCGCCTGCATCGCCACCGGCCGAAGCGAAACGGGCCCCAGCTCCGGTCGTGCCGCCGGCCTCGCTGAGCGACGCGCTGCGCTTTTTCCTCGAAGGCGCTGGCATGCCGGCCGAGGACCTGTCGCCCGAGCAGGCGGAGAAACTCCTGCGAGATTGCGGTGCGGTGCTGCGTGCCGCGGTGGAAGGGCTGATGATGCTCCTCATCGCGCGGGGGGAGATGCGCAAGGAATTCGAGGCGGAGGAGCGCACGATGGTCGCCGCGCGCAACAACAACCCGCTCAAGCTGATGGGCGATCCCCGCGAGGCGATGCAGTTCCTGCTGGATCCCGGCGGCCGCGCGGGCGGGTTCCTCGATCCGGTGCAGGCGATTGGCGATGCCTCCGAAGACCTGCGCGCGCACGAGCTCGCGCTCATGACCGGGATGCGTTCCGCGATCCTGGGCGCGCTGCGGCGCTTCGACCCGAAAGTGATCGAGAAATCGCTGGAGAAATCCACCGGCTTCAGCTTCGGCGGCAAGAAAGCCAAGCTCTGGGAAGCGTTCGTCGAGCACCAGAGCCGGCTTGCGCAGGAAGCGCAGGAAGACTTCAACAAGATCTTCGGCCGCGATTTCATGTCGGCTTACCAGGCGCAGATCCGCAAGCTGAGAAGCGGCAAATAAAGGCAGCCTTGCCATTCCACCCGATACTGTATGAAAATACAGTATGAGTGGCCTGGATGCAATCCTGCAGCGGCACCCGGTCTGGCGTGGCGGCTCCCTCGGGAAGCCCATCGGCGTCCTGCCAACTGGTTTTACGCTGCTCGATCCTGAGCTTCCAGGCGGCGGCTGGCCGCGCCAAGCCCTTACCGAGGTGCTGCACGAAGGCTCGGGCATCGGCGAGCTGGGGCTGATCTTCCCGGCACTGGCAGGGCTGACGAGCGCGGGGCAGCGTACGGTGTGGGTCGCGCCGCCGCACGTGCCGTATGCCCCCGCGCTGGCAGCTGCCGGCGTCGACCTGGTGAACCTGCTGATCATCCGTCCTCAGAACCGCTATTACGCTTTGTGGGCAGCGGAGCAGGCGCTGCGCTCGGGCAGCTGCCATGCCCTCGTTGCCTGGCTGCCGAAGGCGCGTTACGCCGAGCTGCAACGACTGGCAGTGGCGGCCGAGAGCGGCCGTGCGGCAGCCTTCGTCTTCCGGCCTCTCGCCGTCGCCGCAGAATCCTCGCCGGCCTGCCTGCGCCTCGCCCTCGCGCCGGCCGGGCTTGAGCTCGGCGTGCAGATCCTCAAGCGCCGCGGGGCCCCGCTCGCCGCGACGCTCTACCTGCCTCTGAAAAGACCGTTCCATGCTCTGGGTCGCGCTGCACCTGCCCGGGCTCGCGGCGCAAACGCTGCCGCCGCTCGCCGCCTGGGCCTGCCAGTTCACGCCTAGAGTCGCGCTCGAGCCGGACGCGCTGCTCCTCGAAGTCGAAGGCAGCCTGCGCTATTTTGGTGGTAATGCGCGGCGGCCCGACGCGCTCCGCGTTGCATTGGAATGCGGCTTGGCCGAGCTCGGCGTGCAGGCCTCGCTCGCCACTGCGCCGACCGCGCGCGCGGCGCTCTGGTGCGCACGCGGCGGCGGATTGCCTTTCCACGAGTTGCCGGTTTCCGTGATGGGTGGCGATCACGCAGGGTTTTTCAAAAGCATCGGTGTCACGACCCTGGGCCAGCTGCTGGCGCTGCCGCGTAAAGGATTGGCGCAACGCTGCGGCCAGGGGCTCATCGACGAGCTCGACCGCGCGCTCGGCAAGCTCCCGGAGCCGCGCGAATTCTTCGCCCCGCCCGAGCGCTTCAGCGCCCGGCTCGAGCTGCCGGCGCAAGTGAGCCACGCCGAAGCGCTCCTTTTCGGCGCGCGCCGACTTCTCGCCCAGCTCGAGGGACTGCTCGCCGCGCGCCATGCGGGTGTGCGCGCTTTCACGCTCGGGCTCGTGCATCTCGGCAGCTCGACGAGCGAAGTGAGAGTGCAGCTCGCCTCTACGACACGCGATGCAGAACGGCTTTCACAGCTGCTGCGCGAAAAGCTGGCGGTGCTCAAGCTTGCTCAGCCGGTCGAGGCGATCGCACTGTCGGCCGCCGATTTCCTGCCGCTCGCCGGCAGGAGCGATGCTCTCTTTGCCGAGCGCGGCGCCGAGCGCGAGGATTGGGACCGCCTGGTCGAGCGCCTGCAGGCGCGCGTGGGACGCGACGCGGTCTACGGCGTCAGCGCCTATCCGGATCACCGGCCGGAATACGCCTGGCACCGCGTCGATCCCGGCGAATGGGATCCGCACGAGTTCGTGCAGCCGGGGCCGCGCCCGGCCTGGCTGCTCGAGCGAGCGTTGCCGGTGGACGAGGGCAGGCTCGCGCTCGTCGCCGGGCCGGAGCGCATCGCCTGCGGCTGGTGGGACGGCGATGAAGCGAATCGCGACTACTTCGTCGTCGAGCTCGGCCTCGCGCTCGCCTGGGCCTATCGTGAGCAAGGACAGTGGTACGTGCATGGCTTTTTTGCCTGACTACGCCGAGCTGCACGCGCTCTCGAACTTCAGCTTCCTGCGCGCCGCCTCGCACCCGGAAGAGCTCGTGCAGCGCTCTCACGCGCTCGGCTACAAGGCGCTTGCGCTGACGGACGAATGCTCGCTCGCAGGCAGCGTGCGGGCGCATTTCGCGGCCAAGGAATGCGGCCTGCACCTCATCCACGGCACGGAAATCGCCGTCGACAGCTCGCGGCTCGTCCTGCTTGCCACCGACCGCGCCTCCTACGGCGCCATTGCCTCGCTCATCACGACCGGCCGCCGCCGCAGCAAGAAGGGCGCGTATGCGTTGTCGCTTGCCGATCTGGAGAAAGTGGATGCGCTGGTCCTTTGGGTGCCGGGGGAGGATCTCTGCCTGGCGCCATGGCTTGCCGAGCGCTTCGCCGGACGCGCCTGGATCGCGGCCGAATTGCACTGCGGCCCGAACGACCGCGCGAAGCTGCAGAGCCTGCAGGCGCTGGGAAAGGCGCATGGGCTTCCGCTCGTCGCGGCAGGCGACGTGCGCATGCACGTGCGCTCGCGCAAGCGCCTGCACGATGTCCTGACGGCCATACGCCTGGGCAAGACCGTGGCGCAATGCGGCCAGGCGCTGGAACCCAATGCGGAGCGCAGCCTCCGGCTGCGCTTGCGCCTGGCACAGCTCTATCCGGAGGAAATGCTGGCGCAGAGCGTGCGCATCGCCGCACGCTGCCGGTTTTCGCTGGACGAGCTGCGCTACGAATATCCGGCCGAGATCGTGCCCGAAGGCCATACACCGGCGAGCTGGCTGCGTCGGCTGGCGGAAGAAGGGCTGCAACGCCGTTTCCCGAACGGCGTAGATCCCAAAGTGCGCGCAATGGTCGAGCACGAGCTCACGCTCATCGCCGAGCTGCGCTACGAGCCCTTCTTCCTCACGGTCGAGGACCTGGTGAGCTATGCGCGCTCGAAGAACATCCTTTGCCAGGGGCGCGGATCGGCGGCAAATTCCGTGGTGTGCTACGCGCTTGGCATCACGGAGATCGATCCGGCGCGGATGAACGGACTCTTCGAGCGCTTCGTCTCGCGCGAGCGGAACGAGCCGCCGGACATCGACGTCGACTTCGAGCATCAGCGGCGCGAGGAAGTGATCCAGTACGTCTACGAGAAGTACGGCCGCCACCGTGCCGCGCTCGCGGCAACCGTCATCTGCTATCGGCCGAAGAGCGCGGTGCGGGAGGTCGGCAAAGCGCTCGGCGTGCCGATGGAGGAGGTGGATCGTGCGGCCAAAGGCTTCGCCTTCTGGGATCAGCCGATCCCGGCCGAGAACCTGTGGATGCAGCTCGCGCAGATGCTGCGCGGCTTCCCGCGGCACCTGTCGCAGCATCCCGGCGGCTTCGTCATCTCGCGCGGCCCGCTCGCCGAGCTCGTGCCGATCGAGAACGCGGCGATGCCCGAGCGCACCGTGATCCAGTGGGACAAGGACGACCTCGAGTCGCTGGGACTCCTCAAGGTCGACGTGCTCGGGCTCGGCATGCTCTCGGCAATCCGCCGCGCGCTCGCCATGGTCGGCATGCGCATGCAGGATGTGCCGCCGGAAGACCCGGCGGTGTACGCGATGATCCAGAAGGCCGACACCATCGGTGTCTTCCAGATCGAGTCGCGCGCGCAGATGAGCATGCTGCCGCGCCTCAAGCCCAAGGAGTTCTACGACCTGGTAGTGGAGGTGGCCATCGTGCGACCGGGACCGATCCAGGGCGGCATGGTGCATCCGTATCTGCGCCGGCGACGAGGCGAAGAGGAGGAGACTTATCCGAGCGACGCTGTGAAGCAGGTGCTCGGCCGCACGCTCGGCGTGCCGATCTTCCAGGAGCAGGTGATGCAGCTCGCCATGGTCGCCGCGGGCTTCACGCCCGGCGAAGCCGACCGCCTGCGACGTTCGATGGCGGCGTGGAAGAAGCGCGGTGGCCTGGAGCATTTCGAAGACAAGCTGAAGAGCGGCATGATGCGCCACGGCTATAGCGCCGCATTCGCCGACGGCCTGTACAAGCAGATCCTTGGCTTCGGCGAATACGGCTTTCCCGAGTCGCACGCGGCGAGCTTCGCGCTGCTCGTCTACGTGTCTTCGTGGCTCAAGTGTCACCATCCGGCCGCTTTCTGCGCTGCGCTGCTCAACAGCCAGCCGATGGGTTTTTATGCGCCGTCGCAGCTCGTGCAGGACGCTCGCCGGCATGGCGTGGAGGTCCTGCCACCGGATGTGAATGCAAGCGAGTGGGATTGCACGCTCGACGGGCGAGCCTTGCGCCTGGGGCTTCGCATGGTGAGTGGGATGCCGGAGACCGAGGGGAAGCGCATTGCCGCCGGCAAGCCGTATCAGCGCGTGTTCGATCTCGATCTCGACCGGAAAAGCCTCCAAGCCCTTGCCGCTGGCGGCGCCCTGCAATCAATCACGGGGCATCGTCGCCTTGCGCATTGGGCAGCCGCGGGCGCGGCGCGGCGGCCTGCGCTCGATGCTCCGCCGGGCGAATTACTGCCTGTCCTCGCCGAACCCACCGAGGGCGCGAATATCGTCGCCGACTACGCGAGCCTGGGCCTCACGCTCGGGCGCCATCCGCTGGCCTTGCTGCGCGCAAAGCTCGAGGCGATGGGTCTTGGCGATGCGCGCGAGCTGCACAAGCTGCCGCACGGCAGCCCGGCGCGCGTCGCCGGGCTCGTCACCTGCCGCCAGCGCCCTGACACGGCGAGTGGCGTGGTGTTCGTGACCCTGGAGGACGAGACCGGGAACATGAATATCGTCGTGTGGAACCGCCTGGTCGAGCGCCAAAGGCGCGAGCTGCTGGGCGCGCGCCTGCTCGGCGTGCAGGGGACGATCGAGCGCGATGGCGACGTCGTGCATCTGATCGCACGGCGCCTGACGGACCATAGCGCGCTACTCGGACCGCTCGAAACGGCCTCGCGCGATTTCCATTAAGCTTTCACCGTGAGTGAAATCCTCAGCCTGATCGCACGGCGCCGCAGCCGCCGGCCGGCCGCTGATCTTGCCGAGCTGTCCCAGCTGTTCAAGCGCCTCAGCGTCTGCGCGGTGCAGGAAGCGGCGGAAACCGAGGATCGCATCTGGGACGTCTGGATGCATCATCCGCACCGTGCGGCCGCGGCAGCCCTCGAGGCAGCGACACGCGACATCGCGGCGCGACGCTACGACATCGCTGAAACGCGGCTGACAGTGCTCCTGCGCAGCGCGCCGCTCTATGCCGAGGCCTGGCACAAGCGCGCGACGCTCTATTACCTGCAGGGACGCGACGAGGAATGTCTGCAAGACATCCAGCGCACCCTCGAGCTCGAGCCGCGGCACTTCGCCGCCATGCTGCATTTCGCCGAGATCCGGCTTGGCGACAGCGCAGGGTCAGAGGCGCGCTATGCGTTCGCCGCGGCGCTGACGCTGCACCCTCACCTGTCGCGCGCACGCGAAGCGCTCGCTGACAAAGCCTGACTGCGGCCCGGCGGCCGGGGGCCCGCAGGGGCCGCCTATAATCGCGGCATGAACGAAGCCAACTATAAGGTGACGGTAGCGCGCGATCTCGAAGACCTCATTCCGGTATTCATGTCCAATCGCAAGAAGGAGCTCGACACCCTGCGCGTCGCGCTCGCGTCGGCCGATTTCGAGCAATTGCGCCAGCTTGGCCACCGGATGAAAGGGGTGGGGGTTTCTTACGGCTTCGATCACGTCTCCACGCTCGGCAAGTACATCGAGGACGGTGCCCGCAGCGGCGACCGGGCGGGCCTGGAGGCGCGCATCACCGAATACGCCGAATACCTCTCCAAGGTACAGATCGCGTACGAATGAGCGCCGCCGAGCGTGCGATGATGGCGCTCTAGCGATGCGCATCCTCATCATCGACGACGATCCGGATCTCCGGAACCTGCTCGGCCACTACATCAAGCAGCGCTGGCCGGACTGGGCGGTCGACGAGTACGACCCGCTCGAGCGCAACTTCCCGGCCGATGATTTTGCGCTCGGCAGCTACCAGGCGCTGATTCTCGACTACATGCTCGGGCGCGGCGACGGCCTCGAGTGGCTGCAGCGCCTGAAGCAGCGGCAGGACTGCCCGAAGATCCTGTTCCTCACCGGCGCGGGCAACGAGATCATCGCCGTGCGCGCCATGAAGCTGGGCGCCGACGACTACCAGCGCAAGCAGGAGTTGACGCGCGAGAAGCTCCTCACCTCGCTGCACGAACTCACCGCCGGGGCGAGGGAGGCGACGCTTTCGCCCGAGCTTGCGGCCCGCGCCGAGGGCCACTCGCTCGGCGCCAAGATCCGCATCCCGGGCATCAAGGTGCTGCGCCTGATCGGCGAGGGCGGCATGGCGCGGGTTTACCTCGCCTCGCGCGAGGGAGACGACGAGCCGCTGGTGGTGAAGATCCTGCGGCGCGAAATCCTCGCCAACAAGACGGCGCTCGCGCGCTTCATCGAGGAATATGCCATGGTCGAACGCGTGCAGAGCCGCCACGTCGCGCGCATCTTCGGCCACGGCAAATCCGAGGAGCACGCCTACCTCGTCATGGAGTTCTTCGAGGGCGGCGACCTGCACAAGCGGCTGACCGGGAAGGCGATAGACCCGGGCGAGGCGTTGCGCATCTTCCGCGAGCTGATGTTCGCCCTGGGGGACATCCACGAAAAGGGCATCCTGCACCGCGATCTCAAGCCGCAGAACCTGATGTTCCGGCAGGACGGCACGCTCGCCATCCTCGACTTCGGCATCGCGAAGGACATCGCGGCGGTCGATCGCACACACCAGGGCGAAGTGCTCGGCACCCCGCGCTACATGAGCCCCGAGCAGGTGCAGGGCCGGGCGCTCGATCTACGGACCGACATCTACAGTGCGGGCGTCCTTCTGTACCAGATGCTCACGGGCCACCATCTCTTCGACGGCGATACCGCCATGGAAGTCGCGCTGCAGCACGTCAATACGCCGCCGCCGCCGCTACCAGAACAGTTCGAACGCTATCAGTATCTGCTCGACAAGCTCCTCGAGAAGGACCGCGACGCGCGGTTCCGCAATGCCGACGAGGTGATCGGCTTCCTCGACCGCAAGCTCGGCTCGTCGGCCGAGGCGGACGTCACCCAGAAGCTGCACTAAGGCAATTTCGCCCAGATTGCCCTGAGCTGGTCGGGGAGGTCCTTGGGCGAGAACGGCTTCGAGATCGTGCCGGCAGCGCCGAGCGTCAGCAGCTCTTCCATGTCCTTGTGCGTCGCTTTGGCGGTGATGAACACGACCGGTAAGGCGCTCGTCTCCTGGTTTTGCTTCATGTGACGGAAGAGCGTGGGGCCGTCCATGGCCGGCATCATCCAGTCGAGCATGACGAGATCGGGCTTGAAAGAGGTGATCCTGGCGATGGCGGTGGTGGAATCGCTCACCACGTCGACGGTCATCTTGCCGACGCGCTCGAGCGACATGCGCACGATGCGCTGGATGTCCTCGTCGTCTTCGACATAGGAGATGCGTTGCAGCGGGCGATCAGGCATGGCGCGGGAGCTCGAACCAGAAAATCGTACCGCCGCCGTCGCGGTCATCGAAGCCTATGCGGCCCTGCATCAGCTCGACCAGCCGCTTGCAAATGGCCAGCCCGAGGCCGGTACCGCCTTTCTGGCGCGTCGCGGTCGAATCGGCCTGGTTGAAGCGGCCGAAGATGCGCGAACGGAAAGCCTCCGGGATGCCGGGGCCCTTATCGTGCACGCCGACGCGTAGCTGGCCATTGATCTCCTCGGTGGTGATCTCCACGACCTCGCCCTCGGGGGAGAACTTGGCGGCGTTTGAAAGCAGGTTGGTCATGACTTGCAGCAGGCGCTTGCGGTCGGCATTGACCTCGTAAGTCAGCAGCTCGCCACGCGGCTCGAAGCGCACGTGGAAACGGTCGCCGAAGCCTTTGTTGAGGAGCATCGACTCGCGTACCAGCTCGTCGACGCGGATGACCTCCCGGTTCAGCGCGAGCTTGCCGGACTCGATCTTCTCGATATCGAGGATGTCGTTGATCAGGTCGAGCAGCCGCTGGCCATTACGCTCGGCCACTTCGGTCAGCTCGGCCACGTCCTTGTTGACGTCGCCGAGCACACCGGCGTTGATGAGTTGCAGCGAGCCGATGATCGAAGTGAGCGGCGTGCGCAACTCATGCGAAAGGGTGGAGGTGAATTCCTTCTTCATGCGCTCGGCCTCAAGCTGAGCAGTGATGTCGCGGCCCTGGGCGATGACGGCGATGAGGTGGCCCTCGGGATTGACGAGGGGAGTCACGGTCCAGTCACACACGACCGTGAGGCCGTCGCGCCGCGGATTGCGCACTTTGACGCCGGCGCTAGGCGTGCGCGATTTGACCATCGCGGCCCATTCGCGGTCGAAATCCGGGTGGTACTTCGGCAGGACGATCTGCTTCGCCGATTTGCCGACCAGCTCGCCGGCGGCATAGCCAAAAAGCAGCTCCGCCGCATGATTTACTTCGTGGACGACGCCGTCGGTATCGAGCTCGAGCACGGCGATCGGCGCGCGCTCGGCAAAGAGCGCGAGCTTGCGCCCGCTCGCCTCGATCTGCCGGCGAGCTTCCTGCAGCTCGACGAGCTGCCGCTGGTAGGCATGGCGCAGCCGGTAGCCGGACAGGAATACGCCGTTCAGGCGGAAGGCAATGGCGACGCTCGCGCCGAAGAAGAGCGGAATGAGCAATGCGATCTCGGCAAAGAGCCGGTTGCCGAACGTCGCCAGCACGTAGGTGAAAGGCAGAGCGATTGCTGCCGCGTAAGCCGCAAACATCGGCCAAGAGGCCGCATACATCGGGATGCCGCCCGAGAGGACGCCCGCGAGCAGGAAGGCGAGGAACACCTGCCGCTCATCGGCATGCGATGGAAAGAACACCGCCGCCGCAAACCCCCAGACCGCCCCCGCGGCAAAGGCGCCGATGCCGAGCCAGCGCAGCCACTGGCCGGTGTTCTCGTGGCGGCGGGCGTCGTTGCGGTAGCCGAGGTAGAGCATGCCGTGAAGCAGAACGACAAGGGCGAGCAGCCCGCCCCAGAAAAGCACGAGCTCGATGAGCCGCCCTTCGCGCAGCTCCCACGCCGCGATGACCCCGGTGACCACGGTGGCACCCATGCCGAGCGGCAGCTGGCTATAGAGCTGCTCGACGCGGTCGGCGCGGACTTGCGCGGGGTCGGCGCGCTCGCGAATGTCGGCGGTCAATGCCGCCACTCTCGCGGCCGGCTCGACGCTATCTATCCCGTTGGCTAGCGTGTTCATTGGCAGTCGGGGTCCTGGCGCCCAACGCCAATTCTAAAGGCTTATCAGAAGGTCCTGCTGTTTCGGATCACGCCAACTGCGATGCCTTCGATGGCGAGCGGCTCGCGGCGCAAGTCGACTTCGATCGGCGAGAACTCGGGATTCTCGGCTTCGAGTTGCACCGCGTGGCCGCGGCGGCGGAAGCGCTTCACCGTCACCTCGTCGCCCAGGCGTGCGACGACAATCTGGCCGCTGCGCGCATCATCGGTCTTGTGGACGGCGAGCAGGTCGCCCTCGAGGATACCGGCATCGCGCATCGACATGCCGCGCACGCGGAGCAGGTAATCGGCCCGCGGCGTGAAGAGGTTGGGATCGACCTGGTAGCGTCCCTGCACGTTCTCTTCGGCGAGGATCGGCGCGCCCGCGGCGACGCGCCCGACTACCGGCAGCTCGAGGAGCTTGCCGGCACGCTGGCCGCCACGCACGCGGATGCCGCGCGAAGCGCCTGAGGAGATCTCGATGGCGCCTTTTCTCTCGAGCGCGCGCAGGTGCTGCTCGGCCGCGTTCACCGAGCGAAAGCCCATTTTCTCGGCGATTTCCGCTCGCGTCGGCGGATAGCCCGACACCTCGGTCAACTCGCGCACGAGGCGCAGGATCTCGGCTTGCCGGTCCGTCAGGGGTTCCATAGGACTGGCATTATATACAGTATCAGAGAAGTCCGCCCTGGACGGGCTCCGTGGTCTCTTCGATGAGCGCGGGATCGTCGTTCTCCGGCTGGTTGACCCGCATGCTGACCGGCCGTGCCGCCATGCGCTCGGCCGGGTAGGGACGGATCAGCTTTTGCGCATCGCGATGGCCGGTGTCGAGCCACTCGCAGTAATCCTCCGGCTGCACGATCACCGGCATGCGATCGTGGATCGGCGCCATGAGCGCGTTCGGCGTAGTCGTGATGAGCGAGACGCTCCGAATCCCATCCCAAATGGCGGTGATGCCGGCGAGCGCAAAGAGCTCTCTATCGATCGGCCGGAAATGCCACGGTTGCTTGCGCTTTGCCACTACCTGCCATTCGTAGAAGCCGCTCGCCGGAACGAGGCAACGCCAGCGTCGAAATGCCTCGCGAAAGGCGGGCCGCTCGGCCACGGTTTCGCCGCGCGCATTGGCCAGTCTGGCGCCGAATCCCCAGCGGTTGTGGCGTGCGACCCGCTTTCCGTCGCGCTCGAGGCGCACGACGAGGATCTCGCCGCCCGGACAGATGTTGTAGCTCGCCTTGAGCTCGGGCTGTGCTTCGAGCCCGAACTGCAGCGCGACGACTTCGGGATGCGCGTGGATCTCATACCGGCCACACATGGCGTGGAGGTTACAATCCTCTCGGATGATCATCCAGTCGCTGCTGGACACCGACCTCTACAAGTTCACGATGATGCAGGTCGTCCTGCATCATTTCCCCGGCGCGCAGGTCGAGTACAAGTTCAAGTGCCGCACCGAGGGCGTCGATTTTCGACCGTACCTCGACGAGATCAGGCGGGAGATCAGCGCGCTCGGCGAGCTGCGCTTCCGCGAGGACGAGCTCGCCTATCTGCGCGGCCTGCGGTTCATGAAATCCGACTTCGTCGATTTCCTCGCGCTCTTCCATTTCAACGACAAGTACGTGCGCCTCGGCCATGGCGAGCGTCCGGGAGAGATGGACATCACCATCCGCGGCCCGTGGCTGCATACGATCCTGTTCGAGATTCCGGTGCTCGCCATCGCCTCGGAGGTCTATTTCCGGCGCACGCAACCGCGTCCGGACCTCGACGAAGGCCGCCGGCGTCTTAGAGCGAAGATCGACCTCGTGCGCACGGTCGAGCGCGAGCTCGATTTCCGGATTTCCGACTTCGGCACGCGCCGGCGTTTCTCGATGGCGTGGCACGAGGAGGTATTGCAAACCTTGAAGCGCGAGGTGCCCGAGTACTTCGCCGGCACCTCCAACGTCTGGTTCGCCATGCGCAACAACCTGACGCCGCTCGGCACGATGGCGCACGAATACATGCAGGCTTGCCAGGCGCTCGGCCCGCGGTTGCGCGACTCGCAGACCTTCGCCTTCGACAAATGGGCGCAGGAGTACCGCGGCGACCTCGGCATTGCCGTGGCCGATACCTATGGGACCGACGCTTTCCTGCGCGACTACGACATGTATTTCTGCAAGCTCTTCGACGGTGCGCGGCACGATTCAGGCGACCCGTTCGACTGGGGCGAGAAGCTCATCGCGCACTACCGCAGGAACCGGGTCGACCCTCGCACGAAGCAGCTCATCTTCTCCGACCAGCTCTCATTCCCGCTCGCCATCGCCATCGCGCGGCGGTTTTACGGCCGGGCGATCACCGCATTCGGCATCGGCACCAACCTCACCAACGATCTCGGCTACGAGCCGATCAACGTCGTCATCAAGATGACCGAGTGCAACGGGCAGCCGGTGGCGAAGCTGTCCGATTCGCCCGGCAAGACCATCAGCAAGGACGCGGGCTACCTGCGCTACCTGCGCCAGGTATTCGGCCTGGAGCCCGCCGAGAAGATCTGATCCCGCGTTTTTTCCGGGGGACGGCCGCCGCCGTCCTCGCCACCTGCTTCGCGCTCAACATGTTCGGGCGCGGCCTTGGCGACACCTATGTGGTGTTCGTGCTGCCGCTCGAGCGCGACTATGGGTGGACCCGCTCGCAGCTCACCAGCGTCTATTCGATCTACCTCCTGATGCACGGCTTCACCTCGCCGCTCGTCGGGCTTGTCTTCGACCGCCTCGGGCCGCGGTGGGTCTACACCGCCGGGCTCGCGTGCATGTGCGCGGCCTTCTTCCTCGCCGCGGGGCTCGCGAACCTGTGGCAGTTCTATCTCTTCGTCGGCGGCATGATCGGCATCGGCGTGAGCCTGACCGGCATGGTGCCTGGCTCGGCGCTGATCGCGCGCTGGTACCGCGAGCGCCTGTCGAGCGCGATCGGCATCGCCTTTTCCGCAGCCGGCGTGGGCACGATCATCTTCGTGCCTCTCACGCAGGCGCTGGTGGGCGGCTACGACTGGCGGGTCGCCTACCGCGTCCTTGGGACGGTGCTGCTCCTGCTTGTCCCGCTGGTCGCGTTCCTGGTCCCCTGGGACCGGTTTTATGCCGGCCATCCCGAACGCGCGCATGGCGCCAAGCTGCAGCCGGGCGAGGAGGGATGGACCCTCGCCAAGGCGGTGCGCACCCGGCTCTACTGGGGCCTCTGCCAGGTCTTTTTCTTCACCGCGACCGCGATGTTCACCGTGATCGTCCAGCTCGTCGCCTTCTTCGTCGACGTCGGCTTCACGCCGATCACCGCGGCGAGCGCCTACGGGGCACTGGGCCTCATGTCGGCGATGAGCGTCATGGGCAGCGGCTTCACGTCGGACCGCTTCGGCTACCGGCAGACGATCACAGTTACCTTCATCGGCACCGCCACCGGCATGGCGCTGCTGCTTCTGCTTACTTACACGGCTTCAGCGGTCGTGCTGGTGGCGTTTGTGCCGATCTTCGGCCTTTGCATGGGCGTGCGTGGCCCCATCATCTCGTCGATCTCCACGCGTTATTTCGCCGGCCCGAACGTCGCGACCATCTACGGCACGATCTATTCGACCAACGCAGTCGGCGCGGCCTTTGGCTCGCTCATGGGCGGCCTGCTGCACGACCTGACGAGCGGCTACCGCGCCGGCCTGGCGGTGGCCATGGTGTGCGTGGTGATCGCCTCGACGCCGTTCTGGACCGTGCCCGCGCTCAGGAATTTCCGCTGATCCGTCGCATGCGCCGCTCGCGTTCCGCGAGCGTGCAGCCGCGCAGGTCCGCCACGCCGTGCTCGGTGACGAATACGCCCGCTTCACTGCGCGGCACCGACACCGGGCCGGAAAGGTGCTCCACCACCCGCGATGCCGGCAGGGCGATGATGGACAGGCCGCCGGGCGACTGATTGGCGGCGCGCACGAAGTCGAGCGCCCCGCCCACGGCGCCGACGTAGAGCTCGCGCGCCATCTCGCCGTTCACCTGCCCGGTCAGATCGACCTCCACGGCCGAGTTGATGGCGACGAACCGCTCAATCTTCGCCAATGTTGCCGCACCGTGCGTAATGTCCGACGAGACGAGCTCGAGCCGCGCGTTGTCGCGGGCCCAGTCGAACAGCGCCTGGGTGCCCATGATCGCTCCGCCGACCGCGGTTTGGGGCTGGGCTACGCGCACCGCATCGCACACCACGCCAGAGTGGTAGTGGATTTCGCGCCCGGCGAGCCCGGCGAGGATCGTATTCGGGAGCGCACCGATGCCGCATTCCACCGTCGCGCCATCCGGAACAAGCGCCGCCGCATGGCGTGCGATGCGCCGCTCGATGTCGCTCGGCTTTGCGTATTCCAGGTACACCGGCGGGCGCGAGCTCTCGACCAGCAGGTCGATGTCTTCGCGGCGCAGCAGCGGTCGCGTATGGGTCCACGGAATCCGCTGATTCACCTCGGCGATCACTGCGCGCGCCGCCTCCAGCGCGGGCGCCAGGTACTCCACCGCAAGGCCGAGGCTGTATTCGCCGCGCGCATTGGGCGGGCTCACCTGGACCATCGTCACGTCGCACTTGATGCCGCCGTTTCGGATCAACGTACCAAGCTGCGAATAGGGCGAGGGCAGGAGCTCGAGCACGCCGGCCTGAGCCAGCGCGCGATTGGTTCCGGTGCCGCAGTAGGAAGTGAGGCGCAGGTGATCGGCGTGCTCTGGACGCACCAGGCCGGAATAGCTCGACCCGAGGAAGGCGGTGCAGCCCGAGAGCGCCCCGCGCTGGGCGAGGAGCGCTTCGACCAGCGTCTGCGGCTCGGCGCAGGCCTGGCCCCAGACGAGGCCGTCGCCCGGCCGGATGACGCTACTTAGCTCGACGGATGACACGGCCGCCGCGCTCATCGAACTGGCAATGGAGCACCAGCTGGTCGCGCACGGGGCCGGAGAGACGCAGCTTCAGGTCCCATTCACCGAGCATATCCAGATCGAGGCGGGCCATGTACTCGCCCGGCCCTTTGCCCGGTCGCGCCTTGATCGACTTTTGCCGGTGCTCGCCCGGCATCGACGGCATCTCGGCGGCCACGGTGAGCTGTGCGCCGCTCACCGGCTGGTCGGTGCGCGCGAGCCGGAAGACGCAGTCGTAGATGAGGTCCTTGCCGGCCGGCTTGCACTGCATGTCGCCGCGCGTCTGGGCCAGGGTCGCCAGCGGGGCGAGCAGGGCGAGCGCCGCGAGAATTTTGTGTGGTGCGTTCATAGGCCAAATATAGCGCCGCGGTTTAACATTCCCGGCATGGAAGACCGGACAAAAGTCACCATCTTCACCTCGACCTACCGCGTGCGCGGCTTCATCGAGCTCGTGCCCGGCGCGCGCATCAGCGACTTCATGGCCGAATCGCGCGACTTCATCGCGGTGACCAAGGCCGAGGTGTGGGAGCTGCAGCCGGGGGGGCGGCAGGTCGCGGCGGCGCCGTTCCTCAACGTGAGCCGCGATCACATCGAGCTGATCCTGCCCGGCGACTAGAGGGAGTGCCGATTCAGCGGTCGAGCTCCTGGTCGTCGTAGGAGGCCGGGTCGGAGATCGGCTCGATGTGCACCAGGACCCCGAGATTCGGCACCATCGAGCGCATGCGCGACTCGATCTCCTCCGAAAGGCGGTGCGCCTGGGCGACGGTCCACTCGTCCGGCACGAGCATGTGGAACGAGATGAAGCGCCGCACGCCCGCCTGGCGCGTGCGCAGCGCGTGAAACGTGACGCCGTAGCGGCGCGCATACTCGTTGAAGAGCTTGGTCACCTCCCGCTGGTCTTCGGCCGAGATCGCCGGGTCGAGCAGGCCGCGCACTGAGCGCCGCACGAGACCGAAACCGGTCCAAAGAATGTGCACGGCGACCGCGATGGCGATCAGCGGATCGAGCCAGAGCCAACCCGTGACGAATACGAGCGTGACGCCCGCGATCACCCCGGCCGAGGTCCATACGTCGGTCAGCAGGTGACGCCCATCGGCTTCGAGCGTGATGCTCTCGTGCTCGCGCCCCGCGCGAAGCAGCATCGTCGCCACGGCGAAGTTGATGCCGGATGCGAGGACGGTGAGGGCCAGGCCGGCGAACGGCATGTCGAGCTGCCGCGGCGCCATGAGCCGTGGCACGGCGGTCCAGACGATGCCCGCCGCAGCGAGCACGATCAGTGCGCCTTCGATGCCGGCCGAAAAGTACTCGGCCTTCGAAAAGCCGTGGGGATGCTCTGCATCCGGCGGTGACGCCGCCAGGCGAAGCATGGAGAGCGCCAGCAGCGCGGCGGCGAGATTGATGAGCGACTCGAGTGCGTCCGAGAGAAGCCCGACCGAGCCGGTCAGCCACCAGGCGAATGCCTTGAGCGCGATGGTGGCGACCGCGGCGCCCACCGAGATCCAGGCGTAACGCTCAAGGGCCATAGGCCTTGTACAGCTGTGCCTGCCGGCCAGGCTGCGCCTCCAGCCGGCTCTGCGTTTGCCCCCAGGCGAATTCCACCAGTGCGATGTGCCTGGGCGTTCCCGCGGATGCAACGAACCGCCGGGTCTGCAGGGCGCCGGGGAGCGCCAGGTCAGCGATCGGCGAATCCGCGGCTACCCAGAGCAGGGCGCGGGCGAGCGGATGCGGTTCCGCGCCGCCCGGGTCGGTCTGTTCGCACGCCCAGCGTCTGAAGACGACGCATTTGCCGAGGCAACGGCGTGTCCACGGTGTCGCGCCGTCGAAACGGGCCAGATACTCCGCCGAGTGCAGCACCCCGGGAGCCTCGAGCTCGTAGGTGGCGAGGTATTTCCCGCCGCCGGGCGCGACCTCCGTCACCCAGCGCCTTGCCGAGCGGAAACCCGTAATGGCGAGACGCTCGGGGAGGTGCTCGGTGTCATACCAAGCGTTGAACTCCTCCTCCATCGCCGGCGGCGGCTCGGTCATCGTCAGCAGGAGGCCGCGGCTCATGCGGGACGAACCTGGCCTCTCTCGATGCGGTAAGTGCGATCGACGAGGCGCTCGGCAAAGCGAGCGTTTTGCTCGCACAACAACACGGCGAGTCCCGCGCGCTTCAGCTCGCCTATGGCAGCGGCCATGTGCCGCACGACGAGCGGGGCGAGGCCCTCGGAGGGTTCGTCCAGCAATATCGCAAGCGGATTGCCCATCAGGGTGCGCCCTATGGCGAGCATCTTCTGCTCGCCGCCCGACATGCGATCGCCAGCACGGTCCGGCATTGTGGCGAGGTTAGGAAACAACGCGAACACCTTTGCCTCATCCCAAGGGGACACGCCCTCGCGGGCAGGACGTCGCCCCACCTCCAGATTCTCCGCGACCGTCAGCCCGCCGAAGACGCGCCGGTCTTCGGGCACGTAGCCGATGCCCAGTCGCGCGATCTCGAACGGTTCCAGGCGCTCCACGCGCTTCCCGTGAAAACGAATCTCGCCCGTGCGCGCGATCAAGCCCATCACAGCCTTGAGCGTAGTGGATTTTCCGGCCCCGTTCCTGCCGGCAAGCATCACCACCTCGCCTTTTTCCACGGCGAGGCTCGCGTCGAAGAGCACGCCGGCGCGGCCATAGCCTGCATTAACGCGAGCGAGTTCAAGCAGCGCCAAGGTAGACCTCCTGTACGCGCGGATCGGCCTGGATCGCCGCGGGCGGCCCAGCGGCGATGAGCTCGCCGCCGTAGAGCACCATCACGCGGTCCGCATGGCCAAAGACCACGTCCATGTCGTGCTCGGTGAAGAGCACTGCAATGCCCTCGCGCCGTGCGAGCGATGCCGCGAGCCGCATCAGCGCGTTGCGTTCTTCGGGCGCCATGCCCGCAGTGGGCTCATCCAGCAGGAGAAGCCGGGGCCGGTTCGCGAGCGCAATCGCCAGCTCGACGCGCTTGAGATCGCCATAGGCGAGCTCGGCGCAGGGCTTGGCCTCCTGCTCATGCATGCCGACCCGCTCGAGCAGCGCATCGGCCTCCGCTGCCGCGAGCCTCTGGAATGCCGAGAATGGCGACCAGAGGCGGCGCTGGTAAGACGCGAGGGCCATCTGCACGTTCTCGCGCGCCGTCATCGACCCAAACGTGGCCGTGATCTGGAAGGTGCGAGCCACGCCAAGCCGCCAGACGTCGCGCGGCGCCCGACCGGCAAGCGGTTCTCCGTCGAGCTCGACCGATCCCCTGTCCGGCGGCAGCTGCCCGTTCAGGGCGTTGAAGCAGGTGGTCTTGCCCGCGCCATTGGGCCCGATAAGGGCCACGACCTCGCCCGAGGCGATGCTGAAGGAAACGTCGCGCAGCGCTTGGACGCCGCCATAGCTCTTGGACAGCCCGCGCACGACCAGCGTGGTCATCGTCTGAAAGCGCCTGCGATGCCGCTCGGGAAGGCGAGTACGAGGAGCAGCACGACGCCTCCGATTGCCGCGCGCCAGTAGCTGAAATCGCGGGAAAGCGAGTCTTCGAGCCAGGTGAAGAGCGCCGCGCCCCAAGCCGGACCGGTGAGCGTCTGCACGCCGCCCAGCAGCACCATCACCAGGGCGTCGACCGAGCGCGGCACGCCGAGGACTTCGGGCGAGATGGAGCCCTTCGAGAACGCGTATAGCGCGCCGGCGATGCCCGCGAACGTGCCGGCAACGGTGAACGCCACCCACTGCGTGCGACGTGCGTCGATCCCGATCGCGTCGGCGCGCAGCGGCGAATCGCGCGAAGCGCGCAAGGCAAAGCCAAAAGGGGCACCCAGCGCGCGCCATAGGAACGCGGCGGCGCCGGCGCACACGACGAGCGCGAGATAGTAGTAGGCCGTCCTGGTAGCGAGCCACGGCGCTGGCCATACGCCGATCAGGCCGTTGGATCCGCCGGTCAGCGGGTCCCATTGCAAGGCGATAGACCATACGATCTGCGCGAACGCGAGCGTCAGCATCGCTAGGTATACGCCCGAAAGGCGGACGCAGAACCAGCCGAAAACAAGTGCGCCGAGCAATGCGAGGACGGGACCGAGCAGCAGCGCAGCCTCCATGGGCAGGTGCCAATGCAGCAACAGCAGCCCGGCCCCATAGGCGCCGAGCCCGAAGTACGCCGCATGTCCGAAGGACAAGAGCCCGCCGGGCCCCAGCAAGAAATGCAGGCTCACTGCAAGAAGCGCGAAGACGAGCACGTCGGCGAGCAGGATCAACGTGTATTCGCCTGCGATGAGCGGCGTGGCTGACAGGAGGGCAATGACGATCGCGAGCCCGAGCCAGCCGCGCGCGCCCAGGGTCGGTAGCGGTGGCTCGACGGCGCCTGAGCGTTGCACCGTGAGAGGACGGCCCAGCAGCCCCCATGGCCGCCCCACCAGCACGAGCGCCATGACGATGAACTCGACGGCGAGCGTGATCTTCGAATAGCCGAGGCCGATGCAGAACGCCTTGGCCTCGCCGATCAGCAATGCGGCGAGGAAGGCGCCTGGAATGGAGCCCAGGCCGCCGATGACGACCACGACGAACGCATCCGAGATCGCCGCGAGATCGATGCCGAGGCTTGCCGGCTCGCGCGGCACGGCAAGCGCGCCACCGATTCCGGCGAGCAGGGCGCCGAGCGCAAACACGCCGGTGAAGAGCGCGCGCTGGTTGACGCCAAGGGCCGCGGCCATTTCGCGGTCTGCGGTCGCTGCACGCACGAGAATTCCCCAGCGCGTGCGCGTGAGAGCGAGATGCAGCAGTCCGAACACGAGCGGCCCGAGCCCGATCAAGAGGAGCTCGTAGGCCGGAAAGCGTGATCCCATGATCGGGACGGCGCCCCCAAAGCCCGGCGCGCGCGGGCCGAGCATATCTTCCGGTCCCCACGCCCATAGGGCGAAATCGCGGATCAGAAGCACAAGGGCGAAGGTCGCGAGGAGCTGGAGCAGCTCTGGCGCTTTGTACAAGCGACGCAGGACCAGGACCTCGACGACCCACCCGCAGGCAGCGACTGAGGCAGCGGCGATGGGCACGCTCGCCCAATAGCCGACCCTGGGCGCAAGCCATACGGCGACGTACATGCCAAGCATGTACAGCGAGCCGTGGGCGAAGTTGACGATCCGGCTAACGCCGAAGATGAGCGAAAGGCCGGCAGCGAGGAGGAACAGCGAGCTCGCCGAAGCGAGCCCGTTCAGGAACTGGATGACGATCGCGTCGGCGCTCAATCCTTGCGCAGCTTACGAATCTCCGCGTCCGGGGGCTGGTAGCGAGCGCCGTCGGCGTAGTGCCAGTTCACCATCACGCCGCGGCCGTCCTTCTTCGCGAGCTGCCCCACATACGCGCCCATCGTGGATTGATGGTCGATGACCCGCCAGGTGATGCGGCCAAACGGGCTCTCCATCTGCAGACCGGCAAGCGCGGCCGACAGCTTTTGCGGATCCGTGGATCCGGCTTTGCGCAATCCCTCCGCAATCGCCTGGACGGCGGTATATCCGACGACCGAGCCGACGCGGGGATAGTCGTTCCAGCGCTTCTCATAGGCATGGCGAAAGCGCGTGTGCTCCGGCGTCCTGATCTCGTTCCAGGGATAACCCGTCACCCACCAGCCTTCCGGCGTCTCGTCCTTCAGCGGATCGAGATATTCCGGCTCGCCGCCGAGGAGATTGAGCACCGTGCGATGGGCAAACAGCCCCCGCGTGTTTCCCTCTCGAACGAATTTCTGCAAATCGGCTGCGAAGAGCGAGCTGAAAATGGCATCGGGCTTCGCATCGGCGAGCGCCTGCACGACCGCTCCCGCGTCGATCTTGCCGAGCGGGCTCGCTTGCTCCGCCACGAACTCCACGTCAGGCTGCGCGGCCTTCAGCAGCTTCTTGAACGACTCGGTCGCCGACTGCCCGTACTCATAGTTCGGGTAGACGATCGCCCAGCGCTTCTTCTTCAGCTTCGCCGCCTCCGGCACGAGCATCGCGACCTGCATATAGGTCGAGGGACGCAGGCGGAAGGTGTAGGGGTTGCCGTTTTCCCAGACGATCTTGTCGGTCAGAGGCTCGGCCGCCAGGAACACCGTCTTGCGCTGCGCAGCCAGATTCGCGACGGCGAGGCCGACATTGGAGGCAAAGGTGCCCATCAGCACGTCGGCCTTCTCGCGCGAGATCAATTCCTCCGCTACGCGTACCGCATCTCCGGGCGTGCCGCCGTCGTCGCGGGAGACGATCTCGAGCTTGCGTCCATTGACGCCGCCTTTGGCGTTGATCTCCTCGATCGCGAGCTCGAAGCCTTTTTTATACGGCTCGAGGAACGCCGGGAACACCTTGTAGCTATTCAGCTCGCCGATCTTGATCGGCTGGGCTGCGGCGCTGCCCGCAGCGGCGAGCAGGGCAAGCAGTAGAAGTCTCATTTGCGTCCCTCGACTTTTGCGCCGCGATCAGGCCGGATGCGATCGGTGCCGCCCGGAAAGGCGCGCCAGAACTCCTTGCGCACCAGGCTCACCAGCGTCGCGCTCTTGTTCAGGCCGTGGTAGCGGGCCACGACTTCCAGCATCTCAAGGTCGCGCGGGGTGGCCGAAAACGTGCTGATCTTGGCCTTGACCTTCGACATATACAAATCTTATATAAGACTTGTATATCTGGTCAAGCCGCCTTGCGCTCCGCGGGTGGCGGCAGCAGCTTCAGGCACCGGCCGATCCACAGGGCCGTCAGCTTCTCCTGCACGCCGTTCTGAGCCAGGCGCTGGGCGAGGGCGCCGAAATCGACCTGGTCGAGCGGCTGGTCCTGGTTGAAGCAGGAGAACACGTAGGTGGTCTTGCCGGTGGCCGGGTCGACGTGCGGCTGCAGGCATTGCGCGCAGATCTCTTTCATCATGCATTGCATCGGCGAATTGATGGAGCCGATGGCGACATGGCCCTTCTTCAAGTAGCGGCCGAGGACGCCGTGCCTGGCGAGCGCCACGGCGGCCATCATGCGGTCCGACCCGATGGCGATGACGCGGTCGGCGGCGGAGAAGGGAATCGGCTGGGCGCCGAGCGCGCCGCTCGCATACGCCTGCATCGCCTGGACGATGTTGCCGACGAATGCCCGGTCCTGCGGACGGCGCGGCGTGAAGCCGGGCGCCTGATCGCAGCACCAGATCACGACATCCGACGAGGCCTCGATGTCCTCGACGCGGTACCGATCGCTCATCTCCTTGTAGCCGGCGAAATAGATGACTTTCGAGCCGGCGGCGCGCAGCGCGCGGCCGATCGAGAAGAGCACCGCATTTCCCAGGCCGCCGCCGGCAAGGACCACGGTCTCATCGCCCGGAATCTCGGTCGGCGTCCCCGTAGGTCCCATGAGGATGACCGGCTCGCCCGGTCGCAGGTACGCGAGCAGGTCGGCCGACCCGCCCATCTCGAGCGCGATCACCGAAATGAGACCGCGCGTCTTGTCGACCCAGGCACCGGTGAGCGCCAGCCCTTCCATCGCGAGCGTCGTGCCGGGCACCCGCATGGCGAGGGACTCGAAGTTTTGCATGCGGTAGAACTGGCCCGGATTGAAGCGCCGCGCGGCGACCGGCGCGCGCAGGACGACTTCGACGATACGCGGGGTCAGCCGGCGCACTTCGTGGACGACTGCCCTGAGATCTCGATTCAGGCGTGCCAGGAAGCGCTCATCGGTCTCGATCGCGGCGGCCGCACGCTGCGCGAGCACGCGGCTCACCGTCGGAAATCCCTGTTTGGCGCTGCCCATCGCCTTCACCACGTTGCCGAAATAGGAGGGATGGAGGTCGCCGAAGAAGCTCATGAACCGGCCGTCGGGGTAGCGGTGCAGGAGCACCTGCGGCTCCTTCGGCTTGGATGTGTGCCGCTCCGGCCGAATCGGACCGCCGGCTTCGTCGGTGGCGAGGAAGTATTTACCATCGAGCTCGAGCGTCACCCCTTCCTCTCGAGCGAGCACCGTATTGGGCTGCGTGCCCGCAGCGATGAGCACCGAGCGGGCGGGGAGCTCGACTTCTTCCCCATCGGCGGCGAATTTCACCGCACGCGCGTGTCCATGTTGATCGACCTCGATGCGGCTTGGGCTCAGCCCCTCGGCAAAGGTGATGCCTTCTTCCAGCGCCTTCTCGACCTCTTCGTGGTTCAGCGTGTACGAAGGGCTGTCGATCATCCGCCGCCGGTAGGCGATCGTGGCACCGCCCCAGCTTTTGAGCAGGGAGAGCCGCTCTGCGGGCTTCGCGGAGCGAAGGGCGCGTGCGTGCGCGAGGAATTCCTGCGCGATGGCACGCTCCTCGGCATTCCAGCTCGCGGGCTCCTCGCCCAGGGTTTCGTAGCGCGTCAGGAACTTGTCGACCTGCACAGCGTAATACGCGAGCGATTCGGTCGCCGTATCGATCGCGGTCAGGCCGCCGCCGATGACGACGACCGGAAGACGGATCTGCAGGTTGGCGATCGACTCGCGCTTTGCCGCGCCCGTCAGCTGCAGCGCCATGAGAAAGTCGGAGGCGGCGCGAACGCCGCGGGCAAAGCCGTTGGGGATCTCCAGAACGGTCGGCCGACCGGCGCCTGCGCACAACGCGATGTGGTCGAAGCCGTCGGCAAAGGCTTCGTCGATGGTGAGCGTGCCGCCGAAGCGCACGCCGCCGAACATCGCGAACTGCCGGCGGCGCTCCAGCAGCAGGCGGATGAGCTTCAGGAAGTTCTTGTCCCAGCGCACCGTGATGCCGTATTCGGCCACGCCGCCGAACCCTGCCATCACGCGCCGGTCGAGCGGCTCGCGCACCTCGCCGATATCGCGGATCGGACGGAATGCGACTCGATTGCCGAGCGCATCGACGCCGCAGACCGCCTGATCGAGCGGCTCGATCTTCAGCCCGTCGATGCCGACGACGGTGTGGCCGTCGTTCATCAAGTGGTGCGCCAGCGTGAAGCCGGCGGGCCCCAGCCCGACGACGAGCACGCGGCGGCCGCTGGATGCCTTGGGGTAGGGCCGGCGCAGATCGAACGGGTTCCAGCGGGTGAGCAGCGAATAGATCTCGAATCCCCACGGCAGCTCGAGCACATCCTTCAAAGTGCGCGTCTCGGCTTGCGGGATGTCGACCGGGTCCTGCTTCTGGTAGATGCAGGACTTCATGCAGTCGTTGCAGATGCGGTGGCCGGTGGCCGCCATCATCGGGTTGTCGACGGCGATGATGCCGAGCGCGGCGAGCGGCTGGCCGCGCACCTTGACCATGTGGAACTCGGAGATCTTCTCCTCGAGCGGGCAACCGGCGAGCGGCACACCGAACACGGTTCTGCGGAAACCCTCTGCCGGAGCTTTCTCCTTCAGCCCCTTGGAGCAGGAGTCCTTGCCCTGCTCATGGCACCAGATGCAGTAGTTCGCCTCATCCAGCGCGCCGACGAGATCGGTGCCTGGATCCGTGAGCTGGAACCCTTCGCGATGACGCAGATGGTCGAGGCGATGCTCAGCATAGCCGCGCTTGGTTTCCGTATGCACCGGCACCAGCTTCATGAAGTCGAGCTTCTGCGGCGCCTTGAACAGCACGCCAGCCGCGTGCTTCGCTTTCCCAGCGGGCGTGCTGATCGCCCAGGCGGCATAGCGAACAGCAAGCTCGAGCTCCGATGCGTGCCCAGGCTCGTCTTGCAGCCACGCGCTGACCTTGCGGGCAAAGTCGAGCTCGGTGAATTCGCCACCGAAGAGTTGCTTGGCCACCGCGGCGGCGTCGAAACCTTCAAGGTCGGCGAGCTTGACCTTGTGCAACGCGCGCCGCTGCACGAACTGCCGCTTCACCGAGTAGAGCGGCGCGAGCTCGTTGTGCCGCTCGGCGAGCGCCTGGGCTTCGCGCTCGATGCGGAAAAGCTTGGCGATGAAGTCTTCGACGTGCGGCGCAAGCGCGATGAGAAGCTCCGACTCCTTGCCGCCGGCGGGCGGCTGCTGCCGCGCCACGGTCAACTTGTCGGCGAGCGAACGGTCCGCTTCCGCGAGGCAAGCGAGGAATGCGCGATCGAGCCGGATCAGGCCCTCGCGCTCGTACAGGTCGGGAAAGGCAACGCCGAAGCCAAGCTGCATGAGGTTAGAATTATCGGCGAATTTTTCCGGCATTACCTTATTCCCTCCGGGAGTACTCGATGCAGATCAAGAACAGCGTTTTCCTCGTCACCGGCGGCGCTTCCGGTCTCGGCGCGGCGACCGCGCGCATGGCAGCGGAGAACGGCGGCAAGGTAGTGATCGCCGACATGCAAGTGGAGCTGGGCGAAAAGCTCGCCCGCGAGCTCGGCGGTCGCTTTGCGAAGACCGACGTCGCCTCCGAGGCGGATGGCAAGGCCGCCGTGGCGCTTGCAGTAAAGGAATTCGGTGGCGTGCACGTGCTCGTCAACTGCGCGGGCATCGGCACCGCCGAGCGCACGATCGGCAAGGAGGCGCCGCATGATCTCGGCCACTTCGAGCGGGTGATCAAGGTCAACCTGATCGGCACGTTCAACATGATCCGGCTCGCGGCCGACGCGATGGCCAAAGCTGCGCCTAACGCCGCCGGCGAGCGCGGCGTGATCGTCAATACCGCGTCGGTCGCAGCGTTCGACGGTCAGATCGGGCAGGCCGCTTATTCCGCGTCGAAGGGCGGCGTGGTGGGAATGACGCTGCCGATCGCGCGCGACCTTTCGCGCAACGGCATCCGGGTCTGCACCATCGCGCCCGGACTATTCGAGACGCCGATGCTCAAGGGTCTGCCGAAGGAAGCACAGGAATCACTCGGCAAGCAGGTACCTTTTCCCCCGCGCCTGGGACGTCCCGTCGAGTACGCACAGCTCGTGCGCTCGATCGTCGAGAACGAGATGCTGAACGCCGAGACGATTCGCCTCGACGGCGCGATCCGGATGGCGCCTAAGTGATGGGTTTCAGCTCCCGCGCATACAGGCGGGCGCGTTCGACGTAGCCGGTGGCGATACCGAGGAGCCGTTCGCGCTCCTCGGGCTTCAATTCGCGCACGATCCTTCCCGGAGAGCCGACGACCAGCACGCCGTCGGGGATTTCCTTGCCCTCGGTGATGAGCGTATTGGCGCCGATCAGGACGTTTTTCCCGATCTTGGCGCCATTCAGCACGACGCTGTTGATGCCGATCAGCGTGCCGTCGCCGACCGCGCAGCCATGCAGCATCACTTTGTGGCCGATGCTCACCCTGCGGCCGAGCGTCATCGGGTAGCCAGGATCGACGTGCAGCACGGACGCGTCCTGCACATTGGTGCCTTCGCCGATCGTGATGCGATCGTTCTCCGCGCGAATCACCACCTTGAACCAGATGTTCACATCGGCATGCAGCGTGATCGACCCGACCAGCGTTGCGTCATAGGCGACGTAGTGCCCCTGGCCCACCAGCTCGACGCGGCGCTCGCCAAGGGAAAAGAGAGGCATGCGGCTATCATAGTTGGCTTGCGCACGAGCGAGTCCCTCTATTTCGACATCCGCGGCCTGCGCTACCACGTGCGCCATTGGGCTGCGCAAGGTGCGCCGAAGGTGGTGATGCTGCACGGCTGGATGGACGTTTCCGCGTCGTTCCAGTTCCTGGTGGACGCGCTGCGGGGCGAGTGGGACATCTACGCGCCGGACTGGCGCGGCTACGGGCAGAGCGACTGGGATGGATCGGACTGCTACTGGTTTCCCGACTATCTCGCGGACCTCGATTTCATGCTCGACGCGATCGGCTCGCCGGTGCATCTCGTCGGACACAGCCTCGGCGGGAATGTGGCGTGCATGTATGCCGGCGTGAAGCCCGAGCGGGTGACCAAGCTCGTCAACCTCGAGGGATTCGGCCTCGCCGGCACCAGACCGGAGGACGCACCGAAGCGCTATGCGCGCTGGCTGTCCGAGTTGCATGACCGGCCGGGGCTGCGGCCGTACGCGAACTTCAGCGAATTGGCGAAACGTCTGCGCGATGCCAACCCGAAGCTCAGGGCAGACCGGGCCGAGTTTCTTGCCCAGCACTGGGGCAAGGAAACCGACAAAGGCCAGGTGGTGCTGCGCGGAGACCCGGCGCACAAGGTCGTGAACCCCGTGCTCTACCGGTATGAGGAAGCGCGCGCCTGTTGGCGGCAAGTCCGTGCGCCGGTGCTGTGGATGGACGGTGCCGAGACTACCGTCGTGAAACGGCTCGGTCTCGATGAGGCGCAACGGCAAGAGCGGCGCGCCGCTTTCCAGCACCTGCGCTACGCAAGTGTGCCGGGCGCGGGGCACATGCTGCATCACGATCAGCCGGAAGCCGTGGCGAGTCTGATCGAAGAGTTCCTCGCGGGCTGATGGCGCAGTTCTTCGTTATTCATCCGACCCACCCGCAGGCGCGTCTCGTGCGCCGCGCCGCCGGGATCGTTCGCGGTGGCGGGTTGATCGCCTACCCGACAGACTCCTGCTACGCACTCGGTTGCCGGTCCTCTGCCTCGGCATCGCTCGAGCGCCTGCGCCGCATCCGCGACATCGACGAGCGGCATCACCTGACGCTGATGTGCCGGGACCTCTCGGAGATCGGGCGCTACGCGATCGTCGACAACGCGCGCTTCAGCCTGATCAAGCGCGTCACTCCAGGCAGCTACACATTCATTCTCCACGCGACGCGCGAGCTGCCGCGCCGCCTGATCCACCCGAAGCGAAAAACCATCGGCGTGCGCGTGCCAGCACATCCGGTGGCGCTCGCGCTTCTTGCCGAGCTCGACGAGCCGATGCTCTCGGCGACGCTGACATTGCCGGGACACGAGCAACCGCTCGCCGATGCGCAGGAGATTCGCGCGAGCCTGGAGCACGAGCTCGACCTCGTGATCGACGCCGGCTCGTGCGGCACGCAGCCCAGCACTGTCATCGATCTCACTGCGGAAACGCCGCTTGTATTGCGCAAAGGAAAAGGCTCGCTCGAGCCCTTTGCGGTGCAACCCGTCTGATAGAATCGTCGCCGCAAGATGGACGTCAACTCACTCGTACAGACGGTCGCCATCTACGCCTTCCCGGTGCTGTTCGCGATCACGCTGCACGAGGCGGCGCATGGCTATGTCGCGCGTCATTTCGGCGACATGACGGCGCACGCCGAAAGGCGCATCAGCCTCAACCCGCTCAGGCACGTCGAGCTTCTCGGCACGGTCATCGTGCCGCTCATGATCCTCTATTTCTCGGGCTGGAGATTCGTCTTCGGCTGGGCGAAGCCGGTGCCGGTGAATTACTCGGCGCTGCGCGAGCCGCGCAGCGTCAGCATGGGCTTCGTCGCGGCCGCCGGTCCTGCCGCCAACCTGCTGATGCTCCTCTGCTGGGGCAGCGTGCTGCGCTTCTGGCCGATCGGCACGATCGGGGCGATGGCCGAGGCAGGCGTCATCGCGAACCTGGTGATCATGGCGTTCAACCTGCTGCCGATCCTGCCGTTGGATGGTGGGCGAATTCTCTTGAGCCTGCTGCCCAAGCGGCCGGCGGCGCAGTACGCGCGATTCGAGCAATGGTCGAGCCACCTCCTGACGGCGGTGGTGCTGTTTGCCGTGTTCGACGGGATGGCGAATGACGGCAAGCTGATGGCGAAGAGCTTCGCGCCATTGGGCAATCTCGCCCACCTGCTCGTGCGCACGATTGTGTACGGATAACTAGAACAACACATGTACGAAACTAGAGTGCTCTCCGGCATGCGGCCGACGGGGAGCCTGCATCTCGGGCACTACCACGGCGTGCTGAAGAACTGGGTCAAGCTGCAGGTGGAGTACACCTGCCTGTTCTTCGTCGCCGACTGGCACGCGCTCACCACCGACTACGAAAAGCCGGGCGATCTTCACCAGAGCGGCCTCGACATGGTGATCGATTGGCTCGCCTCCGGCGTCGATCCCGGCCAGGCGATTCTCTTCGTGCAATCGCAGGTGCCTGAGCATGCCGAGCTGCACCTGCTGCTCTCGATGATGACCCCGATAGGCTGGCTCGAGCGGGTGCCGACCTACAAGGACCAGCAGGAGAAGCTCGCCGACCGCGATCTTTCGACCTACGGCTTCCTCGGCTATCCGCTGCTGCAGGCGGCGGACATCCTGATCTATCGCTCCAAGTTCGTCCCGGTGGGCGAGGACCAGGTGCCGCACATCGAGTTCTCCCGGGAGGTGGCGCGCCGCTTCAACCATCTCTACGGCCGCGAGCCCGGGTTCGAGGAAAAGGCGAAGGCCGCGGTGAAAAAGATGGGCACCAAGAAGGCGCGCCTCTTGAACGAATTGCGTACCAAGTTCCTCGAGCAGGGCGAGAAGGAGGCGCTTGCGCGCGCGCAGGCGGTGCTGGAGGAGCAGCAGAACCTGTCGCGCGGTGATCGCGAACGCCTGTATGGCTGGCTCGAGGGCGGCGGCAAGAGGATCCTGGTCGAGCCCGACGCGCTTCTGACAGAGGCGCCTCGCTTGCCCGGCCTGGACGGGCAGAAGATGTCCAAGTCCTACGGCAACACGATCTCGCTTCGCGAGGAGCCGGAGGCTGTCGCGAAGAAGATCAAGACCATGCCGACCGATCCCGCGCGGGTGAAGCGCACCGACAAAGGCACGCCGGAGAAATGCCCGGTCTGGTCGCTGCACCTCGTCTATTCGGACGAGGAGAAGAAGAAATGGGCGCACAAGGGCTGCACGACGGCGGGCATCGGCTGCCTCGAGTGCAAGCAGCCGATCATCGAAGCGGTCCAGGCCGAGCTCAAGCCGATACGCGAGCGCGCGCAACCTTATCTCGATGACCCGACGCTCGTGAAAAATATCGTCGCCGACGGCAACGAGAAGGCGCGTAAGCTCGCCGAGGAAACGATGCGCGAGGTGCGCGAGGCCATGGGGCTTGCCTACACGTGATGGCCAAGATCTACGGTGAGCCGGTTATCGAGATCCCGGTCGATCTTTATATCCCGCCGGACGCGCTGGAGATCGTGCTCGATGCATTCGAAGGCCCGCTCGACCTCCTCTTGTACCTGATTCGAAAGGAAAATCTAAACATTCTGGACATTCCGATGGCGCCGCTTACGCGCCAGTACCTGGAATACGTCGAGATCATGCGCTCGAAGAACCTGGAGCTTGCCGCCGAGTACCTGGTGATGGCTGCGATGCTGATGGAGATCAAATCCAGGCTCCTTCTGCCCCGGCCGCCGTCCGTGGCGCCGGAAGAGGAAGATCCGCGTGCCGAGCTCGTGAGGCGGCTGCTCGAGTACGAGCAGATGAAGAAGGCTGCGCAAAAGCTCGATGAGCTGCCGCAGGCAGGCCGAGACGTTATCGCGATCTCGGTCTGGATCGAGCGGACGATCGCCGAGCGGCTGCCTCAAGTAAACCCGCAGGACCTCGCCGAGGCCTGGCGTACGCTCCTTCACCGTGCCCGCATGTCGCGTCACCACCACATTTCGCGCGAGGAGCTTTCCGTGCGCGAGCACATGAGCGGCATCCTGCGCGCGCTTCGCGAACGGAGGGTCCTTGAATTCTCGGAGCTTTTCGACGCGCAGCGCGGCGTGCCGGTCTTGGTTGTCACTTTCCTCGCGCTCCTCGAGCTGGCGCGGGAACTGCTGGTCGAGATCACGCAGGCCGAGAACTTTGCGCCGATTTACGTTAAATTAGGGTATGCACAGCCCGTCTGAAGTTAAGCGGGTAATAGAAGCGGCGCTGTTAGCATCCCCGGATCCCCTCGGGTTCCCGGAGCTGAAGCGCCTCTTCGACGGCGAGCTATCCGCCGATACCCTGCGTAATCTCCTCACTGAGATCGGTGAAGAATGGAAAGGTCGCGCCGTAGAGCTCGTGCACGTGGCGAGCGGCTGGCGCTTCCAGACCACGGCCGATTTCACTCCCTACGTAGAGCGTCTTGCGCCGGAGAAGCCGCCCAAGTATTCCCGGGCGGTCATGGAAACGTTGTCGATCATCGCCTACCGGCAGCCGGTGACGCGGGGCGACATCGAGAACATCCGAGGCGTAGTGGTTTCGACGCAGATCATCCAGTCGCTCGAAGCCCGCGGCTGGATCGACGTCGTCGGGCACCGCGAGACGCCCGGCCGGCCGGCCCTCTACGCAACGACGAAGAAGTTCCTCGACGACCTCGGCCTGCGCTCCCTCGAGGAGCTGCCGCCGCTCGAGGAAATCGCGAAGACGCTGCAGCTTGAGCCAGTCCCGACCGCCGAAGCAGGCACCCGACCGGCCAATTACGAAGACTCGGCCGAACCCCAGCCCGCCACCGGCACAGAAGGCTGAGCGGCTCCAGAAGGTCTTGGCTGCGGCCGGTCTCGGCTCGCGGCGCGAGATCGAGTCGTGGATCGAAGCCGGCCGGATCGCCGTCAATGGGGCGCTGGCCAAGCTAGGCGATCGCGCCGGACCTGCCGACAAGATCGTCGTCGACGGCAGGCCGGTCCTGCTGGCGCACAAGTCAGCCGGTCGCGTCCTCATTTACAACAAGCCCGAGGGCGAGCTCGTGACCCGCAGCGACCCTGAAGGGCGCCCAACGGTGTTCTCGCACTTGCCGCCCGGCCGATGGGTCGCGGTTGGCCGTCTGGACTTCAATAGCGCCGGTTTGCTTCTGTTTACCGACGACGGCGAGCTTGCCAACCGCCTGATGCACCCACGCTACGAGGTAGAGCGCGAATACGAGGCACGGGTACAGGGGCACCTAAGCGCGGCTGCCCTTGAAAAGTTGCGCCAGGGCGTCCCCTTGGAAGACGGGATGGCAGCGTTCACGCGGATCGAGGCGCGCCCGGAGGGCGCCGGGGCGAACCGCTGGTATCGCGTGGCATTGAAGGAAGGCCGCAACCGCGAGGTGAGGCGAATGTTTGAAGCGGTCGGCGGCAGGGTCAGCACCCTACGACGGACGCGGTATGGCCCGATCGAGCTGCCGCGCGATCTGCGAGCAGGCGAGTGGCGAGAGCTCGCGCCGGAGCGCGTCCGAGAGTTGTTCGCGACATGAAATCCTGTTAAACTTCAAAAGCTTTGGATGGTGCGGAAACAGATGGGCTTCGGCCCATTTTTTGTTTCAGCGCCCGGCGAATTTATGGCGGCAGTGCATGCAGTCGTTGAGCCGGTCGTGGCCGGCATGGGGTACGAGCTCGTCGAGCTGCAGGCGGCGAATGGAGGGCGGATGCTGCGCCTTTTCATCGACAAGCCCGGCGGCATCAACGTAGATGACTGCGCGGCCGTAAGCCGGCAATTGAGCCGCGTGCTCGAGGTCGAGGGCATCGACTACGACCGGCTCGAAGTGTCTTCACCGGGTCTCGACCGGCCGTTGCGCAAGGGCAGCGACTTCGCGCGGTTTGCCGGCCACAAAGCGGATGTGCGGATGCGCACGCCGGATGCGACCGGACGGCGCAGGTTCATCGGGGTGCTCCGCGGCGCGGACGAAACGAACGTGGCGCTGGAGCTGGAAGGGCAGACGGTGCGTCTCGCGCTCAACGACGTTGAGCGGGCGCGGCTGGTGCCGGAATTGTGAGGGTTAAGTGGCAAGCACTGTAGCGGCGGGAAACCGCGAGTTGGTGATGCTGGTCGATGTCCTGGCACGGGAGAAGAACGTCCCGCGCGACATCGTGTTCGGAGCTCTGGAGATGGCGCTCGCCTCGGCGACCAAGAAGAAATACACCGAGGACATCGACGTGCGCGTGCAGATCGACAAGAACACCGGCAACTACGAGACGTTCCGTCGCTGGAAAGTGCTGCCCGACGACACGCCGGAATGGAACACCGCGCAGATGCTCTCCGTCGAGGAGGCGCAGGACCGCGGCAAGCAGGACGCGAAGGTCGAGGACGTGATCGAGGAGCGGCTGCCGAACGTGGAATTCGGCCGCATCGGCGCCCAGACCGCCAAGCAGGTGATCCTGCAGCGCATCCGCGACGCCGAGCGCGAGCAGATCCTGAACGACTTCCTCTCGCGCGGCGACGAGCTCGTCACCGGGACCGTGAAGCGCATGGAGCGCGGCAATGCCATCATCGAGTCCGGACGGCTCGAGGCGCTGCTGCCGCGCGAGCACATGATCCCGAAGGAAAACCTGCGCGTCGGCGACCGCGTGCGCGCCTGGGTGGCGAAGATCGACCGGCAGGCGCGCGGACCGCAGCTCATTCTTTCGCGTACCGCGCCCCAGTTCATCATGAAACTGTTCGAGCTCGAAGTGCCCGAGATCGAGGAGGGCTTGCTCGAGATCAAGTCCGCCGCTCGCGACCCCGGCATCCGGGCGAAGATCGCCGTGCATACGAACGACAAGCGCATCGACCCCATCGGTACCTGCGTCGGCATGCGCGGCTCACGGGTGCAGGCGGTGACGCAGGAGCTCGCCGGCGAACGCGTGGACATCGTGCTGTGGTCGGGCGATCCGGCACAGTTCGTGATCGGGGCGCTCGCGCCGGCAGAAGTCTCGTCCATCGTCGTCGACGAGGAGAAGCATGCGATGGATGTCGTCGTCGACGAGGAAAACCTCGCGGTGGCGATCGGACGCAGCGGCCAGAACGTGCGCCTCGCCTCCGAGCTCACCGGCTGGCAGATCAACCTCATGACCGAGGAAGAGTCGAACAAGAAGCAGCAGGAGGAGTCGGGCCGCATCAAGCAGCACTTCATGGAGAAGCTCGATGTCGACGAGGAGGTGGCGAACATCCTCATCGAAGAGGGTTTCTCGACGCTTGAAGAAATCGCGTACGTCCCGATCAACGAGCTGAACGAGATCCAGTCGTTCGACGAGGGCACGGTCAACGAGCTGCGCAACCGCGCTCGCAATGCATTGCTCGTCGCCGCGATTGCGAACGAGGAGAAGATGGAAGGCGTCGACCCCGAGCTGCTCAAGCTCGAGGGCATGGACAGCGCGCTCGCCGCAAAGCTGGTCGAAGGCGGCATCAAGAGCCGCGACGATCTTGCCGACCTCGCGGTCGACGAGCTGGCGGAGCTGACCCACCTCGACGAGGACAAGGCGAAGAAGCTGATCATGGCGGCTCGCGCTCACTGGTTCGAGGGCGAGAAGAAGGAGGCCGCGTAAGTGGCCCAAACGAGCGTTGCCCAGTTTGCGAGTGAACTGAAGGTTCCGCCTTCGGTCCTGCTCGAGCAGCTGCGGGCGGCTGGCGTGGACAAGAAGCAGCCGAACGACTCGCTCTCCGACCAGGACAAGTCGCGGCTGCTCGAGTACCTGCGCAAGACCCATGGCTCTGCCGATGCCAAGAACAAGATCACGCTCACGCGCAAGCAGACGAGCGAGATCCGCAAGACCGACGCGACGGGCAAGTACCGCACGGTGCAGGTCGAGGTGCGCAAGAAACGCGTTTTCGTGAAGCGCGACCCGGCCGAGGTTGCGGCCGCCGCGGTCGCAGCGGAAGCGCCGCCGCCGCCGCCGCCGCCCGCGCCAACGGTCGACCCCAAAGAGATCGAGCTGCGCCAGGAAGAAGCGCGCCGCCAGCAGCAGCTCGCCGAGCTGCAAGCCGCGGAGCTGCGCGAGAAGCAGGAACGCGAGCGCAAGGAGGCGGAGCAGAAGGCCGCCGAAGCTGCGGCAGCGACCTCGGCCCAGCCTGCAGCGACGACCCTGCATGCGCCGAAGCCCGCGGCCGACGCCAAGGTGGAGAAGAAACCCAAGAAGGCAAAGCCCACCACCGTGCTGCGCGACGACTCTGCGCGTCGCCGCACGATCAAGACGCGCGGCGATGCCGGCGGTGGCGTCGCCGGGTGGCACGCTCGCGGCGGCGGCCGGCACCGTCCTGCCGGCGGTGGTGGCGAGCAAACGACGTTCGCTCAGCCCACCGAGCCGCTCGTGCGCGAGGTGGCCGTGCCCGAAACCATCACCGTAGGCGAGCTGGCACACCGCATGTCCGTGAAGGCCGCGGAAGTGATCAAGGCGCTGATGAAACTCGGCACGATGGCCACCATCAATCAGGTCCTTGATCAGGAAACCGCGATGATCCTGGTCGAGGAAATGGGCCACAAGGCGAAGGCCGCCAAGCTCGACGATCCGGAGTCCTTCCTTGCCGAGACCGAGGAACCCACCACCGGCGAAGCCAAGACCCGACCGCCGGTCGTCACCGTCATGGGCCACGTCGACCACGGCAAGACTTCGCTGCTCGACTACATCCGCCGCACCAAGGTCGCGGCGGGCGAAGCGGGCGGCATCACGCAGCACATTGGTGCCTACCACGTGACGACTGCGCGCGGGGTCATCACCTTTCTCGACACCCCGGGCCACGAGGCGTTTACCGCCATGCGTGCGCGCGGCGCCAAAGTCACCGACATCGTCGTGCTGGTCGTGGCGGCCGACGACGGCGTGATGCCGCAGACGATCGAAGCGATCAACCATGCCAAGGCCGCGGACGTGCCGCTGGTCGTCGCGCTGAACAAGATCGACAAGCACGAGGCGAACCCGGACAAGGTCAAGCAGGAGCTCCTGAGCCACGGCGTCGTGCCGGAGGAATTCGGCGGCGACTCTCCGGTGGTGCCGGTGTCGGCGAAGACCGGCAAAGGGGTTGACGAGCTGCTCGAGCAGCTCCTCCTGCAGGCCGAGGTGCTCGAGCTGAAAGCGCCAGTGGAAGCGCCGGCCAAGGGCGTAGTGATCGAGGCGCGTCTGGACAAGGGCCGTGGCCCGGTGGCAACGCTGCTCGTGCAGTCGGGCACGCTGCACCGTGGCGACATCGTGCTCACGGGGCCCGTCTTCGGTCGCGTGCGCGCCATGCTCGACGAGAGCGGCAAGCCGGTGCAGGACGCCGGGCCGTCTATTCCAGTGGAGATCCAGGGTCTGTCCGAGGTGCCGAACGCCGGCGAAGACATGATGGTGCTCACCGACGAGAAGAAGGCGCGCGAGATCGCGCTCTTCCGGCAGGGCAAGTTCCGCGACGTCAAGCTCGCCAAGCAGCAGGCCGCCAAGCTCGAGAACATGTTCGACCAGATGGCCGAGGGCGGCAAAAAGGTGCTGAACCTCGTCATCAAGGCCGACGTGCAGGGCTCGCAGGAAGCGCTCATCCACGCGCTCACCAAGCTGGGTAGCGACGAGGTGAAGGTCACGGTCGTCCACGCCGGCGTCGGCGGCATCACGGAGTCCGACGTCAACCTCGCCATGGCCGCGCGCGCCGTCATCATCGGCTTCAATACGCGGGCGGACGCCGCCGCGCGCAAGACCGCCGAGGGCGCGGGCATCCAGGTCAAGTACTACAACATCATTTACGAGGCGGTCGACGAGATCAAAGCGGCGCTGTCCGGCATGCTCGCGCCGGAGAAGAAGGAGCAGGTGCTGGGCCTGGTCGAAGTGCGCCAGGTGTTCCGCATCTCGAAGATCGGCACGGTCGCCGGCTGCTACGTGCAGGAAGGGCTCGTCAAGCGCGGCGCCCAGGTGCGCGTGCTGCGCGACAACGTGGTCATTCATACCGGCGAGATCGACTCGCTCAAGCGCTTCAAGGACGACGTGCGCGAGGTCAAGGCCGGCTTCGAGTGTGGCATGTCGCTCAAGAACTTCAGCGACCTCAAGGAGAAGGACCAGTTCGAGGTCTTCGAGGTGCTGGAAGTCGCCCGGACGCTGTGAAGAAGGGCCAGGGTCGCCCGCAGAAACTGGGCGACCTGATCCAGCGCGAGCTCTCGGACCTGATCAGTCGCGAGATACGCGACCCGCGCGTCGGCATGCTGACGATCACGTCGGTGGATGTCTCGCCGGACCTGTCGCATGCGAAGGTGTTCTTCACGCTGCTCGAGAAGAAGCTGCTCGAGGACACGCTGCACGGCCTCAGGCGCTCGGCGGGGTTCCTGCGCTCGCAGCTCGCGAAGCGCATCAAGCTCTACACCACCCCGGAGCTGCGCTTCGAGTACGACGAGTCGGTCGAGCGGGGCGACCACCTTTCGCGCCTCATCGACCAGGCCGTCAAGCCGCGCAAATGACTGACGGCGCGCTGCTCCTCGACAAGCCCTTGGGGATCACGTCGAACCGTGCGCTCCAGGATGCCAAGAAGCTCCTCGGCGCGAAGAAGGCCGGCCATGGCGGTACGCTCGACCCGCTCGCGTCCGGCCTCCTGGTGGTTCTTGCCGGCGAGGCGACCAAGTTCGCGGGGCCGATGCTCGACGCGGACAAGGAATACCTCGCCACAGTGAAGCTCGGCGTGAGGACGAGCACGGCCGATGCCGAGGGCGAGGTGCTGGAGCAGCGGCCCGTTGATGTCACGGGCGACCGGGTCGCCGGCGCGCTCGAGCGCTTCCGCGGTTCGATCGAGCAGCTGCCGCCGATGCACTCCGCCCTGAAACGCGAAGGCATCCCCCTGTACGAGCACGCGCGCGCGGGCCGCACGGTGGAGCGGGCAAGGCGGCGCGTGGAGATCCACGAGCTCGAAATCCTGCAGTGTGCGCCCCCGATCCTCGAGCTGCGCGTCCGCTGCAGCAAGGGGACCTATATCCGCGCGCTCGCCGAGGACATCGGCGCGGCGCTCGGCACGGGCGCCCACCTCGCGGCCCTGCGGCGCACGGGTTCCGGTCGCTTCAATGTTCGCGACGCAGTCACGCTCGATGAGCTCCGCGCCATGCCGGACCGGCGTGCGGCGCTGCTGCCGTTGCGGGTGCTGCTCGAAGGGCTGCCGAGCACCGAGCTCGACGCCGTCGCAGAGGCGCGCCTGCGCAACGGGCAGGCGTTGAAAATCAGCGGACTGGAAGCCGGGGTGCGCGCGCTTTATCGCGCCGACGGCGCGGTCATCGGATTGGGCGAGGCGCAAGCCGAGGGCGTATTGAAGGCCCTGAGGCTCACCCAAGCGGCTGAAAAACATCGAAAAACCTTGTGAGGCGCCGGGGTCATCGGGTACAATCGCCCGCTCAAAAATTTGAATCGATAGAGCCGAAAGAGAGACAGTCGCATGGCATTGCAGGTCCCGCAGAAGGCGCAGGTCGTAAAGCAATACCAGCGCTCCGGCAAGGACACAGGATCGCCGGAAGTGCAGGTCGCGCTCCTCACCGAGCGCATCAACGGACTCACCGAGCACTTCAAGACCCACGTCAAGGATTTCCACTCGCGGCGCGGGCTCCTCGTGATGGTGAGCCAGCGCCGCAAGCTCCTCGATTACCTGAAGCGCAAGGACGCGGACAAGTATCGCGGCCTGATCGAGAAGCTCGGCCTACGCAAGTAAATCTCCCGATGCCGCAGTAGATGACGCTCACCATGTGGTGAGCGTTTTCATTTGCGGTTGTGAACTGAGGACACTCCTTTGAACCCCACCAAAAAAAGCTTCACGTTCGGCAGCCACCAAGTCACGCTCGAAACCGGCGAGATCGCCCGCCAGGCACACGGCGCGGTGCTTTGCAGCATGGACGACACCGTCGTGCTCGCGACCGTGGTCGCGGCGAAGCAACCCAAGGTCGGCCAGGACTGGTTTCCGCTGACGGTCGACTACGTCGAGAAGACCTACGCCGCGGGCAAGATTCCCGGCGGGTTCTTCAAGCGCGAGGGCCGGCCTTCCGAGAAAGAGACGCTCACCTCGCGGCTCATCGATCGCCCGATCCGCCCGCTGTTCCCGGACGGGTTCCTGAACGAAGTGCAGGTCGTCGCCCAGGTCCTGTCGCTCAATCCCGAGGTCGACTCCGACATTCCGGCCATGATCGCCGTGTCGGCCGCGCTGACCCTCTCGGGCATCCCGTTCAACGGCCCGATCGGCGCGTGCCGCGTCGGCTATGTCAACGGGCAATACGTCTGCAACCCGACCATGACGCAGCTGAAGGAGTCGAAGCTCAACCTCGTCGTCGCGGGCACCGAGCAGGGCGTGATGATGGTGGAATCCGAGGCGCTCGAACTGTCGGAGGACGTCATGCTCGGCGGCGTGGTCTTCGGCCACGAGCAGATGCAGGCTGCGATCCAGGCGATCCACGAGCTCGCCGAGGTCGCCGCCAAGCCGGCCTGGCAGTTCCAGGCGCCGGCAAAAGACGAGGCGCTGATCGCGCGCGTGAAGGAGCTTGCCGAAGGCGAGCTGCGCGAAGCCTTCCGCATCAAGCAGAAGAAAGCCCGCTCCGAAGCGATCGACGCGATCTGGAAACGGACCTTCGAGGCGGTTGGAGTCGGCAAGGAAGGCGGTCCGGCGGCCAATCTCGTCAAGGAGGTCGCGTTCAACCTCGAATCGTCGATCGTGCGCAACCAGATCCTGGATGGCGAGCCGCGCATCGACGGGCGCGACACGCGTACCGTGCGACCGATTACGGTGCGCGTCGGCGTCCTGCCACGCACGCACGGTTCGGCTCTCTTCACGCGTGGCGAGACCCAGGCCCTTGTCACAGTGACGCTCGGCACCGGCCGTGACGAGCAGATCATCGACGCGCTGGCGGGCGAGTACCGCGAGCGCTTCATGATGCACTACAACATGCCGCCCTACGCGACCGGCGAGACCGGGCGCATGGGGCCCTCCAAGCGCCGCGAGATCGGCCACGGCCGGCTCGCCAAGCGCGCCATCGTCGGCCTGCTGCCGACGCCAGAGGAATTTGGATACTCGATCCGCGTGGTCTCCGAGATCACCGAGTCGAACGGCTCGTCGTCGATGGCTTCGGTCTGCGGCGGCAGCCTCGCGCTGATGGACGCCGGGGTTCCGGTGAAAGCGCACGTCGCGGGCATCGCCATGGGCCTCATCAAGGAAGGCAACCGCTTCGCGGTGTTGTCCGACATCCTCGGCGACGAGGATCACCTCGGCGACATGGACTTCAAGGTGGCCGGCACCGAGACCGGTGTCACCGCCTTGCAGATGGATTTGAAGATCGAGTCGATCGGCAAGGGCATCATGAAGATCGCGCTCGACCAGGCGCGCGAGGCACGGCTGGGGATCCTGCAGATCATGAAGCAGGCCATCGAAGGCTCGCGCACCGAGCTGTCGAGCTTCGCGCCGCGCATCATCAAGATGAAGATCAACCCGGACAAGATCCGCGACGTCATCGGCAAAGGCGGCGTGATCATCCGCGGCATCCAGGAGGAGACCGGCACCACCATCGAGATCGAGGACGACGGCACGATCGCCATCGCCTGCGTCTCGGCGGAGGGCGGCGAGGCGGCGAGAAAGCGCATCCAGGACATCACCGCGGACGTCGAGGTGGGCAAGATCTACGAGGGACCGGTGCTGCGCCTGCTCGATTTCGGCGCCATCATCCAGCTGCTGCCGGGCCGCGATGGCCTGCTGCACATCTCGCAGATCAGCCACGAGCGCGTCAACGCGGTCTCCGATCACCTCAAGGAGGGCCAGATCGTGAAGGTGAAGGTGCTCGAGGCAGACGACAAGGGCCGCGTGCGCCTGTCCATGAAGGCGATCAAGGACCAGGAGCCCGCTAAGCAGAACAGCTAAGAGGGCCGGCGCCAAAACAAAAACGGCGCTCTGCGGCGCCGTTTTTCGCTAAAGCGGGGAAATTTACTTCGCGACCTGCCGCTCGCGCAGCTCGTCGAGCGTCTTGCAGTCGATGCAGAGGGTCGCCGTGGGGCGCGCCTCCAGCCGCTTCAGGCCGATCTCGACGCCGCAGCTGTCGCAGTAGCCGTACTCATTCGCGTCGATGCGGCCGATAGTCTCGTCGATCTTCTTGATCAGCTTGCGCTCGCGGTCGCGGTTCCGCAGCTCGAGGGCCATGTCGGACTCCTGGCTCGCGCGGTCGTTCGGATCGGCGAACACGGTGGCTTCGTCCTGCATGGTGTGGACGGTGCGGTCGATCTCCTGCGAGAGCTCCGCCTTCAGCGTTTCGAGGATCTTCCGGAAGTGACTGCGCTGCTTGGCGTTCATGTACTCCTCGCCTTTCTTCGCAGCGTAAGGGGTGAAGCTCTTTCTCGTCAGTTCAACAGCCATTTCCGGTGCGGCCCAAAAAAGTGGAGCGACTTTGTAGCAGAAATCCCCCCCTGTCGCAAGCAATCTGCGTTGCCCTGAATGTGAGCTAAGAGTATCATTTGCCGCGCATTTTTCGGGGCGTGGCGCAGTCTGGTAGCGCGCTTGCTTTGGGAGCAAGATGTCGGAGGTTCAAATCCTCTCGCCCCGACCAGGAATTTGCAGTTGTTATAGCTTGCTCGCGGACTGCCCGTAGCTCAACCGGATAGAGCACCAGCCTTCTAAGCTGGGGGTTACAAGTTCGAGTCTTGTCGGGCAGGCCAATGCAATGGTGGCCGTAGCTCAAAGGTAGAGTCCAGGGTTGTGATCCCTGTTGTTGTGGGTTCGAGTCCCATCGGCCACCCCAACTTTCCGCAGTGAAAGCCGCACCGGCGAAATGGTCGCGCCCCGCGGTCGGGCCGAACAGCACGATCAGCGACGCATTCGCCAGGCTCTGCACCGCCGCGTTGGCGCAGGTCGCGGCGAACGCGCCGGGTGTCGCCCGCGGCGCAGACCCCGAATATCTGCATCAGCTGCGCGTTGGCGCCCGCCGTTTTCTTTCGGCGATGCGCACCTTCCGTCCGTTGCTCAAGCGAACGCGCGCGAAGGCGCTCGCCGGTGAGTTGCGCGATGCCATGCAGGTGTTCGGTACGGCTCGCGACTGGGACGTCTTCGTCGTCACACTGCAGAGCGCCGCGCCAAGCAAGGCGCTCGCATCGAGCGCCGCTCGACGGCGCGCGGCCGCGATCGCGCAGGCGAGGGCGCTGGCCGGCTCGCCTGAATTTCGGGAGATACAGCATCGTGCACGGCGCTGGCTCGACGAAGACCCCTGGCGTATTTCGGCGCAGCCAGAGCGCGCGGTCCTCGCCTTTGCATGCAACGCCCTCGACCGGGCGCGCCGCCGCCTGGGCAAGCGGGCCGCAGATATCGACTGGCGCGACCGCCGCCAGCGCCATCGCGTGCGCATCGCGCTCAAGCGCCTTCGCTACAGCTGCGATTCCTTCGCCGATTGCTTCCCGGCACGTCGTGTCGGGCCTTTCCTCACGCAACTTGGCGCGCTGCAGGACACGCTGGGCGAGCTTAACGACCTGGCAGTGGCGCGCGCGCTCGTTGGCGAGTTGCAGGCAGACGGGAAGCGCGTCCGCGCCATGCTCGCGCAACGCGAGCGCAACCTTATCGCGTCCCTTGCGCGCGAGTGGGCGGCGTTCACCCGGATGCGCCCGTATTGGCAGCGCGCGGCAGCGCCAGGCGCCGAACGGTGAACACCTCGTCCTTCAGCCAATCGAGCTTGAGTCCCCGGAAGCGTCGCTCAACCGACGCCTTGCCGTCGCCGATTTCGCACACCAGAAGGCCCTCGGGCTGGAGATGTTGCGCAGCACCGTGAAGAATGCGTGCGACGAGCTCCAGGCCGTCACTGCCACCGACGAGCGCAAGGCGCGGCTCGTGGCGATATTCCGGAGGTAGCTTACCCATGGCGCCCGCGCTGACATACGGCGGATTGGTGACGATCAGGTCATAGCGGCTGCCCTGCAGCCCGCTGAAGAGATCCGCACGGCGCAAATGGATGCGCCGGCCGAGCCGATGCTGCGCCACATTCTTCCGGGCGACTGCTAATGCCGGCGGCGAGAGGTCGATCGCGTCTACCTGAGCCGCCGGAAAGGCCTTCGCGGCGAGTACCGCCAGGCAGCCGGAGCCGGTACATAGATCGAGCACACGCTTTATTGGTCGGCGTTTGAGTGAAGGCAGCAGTTCGGCGATATGCGAGCGCGGCACGATGACGCGCTCGTCGACGTAGAAGCGCTCGCCGGCGAGCCATGCTTCCTTGAGGAGGTACGCAACCGGGATGCGTTCCCGGATGCGCCGCTCCGCGAGCCTTTCAATGCGCTCGACATCGACCGCCGGGGCGCCCAGAGCGGCGTCGAAAGGCAGCCCGAGGCCGCGCAGGACCAGCCAGGCCGCCTCGTCATGCGCGTCGTCGGTACCATGACCGTAGCAGAGCGGAGCGGCCGAGAAGCGGCTCTCGATCCGCGCGATCAGCTCACCGAGCGTCAAGCAGCGCGCGCAGCGTGTCGAGGTAGATGAGCGGAAGGATCTCGAGCTCGGGTAGCGCGATGTGCTCGTTCAGCTTGTGGATGGTCGTGTTGATCGGCCCGAGCTCGATCACTTCCGGGCAGATATCGATGATGAAGCGCGCGTCCGACGTGCCGCCGGTGGTCGAGAGCTCGCCGTTCGACCCCGTATGCCGCTTGCCCGCCTCGAGGACCACCTCGGCGAGGCGGCCGCGCTTGCTCAGGAAGGGCTTCGCACCGAGCACCCAGTCGATCGCGTATTCGAGCGCGTGCTTCTTGAGAGCGGCTTCGACGCGCTGGCGAAGCGACTGGTCGCTGCTTTCGGTGGAAAAACGGAAATTGAAGTCGACATCGACAGTGCCGGGCACCACGTTTCCCGCGCCGGTGCCGGCATGGATGTTCGAGATCTGGAAGCTCGTGGGCGGAAAGCTCTCGTTGCCCTTGTCCCATTGCGTGCGCGCGAGCTCGGCGAGGGCAGGGGCGACGAGATGGATGGGATTCTTCACGAGATGCGGGTAAGCGACGTGGCCCTGGACGCCGCGCACGACCAGATGGCCCGATAGCGACCCGCGGCGCCCGTTCTTCAGCGTGTCGCCGAGCATGTCGACCGAGCTCGGCTCGCCGACGATGCAGTAGTCGATGAGCTCGTTGCGCTTCCTGAGGACCTCGACGACGCGGACGGTGCCATCTACGGCGGGGCCTTCCTCGTCCGAGGTGATGAGGAGGGCGATCGACCCGGCGTGCTTGGGATGCTCGGCAACGAAGCGCTCGGCGGCTACGACGAAGCAGGCAATCGAGGATTTCATGTCCGCCGCGCCGCGTCCGAAGAGCTTGCCGTCGCGTATCGTGGGGACGAAGGGATCGGAGTGCCACTCGGCAAGGGGGCCCGTCGGCACGACGTCCGTGTGCCCGGCAAAACAGACCACCGGACGCCCCGAGCCGCGGCGCGCCCAGAGGTTCGTCACCTCGCCGAACTTCATCGGTTCGCACTTGAAGCCGGCACGCGAAAGTCGCTCGGCGAGGAGCTGCTGGCAGCCGGCGTCTTGCGGGGTGATCGACCTGCGGGCTATGAGTTCCTTGGCAAGCTCGAGGGCGCTGCCTGCCTCGAGGGTGCTGCCTGCCTCGAGGGTGCTGCCATCAGGCATCGATCTTGATTGAGCTGAACGACGCGTTGCCACCGGCCGAGAGCAGGCCCTTCTTTTCCTCGCCGGACTTCTCGCCGGATTTCTCGGGTGGTGGCGGCGCCTTCGGCTGGCCGCTGATCTCGCCCGCCGTCGCCTGGTTGATGAGCCACAGCATGTTGGTGGCCGAGTCGGCGTTCGCCATCGCCTCTTCCTGGCTGATCTTGCCTTCCATGAAGAGCTTGAAGAGCGCCTGTTCGAACGTCTGCGAGCCCGGCGACATGCTTTTCTCGAGCGCGTCCTTGATCTCGTTGATCTCGCCCTTCTCGATCAGCTCGGCAATGTGGCGGGTGTTGAGGAGGACCTCGACCGCCGCGACGCGCGCGCCCGTCTTGGTTCGCACCAGGCGCTGCGAGATCACCGCCTGCAGGGCGGCGGCCAGGTCGAGCAGCAGGCTCGGCCGGTTCTCCAGCGGGTAGAAGTTGATGACGCGGTTCATTGCGTGGTAGCTGTTGTTCGCGTGCAGGGTCGCCACCGCGAGGTGGCCCGACTGCGCGTACGCAAGGCCCATGGCCATGGTCTGCTTGTCGCGGATCTCGCCGATCAGGATCACGTCCGGCGCCTGGCGCAACGCGTTCTTCAAGGCGACGTCGAATGCCTTGGTGTCGGTGCCGACTTCGCGCTGGTTCACGATCGACTTCTTGTTCTGGAAGATGAACTCGACGGGATCCTCGAGGGTAAGGATGTGCCCCGATTTGCGCTCGTTGCGGTAGTCGAGCATCGAGGAGAGCGAAGTCGACTTGCCCGAGCCCGTCGCGCCGACCATCAGGATCAGGCCGCGCTTCTGCATGACGATGTCTTTCAGCACGTCGGGCAGCCCGAGTGAATCGAGCGGCGGGATCGAGCCGGGAATGAAGCGCACCACCACCGCCGGCGCACCTTTCTGGCGGAACGCGCTGATGCGGAATGCGCCGACGTTCTCGAGGGCATAGGCGGTGTTCAGCTCCATCTCCTCTTCGTATTCCTTGATCTGGCGCTCGTTCAGGACTTCGTAGAGCAGTTGCTTGACGGTCTCGGCCGTCATGACGGTCTGGTTGATGGGCACGGCGTTGCCGTTGATCTTGATGTTGATCGGCGCGCCCACGGAAACGAAGATGTCCGACGCCTTCTTGTCGGCCATCACCTGAAACAACCGCGTCATTGCACCCATGTATCCCCCCTGAAGCCCTGAGTGCGCCTAGTTTAATCGCCCCGCAGGAGTTCGTTCAGGCTTGTTTTCGCCCGGGTCTTCGCATCGACTTTTTTTACAATCACCGCGCAATAGAGGGCATATTTCCCATCCGGCGAAGGCAATGTGCCGGAGACGACGACCGAACCGGCCGGCACGCGTCCATAAAGGGTTTGCCCGGTCGTCCGGTCGAAGATGCGCGTGCTCTGGCCGAGATAGACGCCCATCGAAAGCACGCTGTTTTCCTCGACGATCACGCCCTCGACGACCTCCGAGCGCGCGCCGATGAAGCAGTTGTCTTCGATGATCACCGGGTTCGCCTGGACCGGCTCGAGCACGCCGCCGATGCCGACGCCGCCCGACAGGTGGACGTTCGCTCCGATCTGCGCGCACGAGCCGACCGTGGCCCAGGTATCGACCATCGTGCCTTCGCCCACGTAGGCGCCGATGTTTACGTAGGACGGCATCAGCACGGCGTTCCTGGCGATATAGGAGCCGCGCCTTGCAATCGCCGGCGGCACGACGCGAAAGCCTGCGGCCGCGAAATCGAACGAGGGGCCGAACTTGCTCGGCACCTTGTCGTAGTAGCGGGTCGGGCCCGCGTCCATGACGCGATTGTCCTCGAGCCGGAACGAAAGGAGCACCGCCTTCTTGAGCCACTGGTGGGTGATCCATTCGCCGCCGACTTTCTCGGCGACGCGCAGTCTTCCGCTATCCAGCCCGCCGATCGCTTCCTCGACCGCGCCGCGCAGCGCTTCCGGTGCATTCGCCGGCGTGAGCGCAGCGCGTTCTTCCCAGGCCGACTCGATGGTGCCTTTCGCGCTCATAGCGTCGATGCGAACCGCGTGATCCGCTCCATCGCCTCTACGCATTCAGCAAGCGGCGGCACGAGCGCGATGCGCACGTGATGCGCGCCGGGGTTGCCGGCGGGTGTGGCTCTGGCGAGGAAGCTTCCGGGCAGCACGAGGACATTGTATTGGCCGTGCAGCCGGCGGGCGAAGTCGGCGTCGTCGATCGGCGTACGCATCCACAGGTAAAAGCCGCCGTCGGGCATCGCCGTCTGCAGCGGCGCTTTGACCTTCGGCAGTACGGCGGCGTACTTGTCGCGGTAAAGGCGCCGGTTGTCCTCGACGTGGCGCTCGTCGTTCCACGCGGCAACCGACGCCGCCTGGACGGAGAGGCTCATCGCCGAGCCGTGGTAGGTGCGATAGAGCAGGAATTTCTTGATGAGCCCGGCATCGCCCGCGACGAAACCCGAGCGCATGCCCGGCGCATTCGAGCGTTTGGACAGGCTGGAGAACGCCACCAGCCGCTCGTAGGACCGCCCGAGCTTCCGGGCAGCCTGCAGGCCGCCGAGCGGCGGCTCGCCACAGTAGATCTCCGAGTAGCACTCGTCGGAGGCGATGACGAAGCCATGGCGGTCGGACGCCTCGAAAAGCACGCGCCACTCGTCCAGCCGCATCACTTTTCCGCTCGGGTTGGCGGGCGAGCAGGCATAGACGAGCTGCACGCCCTCCCAGCGTTCCGGCGTTCCATAGATTGGCGTCGCGCCGGCCAGCAGGGCCGCGCCTTCGTAGATTTGATAGAACGGGTTGGGGCACACCACCCTTGCGCCGCGCGTGGGGTCGAGCACGGTCTGGGCAAACGCGAACAGCGCCTCGCGGGAGCCGTTGACCGGCAGAACCTCGGTTTCTGCATTCGGGGTCGGGATGCCGTAGCGGCGAGCAAGCCAGGCGGCAATCGCCTGGCGCAGTTCAGGCGTACCGGCGGTCAACGGATAGGCGGCGAGGCCATCGAGCGCCTTCGCCAGCGCGTCCTTCACCAGGGCCGGGGTCGGGTGCTTCGGTTCGCCGATCTGCAGGTTGATCGGCGCGAGATTCGCCGGCGGCGTGTTGCCCGCGATCAGGGCGCGCAGCTTCTCGAACGGGTACGGCTGCAGCTTGGCGAGGAGCGGATTCACCGGGCCGGCATCTCGCCTGTCCAGCCTTTCTTCCGGTGCTCGGCAATCACGGTGGTGTAAATCCCGCCGCGGACGTTGAAGCGCGCTTCGAGGCGCATCAGCCGCGGCCCGGTGGCGCGCACGAGGTCCGACAGGATCTTGTTGGTGACCGCCTCGTGGAACGTGCCGATGTCGCGGTAGGACCAGACGTAGAGCTTGAGCGACTTGAGTTCCACGCACAGGCGATCCGGCACGTAATCGAGCACGAGCGTTGCGAAGTCTGGCTGGCCGGTCATCGGGCACACGCAGGTGAACTCCGGGATCTCCATGTGGATCCGGTAGTCGCGACTGCGCGCTGGATTCGGAAAAGTCTCCAGCTTGTTGCTGGGACGAGAGGGCACTGGCGCGGAAAGTGGAAACCGAGAAGAAAGCCGGCTCATTTTAGCAACCCCGGGCGTCTACCGCGGATGGCGCACTGACTGTGGCTTGACCACTAGATATGGTGTCCGGAGCGGATTATGGCGTTTTGGCGCTACCGGTAGTGGCGCAACGGCGAACGAACGGATGCGGCGTACTTTGTCAACGATTTTGTCTGCGGCGCGGCCGTTCAACTGCTGCGCGTAAGACGCTATTATCTTCGCGTGCGGTTAACTCAGATCAAGCTCGCTGGTTTTAAGTCCTTCGTAGATCCCACAACGATTCACGTGCCCGGCCAGCTGGTCGGCGTGGTCGGCCCGAACGGCTGCGGCAAGTCGAATGTGATCGACGCGGTGCGCTGGGTGCTCGGCGAGAGCCGCGCCGCGGCCCTGCGCGGCGATTCGATGCAGGACGTGATTTTCAACGGCTCGGCCAATCGCACGCCGCTCGCCCGCGCCGCGGTGGAGCTCAGCTTCGACAATTCGCTCGGCCGGGCGGCCGGCCAGTGGTCGCAGTACGCGGAAATCGCGGTCAAGCGCGTCGTGCAGCGCGACGGCGAGTCGAGCTACTACATCAACGGCACCCACGTCCGCCGGCGCGACATCACCGACATGTTCCTCGGCACCGGCCTTGGCCCCCGCGCCTACGCGATCATCGAGCAGGGGATGATCTCGCGGGTGATCGAGGCGAAGCCCGAGGAGCTGCGCGTGTTCCTCGAGGAAGCCGCGGGCATCTCGAAGTACAAGGAGCGCCGCAGGGAAACCGAGTCGCGCCTTGCCGAGACGCGCGAGAACCTCGCCCGCATCACCGATATCCGGCTCGAGCTCGGCGCCCAGATCGAGAAGCTGGACGCCCAGGCGCAGATTGCCACGCGCTACAAGGAACTGCAGGACGATCTGCAGCTCAAGCAGCACCTGCTCTGGTATCTGCGCCGCCGCGACGCGGCGACCGAGCGCGAAAAGCACTCCGCGGAGCTGGCGCGGGCCGGCAACGAGCTCGAGGCGGAGAACGCCCAGTCGCGGAACCTGGAGAGTCGCCTCGAGACGGCACGCGGTGCGCACTATCAGGCGGGCGATGCGATGAATGCCGCCCAGGGCGCGCTGTACGGCGCCAATGCCGAGGTCGCCCGCCACGAGTCGGAGCTGCGTCATGCGGAAGAGACCCGCTCGCGGCTCGAAAACCAGCACACCGAGCGCCGCACGCAGCTGACCGCGTGGCGCGAGCAACGCTCGCAGCTGACGCGCGCCCTGCACATGTGGGCGAATAGGGCAGGCGGTGCGAAGCAGCGTGTAGTCCAGACGAAGGAGAAGCTGGACGCCGAGAACGCCCGCTTGCCGCAGGCGGAGCAGGCGTTCCGCGCTGCCCAGGAGCGCCTTGGCGAGGTCCGCAGCCAGCTGATGCAGGCCGAAAGCCGGCTGCAGCTCGAGCAGGCGAATCGCGCCCACCTCGAGCGCGCCGCCGAGGCGCTGGCGCAACGCCGGGAGCGGCTCGATGCCGAGTTGCTAGCGCTGGTCGAACCCGATGCAAGCGCGCTGCGCGAGGTTGACGCGCGCACTGCCGAAATCAACGCGTCGCTCGAGCAGGCACGCCATGCGCTGGAGGCTTTGCAGGCCGAGTGCAGCGCATTGCAGGAAGCGGCCGCACGGGCCGCCGAGCAGGTGAGCCACGCGCAGCGCGACCATGCAGCCGCGGAAGCGCAGCTCTCGACCCTGCGTCAGATCCAGGCCGATGTCGAAAACAACGCGCCACTGCGCGAATGGATCCAGCGCCAGGGACTCGGCAGTGCCGCCCAGCTATGGCAGAAGCTGCGCATCGACGCCGGCTGGGAAACGGCGGTCGAAGCCGTGCTGCGCGAGCGCCTGCATGCGCTCCTGTCCGGCTCGATCGACACCGGGTTCGCCGAGCGGCCGCCCGCCAAGGCGAGCCTGTTCGAGGCGGCGCGCGACGCCGGCAGCGCCCCGGTAGCGGGGTTGCCGCTCGCCTCCAAGGTGCACGCGCTCGACGACGGCATTCGCGGCGCGCTCGCCGATTGGCTCGCGCAGGTCTACGTCATCGAGGGCCGCCCGGATCAGGCGGCGCGTGCGCGTCTTTCGGCCGGCGCGGTGCTCGTCAACCGCGATGGAGATCAGTTCACGCGGCACACGGCGAGCTTGCACGCCCCGGACGCGGCGGATGCGGGACTCCTTGCGCGGCAGGCAGAGATCGAAACGCTGGAAGAGCGCTGCCGTGAGCTCGGCGCACAGCTCGAGGCGCGGCAGCGCGAGCTCGAACGCGCCGAAGGCGAGCGCATCGAGCGAGAGGCGACTTTGGAAGGGGCTCGCCAGGAGATCGCGCGCCAGGAGAAGGCGCGCCACGACGCGCAGATCGAGCAGCTGAAGCTCGCGCAGGCGCATGAGCGGTATCGCGAGCGCCAAGCGCAGCTCGAGGCGGAGAAGGGCGAGCTCGCCGCCGAGGCAGAGCAGGGGCAGGCGTCGCTTGCGAATTCGCAGCGCGCCTCGGCCGCCATCGGCGAGGAAATCGGCGCTGCGCGCAGCCGGGTCGAGGCGAGCCGCAACGAGCACATTGCCGCGGAGACTGCGCTTGCCGAGCAGCGGCGTACCGTGCAGCAGGCCGAACGCGATGCGCAGGACGCCGTTTTCGGCGAGCGCGAGTGCACGTCCAAGATCGCCGAAATCGATCATTCGGTGCGCGTCATCGATCAGCAGATCGAGCGCGCCGACGCCGAGGTAGCGAAGCTCACCGAGGAGCTCGCCGCCGACCCGATTCCCGGCGTGCGCCAGGCGCTCGACGCTGCAGTCGAGGCGCGCATCAGCTGCGAGAAGACCCTGGCCGAGGCGCGCAATGCCGTCGAGGCCGCGGCCGGCGCCCTGCGCGAGATTGAAGAGGCGCGCCTCGCGATCGAGGCGAGGGTCGCCCCGCTGCGCGAGCGGCTTGGAGAGCTCAAGCTCAAGGAGCAGGCCGCGAGCCTCAGCTTCGAGCAGTACGCGACGCAGTTGCGCGAGGCGGGCGCCGACGAGGCAAGACTCGATGCGGCGGCGCAGGATGCGCCGCGTCCCTCGGCGTTGCAGGGCGAGATCACGCGCCTGACGGCGTCGATCGGCGAGCTCGGCGCAGTCAACCTTGCCGCGGTCGAAGAGCTGCGCACGAGCCGCGAACGCAAGGAGTACCTCGATTCGCAGTCGACCGACCTCGAAGAGGCGGTGAAGACCCTGGAGGATGCGATCCGCAAGATCGACCGCGAGACCCGCGAACTGCTGCGCGAGACTTTCGACAGCGTGAACCGGCATTTCGGCTCGCTCTTCCCGTCGCTCTTCGGCGGCGGCGAAGCCAAGCTCGTGATGACCGGAGAGGAGATCCTCGACTGCGGCGTGCAGGTGATGGCGCAGCCGCCGGGCAAGAGGAATACCAGCATCCATCTCCTTTCCGGCGGCGAGAAGGCGCTGACCGCGATCTCGCTCGTCTTCTCGCTGTTCCAGCTCAACCCGGCGCCGTTCTGTCTGCTGGACGAGGTCGATGCGCCGCTCGATGACAGCAACACGGTCCGCTTCTGCGAGCTGGTGCGCAAGATGTCGGCGCAGACCCAGTTCCTCTTCATCAGCCATAACAAGATCACGATGGAGCTCGCCGAGCAGCTGATCGGCGTGACCATGCCGGAATCCGGGGTATCGCGCGTCGTCGCGGTCGACATCGACGAGGCGCTGCGCATCCGGGAGGAGCTCGCAGCGTAGTGACCGATCTCCAAATCGGTCTGGCGGTCATCGGTGGCATCGCGGTTGTTGCAGTCCTCGCCTACAACTGGTGGCAGGAACGGCGTGTGCGGCGCTCGGCCCAGCGCGCATTCGGCTCGGGCCACGCCGATGTTCTGCTGGACGAGCGGCGCGAGCCGACCCTGCCGCCGCTGCCAAAGCGGCCCGAGGTGCCGGCAGGTGCGCTTCCGGCCGTGCGGGTGGACTATGTGATGGAGCTCACCTTGCCCGCCTCCGGCGGCGCAGTGCACGAGGCCTGGGCGCCGATCGAGCAGCGCTTCCTGCGCCGGGCGCTCCTTGCGGAGGAACCCCGGAAGCTGCGAGCTGCCTTACAGCTCGTGAGCCGCAATGGGGTGGTGAGCGATGCCGAGGTGGTCGAGTTCCGCTCGATGGTGGAAACGATGGCCGCGCAACTCGGGGCGAGCGTGCAGGCGCCCGGAATGCGTGAAGCGCTCGACGCCGCGCGAGAGCTCGATCGCATCTGCGCCGACGCCGATATCCAGGTGGCCTTGCACGTGGTCGGCATCGGCTTCACTCCGGCCGAGTTCGACGGCCAGCCGTTCGACGCCACGCCGCGCGATGACGGGCTCACCCTGACGCTCGATGTGGCGCGCACCGCGGAACCTGCACGCGGCTACGAAGCGATGGCGCGCGCGGGACGGCAGCTCGCACAGTCTCGCGGCGGCCGCCTGGTGGACGACACGGGGCGCGAGCTCGATGAGCGCGCGCTCGCGGCCGTAGGCGCGCAGCTCGACGCGGTACGGGCGCGCCTCGCCGGCTGCGGCATCGAGCCGGGCAGTCCGCTCGCGCTGCGCGTTTTCTCATGAGCAGCCCGCGGGAGCGGGCCGCGGCCCTTAGGGCCGAGATCGAACGTCATAACCGCCTCTATTACGACGAGGACGCGCCGGAGATCACCGATGCGGAGTACGACCGCCTGTTTCGCGAGCTGCAGGCGCTTGAAGCGGAACATCCGCAGCTTGCCACCGCGGACTCGCCCACGCAGCGCGTGGGTGGCGCGCCGGCGAAGGACCTGGCGCCAGTGCGCCACGAGATGCCGATGCTCTCCATCCGCACCGAGACCGATACGGACGACACCGGCGCCGCGAACTTCGATGCGCGCATCCGCCGGGAGCTCGGCCTCGAGCCGGGCGACGCGCCGGTCGAGTATGCGGCGGAGCTCAAGCTCGATGGCCTCGCCATCAGCCTGCGCTATGAGAAGGGTGCGCTGCTGCGCGCCGCAACCCGGGGCGATGGCGAAGTCGGCGAAGACGTGACGGCCAATGTGCGCACCATCCACAGCATCCCGCTCAAGCTGAAGGGAAAGGCGCCGGAAATCCTCGAGGTGCGCGGCGAGATCTTCATGACGCGCGCCGCGTTCGAGAAGCTGAACCAGCGCCAGGCACGGGCCGGAGAGAAGCTGTTCATCAATCCGCGCAACACCGCCGCGGGCGCCGTGCGCCAGCTCGATCCCAAGGTCACTGCCCAGCGGCCGCTTTCGTTTTATGCGTACGGCTACGGCGTGATGCGCGGCTTCCGCGCTCCGCGCCGGCATAGCGAGCTCCTCGACGCGATCGAGGCCCTCGGCGTGCCGGTCAACCGCGAGCGGAAAGTCGTGAAGGGCGCCGAGGGACTGATCGCGTACCACGCGACCATCGGCGAGAAGCGCGGATCGCTGCCGTTCGACATCGACGGCGTGGTCTACAAGGTCAATGACCTCGACGCGCAGCACGATCTCGGCAACGTCGCGCGCGAGCCCAGATGGGCGGTCGCGCACAAGTATCCCGCGCAGTAGGAGGTGACCGAGGTTCTGGCGATCGAGGTGCAGGTGGGCCGCACGGGAACTCTGACCCCG
>Ga0134121_10000266_pt1 | contig 61861 bp, 48 predicted proteins | sample KB301_FD_96463 | JGI IMG/M metagenome (GOLD analysis project Ga0134121, IMG submission 96463) | Terrestrial soil microbial communities without Nitrogen fertilizer from Kellogg Biological Station, Michigan, USA - KB3-0-1 | ecosystem: Environmental > Terrestrial > Soil > Unclassified ...
GGACTCAAAATCCCGCGGGCGCAAGCCCATGTCGGTTCGAGTCCGACCTCCGGCACCAACCCTCTAGTGGTCGTCGCGGTTCGAGCCCCGACCGTCGCCGTCGTCGCGATTCGGGGCCCGGCCCCCGCCGGACGATCCGCGGCTCTCACCGCCCTTGCGGCCCGCCTCGGCCGCAAGTTCCCGATCCCGCGAGAAGGAGCGCTTCTCGCCCGGGACGCTCTGTCCGCCCTTGCGGCCCGCCTCGGCGGCCAGCACGTGGTCCTGCGAGAAAGAGCGCTTCTCGTCCGGGACGCTGCGCCCGCCTTCGCGCGCAATCTTCCGCTGCTTCTCCTCGTCCATCGCGGCAAAACCGCGGCCCGACGAGCTGCGCTTGCGCGATGAGCCGCCACCTTCCTTCCGATTGTCCTTGTTCTCAGCCATGTCCTCGCTCCTTGATTGCCAAAGTCCTCGAGGGCTCGTGGAGGCAGCCGACCCGGCGGTCGCCTCGGAAACCCATTCCGCGACCACTGTAGAAGGCGGGGCGGACGGGACTCCATCCGGAGAATGACGAGGGTTCGGGTCTTGCGATTCCTGACCGGAGGAGCGGAAAGCCGCTCCGCTCAAGGCCTGGCCGGGAGTCCCTTTTTTCCGGGGCCGGGTTCCTTCGTGGAGCTCGACCGGAGGGGCGATGCGGCGCGGGAGGAGTCGAGCAGGGCGATGATGGGGCAATGGTCGGAAAGAACCGCAGCACTCGCTTCGTCAGCCGGGTCGTACACCTGCTGCGCGAAGGAGTTCGGGACGAGCCAAGTCGCGGCGGTCCGGCTCAGGACGATGTGGTCGATGTATTGCCGGTACCGCCCGCCCCAGCACGGGGGATGGCGTCCGAAGCCGGCGTCCAGGAGATCCGCTTCCGGCGGGTCGCTGTCGTCGAGGCCGTTCCAGAAAGGATCCTTCGCGGTGAAGCGCCGGTTGAAATCCCCCAGCACGGCGAAAGGAACCGCTTCGCCTGCCCGCGCGTCGACCCACTCCTCCAGCCGCCGCGCCTGTGTTCGGAGCATCGCGCAGGCGGCGTCGGGGCCATCGAGACGCCCGGACGCGCAGCCGCTCTTGAGGTGAATGCTCAGAAGGCGCAGGTCGCCGTGCGCCGTGTGCACCGTGATGTCGGCGGCCCTGCGGCTGCGGCCGTCGAGCCCGATGGCCACGAAGTCCGGATGCGGCGTGACCCGCAGTCCTTTCTTCCAGGCGAACCCGGCCCGCTGGACGGAGCCTCCTCCCGCGGCGAACAGGAACTCGTAGCGTCCGGGATCGAACACGCGCCGCGCCGCCCCGGCCCCTTCCACCTCCTGGAGCGCCACGATGTCGGCGTCGAGCTCGTCGGCGTAGCGGTGCAAACGATCGTAGTCGACGCTCCGGCGGGGCACGGCGCCGGCGCCATCCCGCGCGGCGAGCCACTCGATGTTCCACGAGGCCACGCGCAGCGCTCCGTCGGAGCCCGGAGACAATGTCGTTGCGGGAGTGGTCGTCGCTGGTGTCGCTGCGACCGTCGCGCCCGGCGTGGCGACGACAGCCGCGGCCGGGGCGAAAGCGACGACGGCCGCGAGCCATCCCGCCGCCAGCCGTCTGCGTGCACGAATCGTTGACATCGGTGACATCTTTTTACCTCGAATGGCGATCCGCGCGCGCGGTCGAAGCGTATCTTCACGGTCCGAAGGCGGGGACCCACCGGGGGACATCATGGCGACCAATCTCTGGACCGACGTCGAAGCGCTCGACCGCCTGGCTCGCTCGGCGCGCGCCGCCGAGGGGCGTCGCGGCGGACCGGTGTTCCCGGGAGGCCGCGGCGGCGTCGAGGCTCCCCCGATCCTTCCCCGGTTCCACGGAGACGGCTTCGCGGTGGCCGCGAGCGAGCGCCCCGCGCGGCTGGTCAGCGGGGACCTGGTCGACGCCTTCCCCCTCTCCGACCGCGAGATCGCGGTGGTGATCGGCGACGTCTCGGGGAAAGGGACGCCGGCCGGGGTGATGGCGGCGTTCGTGCGCTCGATCGTGCGTCACGTCGCGCCGCTCGGCGCCTCTCCGGGCGACACGCTCGAGCGGGTGAACAGGATTCTCTGCGGCGCCCGTCTCGATGCGATGTACGTCACGCTCTTCCTCGGCACGCTCGACCTCGGCAACGGCCTGTTCCGCTACGCCAGCGGCGGGCACCCGCCGGCGTTCCGGCGCGTCCCGGGGGAAGCCGCGATCGCCTTCGGATCCGCGACCGGCCCGGTCCTGGGGCTGCTCGACCGGCGCCGCTTCGACACCGGCGCCATCGTGCTTCGTCCGGGCGAAGTGGTGGTGATGACGACCGACGGCGTCACCGAAGCGGAGCGATTGGACGGCGAGTTCTTCGGCCTCGGCCGTCTCGCCGGCGCGCTCGACGCGGTCGAGCCGCTGTCGGCCGAGGGCGCCCTCGCCGCGATCGAGGCCGGTCTCGAGGCCTTCGAAGGGGACGCGCGGCGCGACGACGCCACGCTCCTGGCGCTGCAGCTCGCCGCCGCCTGAAAAGTCGACGGCCGCGCCGGGGAGGGTCGGCGCGGCCGTCTGTCGGGTCGCGGGGCGCGGGACGCTTCAGGTCCCGGGCTGTCCCCGCGTCGTTCTCGGGCAGAACGCGTCGTCGAATGTCATCTCATTTCCCGCCGCCGGCCCAGAGGATCCCGCTCGCGGTCAGGGTGTCGACCCCGGCCAGGCGCGCCCCGTTCCCGCTCCACACGATGCCGGAGCTGGTCACCTGGTCGTTCTCCGTCGCCATCAGCGTGCCGAAGAAGCGCTGCCCGCCCCAGATGAGCCCCTGCTGCCAGGAGGAGTCCCACGACCCCTCGAGCGGCTGCACCACGAGGTTTCCATCCGGGCCCGGCACGGCCACCGGCGACAGGGCCGAGGACGCCGACACGCGCGACGCGAGCGCCGCCTCGATGTCGAGGTAGCCGGCGCCCGTCTCGAACGGCAGGTGGTCGTCCTTGCTGGCGCTCGCCATCAGCCGCGCCTTCACGTCCGACGGGCGCAGGCCCGGCTCGCGCTGCAGCATCACGGCCGCGGCGCCGCTCACCATCGGCGCCGCCAGCGAGGTGCCGCTGAACATCGTGTATTCGCCGGGACGCGCGCGGTCCCCGTCCGTCCGGTACGCACCGGTCGGCAGGACCGTCTCGGGGTGCGTCACGTCGAGCGCCGACCCGACTGCGCGCAGCGACACGATGAAGGCCCCCGGCGCCACGAGATCCGGCTTGACCACGTGGTCGATGAGGCTCGGGCCGCGCGCCGAGAAGCGCGCCAGCACGTCGTCCTCGCGCGCCACGGTGCGGCCGTCGTCCATCGCGCCCACGGTGACCGCGCTCGGCTCGTTCGCCGGGCTGAGGATCGTCCCGAAGCCGCTGCCCACGTTGCCCAGGTTGCCCGCCGCGACGACGACCACGATGCCGGCGTTGGTCGCCGCGCGGACCGCGCGGCACAGCGGGTCGGTCGCGAACGACTCGTAGACCGGGTGGCCGAGCGACAGGTTGAGGACGCGGATGTTGTACTGGCGGCGGTGCAGGATGGTCCAGTCCACGGCGCGCAGCACGTCGCTGGTGGTCCCGGTGCCGTCCGGGTTGAGGGCGCGCAGCGAGATGAGGCGCGCGCCCGGGGCCACGCCGCGGAAGGTGCGGAAGGCCTGCGGGCCGCTGCTGTCGAGCCCGCTGCCGTTCAGGATGCCGGCGACGTGGGTGCCGTGGCCGTAGTAGTCGGCGAACCCCTTCTCGCGCCCGACCACCTCGACCTCGATGAGGCCGTCCGGACGCGCGCGGACCAGGTCCGGGTGGAGCTGCACGCCCGTGTCGATGAGGGCGATGCCGACACCGCGGCCGTCGTCGCCGTTCGCCGCGTCGAGCAGGAAGCCGCCGCGCGCCGCGCGCACGGCGATGTCGAGCTGCGAGTGGACCGGGGCGTCCAGCGAAATCCGCTCGACCTTGGGATCGAGCGCCAGGTCGTCCAGCGATCCCGCCGGGACCAGCGCGGAGTAACCGAAGATGGCGGAATGGCGGGCGCGCACGACGGCGCCATGGTTCTTCGCCAGCAGCAGGTCGACGTCGCCCGCATCGCCATACGTCTGCACGATGACCGGCACCAGGTCGAACGGCGCGTCGTCTTCCGCCGCCAGCACGACCTCGTCGGAGACCTTTCCAAGCGCACGGCCGCGCCCGCCCGGGGACGCCAGCGCCGAGTCGATGAAGAGCAGCGTGGCCAGGAAGACGCTGAGGACCGCCGTGGCCATCAGCCCCATCGCCTGCAGGACCGGCCGGGCCTTGTCCTTGGTCTGTTCGTCGTCGCCGTCGAACCGCTCCAGGCTGTCCATGGCCTCTCTCTCCCTTCGCGCCGCGTCGGCTCACCGCCACGTCGCTGCCTCGGAAAGAGCAAGGGAGAGACCAGCCACGGAATCGTCAGGCTCACCGCAACCCCATGGCGGGAAGGGCTTTGCGGACGGACAACGGAATCGTGATCGGACGCCCTGAGGCGGGGGAAATGTGCAGGTTTCCGACACGCGCGGCGGCAAGAGAGAAAAGCGCGGCCGGGACTCGCGCCGTTGCAACGGCTTACGGAGCGGCGTCCACGGGGCGACAGCGAATGAGCGGCTTCTGGTCACTTCGAAAAGGGACTTTCGGATGACGTCTCCGTGACCGGGACCTATATTGCGGGGGCAGCCGGGGGCCCGTGCGCGCATGCCGTTGACCGAGATCGTCCGGAATCTCACCCAGAGCCCCGGGGATCGTGCGGTCGCGCGCGCCCTGCAGCATTTCTCCAAGGGGCAGATCGACAAGGCCATCGCCGTCCTCAAGGAAGCGCAGCAGAAAACCCCGGACGATCCGGCGGTCCTGCTCGAGCTCGGCCGCATGCTGGCCTACGGCCAGAAGGGACTCGATTCGGCCGAGGCGTTCCGCACCCTGCTGCGGCGCGATTCGCGCGCGGTTCCGAAGATCGACGAGGCGCTCGAGGAGCTGAAGGCCCGCCACGCGCTCGTCGGCCCGCAGTACGACGCCATCGCCGAGCACCACCTGCGACACGACAACACGGCTCTCGCGCTGAAGGCCCTCGAGCGCATGCGGCCCGAGGATCTCAAGGCCGTGCTGCCGCGGCACCTGAGCAAGTACGAGCAGGTCCGGCGCGGTGCGAAGGACGGCAAGCTGTCGAAGCAGATCCTGCAGCCGGCCTACCAGGCCGCGCTCATCCACGAGACCCTGCGCGACCTGCCGCGGGCCCTGGCGCTGTACCGCGACATCGCGCGCACCAACCCGGAGGAGGCGGGACGCATCCTGCCGCGCCTCGAAGCGATCGCCGCGCGCGACTACCAGAACGCCGAGCTGCGCCTGGAGATCGCGGCGCTGCTCGTGGACGCGGGGCGTCCCGACGACGCGGCGAAGCAGTTCTCCCTCGCCCTCGAGACGAATCCGCGCGCGGCGCGCGCCGTCGCCGACGCGGTCGCCCCGCGCCTGGCGACGGCCGAGGCCTCCCCCGACCTGCGCTGGGTGCTGGTGACGGCGCTCCTGCAGGCCGGCGACGAAGAGGCGGCGCGCGAGCAGATGCGCCCGCTCATCGACGCCGGCGAGAGGATCGACGACCTCATTTCGGCCCTGCAGCCGCTGACTCACAAGGAGAAGGCGGCGCCGGCGCAGCGCCTGCTCGCCGAGGCGTTCCTCAAGCGCGGCCAGCCCCTCCAGGTGCTCGGCCCCCTGCTGCAGGCCGCCGAAGAGGAAGGCCTGGCGTCCATCCGCGAGCCGCTCGAAGCGCTGGCCGCGGGCCACCCGGAGATCGCGCGCACGCACCAGCTGCTCGCCGACCTGCACCTCGAGGCGGGACGCGCGGCGGAAGGCGTCGCCGCCCTCGTGAGCGCGCATCGCGCCGCTCCGAAGGAGTCCGGCGCGCTGGTGCCGCGCCTGGTCAAGGCGCTCCTCCTCGACTCGACCGCGGGCGATGCGCATCGCATCCTCGCCGACCTGCTCGCGGACGTTTCCGAGCACGCCAAGGCCGTCATCGTGCTGCGCCACTGGCTGCGCACCACCCCTGCCGACGCGGCGCAGGCGCACGAGCGCCTGGCCCGGCTGGCCTCCGAGAGCGGCGACGCGCGCGCGCGGCTCGGCACCGCCGAATCGCTCTTCCTCCTCGGCCGTCCCGAGGAGGCGCTCGCCCCGCTCGAGACGCTGCAGGCGGAGCACCCGGAGCTGTCGGCCGAGTTCCTGCACCTCTTCGGGATGCTCGCCGAGCACGCCCCGGCGGTGGCGCCGCGGCTGGTGCCGATCTTCGAGGGCCTCGAGCCGCGCTCTCCCCTGCCCGTCGCCGTGCACTTCGCCCGCGGCATGGCCCAGTTCCAGGCCGGCCAGTCGGCCGCGGCCGCGGCCTCGTTCCGCGAGGTCCTGCAGTCGTCGCCGGATCGGGTCGAGGAGGTGCGGCTGGCGCTCGAGCGCTTCGACCGCGGCGACCCGGCGGCGGCCGAGGCGCGCTACCTGCTCGCCTCGATCTACGTGGAGCGCCGCGACCACGCGGCCGCGATCCGCGAGCTGCAGCGTCCCGGTCCGACGCACACGGCCCTGCTCGACCGGGTGCTGAAGCGCTACGAGACCATCGTGAAGGAGACCCCCGACGACCTCCCGGCCCGCGCCGGCCTCATGGAGGTGCTGCTCCTGGCGCGGCGGCACGATCGCGCCCTCGAGGTGGGCCGCGAGACGCTGCGGCTCAAGGACGATGCCTCGACGGCGCGCGTCTCCCTGCTGATGGCGGACGCGCTGATGGAGAAGCGCGACAGCGACGGCGCCGTGCGCCGCGTCTTCGCCGCCTACCGCCGCGACCAGGGGCTCGGTTCGGCGGTCATCGAGCGCCTGCGCCGTCTGCTCGACATCGAGGGAAAGAATCCGTTCACCTGTCTCGTCCTCGGCAAGGTGCTGGCGGCCGAAGGAAAGGCCGAGGAGGCGCTCGAGGTCCTGAAGGCGGCGCGCAGTGCCGACCCGGCGCTGCACGAGTCGGTCCTCCTCGAGGTGGAGTCCCTGGCGCGCGCCTGTCCGGCCGACCCGCGGCCCGGACTGGCGCTCCTCGCTCTCCTCCAGGAGTCGGGACAGCACGCCAAGGCCGTGACGGTGATCTCCACGCACCTCGACGCCCATCCCGACTCGGCCCAGCGCGTCGCGGCGCACCTCGACCAGATTCTCAAGGCGCAGCCGGACCATCCGCTGGCGCATTACGAGCTGGGCCGCGCCCTGGCGCGGCTTGGCGCGCGAGCCCGGGCTGCTGACCGCTTCCGCGACGCGGCGCGCCTCGACAATGCCCTCGGTCCGATGGCCCTCAGGCGCCTCCAGGAGATCCTGATCGCGGACCCGGAATGCGTCGTCGCCTGGATGTCGAGCGCCGAGATCCTGGAAGGGCGCGGGCAGCCGGTGCAGGCGGCGGAGCGCCTGGCCGAGGCGATCGCGCGCGCCCCGGGCGACGCCACCAGCCTCCTCGGACGCCTGGAAGCGCTCGCGGACGCCCACCCGGACGAGGGACCGATCCTCAGCCTGTTCGCCGACGCCGCGCTGCGGCTCGGGCAGCACGACCGCTCGACGCGCGCGTGGGGCGAGCTGGCGGGGCGCGATCTCGAGGGCGCGGCCGCCGCGCTCCAGGGGCTCGATGCCGTCCTCGAGGCGAGCCCGCGTCATGCCGAGGCGCGCGTCATGCGGGCGCGCGCCCGCCTGCGACTCTCGCAGAGCGACCCGGCCCTCGCCGATCTGAAGGAAGCCGCCCGCCTGGCCCCGCGCCTCGTCCCCGACATCCTGGCCGAGATCGCGCCGCTCGTCGCGGAGCGTCCCTCGTGGGCGGAGGGGACCCTGCTGCAGGCCGATCTGCTCCTGGCCGCGGGGCGGCCGCGCGAGGTCGAAGCGCTCCTCGCGCCGCGCGTCGCCGCCGTGTCGTCGCGCCCCGCCCGCCTGCAGATGCGCCTGCGCCTGGCGCGCTGCGCCTCCGAGCGGCAGGACGATGCCGCGGCCCGCGAACACCTCGCCGACGCCGCCACCCTCGCCACCGACCGCAACGAGTTCCTCGGCCGGGTGCATGAGCTGCATCTCGCGGGCATCCGGCGCCGGCTGGCGGCGGCCTGTGGCCGCCTCGAGCGCAAAGGCGCGAAGGCGGGCGACCTGGAGACGGCGGTGGCCGCCTGTCTCGACCTCGGACGGGTGGACGAGGCGCAGCGCCTGATCGAGACGCACGCGCCGGCCCTCGGCTCCGACGAGGTGCTGCGCCGCCTGCGCGCCGCGGTGACCATCGCCCGCGGGGATTTCCCGCGCGCGGCCGACCTCCTGCGACCGCTCGGCGCCACGCCGCTCCTGGCGTTCGGCGCGCTGCGGGCCGGCAACTATCCCCTGGCCATCGAAACGCTCGAGGCGCTCGCCGCGCGGGATGCCGACCCGCGCACGCGCGCGCTCCTGACGCGCACCTACCGTGACATGGTGGCGGCGGATCTCCTGGGCGGCAGCCGCCGCCTGGTGGCGGAGACCGTCCCTGCCTTCGGCGAAGGAGTGACGGCATGACCCGACCGATCTGTCCGATGCTCCAGGCGCTGCCCGCGACCGATGCGGCGGGGCAGCCCGTCAACCGCGAGTGCCTTCTCGAGCCGTGCCGCTTCTACGACCGCGAGGCGCGCGACTGCTCCCTGTCGCTCGCCGCGGTGGCGTCCGCCCGGCTCGCCGAAAGCGCCGCGCGGCAGGCCGACTCCGCCACGACCGCCGCGATCCAGGCGGAGAGCACGACCGCGCGTCTCGCTTCGCTCGAAGCGCGCCTCGCGGCGACCGAGATGGTCCTCGGCGACATCCTGACCCGCGTCGTCGCCCTCCACGAGACCGAGGGCCAGACGGGCGGGCGCCTGCTCGAGGAGATGTCGCTCCTCGGCGCCCGCGGCCAGAAGACCGAGGCGACCATGGCGGCGCTGGCCGAGCGCCTGCAGCGCTCGGAGGACCACGCCGCCGGCATCCTCGAGTCGCTGGAGACGCAGCGCCACCGGGACCAGGCGGATCTCGAAGCGCGCCGGCGCGACGAGGCGGTCCTGACCAACAACCGCGGCGTGGCCTTCTACTACCGTGGCGCGTTCGAGGCGGCGCGCGACGCCTTCCTCAAGGCGCTGGAGCTTTTGCCCGACTACGCCGAGGCCCACAACAATCTCGGCCTCGTCTACTCCCGGCTGGGCGAGGGCGAGAAGGCGGTCGAGTCGTTCCGCCGCGCCCTGACCGCCGATCCGAAGATGGGCGAGGCGTACAACAACCTCGGCTTCCTGTACCACACGACGGCGCAGTTCGATCGGGCGGCGCAGATGTTCGGTCTCGCCATCGAGAACGCCGGCGACTCCTCCATCGCCTACGCCAACCTGGGCAACACCTTCTACGCCATGAAGCAGGCCGAGAAGGCGGTCGAGGCCTGGACGCGCGCCGTCGATCTCGACCCGATGAACGAGAGCGCGCGCCGCGGCCTCAGGATGTACGAGCAGGATGCCGCAGCCAACTGATCGCGGCCGCGGCGCCACGCGGAGGACGAGGTGAAAGGGAAAACCGCCGAGGATCTGTACGCCCAGCTGGAGCGGGAGCTGCGCACCCCCGCGGAGCGCCTGCTCCTGGACGCCTTCCTCCCGGCTCCGGAGACGATCCAGTCCGCCCTCTACCGGCCCGCGCCGCCGGCTCCCGTGGCGGATCCGGCCGCGGCGGCGATGTTCCCGGGCGGGGAGCGGGCCGTGGCGCGCGATCGGGACGTCGAGGAAGAACAGGCGCCGCGCCGCAAGCCGCGGCCCCGCAAGACCGCCGAGCCGCAGCGCAGTCTCGAGGAGGAGATCCAGGACTTCCTGAACCTGCGCGGCACCGCGCTCGCGCCCGACACCGACCCGGAGAAGTGATCCGAGCCGTCTGATACCATCGCGCCTCGTTTCGGGGCCGCGATTGCCTGCCTCTCTTCGCGTCGAGATCCACCACGACTTTGCCGTTCTCGAGCACAGGCTCGAACACCTGCTCCGAGCGCTGAAGGAGGAGCACGGCCCGTTCGCCCCGGCCGCCGTCGTCGTCCCGACCTCGCGACTGCGCGCCCACCTGCAGGAGCGCCTCGCCGATCGCCTCGGGACGCTGGTGGAGGTTTCCTTCTTCCACCACGACGGCCTCGCCGCCGCCGCGACCGAAGCGGCCGCCGCGACGGGTGGCCCCACCACCCCGCGCCCTCTCGCGGACACCGCGCGCGAGGCGATCCTCGAGGCGGCGGTGGCGCGCGCCGGATCGTCCCTGCGGCCCTGGCTCGAGGCGATCCCGTCCGGCATCGGCGCCCTGCTCGCGACCATCGACGATCTGCGCGAGGCGGGCGTCCCGCACGGGGCCCGGGTCGCGGGACTGAGCGACGAAGGTCAGCGGCTGATGGCGATCCACGCGGCCTACGGTGCCGCGCTCGACCGCCTGCGGGCGCACGGTTTCGCGGATCGCGCCGGACGCGTGGCGGCGGCGCTGCCGCAGCTCCCCCGCTTCGCACAGCGCTTCCGGCTCCTGATCCACTACGGCGCCTACGAGCTCGTCGGCATGAACCTCGATCTCATGCACGCGGCTTCGTCCTCGGGAGTCGAGACCGTCTACCTCGCCCCCGGACATCCCGAGGCGCCCGCCTTCGCCTATGCGCGCTCGTTCTGGCGCGAGGCGCTCGAGGTCGAGCCGCGCTTCCTCGAGGCGAATCCGCCAGAGTCCTCCGGCGGGACCCCGATGGCGGATCGGCGCCTGCTCGGATCGTCGCTTCCTCTTCTTTATGACGAGGAGCAGAGCCGGCGCGCGCCCGACGGCGTGCGCTTCTTCCATGCGCAGGGCAGCGCCGGGGAGCTGCGCGAAGCGGCGCTGGAGATCCTCGCGGACGGGTGGGACACGGCGGCGCCCCACCGCGTGGCCGTCCTGGCCCGGAACATCGAGCCGTATGGATCGCGGCTCGCTGATCTCGCGCGCGACCAGGGGCTCGCGTCGACCACGAGCGCCACGCGGCCGCTGCGGGCCGAGCCGGCCGCGATCGCGGGCCTCGGCCTCTTGCGCGTCGTGCTCCACGACTTCCCGGGACAGGCCATCGTCGAGCTGGCGCGCGGCGGCCGCCTCATCCCACCCGCAGGGACCGGACCGGCCGCGGCGGCCGACGCCTGGGAGCGGCTCCTCCGCCGGCATGCCGTGCAGGGAGGCCTGGTCTTCCTGGCGCGCGATCTGCCCCGCTGGGCCGAGGAGGAGAAACGGCCGGCGCCGCCGCCTCCCGGCAGCCCGCCGCGATTCGACTGGAGGGCCGCGGGCGTGGCGTCCGCGGTGCACCTGGCCCGCCTGGTGCGCGCGCTCGAAAAGGAATCGGCCGACCTGCGCGCCAGCACGACCTGGGAGACGTTCGCGGCGACGGCACGGACGCTGCTCGAAACGCGCCTCGCCGGCTTCGATCCCGGCGGCGAACCCGACCCGGGCGCGCTCGGCGTGTTGTCCGCCCTCGACGACCTGGAAGCGCTCGGCGCGGCGGGGATTGCTTTCGCGTCGCCCGTGGCCGCGCTCGGGCGTCTCGAGCGCGCCGTCGCCGCGGAGACGATCCCGCTGGGCTCGATCGCGCCCGATGGCTCCCCGCGCGAGGACGATCGCGGCGGAGTGCGGGTCTTCGACCTGATGCAGGCGCGCGGCCTGTCGTTCGACACCGTCATCCTCCTCGGCCTGAACGCGGGACAGTGTCCCAGGCCGGCCCGTCCGGACCCGTTCCTCCCGGACGCCGACCGCGTCCGGCTGCGCCAGGCGCTCGGGCGGCCGGTGCCTTCGAAGGAGACGGCCCGCCTCGAAGAGCACCTGCTGCTGGCCCTCGCCCTCGGGAGCGCGCGGCGGCGCCTCGTGGTCGGCTGGCAGCGCGCCGACGACGCCGGCCGGGCCGTCTCCCCCAGCCTGGCGCTGCGGGAGATCGCCCGCATCACCCTCGGGACTCCGGATCTCGCCGAGGTCGAGCGCGAGGCCCGCCGCGTCCCGGGAGACGTGCGGCTCGCGGCGCGGGACGCCATCGCCAGGCATGAGCTCCTGTCGCGATCCGACGCGCTGATCGCCGTCGCGCTCGAAGGAGGCTCCCCGGGAGCGCTGCTGCGCCGGCTCGACTTCCTGGCGCCGGTCCTTCCGGATGGAGCCGCGGCACTGGCGCCGGGGCTCGAGCTGCTGCGCGCCATCGAGTCGCCGGAGGATCGCGGCTTCGACGCGCTCGTCGGCCCCGCCGAGCCGCTCCCCCGCGAAGGCGAACCGGCGGCATCGGTTGAGGCGACTCCCGGCGTGGCCGCCGGCGCGGGCGGCGCTTCCGCGCCGACGCGTCCGTGGTCGCCCTCGCGTCTCGAGCAGCTCGGCTCGTGTCCGCAGCTCTCCTTCTTCCGCCAGCGCCTGCGGCTCGACGAATGGGACGATGCCGACCCGCCGCACGCGATCGACCCGCGCGAGATGGGCAGCGCGGTGCACGAAACCCTGGCGCTGGTTTACACCCGGGCGCTTGCCGAGCATGCCCTGGACCGGCCCGACGAAGAACGCGCGCGGATCGCGGCGCAGGTCGGCGAGGCGTGGCGCGCGGCGACCGCGCGCATCGCCGCGCGCTTCGAGCCGTACACCGGTCTCTGGGAGCTCGTCGGCGGCGCCTGGCGCGACGCCGTCGTCCGGTTCGTCGAGCGCGACCTGCCGGCGCTCCGGGCGGCGGGCGGAGCCGCGGCGTGCGAGGCGGACGTGGATGCCGCCCTGGCGATTCCCGGACGCGCCGAGCCGCTCCTCATCGGCGGCCGCGTCGATCGCCTGCTGCGGCGCGAGGACGGAACCGTCGTCATCAGCGACTACAAGACGGGCGGCACGCTGGCCGATTTCGTCCTGCCGCGCGACCTGCTGAAAGGACGGCGGCTGCAGATGCCGCTGTACGCGCTGATGGCCGAGGCCGGCACGCTGCGGGCCACCGGGCAGCCGATCGGGGCGCAGGCGTCGCGTCTCGAGGTGGAGGTGCTCGGGGTCGGACCGCGCTTCGCTGCGGCGGAGGAAGAGGGGCGCGCCGGGCTCGATGCGTCGGTGCTCGGGCCGGCGCGCGCCGGCTTCCTCGAGACGCTTGCGGTCCTGCTGCGCCTGGCCGACGAGGGACTGTACCCCCTCGATCCGGCGAGCCCCTCGTGCGAGTACTGCGCCTTCGTGCGCGCCTGCCGGCGCGGCCACGGACCCACCGTCGAACGGCTCGCCCGCCATCCCGCTCTGCGTGAGTTCGCCCTCCTGCGCCGCAAGACGAAGAGCGCGCCGTTGCTCGCCCAGGTCGACGCGCGCGGACAGGACGGAGCCGCCGAATGACCGGACGCCCGCCCGATCCGCCGGCGCCGCGCGCGGCGGCAGGCGCCGGACGCCAGGTGCCCGACGCCGGCGCCCGACGCCGCGCCACGACCGATTTCGCGCCGAACATCGTGGTCACCGCCGGCGCCGGGACCGGCAAGACGGCGATCCTCGTCGAGCGCACCTTGAACCTCGTCGGATCGGGCGCGGCGGATCTCGAATCGCTCGCCCTCATCACCTTCACCGAGAAGGCTGCGGCCGAGCTGCGCCTGCGCCTGGGCGACGGGCTCGATCGCCTGCTCCGCCGCACCGGGGGCTCCCGCGATCCGATCGACCCGGCCGAGGACGCCGACCGCTCCTGGGACTGGCTGCGCGCCCGGGGAGAGGAGCCCGGGGAGATCCGCGGGCGCGTGCTCGCCGCTCTCGCCGGACTCGATGCCGCCTCGGTCGGCACCATCCACGCCTTCTGCCTCGATCTGCTGCGCCGGCACCCGCGCGCCGCCGGCATCGATCCGCGCGCGGCGGTCGGCGAGGAGGCCTCGCTCGAGCGGCTCCTCGACGTCTCGTGGGATCGGTTCCTGCGCGGCCCGGACGGCCCCGGCCGCCGAGCGGCGCCCTGGATCGAGGCGATGCAGAACGAGGTCGGCCCGGGAGCGATCCTCCATCTCGGCCGCGCGCTCGCGCAGTCGCCGCTCCCGGACGAGGCCTTCGCGGCCGCGCTTCCCGCCGGAGGGCGGATCTTCGCCGGCGTGATCGCGCCCGTGCTCGCCTCGCTCCGGTCGTTCCAGGGGCGGGGACTGCCGACGACCCCCAGCATGACCCGCTTCCTCGAGGCGGCGGCGCGCGAGCTGGCGGCGGTCCTGCAGAACGAGCGATCCTGCGCCGCCTCGGCCGCCCGCCTGGTGGAGGAGACGCGCTCCGTCCCGGCGGCGGGCACGAAGCTGACGGAGGAGGACGCCTCCGAGGTGCGTGAGACGGCGCGCCGCGCCCTCGACCTCCTCAAGGTCCTGGCCCGCGTCGACGACGTCGCGGTGGAGCGGGCGCAGCGGGTGGCCGCTCCGCTCGCGCAGCAGGCGCGCGCCCAGGCTCTCGGGGCCGGCCTGGTGCCGTTCGAGGCGATGCTCCGCCTGGCGCGCGACCTCCTGGCGCGCGACCCGCACGCCCGCCGGCAGGCGGCGGCGCGTTTCCGGCAGATCCTGGTGGACGAGTTCCAGGACACCGACCCGCTGCAGTACGAGGTGCTCTTCCTCCTGGCGAGGCGCGAGCCCGCGGGCGGCGGGCACGGAGACGAAGCCGGCCGCGCACCGGTTCCGGCCCCGGTGGACGCGTGGAGCGGCGAGCTCGAAGCCGGCCGGCTGTTCATCGTCGGCGACCCGAAGCAGTCGATCTACCGCTTCCGTGGCGCCGACATCGCCGCCTTCCGCCGCGCCGTCGAGCGTCTGAGGGGAAGCGGCGCCGTGCTCCTCGATCTGAGCGCGTCCTTCCGGAGCCCCGAGCGGCTGCTGCGCCCGATCAACCGGCTGTTCGCCGGCTGGCTCGGGCGCGAGGCGCGCGATCCCTCGGATCTCGCCTGGACCGACGATCACGCTCCTCCCTACGTCCCGCTCCGATCGGCACTGGCGCCGGATCCGCCAGGGGCATCCGCGCGCGTTGCGGTCTGGTCGGTGGATCCGGAAGGCGAAGGAGCCGACGCGGGACGCCGGGCCGAGGCCCAGGCCATCGCGGAGACGATCCGGGCCCGGCTCGAAGGCCGCGCGGCGCCTGCGCGCCGGCCGCGCGACTTCGCCCTGCTCTTCCGCGCCTCGACCCACGTCGACCTCTATGCGCGCGCGCTGCACCAGGCCGGTGTCCCCTGCCTCGTCGAGGGGGCGCGCGATTTCGCCGGCAGGCCGGAGGTGATCGACCTGGTGTCGTGGCTGCGCGCGGCGGCATCGCCGAACGACGCCCCGGCGCTCCTCGCCGTGCTGCGGTCGGCGCTCGGCGCCGTGCCCGATCGGGAGCTGCAGCGCTTCACTGCCGCGGGACATCGCCTCGCGCCGCGCGAGGCGGGCTCCTCGCTGCCCGATGCGCAGGCGTTCCCGGCGCTGCATCGCGCCTTCGAGCGTCTCGAGGCGTTCCGCCGCCTGGCCACGGTCCTGCCCCCGGGCGCACTGATCGCGCGGGCGCTCGCGGAGACGCCGCTCCTCGCCCTGCACGCCGCGGCCTACGATGGCTCCGAGCGCGTCGCCCGGCTCCGCCGGTGCGCCGATCGGGCCGGGGCGCTGGCCGCCGAGGGGCTCTCCCTCCAGGACCTCCTCGCGCAGCTCCAGATCTCTTTTGCGAACGAAGAGGATCGCGGGCCGCTCGCCGACGAGACGCTCGATGCCGTGCGCCTCCTCACGGTGCACAAGGCGAAGGGTCTCGAGTTCGAAGTCGTCTTCGTCCCCGATCTCGGCCGCATCGAGAGCGCCGCCCGCCCGTCCGGGGGGGAGGTGGCCGGCTTCGAGCTCGACGGCCGCATCGGTGCGGCGATCGTCCTGGACGACCGCCGGACGAGCTCGGCGCGCGCGCTCTTCGAGATCGAGCAGGCGCGGCACGAAGAGGCCGAAGAGCGCCGGGTCTTCTACGTCGCCTGCACCCGCGCGCGCGAGGAGCTGGTCCTCGTGAACAGCCGCCGCGACCGCAAGGCGCCGTGGCGCGACCGGCTCTCCGTCTTCGACTGCGCCCCCGATCCGGATGGGAATCTCGCCGCGGAAGGGCTTCGTCTCGAGGGCGAGGTCGAACACCGCATCGTGCGCCCCGCGCGCGCTCCCGGCGCCGAGCCCGTGGCCGTCGATCCGGTGGAGCTGGTCGAAGCCGCCGGGCGCCACGACGCGGCCGCCGCCGCTTTCGCCGCCGCCTGCCGCACGCCGCTCGCCTCCCCCTCGGACACGATCGAAAGAGCGGAGGCCGTGGAGGCGGTCGAACCGGAGCGCCGCCGCCCGCGCCGCGCTCCTGCGACCGACCCGCGCCTGGTCGCGCGGCTCGCCGGTTCGGCGGTGCACGCGGCCTTGGCCGCGGTCCTCCAGCCCGGCGACACCGACGCGCTGCTGCGCGCCGCGACGGCGATCGCGCGCGATCACCTGGCGCGGGAGTCCTCCCCCCTTGGGCGCGACCGCCTCGCCGCCCGCGTCGAAGCCGGGATCCGCGACATCGTCCAGGGATTCGCCCGTTCGACGCTTCCCGCGCGGCTGGCCTCCGCGGCGATCCTGGCGCGCGAGGCCCCGATCCTGCACCGGGACGAGCGCGGCCAGGCCTGGAGCGGCTCGTGCGACGTCGTCTTCCGGGAGGCCGGCGGCGTCGTCGTCGCCGACTACAAGACGGAGCTGGTCGAGGGGGATCCCGCCGGGGCGGCGCTTCCCTACCACGGCCAGATCGGCCTGTACGTCCAGGCGCTGGCGCGTGTCCTGCCGGGCGAGACGGTGCGCGGCGAAATCCTCTTCGTGCGGAGCGGCGCGGTGGTCGAAGTGCCGGCCGCCATCGGGGCGCCGGCCACCGGCGGCAGGCGGGCCCAGGGCTCGCAGCCCCCGGCCCAGGGGCGCCTCTTCCCCGCCTAGAGACTCTTCTCGAGGCGGCGCAGCGCCGCGTCCCAGTCGAAGCGCTCGGGCGCGCTCCCGGCGGGTGTGAAGAGGATGTGATCGAGCGTCAGCTCGACCGGCCCCGTGTCGCCGTCCCCGTCGGAATCGAGGTGCACGCGGACGAGCGAGGGCCGCTCGCCTTCCCAGGCGAGGAGCAGGAAGCGATCCGGGTCGCAGGCCGCGAGGTGCCCGCGCAGGGGGCTGCGGCCGTCCCACTCGAGCAGGAACTCCCCGCCCGGCGTGGCCTCGATGGCGGCGCGATCGGCGAGCCATGCCGCCAGCCCCGCCTGGGTGGTGAAGGCGTGGAAGAGCGCCTCGGGCGCCGCCTTGACGCGACGCTCGTGCCGCTCGGCCAGCCGCGTCATGCCGCGCGCCCGCTCGAGGTACACCTTGAGGACGTGCAGCTCCGTCTGCCAGCCGCGGTCGAGGGCGCGGAAGGTGTCGTCCCACTCCTCGTCGCCGGGGAAGCCGCTGTGGCCCACCGTGAGGACCGCGCCGTCGCGCCACGGGTCGATGCGGAATTCGATCTCGGTCTCGAGGTCCTCGATGAGGGCCCGCATCTTCAACGATTCCTGCTTCGCCACCGAGAGGATCAGGCCGGTGGTCACGAGAGGAGAAGGTCCCGGGTCGCCGCTGGCCTGGCCGAACACCCACCGGAACGCCCCGCCCGGCTGGATGTCCACGCTGGCCTCGGAGACGAACCAGCGGACCAGCTCGTCCGGGTCGGTCAGCGCCCGGTACACCTCGGCCGGCGAGGCGTGGATGCCGAGGCTGTGGCGGCTGGTCCGGTCCGGCTCGAGGCTGAGGCCGTAGCCCTGCTCGTCCGAGGTCATCGGCCGAGCCTCGTCCTGTCCCGGGTCGTGGCGTGGGGCATGTGGCGTCCTTGTGGTGGCGCGGAGGGTAAGCGGGCCTCTGGCTGAACGTCAAGCGGCCATTGTCATCCCCATCCTCTTTCTGTATAAAGGCGCGCGCAACGGGGGGGTCCCCCCCAATCCACTTACAATGGAGGCTCGACCGGGATGTTCGTGTCCAAGAAGATCTTCCTGACCAAAGGGGTCGGGCGTCACAAGGAGAAGCTCAACTCCTTCGAGATGGCGCTCCGCGACGCCGGCATCGCCAACTTCAACCTCGTCCGCGTGAGCAGCATCTTCCCGCCCGGCTGCAAGATCATCCCGAAGTCGCAGGGGCTGAAATTCCTGCGCGCGGGCGAAGTGGTCTTCTGCGTCATGAGCCAGTCGGAGACCAACGAGCCGCACCGGCTCATCGCGGCCTCGATCGGCATCGCCATCCCGTCGAAGTCCACGCACCACGGCTACCTCAGCGAGCACCACTCCTACGGCCAGACCGAGGAGGTGGCCGGGGATTACGCCGAGGACCTGGCGGCGCAGATGCTGGCGACGATCACCGGGGTCGAATTCGATCCGGACTCGTCCTACGATGAGCGCAAGGAGATCTGGAAGATCAGCAATGACATCTACCGGACCATCAACGTGAGCCAGTCGGCGGTGGGAGACAAGCGCGGCTGGTGGACCACCGTGGTGGGCGCCGCGGTCCTCATCCCGTGAGCGACGCGGGGGTCGCGCCGGGCTTCGGCGCCCTCGAACCCGCGCAGGCCAGTCTCGAGAACGCCCGCATCGTCATGGTCCCGGTCCCCTACGACCGGACCTGCTCCTACCAGCACGGCACCGCCGACGGCCCCGCGGCCATCATCGAGGCGTCGCGTCACATGGAGCTGTGGGACGAAGAGCTGAACCTCGACGCCACCGGCATCGGCATCCACACGGCCGATCCGGTCTCCGGCAACGACGACCCGCCCGAGGTGATGGCCGGCAAGGTCGAGGAGGTCGTCTCGCGCTACCTGGCGATGGGCAAGATGCCGGTCGTCCTGGGCGGCGAGCACAGCGTCTCGATCGGGGCGATCAAGGCCTACGAGAAGAAGTATCCGAAGCTGTCGGTCGTCCAGCTCGACGCCCACGGGGACCTGCGCAAGTCCTTCGAGGGGTCGGAGTACAACCACGCCTGCATCATGCGGCACTTCGCCGGGCGCATCCCCACCCTCCAGGTCGGGATCCGCTCCTTCTGCCAGGAGGAGGCGGAGTTCATCGCGGCGAAAAAGCTCCGGATCGTCTCCGGGAAGGAGTTCCTCCGGAGCCCGGAAACCGCCCTGAAACAGGTTGACCACCTGACAGACGAGATATACCTTACGATTGACGTCGATTACTTCGATCCATCGATTCTGCCGGCAACCGGAACCCCGGAGCCTGGAGGGCCCGGATGGTACGAGACGCTCGAATTCATCCGCGCCCTGTGCCGGAGGAAGACGGTCGTCGGCTTCGACGTCAACGAGCTGAGACCGCTCCAGCACGACGCGTCCAGCGATTTCCTCGTGGCGAAGCTCGTCTACAAGGTCATCGCCTACCGCTTCTTTGCAGAGGGCCGCAAAGGCTCCTGAGGTTCCCATGACAGCTCCCAAAGGCAAGGGGCCCGCCGATCCGAAACTGGTGGCGGGCGAGAAGATCACGCCTGCCTCCGTGAGGCCCTCTCCGGAGCTCCTGGAGTGCGACATCCCGTCCGAGCTGCCGATCATCCCGCTCGCCTCGACGGTCGTCTTCCCGCAGATGGTGGTGAACCTCCAGGTTGTCCGCAAGAAGAACCTCAGCCTCATCCGCGACATGGAGCCGGAGTCGATCCTCGGGCTCGTGGTGCAGAAGAGCACCTCGATCGAGGTGCCGCCCATCGAGGAGCTGTCGGGCATCGGCGTCGCCGCGCGCCTGGTCAACAAGCTGAACGTCTCCGGCAACACCATCCAGATCATCCTGCTCGGCCTGCGTCGCTTCCGCATCGCCGAGTACCTCCAGACCGAGCCGTACCTCAAGGCCCGGGTCGCCTGCATCGACGAGCGCGAAGTGGAGTCGATGGAGGCGAATCTCCTCATGGGCAACGCCCTGCACCTGATGGAGAACCTCATCCAGCTCGACCCGCGCGTCCCCGGCGAGATCCTCAACCTCATCAAGAACAACCTGACGGGGCCCGGGAACCTCGCGGACCAGGTGGCCAACCACCTGAACTTCGAGCTCGAGGAGAAGAAGGAGATCCTCCAGACGATCAACCCGATCGACCGGCTCAAGGTCGGCATCCGGCTGATCGAGAAGTCGATCGGGCTGGCCAAGGCGGGCCAGGAGATCAAGGAGCAGACCGAGGACGAGATCCGCAAGGCGCAGCGCGAGTACTTCCTGCGCGAGCAGATGAAGGTCATCCGCAAGGAGCTGGGCGAGGAGAGCGAAACCGCCGCGGCGGTGCGCGACCTGCGCGACAAGCTCGACCGGGCAGTCCTCCCCGAGGAGGCCCGCAAGGAGGCGGACAAGGAGCTGGGGCGTCTCGAGATGGTGAACCCGGCTTCGGCCGAGTACACCGTCATCACCACCTACCTCGACTGGCTGGCGACGCTCCCCTGGTCCACCGAGACGGTGGATCGCCTCGACGTGCGCGAGGCGGCGAAGATCCTCGACCGCGATCACTACGGCCTCGAGAAGGTGAAGGACCGCATCCTCGAGTTCCTGGCGGTGCGCCAGCTCAAGAAGGACATGAAGAGCCCGATCCTCTGCTTCTACGGCCCGCCGGGGACCGGCAAGACCTCCCTCGGCCGGTCGATCGCCGAGGCGCTGGGGCGCAAGTTCGTCCGCATGAGCGTCGGCGGGATGCGTGACGAGGCGGAGATCCGCGGTCACCGCCGGACCTATGTCGGCGCCATGCCCGGGAAGATCGTCCAGAGCCTGCGGCGCGCCGGCACCCGCAATCCCCTCTTCATGATCGACGAGGTGGACAAGATCGGTTCGGATTTCCGGGGAGACCCGGCGTCGGCGCTCCTCGAGGTCCTCGACCCGGAGCAGAACTCGACCTTCACGGATCTCTACCTCGACCTGCCGTTCGACCTGTCGCGGGTGATGTTCGTGACGACGGCCAACCGGCTCGACACCATCCCGGAGCCGCTTCGTGACCGCATGGAAATCCTCCACCTCCCCGGCTACGTCGAGGAGGAGAAGATGGACATCGCGCGCCAGTACCTGATCCCGAGGCAGATCGACGCGCACGGCCTGACGCTCCAGCAGCTCGGCATCTCCGACGAGGCGCTGGCCGAGATGATCCACGGCTACACCGCCGACTCGGGGCTGCGCAAGCTCGAGCAGCAGATCGCCACGATCTGCCGCAAGGTGGCGAAGGAGATCGCCATGGGGAAGGCCAAGCCGCGCCAGGTCGCGCCGGCCGATCTCCAGGAGTTCCTCGGACCGGTCGTCTACATCCCGGAGATGGCGGAGCGCGAGGACGAGATCGGCGTCGCCACCGGCCTCGCCTGGACCGCCTCGGGCGGAGACATCCTGTTCATCGAGGCGACCCGCATGAAGGGCGGCGGCGGACTGCAGATCACCGGGCAGCTCGGCGACGTCATGAAGGAGTCGGCTCAGGCGGCCCTGTCGTTCGTCAAGGCGCACGCGGTCGAGCTCAAGATCGAGGCGGACGCCTTCGAGAAGTACGACCTGCACATCCACGTCCCGGCCGGGGCCATCCCCAAGGACGGTCCCTCGGCCGGCATCACCATTGCCTCGGCTATCGCATCCCTCATGTCGAACCGGCCGGTGCGGCACCAGACCGCGATGACGGGCGAAATCACCCTGCGCGGCAAGGTCCTGCCGGTGGGCGGCATCAAGGAGAAGATCCTCGCGGCGCGGCGCGCCGGCATCGAGACCGTCCTGATGCCGTCCCGCAACGAGAAGGATCTCGCCGACGTCCCGGAGCACCTGCGCAAGGGTCTGACCCTGATCTTCGTCAAGGACATCGCCGAGGTCCTCGCCGCCGCCCTGAGCCCCCTCGTCCTCGCCCCGAACGCCGTGGTCGAGGCCGAGACCCGCAAGTCGCGCGAAGCCACCAAGGGCCGCCGCGATCGGGTCAAGCCGCGGGCCGTCGCCGAGGATCGCCGGGGTAGCACCCGCTAGTCGGAAGGGGATCGCGTGGTGGAGCGTGGGGGGATCGAACCCCCGACCTCAAGACTGCCAGCCTTGCGCTCTCCCAGCTGAGCTAACGCCCCACGCGCGGTCTTGAAGGAAGCCGAACTCTAGCACGATTCAGCGGATGTAGCCGAGCGAGCGCAGCCGCTCGAGCACGTTGGCATCCACGTCGGAGGCGTCCTCGGCCGGCGCCGGAAGGGAGCCGGCGTAGTCGGCGACCTGCCTGCGGCCATGCGTCGACGCGAAACCGGTTTCGAGCGCGCCCCGCGGCACCGCGCCCTCGAGCGTGCGCGCCAGAGGCAGGTCGAGCAGCGTCAGGACCGTCGGCAGCACGTCCACCAGGCGGGCCCTCTCGATCCGGCCTCCGCGCGTCACCCCTCGTCCTGTCATCGCGATGATGCCGTCGAGGCGGTGATGGCCGGACGTGGCCGGCTGATCGGGGATGTGCACGGTCTTGAAGCCGTGGTCCGACAGCACCACGAGCGTGTCGCGCGGCCCGAGCGCGCGCAGGTACTCGCCGAGCGCCTCGTCGATCCAGGCGTAGTAGGCGTCGATCACCCCTCCCAGGGCGTGCGCCTCCTCGGGCCCGACCCCGTCGAATTCCTGCGGGTGGGCGAAGCGCCAGAAGCGGTGGGATGCCACGTCCACGCCGCCGAAGTAGACCGCGAAGAGATCGACCGGGTACGAGTCGAACAGGTGCCGGGCCACGCGGCGATAGGTCTCGTCGCTGGCGAGGCTCCAGTCGAAGCCGACGACGCACTCCCGGTCGAGCGGCGTCAGGCTCGGCAGCGTGCTGCGATCGTAGAAACGGGCCACCAGCGCCGGGTCGAGGCCTGCCGGCCGGACCTTGTACTGCTCGAGCTGATCGATGAGCCCTTCGGGGAACGTCTGGTGCGGAATCCCCGAAACCAGGGTGCCCTTGAGCGGCCGCCCCGTGGACCAGTTGTAGACGTACGGGAGATACGAGCTGACGACGAAACCCTGCACCGGCTCCGCCGGCCAGGTGACGAGCCAGCCGACCACCCCCGCCTTCTTCTCGTAGCCGCCGAGGATGTTCCAGAAAGCGGGCGCCTGCCGCATGCCGCTGGTGACAGGGCGGATCCCGGTTCCGCCCCCCGCCTCCTCCCCTTCGATCGAATGGCCGGCCGATTCTCCGGGATGGCTGGAGGCCGGCCTCGTCGGGCCCGGCCCCTTCCCCTCTTCGGTGATGAAGCCGTGGATGCCGTGGTGATCAGGGGTCACCCCCGTGGCGATGGTGGTCCAGAGCGCCGGCGAGGCGGACGGCTCCATCGACTGGAGCACCCCGCGCGCCCCTTCGCGGACCACCCGGGCCATGTTGGGCATCCGCCCGGCGGCGATGAGGGGGTCGATGACCTGCCAGTCGGCCCCGTCGATGCCGAAGACGACGACCCGGCCTGCCGGTCCGGCCTCCGCCGACGGGTCCGGGGTCGGTTGGTTCCCCCGGGGGCACCCCGGCAGGAAGAGAACGGCGAGCAGGAGAACGGCCCCCATCCCGACCGTGGCCTGAGTCCGGAAAATCGGATGGGTGCTGCGGCGGAAGCCGGCGGACATCGCGGCATTATATCGAGCCGCTCCAACGTCTCTCCTTGTCTCGGACGCAGGACGACCGTCCCCCGCAAGCGCCAGCAGAACGGGATCCTTCCGGGACCTCTGTCCGCCGAACATGACGCCGGGCAGGCGCGAGCGGAGCCGTCGGGGAGTCATCTCCTGTCCTTTCCATCGGGATCCGACCGAAGGCCACCTCGGCATGATTCCTGCTGGTCCGACGACGCCGGCCTCGGCCGGAAACAATCCGCAGGCAATCTCAGGAGGCAACTGAATGACCCAGGTGAGGTCCCAGGTCTCGATTTCACCCGCCCGGCCCCGCCCGCGGCGGATTCTCCATGGCGGGGTTGCCCTCGCCGCAGTCCTCACGCTCGTGGCCCTCTCGGGATGTACCGACCGGATGCGTCAGGCCCTGTCCGGCGCCCCTTCGACCCCCGAGGAGCTGCTGACCGCCCTGAAGAGCGACCGTGCCCGCATCGACCAGACGACGGACGGGATGCTCAAGAAGATCGAAACCTTCAACGCCAGCCGGAAGCCCGGCGAGCGCACCATCCAGTTCAGCGAAATCTTCATGGACGACCTGACCGGCGAGCAGCGTGACGTGCTCAACACGCTCCTCTCCGAGGAGAAGGACGTCTCCTACCGCTCGCTGATCCAGACCATCATCACCGACCGCGACAGCATCAAGGACCTGCAGGCGAAGGTGCTCCAGCTCGAGCAGCGGCTGCCGGACTCCTTCGTCGTGGCGAAGAAGGGCGACAGCCACACCAAGCTGGCCATGAACTACCTGACGACCGACGCCAAGCTGGACGAGGCGAAGGCCAAGGGCCTCGTCGACCAGGTGGACCGCAGCGAGATCCTGATCCCGGGCAACCATGTGTGGTTCTTCTACGACCCGAGCCAGGACACCTTCCGCACCTACGTGACGCAGGGCGAGGCCGGCCGTACGCCGCTCGCCGTGCGCCGCGCCCAGTCGCGCAAGCTCCTGCAGGAGCGCGACGAGGCCCGGACGCAGCGTGACACCGAGGCGACCGGCCGCCAGGCGGCCGAGGCCGAGGTCTCGTCGCTGCAGGACCGCAAGGCGCAGCTCGAGACCGACATCGCCGTGCTGCAGGCCAACAAGGCCGACCTCGAGTCGAACGTCGACCGCCTGTCGCGCGACCTGTCGTTCCGCCAGAACTCGCTGTTCTACCACGCCGAGAACGAGCACTCCCTCAAGGAGAGGGGCGTGCTGTCGTCGGTGCTGAAGAAGGTGAAGGATGTGAAGGGCGTGGACTACGACACGGCGCTGGATCTGCGCCGTGACACGAGCATCACGCTGACCCCGGACACGTTCGGCCTTGCGAAGATCGGCAAGGTCCGCCTGCTTCCGGAAATCTATCAGGAAGGCCGCGATTTCACGGTCGAGACGAGCGAGGGGAGCGGCAGCGCCCGCCTCGTGATCCTCGATCCGGATCTGTTCCGCGGCCGTGAGGTCCTCCTCTCGGTCGGAGGCTAGACCGGGAGATCGGAAGGACGGCGCCCCCCGCCGACCCCCCAACCCCCCTGCGGGGGGCGCCGTCCGGGCCGATTCTCAGAGAACACCGGGAAGTGACCATCGCCGGAGCGTTGTCTCCCCAGACAACCTCCGGCGATGGACTTTTCAGGGGGTATTTCGGGAGACCTGAGCGGCCCCCGACAAGCAGTTTCCTACCAGACCTCGCACTTGGAGGCGGGATTCATCGGTGTCCCCTCCTGGCAGGAGAACGCCTTCGCGAACTCCGGTGACTGCGTCACGGCGCCGCGCACCCGGAACTTCCCGGGCGAGTGGTAGTCGATACCGGCGAGCAGGCGGGAATACTCGGGGGTGATGAGCTCGCACCAGGTCTGGGCGAAGCCGACGAAGAAGAGCTGGTCGTTGGTGAGCCCGGGCACGGCGGGGGCGGGAGCGCCCGCCTGGCTCTCCCACGCCTTGTAGGCGCGGTAGGACTCCTTGATGCCGCCGAGGTCGGCGATGTTCTCGCCCAGGGTCTGCGCGCCGTTGAGGTGCAGGCCCGGCTCGACCTCGTAGCCGCCGTAGAGCGTCTCGACGCACGCGGCGCGCTCCTGGAAGCGCGCGGAGGCCGCAGGGTCCCACCATTCCCGCAGCTGCCCCTGCGGGTCGAACTTGCGCCCCTGGTCGTCGAAGCCGTGCGTCAGCTCGTGGCCCATCCCCATGCCCATGGCGCCGTAGTTCATGGCGCGCGGGAAGTCGCGGTGGAAGAAGGGCGGCTGCAGGATCCCGGCCGGGAAGACCATCTCGTTGCGCAGCGGGCTGTAGAAGGCGTTCACCGTCGGCGGGGTGATGCCCCACTCCTTGCGATCGACCGGGCCGCCGATCTTGGAGAACTCGCGCCGGAACTCGAAGCGGGAGGCCGCCAGGCGGTTGCCGAAGTCCTCCCCCCGGCGCACCTGGAGGGAGGAGTAGTCGCGCCACAGGTCCGGATAGCCGATCCTGTTGGCGACCGCGGCCAGCTTCTCGCGGGCGCGGGCGCGCGTCGCGTCGTCCATCCAGGCGAGCGTCGGGAAGGTGTCGTCGAGCGCACGCTCGATGCCGCGGATCATCTCGAGCGCCGTGGTCTTGCTGTCCCCCGCGAAGCGGCGCTCGACGAACGCACGGCCGAGCAGCTCTCCCATCGCCTCGTCGGTCGCGTCGACGCAGCGCTTCCAGCGCGGCTCGATCTCCTGCTGCCCGCCGAGGATCTTCCCGAAGAAGGCGAAGTGCTCTTCGGCGAAGGCGTGCGGCAGGCTGTCCGCCATGTCGTCGATCACGTGCCAACGCAGGTAGGCCTGGAGGGTCTCCATCGGCGTCGAGGTGACGGCGTCGGACAGGGCGGCGAAGAACTCCGGCATGCCGACGTTGATCGCCTGGACGGCCGGAAAGCCGGCGGCGGCGAAATAGTCGTCCCACGGCAGCGCCGCCGAGACGCCCTGGAGGCCGGCACGATCGATGCGGTGGTAGATCTTCTCGGGATCGCGGCGCTCGACGCGCGACATCGACGCTTTCGCGAGGCGGGTCTCGAAGGCCAGGATGGCGGCCGCCTGCTTCTTCGCCTCGTCCTCGGCGGTGCCGGAGAGCGTCAGCATGCGCGCCACGTGCGCCTCGTACTGCGTGCGCAGGGTGCGGCTCTTCTCGTCGTCCTTGAGATAGTGGTCGCGATCCGGCAGCCCGAGCCCTCCCTGGAGCCAATGGGCGATGGTCAGGTTCGGATCCTTGAAGTCGGCGTCCACCGCGGTCCCGAACAGCGCCTCCACGCCGGAGACATGCAGGTGCCCGAGGACGGTCATCAGCGTGGCCGGGTCGCTGAGGCCCTCGATCTCCGTGAAGAACGCCTGCAGCGGCGCGACCCCGAGGCGCTCGATGGCCGTCTCGTCGGTGCACGCCCCGTAGAAATCCCCCAGCCGCGCCGTGTCGGGATCGCCCCCGCGCCGGCGCACGGCGTCCTCCAGGATGTCCCGGAGGACGATGCGGTTGCGCTCCTCCACCTCGGCGAAGCCGCGCCCGAGGCGCGGCCGGTCTGGCGGGAGCTTCGTGTCGCGCAGCCAGCCGCCGCAGGCGTACTGGTAGAAGTCCTGGCACGGGTCGACGCTGCGATCCAGGGTGGCGAGCACGCCCGCGGAGATCTCGTCGGCGCCGAGGCGCCCGCTTCCCGCCGCTCCCGCGCTCTCCGCCGCCCCCGGACGCGTCACCACGCAGCCCGCCAGCAGCCCGCCCGCCACCAGCGCCGCCAGGAGCGGCGCCGTCCGACTCACGGCTTCACCGGGGTCGTGTCGGGAATGGGAGGCGGACCGTCCGGGATGTAGCCCTTGTAGGTGACGCCCTGCGTCTGCTTCTGGAACTCGTCGCGGATCGCCTGGCGATCGGCGGGACGCTCGAAGAGATCGACCATGGTCATGCTGAGGGCCTTGGAGGCGTAGATCATCCCCTTCTGCCCGATCGACATCCCGCCGCACGCCACCACGGGCCACGCATGCCACGGCGCGTCGTCCGGGGCGGTGGTGGCCTCGAGGTGGATCGTCGGGACGACCCACGACACGTCGCCGACATCGGTCGATCCCCCTTCGGGATCGGCGGCCGGCTTGTCGGGGAGCGGCACGACGTCGGTGCGCAGCCCCTTCGCCTCGACGTTGGTGGCCTTCTGGATGGCGCGCGCGAACTCCTGCTCCTCCGCCGTGAACGAGAGGGGCGGCAGCGCCTTGAGGTTGGAGTAGAGGAGCCGCGCCCCGTTCAGGTTGACCAGCATCTCCCAGTCGCCGCTCTGGACCGTCAGCTTCCCGGTCACGCCGGCCGCCATCGCGGCGCCTTCCACCATCGGCCGGACGCGCGCCAGGATTTCCTCCACACCGGAGCGCTTGCTGTCGCGCAGCCACAGCCACAGCGAGGCCTTCTCGGGCACCACGTTCGGCACCTGCCCGCCTTCCTGGATGACGTAGTGCATGCGCACCGTCGGCTTGACGTGCTCGCGCATCATGTTCAGGGCGTGCGTGAAGATCTCCAGGCCGTCGACGGCGCTGCGGCCGTTCCAGGGGTCGAAGGCGGCGTGCGCCGCCTTGCCGAAGAACTCGACCTTGAGGTCCACGAGCGCCTGGCTCGACGACGTGTCGGCTTCGATCTTGGTCGCCGGGTGCCAGGCGAGCGCGACATCGAGATCCCTGAACAGCCCCTCGCGCACCATGTAGATCTTCCCGCCGACCGCCTCCTCGGCCGGGGTGCCGTAGAAGCGGACCGTGCCCTTGAGGCGGCCCGATGCGAGCTGCTCCTTGACGGCGAGCGCCGCGCCGAGGCTGGCGGCACCGAACAGATTGTGGCCGCAGCCGTGGCCGGGGGCGCCCGGCTCGAGCGCCTCCTTGGTCGAGGTCGCCTTCTGCGAGATTCCCGGCAGGGCGTCGAACTCGCCGAGGATGCCGATGTGCGGCGCGCCGCTGCCGAACTCGGCGACGAAGGCGGTCGGCATGCCGGCAACACCACGCGTCACGCGGAAGCCCTGCGCCTCGGCGTAGTCGGCGAGGGCGGCGGACGACTTCGTCTCCTTGAGCGCCGTCTCGGCGAAGCGCCACACCTTGAGGCTGAGGTCGACGATTTCGTCCCGGTGCTTGTCGATCGACGCGAGGGCGGCCTTCTTCGCCTCGGTCAAAGGCGCGGGCAAAACCGAGGTGGCGGCATCCGGCAGCTTCGCCCCGACCGGTGCTTTCTTCTCCGCCGCCGGGGCCGGCGTCCACGCCGCCGCCACGAGACACGCCAGGACTGCCGCTGCGACGCCTCTGAGAACCGAAGCCTTCATCGTCCCTCCCCTCGTCCGCTCAGGTGGTCCCACAGCACTTCGCAGAAGGCGCGCACGCCGAGCGGCAGCACTCCCTCGTCGAGATCGAAATCCTCCGTGTGGATCATCGCGGTGATGCCGCGCGACTCGTTGCGCACCCCGAGCTTGAAGTAGGCGGCGGGCACCTTCTTCGCGAAGTACGCGAAGTCCTCGCCCCCCATCTGCGGCGCCACCTCGACGACGCCCTGGTCGCCGAAGACGCGGCGCAGCGACGGGAGCGCCGCGCGGGTCAGCGGCGGGTCGTTGAAGGTGACCGGGTTCCCCTCGCCGACGAAGCGCAGCGCCGCCGGCATCCCGTTCGCCTCGCCGATCCCAAGGACGGTGCGCGCCATGCGCTCCTTGATGTCGGTGCGCACCTGCTCGTCGAGGGAGCGGACCGTGCCTTCCATCGTGACGTCCTCCGCCAGGATGTTGAAGCGGTTGCCGCCGTGGATCGATCCGATGGTGATGACCTTCGGCTTCTGCGCGTCGATCTGCCGCGAGGTGATGAGCTGCAGGCCGTCGACGATCTGCGCCGCCACCGGCACCGGGTCGAGCCCGGTGTGCGGATAGCCGCCGTGCGACCGCCTGCCGGTCACGGTGACGACGAAGCGATCGGTCGAGGCCCAGATCGGGCCCGCCGCCCAGCCGACCTTCCCGACGTCGAGGAGGGGATCCATGTGCAGTCCGTAGACGGCGCCGATCTTCGGGGTGTCGAGCGCCCCCTCCTTCATCATGAGGAGCGCGCCCCCCTCCTCCCCTTCCGGCGGCCCTTCCTCGGCCGGCTGGAACAGGAAGACGACCGTCCCCGGCAGCTTCGCCTTGAGCCCGGCGAGCACCTCGGCTACGCCGAGGACGATGGTCGTGTGCGCGTCGTGGCCGCAGGCGTGCTTCACGCCGGGGTTCTCGCTCCTGTACGGGACGTCGTTTTTCTCCTGGATCGGCAGCGCGTCCAGATCGGCGCGCAGGCCGACGACCGGCCCGGGGCGGCCTCCCTTCAGGATGCCGACGACGCCGGTCTTCGCGACCGGGGCGTGCACCTCGAGACCGAGCTGACGCAGCCGGTCGGCGACCAGCTGCCCGGTGCGGGTCTCGCGGTTGCCGAGCTCGGGATGGCGGTGCAGGTCGCGCCGCGTCTCCACGAGAGCCGGCGTGAGTGCCTCGACCGCGGCGCGAATCTCCGCCGCCGGGGTCGCGGCGGTGACGGCGGCCAGCACGATGCCTGCGAGCATGAGGCCCTCCCTGCGCTTCCGTGAAGGCGGGAGTCTAGATCAGAGCGAGCGGGGCCGGGGCCATGGGCCTCAGCGCGACGGGGCGGCGGGGGCGCCGGCCGGCAGCGGGTTCTCGTCGAACTCGTCTTCGATCTCGCCGAAGATCTCCTCGATGATGTCCTCCATCGTCAGGACGCCGACCGCCCGGCCGTCGATGCCGACGATCGCCGCCATGTGCTGCCGGCGGCGGCGCATCTGGGCCAGCACGGCGTCGATGCGCCGGTCGGCGGGGACCCGCAGGAGCTCCTTGATGACGTCGGATTCCTGCACCCGGTCGGCCTCGCGGTCGCTGAGAAGCGCGAGCGCCTTGATGTTGATGACCCCGACGAGATCGCGCCTCTGCGGATCCCAGACGGGATAGCGCGTGTGCTTCTCGGCGCGCGCGACGTCGAGGTTCTCGTCCACGGTGCGGGCGAGCGACCACAGGGCGACCTTGTCGAGCGGCACCATGACGTCGCGCGCCGTGCGGTCGGAGAAGCGCGTCGCCCGCTCCATGATCTCCGCCTCGCTCGAGGTGATGACGCCCTTCTTGAACGACTCGGCGAAGAGGATGCGCAGCTCCGTCTCGGAGAGGCCGCTGTCGTGCGACTGGCGCACCCCGAGCAGGCGCAGGACGCCGAGCGAGGCCCGGTTCAGGAGCCACAGGGCCGGGTAGAAGACGTAGAAGAAGCCCTTCAGGGTCGGCGCCGCCAGCCGCGCGATGCGCCCGGGGCGGCGGATGGCGAACGACTTCGGCACCAGCTCCCCGAGCACGATGTGCAGCACGGTGATGGTGACGAAGGCCGTGGCGAGCGCCGCGCTGTGCGCCGCCGGGGCCGCCATCCGGCCGAGCCCCGCGAACAGCGGCTGGTACAGGCCCGCGAAGGCGCGCTCCCCCACCCAGCCCAGCCCCAGGCTGACGAGCGTGATGCCGAGCTGGCAGGCGGAGAGGTATTCGTCGAGCCGCCCCACCACCTCGCGCGCGATCTTCGAGCCCGGGAGCCCCGAGCGCGCCATCTCCTCGATGCGCGTCAGGCGCACCTTGACGATGGCGAACTCGGCGGCGACGAAGAAGGCGTTCCCGCCGACGAGGAGGAAAGCCAGGAGGAGGTCGAAGGGACGGGAGTGGGGTTCCAACTACAACTTCACCCACTCGGGGCCGCCCCCGCCTTCGGGGGGGACCCAGGTGATGATCTGGTAGGGGTCCATCACGTCGCAGGTCTTGCAGTGGACGCAGTTGCTGGCGTTGATCTGCAGCCGCAGCCCGCCCCCCTCCTTCGCGACCATCTCGTACACCGCCGCCGGGCAGAAGCGCTGGCAGGGGTTGCCGTACTCGACCGTGCAGCGGGTCTCGCAGATCGCCGTGTCGGCGACCTTGAGGTGCGCCGGCTGATCCTCCTCGTGCCGCGTCCCGGAATGGAACACGTCGGTGAGCCGATCGAAGGTGTGGCGGCCGTCGGGACGGAATCCGGCGCCGTTCGCACTCGCCTGCGGCAGCGTGCGCAGCGGCCGCAGCCGTTCGTGTCCCGCCTCGGTCGGCAGCGGGTCGATGAGCCCGCGCCCTCCGGTGATCTGCTGCAGCCCGGCGTGGACGAGACCCGCCAGAAGGCCGTGGCGGAAGCCGGCGTGGAAGTTCCGCACCCGTCGCAGCTCCGAGCCGATCCACGAGGCGCGCACCCGCTCTTCGTAGCGCTGCAGGAACGCGGCCGACGTGTCGCCTGCGAGGATCGCCTCGAAGCCGGTCTCCGCCGCCAGCATCCCCGACTTGATGGCCGTGTGGATGCCCTTGAGGCGCATCGGATTCAGGAGCGACCCGGAATCCCCCGTGATGAGTCCCGACGCGACCGCGAGGCGCGGGATGGAATACCAGCCGCCTTCCGGGATCGCCTTGGCGCCGTAGGCCAGGAGCTTCCCCTCGGCGATCATCGGCCGGATCGCCGGATGCGTCTTCAGGCTCTGGAAGAGCTTGTGCGGATCGAGCCGCGGGTCCTCGTAGTCGAGGCCGACGCACAGCCCGATGTCGAGCACGTCGTCCTTCATGCCGTACAGGAACGCACCGCCGAACGTCTTCGTGTCGAGCGGCCAGCCCATCGTGTGGATGACGCGCCCGGCCTCGATGCTGCCCTTCGGGCACTGCCACAGCTCCTTGATCCCGATGGCGTACACCTGGGGAGCCCGGCCGGCATCGAGGTCGAGGGATTTCACCAGCACCTTGGCGAGCGTGCCGCGAGGGCCCTCGGCCAGGATGGTCAGCTTCGCCCGGATGTCGATCCCCGGCTCGTAGTTCGCCTTCTGCTTTCCGTGCCGGTCGAGGCCGCGGTCGCCGGTGCGCACGCCGGCGAGGCGCCCGTCCTCGAGCAGCGGCGCCGCGGCGGCGAACCCGGGGAACAGATCGACGCCGGCCGCTTCGGCCTTCTGCGCCAGCCAGCGCACCACCTGCCCGAGCGACACGACGAAATTGCCGTGGTTCTTGAGGGGCGGTGGGGTGATCGGAAACGCCAGGCGGCGCTTCTCCGTGAGGAACCAGACCGCGTCGCCGCTGACGGGCGCCTCGATCGGGCAGCCTTCCTTCTCGAAGTCGGGGAACAGCTCGCGGATGCCGCGGGGATCGAGGACCGCCCCCGACAGCGCGTGCGAGCCGATCTCGCGCCCCTTGTCGAGCAACGCCACCGACAGCTCGAGCGGCGGCTTGCCTGCGGATTGCAGGCGGGCGTTGTGGGCCGCGAGCAGATGCCGCAGGCGGATGGCGGCCGCGAGCCCGGCCGGCCCGCCGCCGACGATCAGGACATCGACTTCGAGTGTCTCGCGCTGCGGGTCGGTCATTCGCGTGGTGATTATACCTGCGTGCGAGCGCGGCCCGGGGGCGCGGACGGGGTGCGATGCTCCTTGTTATACTGCCCGCGATTGCGGGAGCGCCTCGGGGCTGGTGTCCTGCGCGGACTTCAAATCCGTCGGGAGCCGGGGGAACCCGGCTCCGGTGGGTTCGATTCCCACACGCTTCCGCCAATCCCGCCCGAAGGCCGGCCCGAATGGGCCCCGGTTGCAGCCCGCCGCCCCGTGACTCATCTTCTTCCCGGGAGAGGGGGGCCTTCCGATGAAGAAGCTGATCCTGATCGTCGTGGCCGTGGTCGCCGTCTGGCTGGGCATCAACTACGCGAAGACCGGGCACCTGGCGCTGCTGCCGTCATCCGGCAGCCCGGCCGAGCAGCGCGTTCACGAGCTGGAGAGTGAGCTGGCGTCCATCGACAGCCAGATCGCCTCGGCCGGCCGCGCCGCCGGCATGACCGGCATGGACACCACCGGCGACGTCTCGGCGCTGATGGCGCGAAAGACAGATGTCGAGAAGCAACTGGTCGAAGCCCGCAAGGCGATGGGCCACTAAAAAAGATCGAGCCAGGAGATCCGCACGTCGTCGGGTGAGGCGAATTCCGGCAGCGGGCGATCCGGCTGAAGTCCGCGCAGCATGATGACGGGGTCCCGCTGCGGGCGGCGGGCGACCGGGTAGAGCCGCCGCGACGCCACGATCTCCGGAAAGCGCCACGCGTCGAGACGGTTGACGCCGCGCGAGCGCGCCTCCGCCAGGGCGATCCAGAACAGATCCGCGAGGCGTTCCTCGGACCCCGGAAGCGCCCCGTGCTCGCGCCACTGCACACCCTGAGGCGCATCGCGCACGACGGCGTAGGCCACGGGCTTCCCCCCCGCCTCGATCACGTGGATGCGGTGCCGCTGGTCGGGCCACATCCGGTGCCCCGCCTCGATCTTCACGAGCGCCTGCTCCCACCCGGCGCGATCGCGCCGCAGCCGGAAGCGCTCCCCGCCTTCCGGCCGTTCGTGCATCGCCACGAGGGCGTCGAGATCGTCCGGGAACATCGGCCGCAGCCCTTCGACCCGGCGGTGGGGATCGGGCTCCGACAGCCAGGCCGGCTCCGAGGGCCATCGCACCGGCATGAACGGGAGGCAGCCTTCCTCGATCGCCGGCACGGCCTGAAACGACAGCTTCTCGTAGTACGTCCCGCCGATCTCCGACATCAGCAGCGCCGCCGCGTCGCCGCGGGCGCGCGCCCGCTCGAGCACCGCCTCGACGAGGGCGGCGGCGTGTCCCTGGCGGCGCTGCTCCTCCGGGGTGAAGACCGCGCCGAGACCGGTCACCTGCGCCTCGGCGCCGTCGATGCTCGCCGGAAACGTGAACCACTTCAGGCTGGCGAGCAGCGCGCCGCCGTCATCCTCGGCGGCCAGGAAGCGGTAATTCGTGCGGGCCCACGGGGTCGCCAGCTGCGCGAGGTTCCCGGCGACGTAGTCTTCGAAGGTCGCTCCTTCCCCCCAGGTTTCGAAGCTGCGGCGCAGGACGGCGGCGGCCCCGGCTTCGTCCGTCTCGATGACGCGCATCACATCGGGTAGGTGAAGACGACGTCCACCGGCACCGTCTGGATCGCCCCCAGCGCCTTCGTCACTTCCGGCGACAGGGTGCCGAAGCGATCGAGGAGCCGTCCGGCCCGGTCGTAGTCCCCGGTGCCCTCGATCTCCAGCAGCTCCTTCGCGAGCGCGGCCATCGCCGGCTCGAACTTCTTGGGATGGATGGAGAACTCCCCCTTCTTCGGGTCGAGAACGAGCGCTCCCTCCTGCATCAGGAAGCCCACCTGGATGGCGTTGGCGCGGCCGTGAGCTTCTTCCGTCCCGAAGCGGACCGATCGGAACAGGCCGGCCAGGTAGGTGACGTAGCACTCCTCGACCTCCTCGTCGGCGAAGACCTCGAGGCCGCGCAGCGTCGTCAGGTTGTAGAGGCCGACGACGTCCGCCTTCGCCTCTTCGATGGCGCTGTGACGTTCCTTGAGCGCCTTGCGCACCGTGCGGTCCTTGGTGCCGGCGACGTAGTCGAGCCCCAGCGTGTGCGACAGCTCGTGCAGCAGCACGTTGGTGACGAAAGCCTCGCGCGTCACCTCGGGCCCCTTCTTCGCGAGGAGGATTTTCGCGATGGGCTGCAGGATGGCGTCGAACTTCGCCTCGAGGACGTTGCGGTAGATCTGCTTCTTGGCCCCCTTCGCCTCGATGACCCGCTCGTCGTTCGGAAGCGACGCCGCCACCGTCTTGATGCCGGCGTTGAAGTCCCCGCCGAAGCGCACCACGTTGACGACCTCGAGGACGTTGCCGCGCCCGGCCGAAGCCTTGCGGAAGCGCTCCTCGACCGGGAGCGCGGCCGCCAGGGCGTCGAAGTTCTGGAGATACACCTCGAGCGCACGGCTGCCGCGGGCGTCCTTGACGAGCGCCGCCCCTTCGTACGAGGCCTTCAGGCCGAGCAGGCGGTCGTCGTAGGTCTCGATCGGGCCGATGACGACGTCGATGAGGTTGTCGCGGACGTCGAGCCAGGCGAGGTCCGACGCGTAGGTGTCGCCGGTGAGCAGCGCCTCGGCGCGCAGCGACAGGTACTTGCGCAGGCTCGGGCTGCTGACGAGCGCTGCCGCCCTCTTGAGCCCGTCCGACGCCGCCTCGAGCTGCTCGAGATGGAGGCGCTCGTACGGGATGGCCACGAGCGTCCCGTCGACGCGGCGGATCGCCGTGTCGATCTTCTCGAACTCGGGGCGCAGCCCCGGGTGCTTCGCAAGGTACCCCTCGAGCTCCTCCTTGGTCAGATCGGGCGGATAGAACCCGACGCCGGGGAGCCGCTCGCCGCCGGTCGGCGTGTCGAGGAAGCGCTCCATGTTGCTGCGGATGTCGAAGGGCCCGTAGTTGATCGCCACGAAGTCGCGGTAGAGGGCCAGGAGCGCGGCCTGCTCCTTCGCCCCGCCGCCGGGCGAGGTGGCGGCGCGTGCCTCGAGCGCCTGCGGGCCCATCTGCTTCCAGTAGATGTCGTCCACCACCTCGACCGCGCGCACCAGGGCCGCCAGCGCCTCGCGCTCGGAGGCGGGAAGCGTCGCCAGCTCCGCCGCCTGCAGCTTCACCGGCGCGTAGGCCTGGAGGCGCGCCCGGATGTCTCCCTCGTCGAGGGCCGCCGAAGTCCCCCGCCCGAGCGCGGCCGCGACCACGGCGCACGCCGCCGAAACGGCGCACCACGCCGGAAATGATTTCATCGTCCCTCCGTCGTCCTCTCCAGGACCGTCGTCTCGACCGCCTCCGCCGCCGGGCCGGCCGGGACGACCTCCCGGACCGCCTTCCAGGCGAACTGCAGGCCGAACCAGACGAGCATCAGCCCGGCCGCGAACGAGACGACCCGCAGCCCCGGCCCCCGCGCGACGCGGCGCCCGAAATGCAGCGCCAGCGACAGCGCGAAGCACCACAGGACGCACCCGACGGCCAGCGCCAGGATGTAGAGCGACTCCATGAACACCGACCCCCGCTGCCGCGACGCCAGGCTGGCCGACAGGATCCCGAGCCAGAAGGCGATGGTCATCGGGTTCACGATGGTGATCAGGAACCCCGAGACGAACGCCGAGCGGCGCTCCGGGGTTCCGGCCTCCCCGGACGGTGCGGCCGCGAAGGCGGCGCGCAGCGCCCCGTACCCGAGCCAGCCCATCACCAGAGCCCCCGCCGCGAAGAGCAGGATGCGCGCCCACGCCTGGTGCGACAGCGGATCGGCGCCGGCATAGGCCAGCAGGATGTAGAGGAGGTCGGCGGCGGTGGAACCGAGCCCGAGCAGGAACGCCCCGGCGAAGCCACGGCTGAGGCCGCGCTGGATCATCGCGACGTTGACCGGGCCGATGGGGGCGGCGATCGACAGGCCCAGCACCACCCCCTGGAAGAGCAGGCCCGGTTGCAAATCCGTCATCGGGGGCCGAGTCTACCCGAGGTGGGCCGGACGGTTGGACCCGTGGCCGCGCGGAACCTATATTCCTGGTCGATGCTCCACCCTCCCGCCGACCCGGACGCCGAGCCGATCCCGACCATCATGGCCGGCTCGACCCGTGCCGGGATCGATCCGCACGCGGGTCTCGCCGGCCGTTTCCTCGGACGGCGCCGGAGCTATCTCATCGACAGCGCCTACCAGGTCAAGACCGCCATCGTGGCGGTGCTCGGCATGGTGTTCCTGCTGGCGTTCGCGGCGGTGCTGTTCCACCTCGTCGGCATGGAGTCGGCGCTCGGCTCGCGCGGCGCCCGCGCCGGCGACGCGCGCACGGTGCTCTACCTGGTCGCGGCCGGCATCGTCTTCGTCGCCGCGGTGTTCGTCATCGAGATCCTCGAGACGCACAAGACCGCCGGCGTGGTGCTCAAGGTGACACGCGGCATGAAGGACCTCGAGGCGGGGATGTGGAGCTCGCGCGTGACGCTCCGCAAGAACGACAACTTCAGAGAGCTCGAAGAGCAGTTCAACGGCCTGGCGCGCGCGCTGCGCGACCGGGTCGAGGACGACCTCAACGCGCTGCAGGCGATCGAGGGACAGGTGCGCCTCGCATCGCGCGAATTCGAAGGAGGCAACCGCGAGGGGGGGATGGTGATCCTCCGCCAGGTGATGGGCGACGTGCAGACGTCCCGCGAGCGCAAGCGCAATCTCTTGCGCGCGCCGGATCGTTCTTCCGAACGCGCTCCGTACGAACCCGCAGCCTGACCTGCGTTTCTTCCCCGATCGCTTTCATTCCGTCGCCGACATGTCCATGATTCGCGCGAAAAACATGTTGACCGAACCGCTGCCTGTGCATACAATTCCGTTGCGCGTTGGCTTTCAGGAGTTTCTGCTATCGCTTGAGTGCGTCGAGAACCACAGGAAGCCGTTTTCCTGTGGCTTTTTTTTTGCTCGACGAATGAGCGCGGGCGGCGCGCGCGTACCATCGCCGCGTTGTTAACGAAAGGAGAGGGGTTCAGTGCCTACAGGTAAAGTGAAGTGGTTCAACAACAGCAAGGGTTACGGGTTCATCCAGCAGGAGGACGGAACGGACATCTTCGTCCATTTCTCCGCCATCTCGGGTGACGGCTACAAGACCCTCGACGAGGGCCAGTCGGTCCAGTTCGAAGTGACTCAGGGACCGAAGGGTCTTCAGGCGGCCAACGTCTCGAAGGTCTGAACCTCCCTCCTCGCACGACGAGGACCACACACGACCCCCGGGGTGCCCCCCCGGGGGTTTTCGTTTACGATGCCTCTTTATGCCCCTTCCCGCCTTGCGTGGGCGCGCGCCCGCCGCCGTCCTGTGCGCCGCCTTCATGATCGTCACCGGGTGCCGCGCCGATCCGGCGCGTGAGCTCGCGGAGGCGCGCCGGCTCCAGGACACCGGCCACGCCGACCAGGCGATGCAGAGGGTGGACGCCGTGCTCGCGAAGCAGCCGGCGCTCTTCGACGCGCGGCTGGCCAAGGCCTCGCTCGTGGGCGCCCTTCCCGGACGGGAGGAGGAGGCGCTGGGCATGCTGCGCCAGCTGGCGCAGGCGGAGCCGCGGCGCACCGGCGTGCACCGCGCCATGGGGATCATCCTGGCGCGCTCCGGGAAGTTCGGACCGGCGGTGAACCAGTTCGAGAAGGAGCTGCAGATCGTTCCGGACGACACGCTGACTCTCACCGAGCTCGGCATGTACTACCTGCGCACCGGCCAGTGGGAGCAGGCGGAAGATCGCCTGCGGCGCGCCACCTCCAATGGCCGCGGCGACGCGCGCGCGTACAGGAACCTCGCCGAGGTGTCGTTCCACAACGGGAAAACCGAAGACGGGCTCGCGCAGCAGCGCGAGGCGCTGAAGCTCGCCCCCGATGACGCCGATCTCCTGGTCACGCACGCCCGGGCGCTCTTGGCCTACGGCCACGCCGAGGAAGGGACGGCGCTTCTCGAGGACGGCGCCAAACGGCTCAACGATGCCGCCATCCCCGCCGAGCGCGCGCGCCAGGCGCGCGAGTCGCTCGACTACGACGGCGCGGTCGCGGCGTACAAGAAAGCGCTGGAGCTCGATCCGAAGCGCGCGACCACCTTCCTCGAGCTGGGGAAGACGTATCTCCTGATGGGGCGCCGCGACGAAGCGCGCGCCGCGTTCGAGTCCGGGCACGACCTCTCCCCGTCCGACCCGTATCCTTATTTCTATCTGGGGACGATGGACGCCGACGACGGTCACCTCGATCCGGCCATCGACAACCTGCGCAAATCGCTGGAGCTCGACCCCATCAATCCGAAGGCGCACTACGCGCTGGGACAGGCCTTCCAGCGCGCCGGCCGGCGCGCAGAGGCGCAGGCCGAATTCGCGCTCCACGCCCAGATGCTCGAGCGGCTGCGCGGCAGCCGGGTCAGCGGCACCTCCACCCTTGACTGAGCGAAAGGTCATGCCGGGCGGACGCCCCGTGGCGCCGCGGCTGCGGCGTGGCGTGCCGGCCGCCATCGTCCTGGCCCTCGGGCTCCTCGCGGCGGCGTCGACCACGCGCGGCCAGGGGATGGGAGAGACGCCCCCCGCGGCGAAACCGGGCGCGCCGACGGCGACACCCGCGACGGCCGCCGCGCCGGGACCCGGCGCCGTCCGCTTCGTCAACGCGGCAAAGGAGGCCGGGCTGACCCTCCTCAACCGCAGCGGCAGCCCCGAGAAGAACACCATCAACGAGACGGTCGGCAACGGCGTCTGCCTGGCCGATTTCGACGACGACGGCTGGCTCGACATCTTCCTTCCCAACGGCCAGCCGGAGAAAGGCGGGACGGCCCGCTCCGCCCTCTACCGGGCGCGTGGCGACGGGACGTATGAAGACCGCAGCGAGGGACTGGGGACGGCGCTCGCGGGTTTCTGGGCGCAGGGCTGCGCCGCCGCCGACTACGACGCCGACGGCCGCATCGATCTCCTCGTCACCGGCTTCGGCCGGTACTGGCTCCTGAAGCAGACGGCGCCTTTGCGCTTCACCGACGTCACCGCCGCGGCGGGGCTCGCTGGCGGCCGCGGCTGGAGCACGGCCGCCGCCTTCGCCGACTACGATGGCGACGGCTGGATCGATCTCTACATCTCCCACTACGTCGACTACGACCAGAACAGCCCGCCTTTGCCGAAGACCGGGTCCGGGCCGAACTGCATGTACCGCGGCCACCCCGTGATGTGCGGCCCGCGCGGCCTCAAGCCGCAGTCGGGGCGCCTCTTCCGCAATCTCGGCGGGCGCTTCCAGGACGTGACTGCCACGGCCGGCATGGTGCCGGCGTTCCCGGGCTACGGGCTGGGAGCGGTGTGGACCGATCTCGACGACGACGGAGATCTCGATCTCTTCCTCGCCACGGACTCGACGCCCAACAGCCTGTTCCGCAACGACCACGGCCGCTTCCAGGACATCGGGACGACCTCCGGCATCGCCTACAGCGAGGACGGTCGGGCCCAGGCGTCGATGGGCGTGGACGCCGGCGACTACGACAACGACGGGCGCATCGATCTCGTCACCACCAACTTCTCGCACGACTACACGACGGTCTACCACAACGAAGGCGGGCTGCTGTTCCTCGACGTCGCGCTCGACTCGGGAGTCGGACCGGCCACCATGCCGTCGCTCGGCTGGGGGGTGCATTTCATCGACGTCGACGGCGACGGCCGCAAGGATCTCTTCGAGGCGAACGGGCACGTCTACCCGGGCATCGACGCGATCAATCTCGGGACCACCTGGGCGCAGGCGAACCAGCTCTTCTGGAACCAGGGGGACGGACGCTTCCGCGACATCACCGCACAGGCCGGGCCGGGCTTCGCCGAGAAGCACAGCGCCCGCGGCTCCGCGGTCGGCGATCTCGACAACGACGGCGACCCCGACATCGTCGTCAACAACATGGACGAGACGCCGAGCCTCCTGCGCAACGATGGCCCGCGCGGCCGCTGGATCGGCTTCCGGCTGCAGGGCGGCCGGAAGAATCGCGCCGCCCTCGGCGCGAAGGTGACCGTGACCACCGCCGGCCTGCGCCAGGTGGAGGAGGTGCACGCCGGCTCGTCGCACAACTCGTCCGGCGACACGCGGCTTCTCTTCGGACTCGGGATCACGACGGGGACCGTGCAGGCCGATATCCGCTGGCCGTCCGGCCGCACCCAGACGCTCAAGGATCTCGCGCCCGGCCGCTATCACAGCGTCGCGGAGCCGGCTGCGTCACGCTGAAGCGCCGGCACGCGTCAGCGCACCGGAGCACCGCGCCCGGGTTTAAGGGTTGGCGAGCTCGGTGGGTGACGTCGCGGGCGGCGGGGCCTTCTTCTTCGAGGGTGGAGCCGCCCCCTTCTTGCCCGGCGGAGCCTGGGGAGTGGACGGCGGCGCGGCCGCGGCGTTGAGGTTCGGCATCGCCGGATTCCCGCCCGGGCCGCGCTGCACCTCGGGATGCATCTTGAAGTAGTGATCGATGACCCAGGCGGGGACGTAGAAGTGATCCTTGTTCCCCTTGGCGTAGACGATCTTCGTCTCGAACTTGCCGTCGCCGTCGGCGTCCATGATGCCGTACTCGAACGGCGCCTTGCCGTCCTCGTCGATGTCCACGCCGAAGATCTTCCCCTCGATCTCGTAGGTCATGACGCGGGTGCCGTTGGTCCGCCGGTAGCCCTTGTTGAGGGTTTCCTTGCCCGGGATCTCGCTCGTCCGGTCGCTGACGTGGATCGCTTCCTTGGCCGCCGTGACGATGTTCGGGAATTTCCACCCCTGCGGGTTGTAAAGAATCTCCGCCCGCGCCACCCCGATCGAGCCGCAGCCGACGAGCAGCGCCGCCACCACCGGCCCAACCCCGGCCATCGACCTTCCCGCCCTGGAAACCACCACCCTGCGATCCACTCGAACCCTCCCGAAAGCGCCGCCGATTATAGGGTTCGAGCCCCCACCCGTCCATTCCTGTTCCCTCTGAGGCGGTGGCTGCGGCTCCCGCTTCAGGGGACGGGATCGAACTCCACGAAGATGTCGTTCCCCTCCACCCGGGCCGAATAGCACTGCATCCGCAGGATCGGGTTGGTGCTGCACCCGCCGTCGCGCAGGGAGAATCGGAACCCATGCCAGGGGCAGACGACGCTTTCGCGATCGAAGATGCCTTCTGCGAGCGGGCCGCCGCGATGCGCGCAGAAGGAATTGAAGGCGTGGATCGTCCCCCCGGCGTTGTAAACGGCGATGGAGCGACCGTTGACCTCGACCACCTTCGCCTGGCCTTCCGGCAGGTCGGCGGCGCTCAGCACCCTGAAGCTCTCCGGCATGTCCTCGTCCCCCAGGGCGGACCTTGGGAGTCCGCGAGAACCTAGCCTATACTCCCCGGCCCGCGGCGGAGAAGCCTTCCGTGGATGGTCCCGGACGACAGCCCTCCCCGCGGCAGGACCGCCGGCAGGACCCCAGTCCTTTCATGACAAGCGCGCCCGGTCACCCCTCCCGCTCCGGATGGACTTCCCTTCTCCTCGCCGGATGGCTCCTCTGCATCGGCGCGCTGGCCGGCTGCGGCGGCGATGCCGGCCGTCCTGCCGTCGGCGAGCAGGAAGGGACCGGCCATCCCATGGTCGGGCGCCCCGCCCCCGACTTCGTCGGCGAGCCCCCCGTCGGCGGCTGGCTGCCGCTCCGGAACCTGAAGGACAAGCCGGTCGCCATTCTCTTCTACCGCCCCGGCGCCCCGTTCACGCGCGAGCTGGCGGGGGTGTTCAAGGGCTTCCGCTCCGATCCGTCCATGGCGCCGACGGTGTTCCTCGGCATCGCCGACGCCAGCATGGACGACATCAAGCGCTTCAACGAGCAGACCGGCGACGCCCTGCCGACGCTGCGCGACCCGGGGAACATCACGCGCTCGTACGGCGTCGGCGATCAGCCGACCGTCATCCTGCTCGACAGCAAGCGCTTCGTGCGCTACCGGCTGGACGGCTTCGCCGGTCGGTATTTCCGCGAGCGGGTGACCGCGGTGGCCGAGGCGCTGCGCCGGCTCCCGACCTCCGAGGCACCGGCGGCGGAGGCGCTGTCGATCGAATACACCGGCCATCCGAAGGCCCCCGTCTTCACCGGGCGCGACCTGGACGGGCGCGCCTTCGACACCGCCGCGTGGCGCGGCGAGCCCTACGTGCTGGTCTTCTTCGACCAGGAGTGCCCGCACTGCCAGCGTGACCTGCCGCGTCTCTCCCCGGTCCTGCGGGAGCTCCGCGCGCGCGGCGTGCGCGCCCTCGGGGTCGCGTCGCGCGACGTCGGCGGCGGCATGCGCGCCTTCCTCAAGGCGCACGACGTCGATTTCCCCGTCCTCATCGACACCGATCGGGCGGTCTTCGGCCGCTTCCAGTCCACGCGCACGCCGGATCTCTTCATCATCGACCGCGACGGACTGATCCGGTATCGCGAGCGCGGGGATCGGCCCGACCGCGCCGAGGTCACGCGGGTGCAGCTGCGCGTCGTCCTGGGCGACGACCCGAAGACGCTCGCCGCGGCGCTGCCGAAGGGACGCTGGCTCGGCGACGGCGTGTGCGCCGCCTGCCACGAGCGCGAGTTCAAGGACTGGCTCCTCACGCCCCACAGCATCGCCTGGGACAGCCTCGCCAAGGGAGACAAGTTCAAGGACCCCGAGTGCGTGAAGTGCCACGTCACCGGCATGGGGGATCCCGGCGGCTTCAAGGATCCCGAGACGACGCTGCACATGGTCAACGTGCAGTGCGAGGTCTGCCATGGCCAGGGCGGCGGCCACCCGGAGGGGAAGACGCTCGACGTGGACGCCGTCTCGAAGGTGTGCACCACCTGCCACATGGGGAAATTCGTCCTGAACTTCTCGATCGAGGAGGCGCTGCCGCTGGTGGCGCACCAGGACCACCCCGACATGGACAAACTGTTCCGCTACAGCGACGAGCAGCGGCAGCGCATCGAGCAGATCAACAAGCGGCGCACGGAGAAGTTCAAGTCGGGCGTGGTCCACGTCGGCGCCGACGCGTGCCGGCCCTGTCACGAGAAGGAATACGCCCAGTGGAGCGGCACGCCGCATGCGGCCGCCTTCGCCACCCTGCTCAAGCAGGGACGGAACACCGACACGACCTGCCAGCCGTGCCATACGACCGGCTTCGGGATGAAGCGCGGCTTCACCGATCCGCTGACCACCGTCAACATGACCGGGGTGCAGTGCGAGGTGTGCCACGGCCCCGGCGACGATCACGTGAAAGCCCCGGCGTCGATGAAGAAGGGCACCATCTACGGCATCACCGATCAGTGCTCCTTCTGCATCATCCAGGGGGTCTGCGCCACCTGCCACGACGCGAAGAACGACCCGCACTTCGACATCGAGAAGGCCCTCCCGAAGGTGAAGCACTGAACGACCGCGGCGCCGCGCCCGGCATGGCGGCGGCCCTCGGCGCGACGCTCCTCTGGGGGATGAACTTCACCATCGCCAAGCGGGTCCTGCAGGAGGTCGATCCGCTGGCGGTCGCCGCGGCCCGCGCCGCCGGCGGGCTCGTCGTCTTCGTCGTCTTCCTGCTGCTGCTCGACGGGCCGCGCGGCTTCGCCTGGCCGCGGCTGAAGCGGGCGGCGCCCCTGGGACTGCTCGGCGTCTTCGCCAACCAGGTGTTCTTCATCGAGGGGCTGAAGCGGACGAGCGCCTCGCACTCCGCCGTGCTGATCGCGCTCCTGCCACTGTACGTGCTGCTGATGTCGCTCCTCAGCCGGCAGGAGCGCCTGACGCGCTGGAAGGCCGCCGGCATCGCCGCCGCGTTCGGCGGCGTGGTGCTGGTGGCGGCGGGACACGGCGCCGATTCCGGCGGCGCGACGCTCTGGGGCGACCTCATCACCATGTGCGGCGGCATCGCCTTCGCGGCGTACACGGTCGCCGGACGGCCGGTGGTGCGCGATCTCGGCCCGCTGCGCACGACCGCCCTCGCCTTCGCCGGCGGGGGCACCGCCATCCTGCTGGTCGCCGCCCCGGCGGCGCGACGCCAGGAGTGGCGCTCGCTGACCCCCGCCGCACACTGGGGGCTGCTCTATGTCGTCGTGGGCGCCACGGTGCTCGCCTACGTCCTCTACTACCTGGCCCTCGATCGGCTGGAGCCGTCGAAGGTGGCGGTCTTCATGTACCTGCAGCCGGTGTTCGCGGCGCTCCTCGCCACGTTCGTGACCGGCGAGCGGCTCACCCTTCGCTTCGTGACCGGGGGCGCGCTCATCCTCGCCGGCGTTCTCATCGCCGAGCGCGGGTGATGTAAGCTCCGGCCTCATGCGACAAGACAGAGCGGAACGGCGCAGAACGGCGGCTCTTCTCATGAGCGGCGCGCTGCTCATCGCCCTCGGCGGCTGCCGAGTCGTCCGCCCGGAGGAGCCCGTGAACCTCGTTCTGCACCACGGCATCGTCATGACCCTCGATCCCGCGCGGCCGTCGGCGACCGCCATGGCCATCCGCGGCGGACGGATCGCGGCGGTCGGCACCGACGACGACATCCTGGCGATGGCCGGCTCCGACACGCGCCGCATCGACCTCAAGGGCGCCTTCGTCATCCCCGGCCTCGTGGACGCGCACGGGCACGTGGCGAGCCTCGGGGAGCGGCTGTCTTCGGTGGACGTGCGCGGCGTGACCAGCATCGAGGCGATCGCCCATGCGGTGCGCGAGCGCGCGGCGCGCGGGTTGCCCGAAGGAGCCTGGATCACCGGCGGCGGCTGGGACCAGAACCTCTGGCCCGGAGAACAGTTCCCCACCCATGCTGCGCTCGACGCCGCCTCTCCCGACCGTCCGGTGCTGCTGCGGCGGGTGGACGGACACGCCTCGTGGGCCAGCCTCAAGGCGATGCAGACCGCCGGCATCACCCGCGACACGAAGGATCCCGACGGCGGGTCGATCGTGCGCGACGCGAAAGGCGACCCGACCGGCGTCTTCATCGACAACGCCATGGCGCTGGTCGAGGCGGCGCAGCCGAAGGCGACGCGTGCCGAGACCAAGGATCGCATCCGCCTGGCGCTGCAGCGCTGCGCCGCCGCGGGCTTGACGGAGATCCACGACGCCGGCGTCTCGCTGGAGCAGGCGGCCGCCTACCGCGAGCTGGCCGACGAGGGAGCGCTGCCGCTGCGCGTCTATCTCATGTGGGACGGCACCAATCCCGATCCGATCGACACGATGATCGCCACCGAGCCGTTCGTCAACTATCGTGACCGCGTCACGCTGCGCGCCGTGAAGCTGATGGTGGACGGGGCCATGGGCTCGCGCGGCGCGGTGTTCTTCGCCGACTACACCGACGCGCCGGGGCACCGCGGCCTCTTCGTGACCCAGCCCGAGGAAATCGAGCGCCGTGCCGAGAAGGCGATGGCGCGCGGCTACCAGGTGTGCACGCACGCCATCGGCGACCGCGGCATCCGCGAGGTGGTGGACGCGTACGGCAAGGCCCTCGCCGCCGTTCCGAAGGGCGACCGCCGCCCGCGCATCGAGCACGTGCAGTGCGTGCGGCGCGAGGATCTCGCCGACTTCAAGCGCCTCGGGATCATCGCCTCGATGCAGCCGAGCCACGCGACCAGCGACATGCCGTGGGCGGAGGAGCGGGTCGGCATGGAGCGCGGCCGCGGCCTGTACGCCTGGCGCTGGGTCCTCGACGCCGGCATCCCGATCGCCGGAGGCTCGGACTTCCCCGTCGATCCCGAGCGCCCGCTCGTCGGCCTGCACAGCGCCCTGACGCGGCAGGACCTCGAGAACCGGCCCGCGGGCGGCTGGCACGCCGACCAGGACATGACCATCGAGGAGGCGATCACCGCCTACACCGCCACCGCCGCCTACGCCGCCTACGAGGAGAAGGACAAGGGGCGCATCGCCCCCGGGATGTGGGCGGACCTGACGATCCTCGGCGAGGACCTGCGCGCCATTCCGAAGGACCGCATCGACGACGTCGCCATCAAGGGGACGCTCGTCGGCGGCCAGTTCGCCTTCGAGAACTTCTAGAACCGGGACGCCGTCGCCGGCGCGTTCTCAGCGCAGGTGCCTGCCAGGCCGCGCCAGGGTCGGGATGACGTCCCAGGCGCCGGCGCGGCGCAGCACCGCGGGCCTGTACGATGTGGCCACGCCCAGCACCGGCAGGCCGGCCGCGAGCGCGGCCCGGATTCCCCCGGGTGAGTCTTCGATGGCGAAGGGCCGCTCACCGGTCCGCCGGCCGAGTCGCGCGAGGGCGGCGAGGTAGCCTTCGGGATGCGGCTTGCCGCGGCGCACGTTCTCCGACGCGACGATGAAGCGGAAGGAGCGGCGCAGGCGCGCGGTCGCGAGGGCGACGAGGATCTCGGAGCGGGCGGCGCCGGAGACGATGACCAGCGGCCGGCGGCGGGCCAGCCGCCGGACGAGGTCGCGCGACCGCCGATGGATCACCATCCCCTCCTTCGGGAAGCGCTCCCGGTACAGGCGCCGCTTCGCCGCCACGATCCGCCGCACCAGCCGGGGCGGCGCGGGGCGTCCGGCGTCGCGCAGCATGCGGGCGACCGCGGCCCGATCGTCGTAGGGAAGGTAGCGGGCCTCGTACTGCCGCCGGCCGAACGTGATGCCGTCCGGGCCGAGGATCTCGAGATAACAGCGGAAGTGCAGTCCCTCGTCCTCGAGCAGCACGCCGTTGAAGTCGAACAGGATGGCGCTGACCCCGTCGTCGCGCTGCGCGCCGCGGCCACCGCGTGCCGCGCTGCGGTCACGGTGCCCCCCGCCGCGCTGGCGCCGCACCGCCGTGCGCGCGGCCCCTTGCCGCCGGCGTCCTCCACTCCTAGAATCCCGCCCCATCCGCTCCCCCATCGTCGCGTGAGCGCGGAGGATCGCCTTCGATGAACTGGCTCGTCAAGGAGGAACCCGACTCCTATTCGTTCGACCGCCTGGTGAAGGACGGCGGCACGACCTGGAGCGGAGTGCGCAATCCGCTCGCGCAGAAGCACCTGCGCTCGATGCGCCCGGGAGACCGGGTCTTCTACTACCACACCGGATCCGAGCGCGCCATCGTCGGCACCGCCAGGGTGGCGTCGGAGCCGAGGCCGGACCCGGGCGACCCGGCCGGCAAGCGCGTCGCCGTCGAGCTCGTGCCGGTCGCAGCGCTGCCGCAGCCGGTGCCGCTCGCCGCCCTGAAGGCCGAGGAGACCTTCGCCGATCACCCGCTGGTCCGCATCGGCCGGCTGTCGGTCATGCCGGTGAGCGACCGGGAGTGGAAGGCGGTCGAACGTCTGGCGGCCGCCGGGAAAGGCGCGCCCCGCAAGCGTTAGAATGCGCCCATGGACAGGGAACGCTTCGAGCAGCTGGTGGCCGAGGCGATCGACTCACTGCCGGACGACTTCCGCCAGAAGATGAACAACGTCGCCGTCGTGGTCGAGGACCTGCCGTCGCCGCGCGAGGAGCGGCGCTTCGCGCGCGGCCGGCTGCTCCTCGGCCTGTACCAGGGCCAGCCACTGACACGGCGCAGTTCCTCCTACGCCATGGCCTTCCCCGACAAGATCACCATCTACCAGGCCAACATCGAAGCCATCTGCAGGACCGAGGACGAGATCCGGCGCCAGGTGCGCAAGACCGTCCTCCACGAGATTGCCCACCACTTCGGAATCGATGACCACCGGCTGCGCGACCTCGGCTACTGAGCGCCGCCGCGGCCTCGCCGCGGCGCTCCTTCTCTGGGCCACCGTCTCCGTGGCCGCCGCCGCGGATCCTCCTCCGATCCCACCGCCGCCCGAGGACGAGGGCCCTCCCCCGGCGCAGGCTCCCCCGCCGACTCAGCCGCCGCCCCAGGCGCAACCCGCGCCTCCGGCACAGACGAAGCCCCCCGCACCGGCGCCTGCCCCGGCCCAGCCTCCGCCTCAGGCCACGGAACCGCCCGCCGTGGGGGTGCCGGAATCCCCGGTCGAGCTGCGCGACCGCTTCGAGAAGGTGCAGAAGCTGCTGCGCAAGGCCACGGACGCGATCGAGAAGAAGGACCTGTCGCGCACCTCGTTCCTCCTGGAGCGCAGCGACGATGAGCTGACCCGGTTCGAAGCGGGGTCGAACATCGGACGCTACCTCGCGTCGCTCGGGACGGCGCGCAAGGAAAGCGAGGCGGGCAACCTCCCCGCCGCCGCGGCCGCGCTGAGGACGGCGCGCGGAGCTTTGCCGCCCATCGGCGACTACACGGTCGCCCGGTCGATGGAAGTCGCCTACCGCGCCGCGCTGCAGGCCTCCGAGACCGGCGAGGCCGGGCTGTTCCAGGACGGCCTGCGGCAGATGGACGAAGCGACGCTCGCGGGCGCCATCGCCGCCGACTGTCGCGACATCAGGGAGGCGACGGCGCGTGCCCGCAAGGCGGTGGGCCGCAACGACATCGCCGGAGCCCGCAAGGAGATCGATGCCGCCAACGCGCTCCTCACACGTCTCGATTACGGCGGCATGCTGACCCGGGCGCGGTCGGGACTCCTCCTCGCGTCGGAGCTCCTGCGGGACGGCGCCTTCCTCGCGGCGCGTGACCAGACCCAGCGCGGGCTCCGCGAGCTGTCGGCCGCCCTCGAAAGCGCGCCCGAGCAGGACAAGGAGGCCCTGACCACCGCCCAGGAGGAAGCGCGCACCGTCTGGCGGCGGATGAACAAGGCGGAGAAGGAAGATCCCGATCGGCTGGCGCTGGCGAGCGATCGCGTGGAAACCTTGCGCCGCACCCTGCGTTCCTAGTCCCGGGGGCAGCGGTCGGACCGACACCCCCGCGTCTTCGTCCCGTTCGGAGGCTTGTGTCAGAATACCGGCCCTCGATGAGCCTGCGCCGCCTCCCCATTCTCCCTTTCGCCCTGGGTCTGGCCGCCGCGGCTGCCTGTCTCGCGCCCGCGGCTTCGGCCGCCACGGCACCGCCGGCGAAGCCGGCCCCGGCCCCGTCGGGCGCCGCGACGCAGCCCGCCAAACCCCCGGCCGCCGCCCCGGCGCCGCCGCCGGCCGAGGCCGCACCGGCTCCGGTGCGCAACATCGGCGGCCCCGGCGACTTTCCCCTGCGCGAGAGGCTGGTGCAGCGCATCACCAAGGACCCGGATCTCGGCGGCTTCCGGCCGGCGATCGCCCTCGTGAACGGCGGCGTGGTCTTCTCCGGTCCCTCGCCGAGCTGGACAATGCGCCGCCGTGTCATGGCCATCGCCGGGTCGATGCGCGGCGTCATCAACGTGACCGACCAGATGACGACCCCGCGCGGCGACATCAAGGACCAGGACCTGGTGAAAGGGATCGCGGCCGCCCTCTCCGAGAGGAAGGACGTGCTCGAGCTCAAGGACCTCGACGTGACCGTGCAGGACGGCGTGGCGACGCTGCGCGGCACCGTGAAGAATTTCATGATGCGGGTGCGCGGCGAGGAGATCGCCGGGACGGTTCTCGGCGCGACCATCGTCAACCGCCTGCGGCCGGCGAACACGCCGTCCGGCACCGATGACGCCTCCATCCGCAAGGCGCTCGCCACCTACATCGGGGATTTCCGCGAATATCCCTACCCCGGCGACCTGGAGGTGCAGGTGAAGGACGGCATCGCCATCCTGACCGGCGAGGTGGGCCTCTACCTCGGGCGCCAGCAGGCCGGAACGATGGCGGCCCTCGTCGGCGGCGTGAAGGGAGTGGACAACCGCATCAAGGTCGATCCCTCCCTCCAGGTGCCGAACACGCTCGTCAAGGAACTCCAGTGAGACGGGGCGGCCCTGCCGCGGCCGCCCTCGCCGTCGCCGCGCTCCTCGCGGCGTTTCCGCTCGCCGCCGCCACCAAGCCCGCCGGGAAGGCGCCGTCCCCCACGGCCTCCCTCGAAAAGCGCGTGCGCGAGGTGAAGCTCGGCAACGGCATGCGCTTCCTGCTGCTGCGGCGCGGGACGGCGCCGGTCTTCGCCGGCATCCTGCGCTTCAAGGTCGGGTCGGCGGACGATCCCGGCGGCGAGACCGGGATCGCGCACCTCTTCGAGCACATGGCGTTCAAGGGCACCACGACCATCGGCGTCACCGACGCCGCGAAGGAGGCGCCGATCCTCGACGCGCTCGACGGCGTGGCGCGCGAGCTCAACGCGGAGCTCGATCGCGGCCCGCGCGCCGACGCGGCGCGGCTCGACGCCCTGCGCACGAAGCTGAAGTCGCTCATGGAGGAGCACCGCGCCCTGGTGGTGCGCGACGAGTTCACGGAAATCCTCTCGGAGAACGGCGGCACCGGGATCAACGCCTCGACGGGCGCCGACATGACGTCGTACTACGTCAGCCTGCCGGCCAACCGCATCGAGCTGTGGTGCCTGCTCGAGGCGGCGCGCCTCAAGGACCCGGTGCTGCGCGAGTTCTACAGCGAGCGCGACGTGGTGAAGGAGGAGCGCCGCTTCCGTATCGACAACCAGCCGCAGGGGAAGCTGTACGAGCAGCTCCTCCTGACCGCCTACAGCGCGCATCCGTACCGGGTCCCGGGGGCGGGATGGCTTTCCGACCTCGACCGGCTGACGCGCCCGGAAGCCGAGGCGTTCCACCGCGAGCACTATGTCCCCGGCAACGCCGTCGGAGCCCTCGTGGGCCAGATCGATCCCGACGCCACGGCCGCCCTGCTCGAGCGTTACTTCAGCGGCATTCCCGCGGGGCCGCTCCCCCTCTCGACGCCGACGGTCGAGCCGACGCAGACCGGCGAGCGCCGGGTGTCGGTGCAGTTCGACGCCGCCCCGAACCTCATGATGGGCTTCCACAAGACCGCCCTCGACGACCCGCAGGACCCGGTCTTCGAGGTGATCGACTCGATCCTCGGGGGCGGCCGCACCAGCCGCCTGTTCAGGAAGCTCGTGACCGCATCCGGGGTGGCGAGCAACGTCTTCACCTTCGAAGCGCCCGGTCGCCGCTTCCCGTCGCTCTTCGTCATCGGCGGGCAGCCGCGCGCGCCGCACACCACCGCCGAGCTCGAACAGGGCATTCTCGAAGAGCTGCGCCGCCTGGGCGAGGAACCGGTGTCGGACCAGGAGCTCGCCAAGGTGCGCGCCCAGATCGAATCCGACGCCGTCTACGAGCTGCGCGGCAACATGGGCCTCGCGGGTCAGCTGACGCAGTTCGCTTTGCTCACCGGCGACTGGCGCAACATGATCCGCCGCGACGAGCAGCTGAAGGCGATCACGGCGAAGCAGGTGCAGGAGGTGGCGCGCCGGACCTTCATCGCCGCCAACCGCACCATCGCAACCCTCGAGCGCGCCGGGGACGACGAGGAGAAACCGGCCCAGCCGCCTCCCGGGAAGGGCCGATGACGACTCGCGTGCGCGCCTCGCTCGCGGCTGTGGCGACAACCGCCGCTCTCGTCGCGCTTGCCGCGGCGCCGGCGCCGACGACCGCATCGGCCGGCGCATCGACCGACCCGCGCACGCTGCGCTATCCGCCCCTCACCATGGCGTTCCCCCAGCCGGGCACCGTGACCCTTTCGAACGGGCTCGTCGTCCACCTGCTCCAGGATCGCGACCTGCCGATCGTGGATGTCGCGTTCATCGCCCGCGGCGGCTCGCTCTACGACCCCGAGGACAAGGCCGGGCTCGCGCTCCTGGCGATGCACGCCATGCGCACCGGCGGCACCACGGCGCTGGGGCCCGATGACGTCGACGAGAGGCTCGAGACCCTGCCCGCCGAGATCCACCTCGGGGCCGACGACGACTCGCTGACCGGCTCGGTGTCGTGCCTGAAGGACCGCTTCCCCGAGGCGCTGTCGATCTTCGCCGGCATGCTGCGCCAGGCGCGCTTCGACTCCGACCGCCTCGAGAGCGAGCGCGGACGCGTCCTCGAAGGGATCCGCCGGCGCTGGGACGACCCGGGCTCGATCTCGCACCTGCTGTTCGCCCGCCTGGTGTACGGCGAGGACAGTCCGTGGGCGCGGCTGCCGACCGCCGGGACCATCGGGCGCATCCAGCGCGACGACCTGGTCAACTTCCAGCGCGCGTACCTGCGTCCCGGCAACATGGCGCTGGCGGTGTCGGGAGATTTCGAGCCGAAGGACATGCAGCGCCTGCTCGAGAAGACCTTCGGCGACTGGCGCGGCGGCAAGGCCGACCTCCCGCCCGTTCCCAGGGTGAAGGAGCGCCCGATCGCCGGCGTCTATCTCGTCGAGCGGCCGCTGACGCAGAGCTCCATCGCCATCGGGCATCTCGGCGTCGGCCGCTTCGACGCGGACAAGTTCCCGCTGTACGTCGTCAACGAGGTGCTCGGCGAAGGCGGCTTCACGTCGCGCCTCATGAAAGAAGTCCGCTCGACGCGCGGCCTGGCCTACTCGGTCAGCGGCGGCGTCGGCAGCGACACCGACCGCGGCCTGTTCGAGGTGCGCTGCCGCACCCGCGCCGACGCCACGGTGCAGGCGATCGAGTCGATCCGGGAGGTCATCCGCGGCTTCCGCGACCAGGGACCGACCGACGCCGAGACGCAGGAGGCGAAGGATGCGCAGACCAACTCCTTCGTCTTCACCGTGGACGGGCTCGACGAGTACATGGCGCAGGTCCTCTACTACGGGCACTACGGCTACCCGGCGGACTATTTGCGTACGTGGCGCGACAAGCTCGCCGCCGTGACCCGCGCCGACGCGGCGCGCGCGGCGAAGGCGCACCTCGCGCCCGACGGGATGGTGGTCCTGGTGGTGGGGAACCCGAAGGCCTTCGACCGGCCGCTCGCCTCGCTCGGACTCGGCGCGCCGAAGACGATCAGGCTTCCGGAAGCGGGAGGACTCCCGGCTCTCGGGACGGCGGCCGCGGCCCCGGCTTCGACGACGGCGCAGCCCGGCGCCGCGCGGCCTTAGGCGCCGGCTCCGGCACCCCGGGAAGTCCCAGCGACTGCTGCTCGGCTTTGCCGATCGGGCGACCCGCCACCTGCTGGTAGCGCGTCCGCGCCGCCACGAGCTGCCGCTCCGCGGCGACCGCCTCGGCCGCCACCTTGTGCTTCTCCGCCGGACAGATGTCGCGGTACTCGCACCAGCGGCACAACGGGCTCGGCCGGGCCTGGAACTCGCGCGCTGCTTCGATCTTGTCCACCAGGCGCATCGCCTGCCGGCGATGGTCCTCGATCTCCGACTCGGTGCGGGTGGCGGTGCGGCGCTCCCCCTGGGCCAGGAAGTGCCAGACCAGGCGCACGTCACGCGCGTCCGGGTGCTGATCGCGGACGGCGATCTGGTAGAAGGTGAGCTGCCGGTCCCTCCGGAGATCGTCGTCGCTCGGACGGAAGGCGGACGTCTTGAAGTCGTGGATCTCGTACAGGCCGGCCTCGCGCCGCACCAGCCGGTCGATGTAGCCGACGACGCGGTACTGCCCCGACGCGTCGAGGGCGAACTCCACCTTCACCTCGAGCCCGACCGTCTCGCCGTCGTCGAACGGGGCGTTGCGGACGTAGAAGTTCGTCAGGTACTTCTCCCCCTCCTCGCGGTAGTCGGCCGCCACCTGGCCGCGCCGGACCACCTTGACGTTGTCCTTGAACTCGGCGTCCCAGCGGCTGCGGTAGACGCCCAGGACCTCGGGAAGGCGCGGCGTCTTCTTCGTCTCCGACTTGCGGCGGTAGAGGTGCTCGAGCGCCTCGTGGACGCGGTTCCCGAGGAACGCCTCGACGGAGAAGGTGTCCTTGCGGATCTTGTCGACGTAGCGGAAGCGGTACTGGAGCGGGCACTTCTCGAAGGAACTCAGGCGGGAGTGGGACCAGACCGGCAAGGGAGAGTGGCCTCCTCGTTCCGCGCGACGCGAGGCGCAGTATAGCATCGCCCCCGCGACGCCCGTCTGCTAGAATCGCGCCCCGCATCGCGACTCAAGTCGTCGCGCTGCGGACACCTCGAACACCGATTCCAGGGAGGATCACCGCATGCTTTCGTCCGTCGTCGGCGCGAGGGTTTCGCGCCTGCTCGCCCTCACCGCGTGCGCCGCGCTCCTGGCCGGTCCGGCGCTCGCCCAGAATCCCCCGGCCGCACCGAAGAAGGAGGGTGCCCCCGTGACGAGCCCCGCTCCGGCCGGCGGCGAGAAGAAGGAAGTGGCGGTCATCAAGACCAGCATGGGGACCATCGTCTTCGAGCTCTGGCCCCAGGTCGCGCCGAAGATGGTCGCCAACTTCAAGGACCTGGCGAAGACCCACTTCTACGACGGCACCACCTTCCACCGGGTGATCAACGGCTTCATGATCCAGGGCGGCGACCCGCTCTCGAAGGACAACGATCCGAACAACGACGGCACCGGCAACGGCCCGCGCCGCATGCAGGCCGAGTTCTCGAGCGACCCGAAGTACAGCCACGTGCGCGGCGTCGTCTCGACCGCCCGCGGCGGCGACCCGAACAGCGGCTCCTGCCAGTTCTTCATCGTGCAGAAGGACTCCAAGTTCCTCGACAACCAGTACACCTCGTTCGGCCGCGTGCTCGAGGGGATGGATATCGTGGACAAGATCTCCCTGGTGCCGAAGGACCAGCGCGACCGTCCGCTGAAGAACGTCACGATGGAGTCGATCACCATCGAGACCCGCTAGGCGCGCCGGGAGCGCGGCAAGGATGAAGACGGCACGCCGCAAGCCCCGGACCGAGGTCCGGGAGGCGTCCGTGGCACGCGGCCCGGGCGGTGCAGCCGGGCCGCGTGCGGCCGGCGCCCCCCAGGGAGTCATCGGGCCGCGGCACCGGGTCGACTGGCACACCTACTTCATGAACATCGCCACGCAGGTGGCGACGCGCTCCACCTGCGATCGCAAGCACGTCGGGGCGGTGATCGTGCGGGACAAGACGATTCTCTCGACCGGCTACAACGGGTCCATCCGCGGCATGCCGCACTGCGACGAGGTGGGGCACGATCTCGAGAACGACCACTGCGTCGCCACCATCCACGCCGAGGCCAACGCCATCCTGCAGGCCGCCAAGAACGGCGTGATGATCGACGGGGCCGAGCTGTATACGACCGCGAGCCCCTGCTGGAACTGCTTCAAGCTGATCGCCAACGCCGGCATCGGCACCATCTATTACGGCGAGTTCTACCGCGATCGGAAGAGCCTGGCGATCGCCCGTCGGCTCAAGATCGAGCTCATCGACCTGGGCGAGGCGGCCCGCAAGGCGGCGCGAAAGGAAGAGGCCGGCTGCGACTGGAAGGCCCCGGACTGACGTCCCGGCCGCCGCGCGCCGCGCGCACCGGCGGGAGGTTCTAGCGGGTTCCGGGGTCGGTCGGATGCGCGCCCGCGCCCGGAACGGCTCGCGTGGCGGCTCCGGCGAACGATTTGGCCATCGCGCCGTCGAGCAGCCCGTGCACCCGGATCTCCTCGCGGCTCTGCGCGACCGACACCCCGTCCAGGAAGCGCATCCACGCCTTCGCCGATTCGACGGCGGGATCGGCGGCATTTCCTTCCGCGGCGCGGTTCGCTCCCTGCGAGGCGCCGACGCGCGCGATGGCGACGAGGCCGCGGGCCGCGTCGGCGAGGCTCTTCGCACCCGGCTCGCCGTCCGCCACGCCGACCAGGTCGAACTCGACCGAGTCGTCGATGGTCCCCTGGAACGCCAGACCGCGCAGGCTGCGCGTGAAACCGGACATCGGTGAGGCGGCCGTGGTTCCCTGACCCTCCTGACCCATGAGGGAGGTCAGAACGCTGTAGTCGATCCCGCCCCAGATCTGCTTCGCCGGGCTCACCCTCCTGAGCACGCCCATCACCGGCGCCTCCGCCAGTCCGCCGGGCGCGCCCGCGCCGGTTCCGCCCGCGGCGGCGCGCACCTGCTCGAGGATGGCGCGCGGGCCGAGCGCCAAGTGGTTCGCGGGTAGTGCCACGACGCTCAGGTCGGGAGCCGTCCCCACCTCGACCAGCGTCACCAGGCCGTTCCCGGTGAGGTTCTTCACCATCTTCTCGTCGAAGCGCCCTTCGGCCACGATGGCGTAACCGGTTGTCCCCGCCGTGGGCACGAGGGCCAGGGACAGCCTGTCGAGCTTGTCGAGGGCGTCGGGGCCGAGGGCGGCGCGTACGCGGTCGAGCCCGCCCGTGAGGCCGGCCTCCTTCGTGAAGTCGTCCAGCCAGCGGCCGACCGCCTGCCGATCCTTGAAGCGCGCCACTTCCACCACCGCCAGCCCGGCGGTCTCCTTCGGCAGGAAGCGCAGATCGCTCTGCCGCACCGCGGCGCCCACGTCGGCCGGCTGGCTGCGGCAGGCGGACGCGGCCAGCGCCGCGGCGAGGGCCAGCCCGAGCGAGATGCGCCGCATCAGAAGTCGGTCCGGCGGAAATGGACGATGGCGAGCGCCAGCGCCCCGGCGCCGCTGAGCAGCGTCCAGAACACCGGCATCCACGAGACGATCGGCTTGTTCAGGACGAGCGACGTCACCATGCTGCCGATTTCATAGGTGCGCGGCAGCGCATGGTAGAGGATCTCCACCACCGCCTGCGTCGTGAAGCGCGACACCTTGCTCGTCAAAAGCGCCGGCCAGTCGGCGTTGGCGTGCGGGAAGGCGACCATCAGGCTGACGAAGTAGACCGCCGCGCACGACATGATGCCGATGGTCGTCGATCGCAACAGCGACCCGACCAGCACGAGAAACGCCAGGAGCGCCCCGAAGTAGACCGTCATCAGCAGCCCGGCGAGGAAGAAGCCGCCGTTCCACACGCCGGTCTTGAACGCCAGGATGACCCCGACCCCGCAGACGAAGTAGAGGAGGTTCGCTCCCGCGACCAGAAGCGCCCCGAGGTAGCGCGACCCGAAGAGCACCGGCCGCGACACCGGCTTCGACAGCAGGAGGTCGATGGTCCCCTTCTCCAGCATGTGCGGGATGAGGCTGGCGGTGGCGAAAATCCCGAGCATCACGCCGATGGGGTACAGCGTCCAGGTCATGGCGATCTGGATGCCGCGCACCAGGGTCGCCGCGTCGATGTCGGTCGGAGCGCCGCCGCCGGCGCCGAGGGCGAAGCCGTGCGGGTTGGCGCTCCCCTCCAGGCCGAAGAGGCTGACGCCGGTGATCACCCCGTTGGCGACGTCGGTCTGCAGCGCCAGCAGGAGCAGCAGGTGGGTCAGGGTGACGATGCCGAAATAGAAGATGAGCGTCTTGCGGTACAGGAGCTCGCGCGCCGTGTCGACGAGGATCGCCCGGATCTTCACCCGGCGCTCCGCTTGCCGCTTCGCTTCACGCGGCCTCTCCGTCGCGGACGATCTTCACGAAGACGTCCTCGAGGCTCTCGCGGCGCGCCCGCACCGCGGCGATCGACAGCCCGGCGGCGCGCACGGCGTCGATGGTCCGGTTCAGGTCCTCGGTTTCGCCGGTGACGACGAGCGTCCTGGCGCCGTCGCGCCCCGGCACCGGCGGCGGGATCCCCGGACCGCCGGCCTGCTGAAGCGCGGCGGCGAGGCGCGCGTCATCGCCCCCGGCGACGTCGATCTCCCACACGTTGGCGGCCCCGCGCGTCAGGTCGTCCACGTGTCCTTCGCGCACCAGCTTCCCCTCCTTGAGGATGGCCACGCGGTCGCACAGCCGCTCGACCTCGGACAGGAGGTGCGAGTTCAGGAAGATGGTGGCGCCGCGGGCTTTCTGCTCGAGCAGCAGGTCGCGGATCTCGCGCCGGCCGACCGGATCGACGCCGTCGGTCGGCTCGTCGAGGATGAGCAGGTCCGGCTCGTTGAGGATCGCCTGCGCCATCCCGAGCCGCTGCATCATCCCCTTGGAGTAGCGGCGCACCGCGGTGTCGCGCCACTCGTCCATGCGCACCCGCCGCAGCAGCGCCTCGACCCGCTTCGATCGCTCCGGCTCCCCGAGCCCCGAGAGCTGGCCGAAGTAGTGCAGGACCTGCCCGCCGGTGAGGTGCGCCGGATAGCGATGGTTCTCGGGGAGATAGCCGATGCGCGCCCGGATCGGCACGTCGCCGGCGGGGCGGCCCAGCACCTCGACGCGGCCGGCGGTGGCGCGGGCGATGCCGAGCGCCAGCTTCACGAGCGTCGTCTTGCCCGCCCCGTTCGGGCCGAGCAGGCCGAACACCGTCCCCCGCGCCACGCGCAGATCGAGGCGATCGAGCGCCTGCACCGGCCGGCGGCCGACGCCGGTCGTGTAGGTCTTCGACAGCCCCTCGGCGACGAGGGCCATCTCGACGGCGGGAGTCCTGGGTCGGCGTTCGGGCAGGGGCAAGGGCGGATCCTAGGTTCCCATCACGTGATAGCCGTTGTCCACGTACAACACCTCGCCGGTGATGCCGCGCGCCAGGTCGGAGCAGAGGAACATCGCCGCGTCCCCCACCTCGGCGGGCTCGGTGTTGCGCGGCAGCGGCGACTTATCCCGGACGTGCTGCAGGATCGAGGTGAAGCCGGAAATCCCGCGCGCCGCCAGCGTGTTGATCGGCCCCGCGGAGATCCCGTTCACCCGGATGTTGCGCTTGCCGAGATCGAAGGCGAGATAGCGGATGCTCGATTCCAGCGCCGCCTTCGCCACCCCCATCACGTTGTACTTCGGCACCACCCGCTCGGAGCCGAGGTAGGTCAGGGCCAGGATGGCGCCTCCCGGCGCGCCCTCGCCCTCCCCGCCCATGATCGGCGCGGCCCGCTGCGCCAGCGCGGTCAGCGAGTAGGCGCTGATGTCGAGCGCCATGGCGAATCCGTCGCGCGAGGTGGTGGAGAACGACCCCTCGAGGTCCTCCTTCTTCGCGAAGGCGACGCAGTGCACCAGGATGTCGAGCCGTCCCATCTTCTCTTTCACCGCCGCGAACATCGCGTCGATCTCGGCGTCCTTCGTGACGTCGCACGGGACGACCAGCGACCCGGGCATGGCGGAGGCCAGCCCCTCGACGTTCTCCTTCAGGCGCTCGCCCTGGTAATTGAAGGCGAGCTTCGCCCCCTCGCGATGGAACGCCTCGGCGATCCCCCAGGCGATGCTGCGCTTGTTGGCCACCCCGACGATGAGGGCCGTCTTCCCCTGCAGGAGCATGGTCACCTCCGAGGCGCCATCGTATCCGAATCGCGCGGTGGAACGCCGTTCGGGAGACAGGGGTTCCAGGCCATGGGTCCGGGAACCGGCGGTCTCAGGGCGAGGCGGGACGGTGACCCCTTCGGGCGGCGCGCTCGCGCTCGAACCAGGCCAGCGGGCGCATGAACTTGATGTCCTTGTCCTGCCCAGGCGCCAGGGCCAGCCCGAAGGAGATGCCGTGGAAGCGGATGTAGAGGATCCCCTCCTTGCCGGCGTCGGCGAGGGTCAGCTCTCCCAGGGCCTTGAGCCCCCTGCCCTCGAGGGAGAGGTCGCGCAGATCGACGGCGTCGGGACCGACCACGAACCCGGTCCCTCCCGTGAGGTTCTCGATGGTCAGGGCGCGCTCCATCCGGGGCGAGAGATCCCTGAAGGCGTCGTAGACCCTCACGAGGGGCCGGGTGTCCTGGAGGTCGAGGGTGGTGCGCGCGTCCACGCGCATCGGCTCGGTGAACTCCAGGCGGGCGCGCGGGAAGCGGATCACGCCGCGCCAGCGCGGCGTGCGGTGCACGAGGCGCACCGTCGTGCCGGAGATGTCGAAGGCGCGGCCGCGCGGGTCGCCGTGGCGCAGGACCGCGTCGATGCGGACGTCGCCGCGCAGCGTCGTGTCCTCGAACTTCAGCGCCATGTCGAGCAGGTCGAAGCGCATCGTCCCGTGCAGCGACCGCTCCCCGGAGTCCGCTTCGAAGTGCCACGACATCCGCCCCAGCCCCGACTCGATCCGGGCGCGGCTGGCGATCGGGAAATAGGCGTTGTAGACCGACAGGTCCGGGATCTCCTCCTTCTCGAGATCGGCGGTCAGGTGCACGTCCGCGAACGGGTCGGTCAGGTCGAGGTTGGTGCTTCTGGCGAGGAGATGAAAGCCCTCGCCGTGCGCAAACGGCGCCGCGGCCCCGGCGCGCGTCACCTCGTAGCGCGGCGTGATCATCTCGACGCGCGAGGTCGGCACCCCGGCCTCGAAGACGACCTCCGCCTCGACCGTGCCCGAGCCGGTGATGCGGTTGTCCAGGAAGGTGGTGTCGATGCGGTCGTTCGACCGCTCGAGGCGCGAGCCGGTGAGAATCCGCCCCTGGCGGATCAGCATCTTCAGACGCATCGGCCCGCCGCCGTCGAGCGACAACCCCGGCACCCTGTGGAAGTAGGCCTCGAGGAACTTGAGCGACCCGTCGCGCGCGTCGAGATCGAACTCGCCCGAGAGGGCGCGGATGACGTCGACCGCCTTGCGGCCGCGCGGCCTGAAGGCGTCGAGGCGCGCCCGGATGTCGAGCTCGAGTCCCTCGAACATCTTCAGCTCCCCGACCCGCATCTCCCCCGAGGACAGGCGGAAGCCGATGCGCGGCAGGCCGATCGGCCCGTGCGTCACGAGGTCGAGAGCGGCGTCGGCGCTCGCCTCGCCGGCGAGGCGGTAGCGGCCGATCCAGATCTCCTCGACGCCGCACCGGATGCTCCTGGCCCGCACCGTCCAGGGGCTGCCGGGCGCCTTCGCCGGCACATCCGGCGTCGCCGGCTCCGTCGGAGGCCGCTCGGGATTGGCGCGGCCGCCGAGAGGGGGCCACTCCGCGGCGTCCGGCGGCACCGGTGCCTCCGGCGGGAGCCGCGGCCGCTGCGCATACCGGACCCCCGCGGCGCGCACCGTTCCCAGATCGACGACGCGCCGCCGCAGCGGCGGCAGCGCGAAGGTGGCCGAGACCGATCGCAGGTGCGCCTCCCACTGGATGGCGCGCGACTGTCCGCCGGTCGTCACGCCGCGCAGGTAGACGTAACCCGGGACCGGACTGATCGCGAGACGCCAGTCGATGTGGAAGCGCTCCGGATGCCGCCCCAGCCGTCGCTCCCGCAGCGGCGTATTGAGCGCGATGTTCACCGGCACCACGTAGATCGCCTCCGCCGCCAGCGCGGCCAGGAGAAGGGCCCGACCCATCCGCTTCAATCCGTTTCTCACCGCAACCCCTCCCCCCGACTCTACCCAACGTGAACGCGAAAGTGTGGAGAACGTAGCCGCAAGCGTGTGAACGCAATGCGTCCGCCGGCGACCGTGGCTTTCAGGCGCGCGGCCTGTTTCCTCGGAAAATCCCCGCTTCCGGCCGGCATGAGTCTTGGTCTGTGGGCCGCGCATGCACTGGCCCGGGACGCCGGTTGAGCACCTGTCGGGGTTTCAACCCACTTTCTGCC
>Ga0134121_10000267_pt1 | contig 61853 bp, 54 predicted proteins | sample KB301_FD_96463 | JGI IMG/M metagenome (GOLD analysis project Ga0134121, IMG submission 96463) | Terrestrial soil microbial communities without Nitrogen fertilizer from Kellogg Biological Station, Michigan, USA - KB3-0-1 | ecosystem: Environmental > Terrestrial > Soil > Unclassified ...
CTCTGCGTTAACGTTTGTCCGGCCAAAGACAGGACCAATCCGAAGCACAAGGCAATAAACATGCAGCCACAGGCGCCATTACGCGATGCCGAGCGCTCCAACTACGACTTCTTTCTCAATCTACCCGAGCTCGATCGCGCCGACGTCGTGCGTCTGGACCACAAAGGCTCGCAGTTTCTCGAGCCGTTGTTTGAATACTCGGGCGCGTGCGCTGGTTGTGGTGAGACACCTTACCTGAAATTGTTAACCCAGCTCTTTGGCGATCGCTTGTTGATTGCCAACGCCACCGGATGCTCTTCGATCTACGGTGGAAATCTTCCGACCACGCCATACACGACGAACAGTGACGGTCGCGGTCCCGCGTGGTCCAATTCTCTATTTGAAGACAACGCTGAATTCGGTTTTGGTTTCCGTCTCGCAATCGACGCTCACATCGCCGCCGTCCGTGGGCTGATACAGCGACTCGCACCGAATATCGGCGAGACACTCGCGATCGAGCTGCTCGAAGCGAATCAGGAAAACGAAGCCGGAATCGCCGCGCAACGCGAACGAGTCAAGGTTTTGCGTAGCAAACTGGCGGGTATTCAGTCAGCGGAAGCACGCCGGCTCGAGACACTCGCAGACTATCTCGTAAAGAAGAGTGTCTGGCTGGTTGGCGGCGACGGCTGGGCGTACGACATCGGCTACGGCGGACTCGACCACGTTCTCGCAAACCGTCGCGACGTCAACATTCTCGTGCTCGACACCGAAGTTTACTCAAACACCGGCGGCCAGCAATCCAAAGCCACACCACTCGGCGCAGCCGCGAAATTCGCCGCTTCCGGAAAACCAGTCGGCAAGAAAGATCTCGGTCTGCTCGCGAATATGTACGGGCATGTTTACGTTGCGCGCGTCGCGTTCGGCGCCAAGATGATCCAGACCGTGCAGGCTTTTCGCGAAGCTGAGGCTTACCACGGGCCGTCGCTGATCATTGCTTACAGTCACTGCATTGCGCATGGCTACGACATGGCCCAGGGTGCAGCACAACAGAAACTCGCGGTTGAATCCGGCGTCTGGCCGCTGTTCCGCTTCGATCCGAATCGAATTCCGAAAGGCGAGCCGCCACTCAACCTCGACTATGGACCACCGAAAGCCAAAGTCGCCGATTACATGCGCAATGAGTCGCGCTTCAGAATGATCGAGCGCGCCGACCCCGCGCGTTTCAAACAATTCCTGGCGGACTCGCAAGCCGCGGCTGAACGGCGTTACTCCGTTTACCAGCAACTCTCCGGAATGAAAGTGCCGGCCTTCGGAATAGAAGCCGGAAATGGAAATCATGACGGCGAGCCCACAGTGGAGCCCAAAGTGGAGGATCGAAATGAATCTCGCTAGTCGGTACATGGGACTCTCGTTAAAGAGCCCGCTGATTGTCGGCTCCAGTCCGCTTACTGAAGACCTCGATACCGTGAAGCAGCTCGAAGACGCTGGCGCGGCCGCGCTGATCCTGCCTTCGCTGTATGAAGAGGAGATTACGAACGAGCAGTTGTCTGACTTCTTTTCCACCGAGACTTATGGCGACTCATTTCCTGAGGCAAGTAGTTATATTCCGGAGCCTGAGTCTGCGCCGGGACCGGATGAATATCTCGAACACTTGCGCCGCGTTAAGCAGGCGGTCGGCATTCCTGTCATGGCGTCGCTCAATGGCAGCACACCCGGCGGCTGGATGAATTACGCGCGGCTCATGGAACAAGCCGGAGCAGACGCGATCGAGCTGCATCTCTATCATGCGGCCAGCGACCCCGATATCAGCGCCGCGGAAGTCGAGAGCCAATTGCTTCAGACGGTCTGGGAGGTGAAAGGCGAGCTACGCATTCCGGTGGCTGTAAAAATCTCGCCTCTCTTTACCGCCTTCGCCAATTTTGCTTTGCAGATCGACAAAGCAGGGGCAGACGCGATCGTCCTCTTCACACGATTTCATAAAGTCGACTTCGACGTGCTCGAGCTCGAAGTCTTGCGCCGGGTGGATCTTTCCACCTCAGCCGATCTCGATCTGCGACTGCGTGGCACGGCGGTACTGTCAGGACGGGTTAAGGCCTCACTCGGAATTACTGGCGGAGTGCATACCGCGCTCGACGTGATCAAGGGAACGATGGCCGGCGCTCATGGCTTACAAATGGTCTCGGCTCTCATGAGACATGGTCCACAGTATCTGCAATCGCTGCGAGCTGAAGTGGAAGCATGGATGGTGGCAAACGAGTGGAGCTCGCTCGATGAAATGAGAGGCAATATGAGCTTCGCGCGCATTCCGAATCCAGCCGTTTACGAACGCGAATCCTTTAGACGAATGTTTACATAAAGATCATGAACGAAACAATTGAACCAGGTTTTACTTTAATCAAGCGCGTGCTGCACCCGACTGATTTTTCAGAGGCCAGCCTCGTTGCTTTCAATCACGCACTCAGAGTGGCGATGTTGTCGCAATCCAAATTTACCCTCCTCCATGTTGCGCACAATCGGCCTTCGCAGTGGTCCGACTTTCCGGGAATACGCGAGACGCTCGAGCGCTGGGGATCATTACCGAAGGGCAGTCCGAGATCTGCAGTAGGCGAGTTGGGTATTGAGGCGAGTAAAGTAGTGGCCAGCGAGAATGACCCGGTTGACGCCATGATGCGCTATTTGCACGAGTATCCGGCTGATTTGATCGTGCTGGCGACGAGTCAACGTGATGGGAAGGTTCGGTGGCTCGGCAAGTCTGTCGCTGAACCGGTTGCGCGCAAGGCCGGTGAGATGACGCTGTTGATTCCGGGTGATGTTGAGGGTTTTGTATCGAGCCGCGATGGATCAGTGAATTTAAGCAAGATTCTCATTCCGGTAGCTGAGACGCCCCATCCTCAAGCAGCCGTGAACACTGCCGCACGATTGGTTGAGAAATTGAACTGCCCGCAGGGAGCCTTCATCCTGATGCACGTGGGTACGGCCAATACGATGCCGGCGTGTCGTTATCCTGAAATACCGGGTTGGACGTGGGATAAAGAATTGCGATCGGGCGAGGTCATCGGCAACATTGTGAACGCCGCGAAAGAGCACAAAGTCGGTCTGATCGTTATGGCGACTGACGGCCGCAACGGTTTCCTCGACGGTATACGCGGTAGTCACAGCGAAAGAGTTCTACGTCACGGCGCCGCCCCCCTGCTCACCGTCCCCATCGGCTCCACCATCTCCCGCTTTCTTGCTTAGTACACAAAAGGGGATCACAAAAAGCACAAAAAGATTCACAAAAGGCACAAAATTTTTTCAGATTCATTTTTGTGCTTTTTGTACTTTTGTGCCTTTTGCGTACTACTTCATCGAGCGGCGCAGATCGATCATTGATTGTTGACTGACGCGGAGCATGCCCTGTCCGGGGCGATCGAGATCTGCGATTAAGAATAGGACCAGTGAGAAACCGATAATGAGCGCAACCGCGGCAATCGAGCGCCTGCTGTTCGCAAGTCCGGCGTGATAGCCGATCATCTCCACCGCAAGAATCGCGAGCACGTATAAAACAATCCAGATTACCGCCGGCACACGACTCTGCAATCCCGCCATAATTCGCGTCGCATGCAGATCGATCACCTCGTTGAGCGATGCCACAAAGAGTCCCGTGATTGGTGATCGATCTTTTTCCGTGGCGGCAACAGCCTGCGCCCACAGTCGCTCGTGCAGCTCCTCGGATTTTGACAGCGCCTGGGCCAACTTCTCCGGCTGCTGAACCGCCTCGAGCCGCGCATCGACGTATTCACGAAGAAGGTTTTTTACTTCCGTGCGCATCGGTTCGGGCAGCATCGCCGCACGAAGGTACGTGGTCCCGATCGCATTCGCCTCAGACAACACCACCTGCCGTCGATCTTCAAAACGAGATCCTGCCAAACCAAAAGTGAAGGCCAGCATAAACGCCAATAACCCGAGCGTCCCTGCAACCATGCCGCCAACGGGCGATTCCTTTTCTTCCTGGTGAAGTTGTTGACGGTAATGTGCGACTCGATAACCAAACTCGAACGCCCCGAGACCAAAAAGAATAGTCAGCGGCAGGATCGTCCAGAGCGGAAAGGGATCGAGTAGTCCGGTTGTTTCCATATTCACACCACGAACTTGCTCAACAACAACGCAATGATGATGGTTGAGAAGATGGTGACCAGTCCCGGCAACATGAAACTGTGATTAAGTAAATACTTTCCAATCTTCGTCGTTCCGGTCTGATCGAAAGAAACGGCGGCCAGCAACGTGCCGTACGTGGGCAGGAAAAAGATTCCGTTAGCAGCGGGATACAAGGCAGCGAGCGTCCACGCCGGCACTTTCAACGCGACGCCCACCGGCATCAATATCGCGACGGTCGCAGCCTGGCTGAAGAGCATCGTTGAAAGCACAAACATTCCGATCGCAAACGTCCACGGATAAACCTGCACCAGACTTTCAATACCGCCGACGATGTAACCGCGATTCCCTTCGAAGAAAGACGAGCCGAGCCACGAGATGCCGAGTATGCAGATGATCGCGGTGATGCCGCTGCGCATGATCGTTCCTTTCAGCGCAGCTTCAGGTGAAGCTTTGAAGACCACGAGGATCAGTCCGGCGATCGCGATCATCACGATCATGATCGCCATGCCCATGTTGACTTGATCGGTATCGCCGCCCGCAACCTCGTATGCTGGTCGTAAGTTTGGGAAAATCCCGATCAAGACAACTGCGACGATGCCAAGCAGGAACAACAACATCGAGCCACGCGCGCGATTGAGATTCTTTTCCTCGATGGGCGCCTGTTGTTGCGGCGGCTTTACCTCGCCAGTCTCGAGCCGTTTCAAATACTCCGGATCGACGTCGAGATTCTTTCCGCGCCAGGCAACCGATAACGCTCCGATCACGACACCGAGAAAAGTCGACGGGATCGTGATCGCGAGCAGACGTGGTAGTGAGATTCCCTGTACCAACAAGAAACCGAGCATCGCAACGGTCGCCGCGGAGATTGGAGACGCGATCACGCCCTGGAATCCTGCGATTACGCTGATCGAGAGTGGACGCTCCGGTCTGATCTTTCCGTTGCGCGCGACCTCAGCAATCACGGGCAGAAGTGCGTAGATGACATGTGCTGTGCCCGATGCAAACACCAACAGGTACGTCACGATCGGGGCCACGAACGTGATGTACTGCGGCCGCTTGCGCATAATTCTTTCTGCGACTGAAACAAGATAGTCGAGACCACCGGCGGCCTGCATCGTCGCCAGTGCCGTGATGACTGCGATGATCATTCCCAGGACTGATCCAGGAGGACCACCCGGAGGAAGTCCGAAGAAAAAGACGAAGACGAGCAATCCGATTCCCGCCACCGTACCGAGTGCGATTCCACCAAGACGCGCACCGATAACGATGCAGGACAAGAGAATGATCAGCTCGATCCAGATCATAACGGTTGGTCTCTCACGCGGCGGCACAGCGGCGCAATGCCTTTCCGTCGCGCCGTTGCGCCGCTGCGTGAGAAATATTTCCTCAATAAGTAGTAAATAAATTCTGCAAGTCAGTCATCGAGCGCTGCTTTAACAACGCTAACGACAAAAGCAGTCGCGCCTTTTGCGGATTGAGCTCGTCGGAGGCGACGAATCCCAGTTCGTCATCGTTCACTTCCACGTTTCTGCCGACCGAACCCGTTGCAACGCGAGAGCTTCTCACCACCACCACGCCTTTTTTAGCGGCCCTCGCCGCAGCTTCTAACGACGCTTTGTTCATGTTGCCATTGCCCACGCCGGCAATAACGATCCCTTTCGCACCATTCGCAACTGAAGCATCGATCAGGTCGGCGGGCATGTCGGCGCACGCGAAGATGATATCCACGCGCGGAAGTTTGTTGACGTTCGTCACATCAAACTCGCTTGCACTCGTGTGTTTCCATTGCGGCGAGTTGTAGAAGTCGTTCTTGCCGTACGTCGCGACACCCACCACGCCACGCAACGGCGACATGAACGTCTGAATCGCGGTGGTGCTTGTTTTAGTGAGCGAGTGGGCCGCGTGAATCCAGTCGTTCATCACGACGAGCACGCCGCGTCCTCGCGCGTTCGGATCGACCGCCACGCCGACTGCGTTATACAAGTTCAATGGACCATCAGCGCTGACCGCCGTCGACGGCCTCATCGAGCCGACCATCACGACGGGCTTGTCTCCCTTCACGACGAGGTTCAAGAAGAAAGCAGTCTCCTCCATCGTGTCAGTGCCGTGAGTGACGACGATGCCGTCCACATCGCTAACTTTTTGAAGCTCGTTTATACGTTTGGCCAGCTTTAGCATGATCTCGAACGACATGTCCTGCGATCCGACATTCGAAATCTGTTCGCCTTTGATATTGGCCATGTTCGTCATGCCCGGAACGGCCGCGATCATCGCGTCGATCGTTACCGCTCCTGACGTATAAGCCGCCTGCGTGCCACTCGCAGCCGCACCAGCAATCGTGCCGCCCGTTGCGAGTATCACGACGTTTGCTTTCTTCTGTTGCGCAATCGCGCACTGCCAGGCGCTGAAGGTGAGAAGTAATGTCAGTAAACAAGGAATTCTCTTTTTATAGACCATCGTTTTGCCTCAATATGAAGATCACAAAAGGCACAAAGCAGATCGCAAAAAGCACAAAACCTTTGTGTTCTTTTGTGCCTTTGCGTACTAATAGGCTTTCAATCCTGCGGCTTGAAATTGTTTGCAAACACGCTCGACTACTTCCGGCGCCGGTGGCCGCACATCATTGAGCGTGTAATCGATCCCAAGCTTCTCCCATTTGTAGCGCCCCATCTGGTGAAACGGCAGCACATCAACTCGCTCTACATTGCCCAGCTCAGCAGCGAATGCCGCGAGCTGGTTAATGTCGTTTTCGTCGTCAGTCAGTCCCGGTACTAACACGTAGCGCAGCCACATCTTTTTCCCACGACGCGCCAGACGGCGTGCAAAATCCAATGTTGGACCATTATCTTTTCCGACCAGGTGTTGATGGCGCGCGGGATCCCACGATTTGATATCCAGCAGCACCACATCGATCTGATCGAGCTCTGCGTCTGACAATCGCTCACCCAGAAACCCATTCGTGTCGAGCGCCGTGTGAACTCCCATCTCCTTCGCAGCCGCCAGCAACCGAACAACGAAACGGTCCTGCATCAGCGGCTCGCCGCCACTCAACGTCAACCCACCAGCCATGATCTTGAGCCCGTGATGATATTTGCGCAGCGCGGCGATCGCGCGCTCGAGTGGAACCGCGAGTCCGTTCATCATGTTCCACGTGTCCGGGTTGTGGCAGTACAGGCAACGGAACTGACAACCTGCGGTCCAAGCGACGAGACGAACACCTGGACCATCAACCCCCGAGCCCGTTGTGAACGAGTGCAGGAAACCCATGTCACCCGTCTCCAGCGCTTTCTTGACGACTGATTCGGAGACGTTCTTACTCAGCCCTTCACGAAGCTCGAACGGGTTCGTTGTTTCCAGCGGGGTATTTTCCGCCGTTTTTGGTTCATCCATCACTATTACCCGTGGAACGTTCGATTGATCACGTCCATCTGCTGTTCGCGGCTCAGGCGCACGAAGTTCACCGCGTAGCCGGAGACGCGTATCGTCAGTTGCGGATACTTCTCCGGATGTTCCATCGCGTCGATCAGCATCTCGCGATTGAGAACGTTTACATTCATGTGATAACCCGTGTTCGTAAAAAACGCGTCGAGTATGCCGCGCAGATTCGGTACGCGATCTGCGCTCACTCTTCCCAAACCTTCCGGCATCAGGGACGAAGTAAGCGAGACTCCATCCGCCGCATCGCGATAAGGGATCTTCGCGACCGAAGCAGCAGACGCGTGAATGCCATGCACATCACGCCCGTGCATCGGATTGGCGCCCGGCGCAAACGGTTCTCCGTGTCGACGTCCGTCCGGTGTGTTGCCGGTGTTCTTGCCATACACGACATTCGAGGTGATCGTCAGCACCGATTGCGTGTGATAAGCGTGCCGGTAGGCCGGATACTTCCTCAGCTTCGTCATGAACGTGCTCACCATCCACGAAGCAAACTGATCGACGCGATTGTCGTTGTTGCCAAACTTCGGAAAGTCTCCGTCCGTTTGATAGTCAGTGATCAGACCGGTTTCGTCGCGAACAACTCGAACCTTCGCGTAACGAATCGCCGACAGGCTGTCAGTCACAACAGACAAGCCCGCCACACCAAACGCCATCGTTCGCATCGGCGCATAGTCATGCAGCGCCATCTCGATTCGCTCGTAGGCATACTTGTCGTGCATGTAGTGAATGACGTTCATGGCGTTGACATACACGCCGGCCAGCCACTCCATCATTTTTTCAAACCGGACCAGAACATCATCGAACTGGAGGAAGTCGCCCTGGACAGGAGGGCTGGGTGGTCCAACCTGTTTGCCGGTGAGCTCATCTCTGCCGCCATTGATCGCATACAACAAACACTTGGCAAGGTTCGCGCGCGCACCAAAGAACTGCATCTGCTTGCCGACGCGCATCGGTGAAACACAACACGCGATCGCGCCGTCATCTCCCCACGCGTTGCGCATGATCTCGTCGCTTTCGAACTGAATCGAGCTGGTGTCGATCGCTACTCTGGCGGAGAAATTACGAAATCCGTCAGGCAAACGCGGCGAGTACCAGATGGTGAGATTTGGTTCCGGTGCTGGACCAAGGTTGTAGAGCGTTTGCAGGAAACGAAAGCTTGTCTTCGTTACGAGCGGACGACCGTCATCGCCCATACCGCCAATCGATTCCGTCACCCATGTCGGATCACCGGCGAAGAGCTCGTCGTATTCCGGCGTGCGCAGGAAGCGAACGATGCGCAGCTTGATGACGAAATCATCAACGATCTCCTGCGCCTGTTCCTCGGTGATCGCTCCTGACTTCAAATCGCGCTGGAAGTAGATATCCAGAAAAGTCGACGTGCGACCGAGCGACATTGCCGCACCATTCTGCTCTTTCACAGCCGCGAGATATCCGAAGTAAAGCCACTGCACTGCCTCTCGCGCGGTGCGTGCGGGATTTGAGATATCGAAGCCGTAGCTTGCCGCCATTTGTTGCAGCTCTTTTAGCGCGCGAATCTGTTCACTTAGCTCTTCGCGATCGCGAATGATCTCGTCGGTCGACATCGCGGAGTCGAGACGGCGCTTCTCGCGTTCCTTGTGCTCGATCAAGCAAGTCACTCCATACAATGCGACTCGCCGGTAGTCGCCGATGATGCGGCCACGACCGTATGCGTCAGGCAATCCAGTGAGTATGTGTGAGCTGCGGCAACGCCTGATGTCTTCCGTGTAAGCATCAAACACGGCATCGTTGTGAGTCTTTCGATACTTCGTGAATGCTTCGACTACATGAGGATCGGGCTCGTAACCATAAGTCTTGAGCGCGTTAACGATCATGCGGAACCCACCGTTCGGCATGATGGCGCGTTTGAGCGGCGCGTCAGTTTGCAGACCAACGATCAACTCGTTATCGCGATCGATATAGCCCGGAGCATGGGCCGTGATGGAGCTCGGAATCTGCGAGATGTCGAGCACGCCCTTGCGACGCTCTTCGAGGAAGAGCTCCTGTAACTTCTCCCACATGTTCTTCGTGCGCTCTGTCGCCGGCGCGAGAAATGTTTCGTCGCCTTCAAACGGCTCATAGTTCTGCTGAATGAAATCGCGAACATCAATATCGGTTTGCCAGAGACCGATGTTGAACCCTTCCCAACCAGGAATAGTTTTTTTGGTTTCCTGAGGTGCTGTGCTGGCCATTATTGTTCTCCTTCGCTCGTTCTCCTTCGGTTTAGTTTCGTCCAGCAGCCGCTTTTGCAATCCCCAGCAGCGCGCCGGTATGTCGGGCAATCATCAGCTCTTCATTCGTTGGAATTACCCACACGGAAGGCTTGCTGCGAGGCGTAGAAATCTTTGCGAGCGGGTTAGTGTTCGCCGCTTCGTCGAGCTCGATGCCGAGCCAGGCGGACGACGCACAGATTCGTTTCCGGATCTCCGGCGAGTTCTCACCGATTCCGGCAGTGAAAACAAGACCATCAATACCGCCGAGCGCGGCTGTCAATGCTCCGATCTGTTTGGCGACGCTATAGACGAAGTAATCCACAGCGAGTTGAGCCGCGGGCTCACTTCGCCCGAGCAGGTCGCGCATGTCGTTGCTTATTCCCGAGATGCCGAGCAGACCGGATTTCTTGTAGAGCAGTGTTTCGACTTCTTTGGCCGAGAAATTCAGTCCCTGAAACAGATGCAGGACGACGCCGGGATCGATCGAGCCGGGTCGCGTGCCCATGCAGAGACCGTCGAGGGCTGTGAAGCCAAGCGTGCTGTCAAAGCTCTTCCCATTCTTCAACGCACACAAACTCGAACCACTTCCCAGATGAGCTACAACGACGCGTCCGTGAGCGATCTCCGGCGCCACCTGAGGCAGGACTGACGCGATGTACTCGTACGACAGTCCGTGAAATCCATATCTCTGCAAACCCTGCTGGCGAAGCTCGCGCGGAAACGGAATCAACTCTGCAACTGCGGGTTGTCCGCGATGAAAGCTCGTGTCGAAACATGCGACTTGAGGTATTCCCGGTAGTCGTTCGAATACTGCTTCTATCGCAGCGAGGTTGTGAGGCTGGTGCAGCGGCGCGAGTGGCACGAGCTGGTAAAGTTCTCGCATCACGTCTGCGTCCACTACTGTTGGACCTTTAAAACGCGCGCCACCGTGGACCACGCGATGACCAACGCCGAGCACCCGCGAGCCGCCGTATTTCGAGCGCAGCCAGCCGGCGAGCACGTCGAGTGCTTCACGACCGTCACGCGCAGCAACGTCCTGGTTCGCGAGACTTTCATCGTTGTCGTCTTTGACACGCAAGCGCGGCGACGTGCCGATGCCTTCGATCTGACCGCGCGCTGCCAAACGCCAGTTCTCGAGCGGCGGCCGCTCGAAGACACAAAACTTCAGACTCGATGATCCGGCGTTGAGTACGAGTGCATAGTCGTGCATTAGGTTTTAACTCCTAGAGTGTCGCGCGCCGGGCGTGAGCGACGAGTTTCGCAACGGCGCAACTCGCAACCTTCGAGCGCACACTGTCAGCACGGCTCGTCAGGATCACCGGCACCTTCGCGCCGAGCACCATGCCGGCGCTGTCTGCGTTTGCGAGAAAACTCAACTGCTTTGCGAGAATGTTGCCTGCCTCGAGATCGGGCGCGAGCAAAATGTCAGGATCGCCTGCTACTGCTGACTTGATGCCTTTCGTCTCGGCCGCCTGTGCGCTGATGGCGTTGTCAAAAGCAAGTGGTCCATCGAGAAGCGCGCCTTTGATTTGCCCGCGTTCAGCCATCTTGCAGAGTGCCGCTGCGTCGAGTGTGGCGGGCATTTTTGTAGTGACTGTTTCGACTGCGGCGAGAATCGCGACTTTTGGTTTTTCTAATCCGAGTGAGACTGCAAGATCGATCGCGTTCTGGCAGATGTCAGCCTTGTCTTCGAGTGTGGGTGCGATGTTGATAGCGGCGTCAGTAATGACGAGCACTTTGTGATAAGTCGGCACGTCCATTATGAAGACGTGACTGATACGACGAGCCGTCCGCAGTCCACCATCGCGCGAGACAATGGCTGACATGAGCTCGTCAGTGTGCAGACTGCCCTTCATCAGGATCTCGGCTCGGCCTTCTTTCACCAACTCGACGGCTTTGGTCGCTGCGGCATGGCTGTGCGGAACGTCGACGATCTTCAAGTTGCCGAGATCGATCTGAGACATCACTGCGGTTTCTCGAATTTTGGCTGCTGGTCCAACCAGCAACGGCACGATCAACCCGCGCGTTGCGGCCTCGACAGCGCCACTTAATGCGGACGCTTCACAAGGGTGCGCCACTGCGGTTGGGATAGGCGCCAAACCTTCGCAACGCGCGAGAAGTCGTTCGTATTTTCCTGTTCCAGTTGCTGCTACCATTTTATTTCTCCCGAGCTGCCGGTCCCGTTTCCTTCAACAACAGCGTTAGCAGAACTGCGAGCGCCACTCCGACGAGAAGCGGTGTGAAGGTGGTTCGGAAATGCTGCAACTCCATTTGCTCTGCGCCGCCTGACACGCCGTGTAAGATCCAGCCGAAAACCGGTCCCAGCAGTGCGCTAAAAGTGAAATTCAAAAAGTTGACGACGCCAGTGGCCGTGCCGCCGAACTGAGGGGGATTAGCTTCTTTGATAACGGTGTAAGGCAGCATCGCCGCGCCCGACACGATGCCGGTGAGAAGACCCAGCACGTAGGGTGGAAGAATGCCGCTTGGTCCGTAGAGGATCCATGCGAGACACGCGAGCAGGACGATTGCCGCGCCCGCGATCACGGGTTTACGTCGACCGAGTCGATCGGAAAGAAGACCGAGCAGAGGACAGCCGATGATCCAACCGAACGGAACGGTGGCGGAGCGTAGTACTGCCGTGCTGTAGTCGAGCCCGTGACCTTCCTGTAGGAAGCGCACGCCCCAGATCATGTCGAAGATCGTGGTGGGGAGGAACATCAATCCAGCGATCAGGCCACACAGGATTGATTGGGGATTCTTGAAGACAGTTACGAATGCTTGTACTACTGGTTTCAGACCACCGCCGGGTTGTGCGGAACTTTCATCCGGGATCAGGAAATAAAGCGCGACGCCGATCAGCAGGCCGAACACGCCCATCGCGATCCAGAAGTGATTCCACGCGACGCCGCTACCGATAATTGGACCGACAACAAACTGTCCTGCCGATCCCCCAGCCATGCCAAACATCTGCGTCGCGCCGATCAACGTTGCGGCTTTTGCGGGTGAGAAGTTTTTAGTCGCGATGTAGATCGCGCCGACGAGTGCGAACACGCCGCCCGCGCCCTGAAGAAATCTTCCTATGCCGCCGATCGTGGAATTGCCGGTAGCGAAGAGCAATGCGCCAACGCCAACGACCGCCGCCGCGCCGGGTAACAATCGGCGTGGGCCAAAGCGATCCATCGCCGCTCCGGCAACTAAGCTGAACGGTGAGTAGCCGTAATAGAAGAGACCAACAATCGAAGCGACAGCAATCGGCGTGACACCGAACGCATTACTGAGCTCCGGCATCATCACCGCCGGCGCCGAGCGCATTGCGTACTGGTAGAAGTAATAGACAGCCGTCAGCACCCACGCCACCACCGCCATGCGAACGCCGGCACGCGTATCGTGCCGGGTGATCGAATCTATTGTCGCGGGAGTTTCCATTACAAGATTTGCAGGCGTCACGGACTCTTTACCTGATACTTAGTCTTATCCAGGTTTGTGAGCTTGATCGGGTCGAGCAGTTCTTTGATTTGCGCTTCGGTCAAAATCTTCTTTTCGCGAATGATTTCGAGTATGCCTTTGCCCGACTTGTAGGCTTCGCCCGCGAGCTCGGTGGCCTTGTCGTAACCCAACACCGGATTGAGCGCGGTGACGATGCCGACCGTCGTCTCCATGTAGCGCGAAAGCACGCGTTCGTTCACAGTGATTCCATCAACGCACTTCGTTCGCACCAGAATGGAGGTGTTGTAGAGCAGGGCTTGCGATTCCATGACGGCGAGACCGGCCAATGGCTCGTAAGCATTCAGTTGCAACTGGCCGCTGTGTGCCGCAAGCGTGACGCTGTAATCGTTTCCCATCACGCGAAACGCGACGATGTTTGCCACTTCAGGTACGACCGGATTTACTTTGCCCGGCATGATCGACGATCCCGGCTGTAGCGCCGGCAGGTTGATCTCAGCCAGACCCGCGCGTGGACCAGAAGCAAGCAGAATCAAGTCACTCGAGATCTTCGAGAGCTTGATCGCGAGGCTCTTCAACGCTGACGAATAGACAACAAAACCCTGCTGGTCCCACGTCGCCGCCAGCATGTCGGTGGCTGGAACGATCGGTTTGCCGGTCAGACGCGCAAGGTGAAAAGCACATCGTTCGGGATAACCCTTCGGCACGTTGATCCCCGTGCCGATCGCGGTGGCGCCCATGTTGACGGCGTACAGATACTTCTCCGCATCGCGCAGCAGTTTGACTTCGTCCTGAAGACTGGCGGCGAACGCGTGAAACTCCTGGCCCACCGTCATCGGAACCGCGTCCTGCATTTCAGTGCGGCCCATCTTCACGACCTCGAGGAACGCATCGCCCTTCATGCGAAACGACGCGATGAGTTTCTCGAGCTCGCTGATCAGTCGATCGTTGCGGAGGATAAAGGCGACCTTCAGCGCAGTCGGGTACGAGTCGTTGGTCGACTGCGACATGTTGAGATCGTCGTGAGGCTCCAGGAATTGATACTCGCCCTTTTTGTGCCCGGTTAATTCGAGGCCGACGTTGGCGAGCACCTCATTGGCGTTCATGTTGGTCGAGGTGCCGGCGCCCCCCTGGTACCAGTCGACGAGAAACTGATCGTGATACTTGCCTTCGCGGAGGGCGGCCGTCGCCTTCTCGATCGCGGCGAGCCGGTCAGGTTTCATCGCGCCGACGTCCGCGTTAGCGCGAGCAGCAGCGAGTTTGACGATGGCCCACGCTTCGACAAATCCGGGGTAGTGGTTGATCAGGACGCCGGAGAGTTTGAAGTTTTCCAGCGCCCGTGCGGTTTGTACGCCGTAGTAAGCGTCGGCAGGGATCTGCTTCTCACCGAGCAGGTCTTTTTCTGTCCGTGTCTGCTGCGCGTTTACCACAGGCGCAGTGACGAGACAGATGAGCGTGAAACCTATTAGTAAGCGTTTCATAACGTCTGTCCTTACTCTCTGCGTAGCCTCTGCGTTCTCTGCGCCTCTGCGGTGAATCAGCTCGTAAACCGCAGAGGCGCAGAGGACGCAGAGGCTACGTAGAGGAAAACGTTCACTGGTCCGACACTGGCGTCCACGACTTATCGGGGTTGAAGCGATCGATTGCATTCGCAAGCTCGACCGTCTTTGGACCAAGGTCTTTTTGATAGACCACGCCGTCGTGACTCACCATGAACGTCTGCACGCCGGTAATCCGGTATTGCGCGGGAAAGGCAATGAGGGCGAAGCCACCGATCATCGCGCCCTTGACAACAAAGTCCATTTCACCAAGCGGCGCCGCCGGTCCCTGCCCTTTCAGTACTTTGAAAAAGTAACCGTGATACGGCTCAGTCCTCGAGCTGTAGCCGCGTGCAATCGCATTCGCTACCTTCTCGCCGACTGGACCACCCCACGTACCATCCTCGTTTTTCCACGCGAGCCCGTCCTGCGTTCCCGGTGTGCTGATGATCCGCTGCGCGTATTGATTCATGCCCGACGTACCGCGTTTCGTCAGCGCATATTCATGTTGTGCGTCGACGTACCCGCGACAGATAGCAATCGCATCGAGTTCGTTACCGCCGATGCGCCGGTACAGAAGTTCCTGCCGGCCTGCCTTCGTATCGAAACTCCACGTCGAGCCAACCTTCACGATGGGCACAGCAAACGGCCAATCGTCTTCGCCGATCTCGAGGAGTGCGCGACGAGGATTTTTAGGCTGCAACGCGATGTTGGTCTTGATCCGCGCTTGCTCGGCAAACTTCTGGGCCACCTCACGATCGCGTGCAGGTTCACCCGTGTGAATGATGTCGTAGCTGTCCGGACCAAGAATTTCCGCGAGCGCAAGCTCGTCATACTTCTCGGCAGCATCGATGAGCGCATTGGCAGCCTCTTGTGCGTTCGCGAATGCTTTGGCTTTTCTCTCGACAGTTGTTTGTGACGTGACCACTGGAACCGCCGCCGAACAAAAGAAAGCAGCAGCAACGAGCCACGTAGAAATTCGGATATGTAATGTGTGTTTCATGACCTCTTACCTCCTTCCTCCGCCACCGCCGCGACCGCCACCACCGCCGCCGCGGCCACCGCCACCACCACCACCAAAACCACCGCTGCTACGGCCACCACCGCCGCCGCCGCTGCGACTGCCGCCACCGCCGAAACCTCCCATACTGGAAGATCCACGGCTGCTGCTCTGTCGCGCGCTGGCTCCACTGAAACCTCCGGAGCCACCGCCGAAACCGCCACGGCTGCTTGAGCCACTGCCAACACTGCGGTTGCCAACGCGATCGCCACTGGCGTCTCTCGCACGGTTGTTGATCCCGCCAGGACTACTGCGATCACCGATGCTCGACCCGCGATTTCCGGCGCTGCGATCACTAACGCCACCGCGATTGCCACGATCGCCGGCGCTTCCACGATCGCCAACACCACCACGATCGCCGACCCCGCCGCGGTCACCAACCCCACCACGATCGCCGACCCCGCCGCGATTGCCACGATCACCAGCACCACCGCGATCGCCGACACCACCACGATCGCCTACGCCACCGCGATTACCACGATCGCCAACACCGCCGCGGTCACCAACACCACCGCGATCGCCAGCGCGATCGTTGCTCCTCAGGTTTCCACCTTGTCGACCGATATCTCGCTGCGCAGCACGCTGCCGGTTCCCCAACGAATCACCGCGAGCAGAGCCGCCGAATCTATCCGCCGTTCTGCGATCGCCGTACGGAGCACCGCCACGATGCGCGGGATTGTGTTGCCACTTATTCCCGCCCTGGACGCGATTTCCGCCCTGGATGTTGTTGACACGGTTGCCGCCGCTGATATTCGTGTTGCGGTTGAAGTTGTTATTGACGTTGACGTCGATGTCACCGCCGCCCCAACCACAACCCCAACCCCAACCACCGCCCCACGCAGCGCCCATCGCCATACCAACACCGAACGAGATCGCGCTCGCGGCGATGACGGCGCCCGTTGAAGGCGGATAGTAGATGGGCGGATACGGATATGCAGGCGCGCCGTAAACAACAGTCGGATTGTAGGAGGGCACGTAAACCACTTCCGGGTTTGCCTGCTCGATCACAATCACCTGCTTGCTTTCGACCGTCTGCACCTCGACTTTTTGTTGCTGGTTTGACTTCAACGCCCCGGCGTCTTGCGCCTTGTCACGCATGCGCTGGATGGCATCCATCACGTCTTTCTGTTGCGCTAGAAAGGCGTTGCCGAGATCCGTGGTCCACTGAATGTCATCAGCCAGACGCTTCACCACATCGGGCAGTGGCGCCATCGCCTGAACGCTCGCATCCCAGGGCTGTTTCTTCACCGCCTCGGTCAACTTCTTCTGGTCCTTGCCGAGATCCGGATTTCTTTCCAACCACTGCTGGAGCTGAATGATCTCCAGCGGATAGGTTGAAGCCACGAGCGTCTGGCTGAGCAGGTTGTCCGGATACAACGCGATCGGAGCAACGAGTGAATCGAGCTGCTCCGGCGGTATCGTTACTGGCTGATCCTGGACTGGTCCAGGTGCGTGCCGCGCAAATACGAGCGGGTTCACGGGCAACAGAACAGCCACGCAGGTAAGAGCGACAAGGTAGCGAATCAATTTTCGCGCGTACCCTGATGGCCTGGTTTTTCGTTTCATTTCAACACCTCCGCCTTAATTCTTCTCTGTGCATGCTCTGTGTCCGTGGTGAGTGTCGCCGTGGCGAGCGGTACAGGGATGATTTGCCACAGACCGACAACGGACACAGAGGATGCACAGAGAAGGAATTCACTTGATGTGCGCAGCCTCCCAACTGCGCACTTTACGTCTTGCTTCGTCAAAGACTCTTTCGTAGTTTTTCTTGCGAACTTTCTCGCTCGCTTCGGGCGTCAACATTTTCCAAAGCGGTTCATACTCGTTATAGACCTTCAAATATTTTTCCTGAGTGGCAGGCGCAACTTCGTCGGTGCCGAAGAGAAAGCGATCCGGATTGCGATTGATCACCGCCGCCGCGTTCTTTAACGATTCGGGCGTCGCGACCACGTACTTCGCCACTTCATCCCAGGAAATGTCGAAATGAACGTTTCGCAATTGCGGGTCGCTGATGATCTCTTCGACGATTGCGGCCTGCTCTTTCACTGGACGAATGATTCGCCCGACGCCGATATGCGCCCAGATGATCGTCGTGTTGGGATGACGCTTGAACAGGGCCTTCATTTGGGCTGCATAAGCAGGTTCAGCGCCGGGCTTTGCAAATGGGACGTCAACATCGTTGTGAATGAGAACGACGAGGCCAACTTCAGCCGCGAAATCGAGCAGGCGATCGAGCGCCGGATCCTGCAGGCTCGCTACCTCGCCCGCGATCTTCGCGGACACAAACTCCTTATGAATGGTGAATTCGCCGATGCCGGTGAAGACGCCGGGAAAGGCCGTGAGCACGCGGCGAATGTGATCCGCGGCATACATGTCGGTTGGATTGAAGCCCGTGATCATCGGATCGAAGCGGGCCTGCTCTTCCTTCGAGAGTGATTTGTATGCAGTTGCGATCCAGGCGTCGGTGAATGAGTAGTAATAGAGCGGCGCGTCGGAGTTCAGGTAGTAAGTTGGGCCACGGTTTTCATCGACGCGATACGACCATTGCTGTTGCAGCGGGATGCCAAACAAGGCGACACGTCCGGCTTTGTTACCCATGACTTTCAGGAAGTCGTGGATGTCGATTCCTTCCTGGATGTAGTTGGTCAGGTGGAAGTGCGAATCGTTGAAGAGGTAGGGGTCTTTTCCGTTTTGAGCGAAGAACGGGAGCGAAAGGAATAAGATTAAAAAAAGAGTACTCACGCAGCGGCGCAACGGCGCAACGAGATTCTCGAATCTTCTTTGCGGCTTTCGTTGCGCCGCTGCGCCGCTGCGTGAGAAGTTCTTCATAAGATCCTCAGAACGCGAGCTCCATGCTCGAGTGGTAAACCCAGCCACGACCGCCAATCGGATATGGCACAGACGTGTAACCAACCGGCGACTTGTATAGATAAAGCGCCTCATTGTTCCAACGGACCACCTTGTTTTTGAACGGGAAGAAATTGACCCCGGCGCGGAAATCACGCGGCTGCCCAAACTGTCCAAAGATCTTCGAAAAACCCGCGTACGCCTGGAGACTCTTAGGCACGACCATCGCCGAAGCCTGTATCTGGAATGAGTGATCGAACAACCGCGACGGAACTGTTCGCAGTGCCTCTTGATTCAAGACGTCGGTGAACTTGAATTCATCCAACCAGCGCCAGAAGTACTCACCTTCAAGAGAAAAACCGCGATACTTGAAACCACCGTCAACCGTCGTCATGCGATATCGCGCATCCGTGATCGTCGCTCCGGGCGCGAATAGATTCGGAGTGAAGATCACTGTTCCATCCGACAACCGGAGTTGTGTGTTTTCAAACTGCTCCGAGTCAGGCTGACTTTCTTTATTCTCTTCGCTGCGACTGAAGTGGACCGCGAGACGCGTCGAGAACCTGTCGTGATGCTCGAAGTCGCCCCATCCTTGCCCGCTAAAACCTTTTTCGAAATCACCCGTCGGAAACCAGATCAGCGCACTCGATAAAGTGTTGAAGCCGTTGTCTAGTCGCGACGCGGGCACACCGAGCGTGCTCATGTTGTTACCGAGCATGACCTGGTACTTCAGTCGATCGGTGATGTTGCCGACGGCCCAGAGTCCAGAGGTGTAAGACGGACGCATGAACTCATCAGCGATATGACGGCTATCGACGTTTAGCCAGAACGGAAAATTTCCTTCGACGCTGCGCGTGCCGGGCAGCGATCTGATTCCGCCGCCGACCGTCAGATACTTGTTGAAGGTGTATTGCAGGTTTCCCGCGAGGACCACTTGCGCGCCCTGGCCCTGGTTCGCATTCGAGGTCCAGGCGTAGAGGAAGTAGCGCATCTTGGGACTGAGTATCCACCCAAGAAATTTGATCTGAAGCTTGAGGAGCTGAACGTCCTGTCGCTCCTGAACATTCTTTATGTTTCCAAACGCGTCCGTGTAAGTTGAATCGAGACCGAGTTGATTTAGATAACGAACGTAGGTGTAGATGCTGACGTTCATGTCGCCATACTCGGTATTGACGACTTTGAATCCGAGATTTGGGGTGTACTTACCGTCAAACTTGTTACCGTCGCTATCCTGCTGCGGTGGTGTTGCTTCAGCAGCTTCAGGTGAAGGGGCGGCCTCCGGCGACGGCGTTTCTACCGGCGTCGATGTTGCAACCGGCACGCTCGCGGGAGAAGCGCTTGTAGTTGCAGCTTGTGCGGCCTCGAGTTTCTCGACGCGTTCCTGAAGGCTCTTGATGAGTTTGAGTAGCTCAGCGCGCTCGGCATCGCTGAGCGGAGCTTTTTCGACCGCACCGTTTGTTCCCTTTTCAGGTGTAGTCGAACTTGAAGGGCCCGGTGTTTGTGCGAACGCGATCAGTTTGAAGACCACGAGACAGCTTATGAGTAAACCGGCGCGCCGCGTGATCGCGTAACGCCGCTTTACTCTAAGCATTTGAGAAGGAGTTTGAGTCATTGCCGTTTCACGATTTCGCGCTATTCAGTTTTCAAACCGACTGATCGTGGTGAAAACAGATTGAAGTCGAGCTTGTTTGCCACGTACTCGATCACCTTCTGCGCCTTCACGCTGTTGCCTGCTTCATCGAGTGGCGGGGCAAACACGGCGATCGCGCCCTTGCCAGGTACCACCGCGACGATGCCGCCGCCCACGCCACTCTTCGCCGGGAGACCGACGTGCCAGGCCCAACCGCCTGATCCGTCGTACAAACCAGCCATGATCATCGTGGAAAGAATGTGCGGGACGTTCTCAGGCTTGATCACCTGCTCGCCCGTGGCCGGATTCTTCCCGTTATTCGCCAGCGTTGCGCCCATGCGCGCGAGTTGGACCACATTCACGCCGACCGAGCACTGCTTCGTGTAGACATCGACCGACTCAAACGGATCGGCATAGATGCGATCGTATTTCGCGAGCAACATCGAGAGCGCTTTATTGCCCGTGTTGGTGGCCGCTTCTGATTTGTAAACGTCGTCGATCAGAGTGAGCTTCTCGCCCGCGACACGGCTGTAGAAGTCGAGGATCTTGCTCCACTTCTCATCTGCTGTCTTCGCGGAGATCAGACTGACAGTCGAGATCGCTCCGGCGTTTACGTATGGGTTGCCGGTGTGAGTGGGCATATCAGCCACCGCAAACACGGAGTTGAAAGCGCGGCCGGTGGGCTCGTTGCCGACTTTTTCAAATACCTTGTCTGGTCCAAGCTCTTCCATCGCCAGCGCCTGCGAGAAGACTTTCGAGATCGACTGGATGGAAAACGCGTACTTGATATCGCCCATCGAGAGGGTCTGATTGTCGGTAGTAACAATCGCGATGCCGAAAAGCTTTGAGTCAACCTGCGCGAGGTAAGGAATGTAATCAGCATTCTTGCCGCCGGCGTCGGTCTTGAACTTGTCGTAGGCCTCGCGAACAACTGCCTCGACCTGTGCTTTGGCTGGCGCGACTGGACTCGTCTTCTGTGCCAGAACTGACAAGGGCGCTGTTACGAACGTCATCACGATAAACATCGCAACGAGCATTCTTGTCTGGATCTTATGTCTGAACATGACTCTCTTCTCCTCTTTTGGACCAGGGGCCCAGGGAAATCTAAAGATCAATAGGTGAATGTCTTCGAGAAGTTGTATTTGAACGAAAACTGGATGCGGAAATCATCAGACGTTTGCTCCAGTTGTCGTTCAGCTTCGTTTGTTCGAGTTGTTGTAAACGCTGCTTTAACTGTTCGACTTCTGATGTTGCTTTTGCAGGTTCCTGAGTTTGTGCGAGTGAAGTGCTGCTCGTGAATAACAGCAGCGCCGTCACGACGAAGATAAAACCGTTTGCTTTGCTCAGTGGACTTGTCAGCTTCATGTGCGCGCCTGCCTCCGAGAGTTGGCTTTGGGGCGGAGTTTTAGCTCGGGGAAAATGTAGTGGAGGGGCAGCAAGTCGGTAACTGGCAAAACTTACAGGTGACCGGGACACTACGCGCTCATAGACTTCAAGCGTTTATGAATCAACTTGAGGCCCCACTATCCGATTACGAGTTGACTCAGGCGATCGCGAGAGGCGCCATCGCGGGCATCGGTGATCTGTATGAGCGACACAAGCCGAAGGTCTATTCGGTGTGTCTACGCATGACGGGAAATATGAGTGTGGCGGAAGATCTGACTCAGGAGATCTTTATCAAGCTGCTCGGGAAGGCTGGATCGTTTCGTGGTGAGAGTCAGTTTACGAGTTGGTTATATCGACTCACTACGAATCATGTGTTGATGTATTTCCGACAGGCGGTGCGACGCCGCGAACGGTTTCCGTATCTCGAGGATGAGGTTGATGCGTCTCACGGATTAAAGGTTTCGTTTGGAGCGCAGTTTCTGGATCGCATAGCGATCGATGCAGCCCTCGCGCGCTTGCCCGCCGGATGTCGATCGGTGTTTTTGAAGTTTGACGTTGAAGGTTACAACCACGAAGAGATCGCCGGCATCTTCGGCTGCTCGGTAGGCAACTCCAAATCCCAACTCCACAAAGCCCGCCGCCGCTTGAGAAAATTCCTTAGCCGCAGATCTCCGCGGATGAACGCCGATCAGCGTTTATCTGCGAAGATCCGCGGCAAAGTTCTTCTTTAAAACTTGCGCACGCCCAGCAACTTGACCGGGCCGATACCGTAGCTCTCAACGTCGATCGATTTCCCATCGAGCAATTTGATCTTCGCCGAGTAAAGAAGCGCTCCTTCTCCTTCTTCTTTACCTTTGCTGTTCGTCTTTAGATCGAGTTGCAGGATTCCAAACGGGTAATCCTGCGATCTGCTGCCGGAGTAAACTTCCAGGAAGCCAACCGGACGGTCGCCAACCGCGTAGATACGCCGGCCACCTTCAGTCTGGTGCGAGCGAATGAGCTTGAAGTCGTAAAACCCGGCTCGACCCGTCAACCTGATTTTGCCGATCGTCTTCGCCTTTTGAAGCGCCTTGAGTAGTGCATCTGGTCCACCTTCGACCAGCGCGCTGGCCATCACCTTCGCATCAGCATCACTCGTGTAACTATTCACCCACAGATCGACATTGACGCGCGCTCCCGCACCCACCATCGCCGGACCGGCGCCGTGCGGCAAATATGCAAGGGCTGAAAACTTTTCATCACTCTTCTGCGCCGGCGCCGGCATCGACAAACCCAACGCAAACACTAACAACACAAACGTCGCGATTACGAATCTTGCTTTCATGTCTTTACCCCTTCACCGGCGGCGGATACTTCTTCAGGAGTTTCGCCATCGCCTTGTTCAAGTTCTTTTCAACCTTCTGCGGATCTTTACCCGATCCAAGAGTCTTGCTGGCTTCACCGCGCCAGACCTGCTTCTTGGCTCCGACGTCGTAGATGTCGAGATTGAGTGTGCCGATATTGATCGTTGAGCTGGTAGTGGTCGTCGTTGACATACCGCCCCAGCCGCGCCATCCACCCCAACCCCACATGTCACCGCCGGTGCTGTAAGAGTTCCACTGCTTCTCCTGGTTAACAGCCACCTGGTAGGCGACGTAAAGATCGGGATTGTCTTCCGTCTTCGTCAAACCCTTCAACGCCAGTTGCGAATCGATGGCGCGTTTGATCTGATCGTCAAGGATCGAGTTTGGATACTGGACGTTAGGTATCTGGATCCACTTGTACGTTTTGAATTTCGAGAAGTCGGTGCCTTGTAAGAAGTTATACCTTATGTCCTGCGCCGCTGCGGCGACACACCACACGAGAACCAATCCGGCAATTGCGATCATCCGGGAAAGCCTTGTCATCTCTACAGACCTCCATCTGCAAATCTTTTTCGCTGAATTCTAAAAGCGCTGAAACACGCGGATAACTGTCACTTTTGACAGGCGAGATCCAAAGCCAAAGCATGCAAAAAGTAGGGCCAGCTTAGGAGGTCATCGACGGTATGAGTCGTGGTCAACAAAGAATTTGCCGTACGGGCATGATTATTTTCATCAACTTACTTCTCGCCTTAACTGTGATTGCGAAGAACGTCGATGACGTTGTTGTACTGAAAAATGGAGACCGGCTGACCGGGGAAATCAAGGGTCTGCAGAGCGGTGAGCTCAGATTCAAGTCTGACTACATGGCGGAATCAGTACGTCTCGACTGGTCCAGGGTTGAAAGACTGGAGAGCAAATCCACGTTCATGATCTGGTTAGTTGACGGCAAACTCGTGACGGACGTTATCCGCCTGCTGCCGTCGAACTCGGACGACGTGGCTAATTTTGTAATTGGCAACTCGGCGCGAGTGCACCAGCTCGACGTAATTCGAATCACGCCCGCCGGCAGACACTTCTGGAAACGGCTAGAAGGATCGATCGACTTCGGTTTTAGTTTTACCAGTGGCAACGATCAGTACCAGACCAACCTCGCTGCCACCACCACTTACAGAACCGGAGATCATTCATTTACCGCGTCGCTCGATTCATCTTTTAGCGGACAAACTGAAGGAGACAGCCTTACGCGCAATCAATTCAGCTTCGACTATCGAAAGCAGTTAGCTCGTCGCTGGTACGTTGGCGGACTCTTCGATTTGCTTCACAGCGATCAGCAAAGCCTCGACCTGCGCACGACAGTCGGTGCGTTAGCCGGTCGAAACGTGGTGCAAACTGAAAATACGCGTCTTTCTCTTTTTGCCGGGATCGCCGGCACGCGTGAACACTATTCAGAATCGATTGGCCGTCCGCGGACGACCAACGCAGACGCAATCGCAGGCGCCGACTTCGCAACCTTTCGCTTCAACAGGACCGACATCAGATCGCGCTTCAGCTTGTTTCCGAGTTTGACCACGCCCGGGCGCATGCGATTACAGGGCACCTCCGACCTGCGAATAAAAATCGTGAAGGACCTTTGGTGGGGATTTCACGTTTACGAAAACTTCGACAGCAAGCCACCAGTACGAGCCGACAAGAATGATCTGGGCGTCAGCACCTCGTTGGGCTGGAAGTTCTAACTCATCGCGCCTCTTCTCTGCGCAGCCTCTGCGTTCTCTGCGCCTCTGCGGTTTACATGCGTTTTCGTTTTCTTTTTACCGCAGAGGCGCAGAGAACGCAGAGGCTGCGCAGAGAAGAGCCCCTGTAACTTTTGCCAGTACGTCGCATTTGAGTACGACCATAGAATTGCAACTTGCGTTGCGTTGCACTCTTGCCAGTTTCTGACGCCGGTCACAGGCGCCCGTCCAGCCGCGTCTTTCAAGGGCACAGACATGATCATACAGAACGATTCGAACCCCACGGGAAAGCTGAATAAAACCTGGACGTCGATTGAGGTTGATCTCGGCGCCATCTCACATCCAGGCCACATCAGGGAGAACAATGAAGACAGTTACCTCGTGATGCGATTCGGGCGCTCACTCGAAAACCTGATGACGAACCTCGATCAGGATTTGTTTGAGGCCAGTTACTTCATGAGCGGTTACGGCATGCTCGTAGCCGACGGCATGGGCGGCATGGCCGGCGGCGAAGTCGCCAGTCGCCTCGCTCTCACGAACCTGATCGAGTTGATTGTCGACACGTCAGACTGGACCCTGGCGCTCCAGCGCGAGCAGGACGTCACAACTGTTTTGGAGCGCATGACCGAACGCTTTCTCCAGATAGATCAGGTTTTGCGGAAAGAAGCTGACAAGGATCAAACGCTGCGTGGCATGGGAACAACGCTAACCGTCGCCGGCGCGCTGGGAAGCGATTTGATTATCGGACACGTCGGCGATTCACGTGCATATCTATTGCGCGGCGATGACTTCAAACAATTGACGACGGATCACACGCTGGCCCAGGCGCTGATCGATGCGGGTGTCGCGAATCGGGATGATCCGGCGTCGCGATCGATGCGTCATGTATTGACCGCAGCGGTTGGGTCACTGGGACGAGAAGTTGATCCGCAAGTGCAGCGCTTTAAGTTACAGGAAGGTGATCGCTTACTGCTCTGCACTGACGGACTGACCGAGATGGTCGAAGACGCAATGATCGCTGACGTACTTAGCGAATCAAATTCAGCGCAAAGTGCCTGCCAGAACCTCCTGGATCTGGCGCTGGCGGGTGGCGGCGTCGACAACATCACGGTTGTACTCGCTCACTTCGTATCTCCGGAAGGACTGTAAGAATTGACAGTATCAACAGCATCTCGCTCTCACTAGGATCCGAACATGGATAACAGCAAGCCGGCTGCGTGGTCGGCAAATGCAGGACACCCCAAGCAAGTTGGACGTTGCTCGAAGAATAAGAAGGCTGACTCTTGCTTGAACCACACTAAGGAGAAACACATGACATATAGCGAAAATACATCATTGAAACTAGTGATAGTCGCCTTCGCTCTTTTGTTGGCGGGCGCCGCAAATGCGTCCGCTGACGGATCCCTGACGACAAGTCCGCACGCCGCGGTTCAAGAGACTGTCAAAAAGATGAAAGGCGTCGTCGTAAAACGTGAGCCTGACTCATTCACAATGAGCGAGACCACTGGCGGGCCGCAGACGACAGTGATTCTTACGGCCAGCACAGAAGTTAAGAGTCACAAGCGTGGCGTTTTTCGCGGCTCCAAAGAGTACGGAGCCAGCTACATACTGCGTGGACTCCGGCTCGAAGTGGATGGCGTAAGAAACGCTGACGGCTCGATTGTGGCCGAGAAAATTCGTTTTGATGAGCAGGATCTAAGGACTGCGCAAGCACTCAAAGCGACCGTTGATCCGGTCGAGGCTGAGCTGAACGAGAAATTGAAACAGCAACAAGCAGAGCAGGAACGACTCGCCGGCCAGATCGAGGAGAACCGCGCGTTGGCTGCGCAGGCACAAGCTTCAGCAGAGAAAGCACAGCAAACAGCCGACTACGCCAACAATCGCATTAACGGATTGGACGATTTCGATCCCATCAAGACCGTCACGGTCGTGTTCCCCATCAACAGTGCGACGCTGGGTCCAAAGGCCAAGGCCACGATCGACGAAGCGGCGGCGTGGGTGAAGACGCAGAACACCAAAGGCTGGGTGATGGCCGTGATCGGCTACGCTGATTCGACCGGCAACTCGCAACGTAACATCGATCTGAGTGAGCGACGTGCGAACGCCGTCATTTATTACATCGTGAGCAAGCACAAGATGCCGTTGAATCGACTGGTCCAACCATTTGGTTATGGACAACTCGAGCCGGTGGCAGAAAACAAGACGAAGGCCGGTCGTGCCAAGAACCGTCGTGTTGAGATTCGCTTGATGGTTAACAAGGGCATCGCTGGAACAGTTGGGAACGGCCAGAATTAACTAGTTCATTTGGCCAGCTGGAGGTGACTAGTGCGGGCGACGCGCGTGAAGCGCACTAAACACCTCAATTGGGGCCGGGTCACGGGCGACCCGGCCCGCTTTTTATTTAAACCCACCGTCGGACCCGCTTTTTATACGCTCGAAAGCGTTCGCCGAACTTTTGCTCCAACTGCCTCTCCTCACGTCGAATTATAAGATTCACGAACGGCAGGTGAACGGCAGTCATTATTAATGCGGTTGGCGATCCCAGTAACAAGCCTGCACCGAAAAAACAAAACACGTTTGCGCCCAGGTACAAAGGATTCCTGAAGTAGCGATACGGGCCAGCAGTCACCAGAGAGCCCTGCGGCTCGAGCGAGATCACGCGCATCCTGTGGTTATAAAAATGGACCACAGCCCACAGACGCAGCAGGAATCCGAGCAACAGGAGTATGACGCCCACCACGGCTGCAAGTTTGGACGAGAGGGTGGGAAGTCCTAACAGTGAATCGATAATTGTTCCAAGGTAAGCGAGTGCGAGGCTCAACATGACGATACCGATGTTGTGCAGCAGACTCTTGAAGAGATTTGTTGTCATTATCGTTGGGGACCCAGTAGATTACCGGGATGCCGTTCGATCTTCAACCGACACTAAAGAGCGAGATGCTGGAGCTCCGGCCGCTTCTGCCTGATGATTTCGAAGCGTTGTATGCCGTTGCGTCTGATCCATTGATTTGGGAGCAACATCCAAACTCCGATCGCTACAAACCGGATGTGTTCCGAGAGTTCTTCGCTGAAGCACTGCAGTCGGGTGGTGCGCTGATCGCAATCGACCGGAAGAGTAATCGAGTCATCGGCTCATCGAGATTTCATGGCTACGATCTCGAGCGTAGCGAGATTGAGATCGGCTGGACTTTTCTCGCGAGATCTCATTGGGGCGGCGCATACAACGGCGAGATGAAACGGCTGATGTTGTCTCACGCCTTCAAATTCGTCGACAACGTTATCTTTTCGGTCGGTGCAACCAACCTGCGCTCACAACGAGCCGTCGAGAAGATCGGGGGCGTCCGCGTCGGCACCAAAACAGACCCCTACGGCCGCGAAAGTTTCATCTTCCGAATCACCCGCCCTACCGCTTATAGAGGGAAAAATCCGTGTAGGGAATCCGTGTAATCCGTGGCTAAATTTGATAGCAAGAATCGGAGTGTATGACCTACCGCGGCCACGGTATTATTCGGTAATGGCAGCCGAAGAGATATCGTGGGAGCGGGTTTATAGAGATCTTGACGCCGAGGGTAATGCAGTCATTAAGGATCTGCTGGCGTCCGATGAATGCGACGAGGTTCGTGATCTTTATCAGGATGAAGAGGTTTTTCGAAGTCAGGTTGTGATGGAGCGTCATGGCTTCGGACGTGGAGAGTACCGATACTTCAGTTATCCATTACCCGATCTGATTACAAGTCTGCGCACGTCGCTCTATCCTCATCTGGTCCCGATCGCTAATCGTTGGAACGAAGCCATGCGCGTTGACGTTCGCTATCCAGCCACGCATGCGGACTATACTAAGCGCTGCCACCAGGCGGGCCAGACAAAACCAACACCGCTTCTCCTCAAATACGGACCAGACGACTACAATTGCCTGCACCAGGATTTATACGGCGCGCATGTTTTCCCACTCCAAGTCGCAATCCTGCTTTCAGAACCGAACAAAGACTTCACAGGCGGCGAGTTTGTGATGACCGAACAACGCCCACGCATGCAATCACGGCCAATCGTTGTGCCTCTTCAAAAAGGTGACGGCGTCGTGTTTGCGGTTAATCACCGTCCCGTCAATGGTAAGAAAAGTGTCTACCGAGTGACCATGCGCCACGGCGTGAGTCGACTCCGATCCGGCAGCCGCTACACACTCGGAATAATTTTCCACGACGCCCAATAAAGCAAACGTTACAACTTTTTTACGGTTTTCTGCTCCTTGTCGATGGCTGCTCACGCGTATGCAAGTGTGGCAATCGATCGAAAGGACAGCTATGCAAGCACAATCCAAACTAAACGGTCGCGGTGATTATGTTTTGGCGACTGGAAACGCAGCCGCAAATCGTCTTCGTATTTTGCACAATGTTTATGGTCCGGGCGCACGCGAATTATTGTTGCGCGCCGGTATTCAACGCGGGATGAGCGTTGTCGATCTCGGCTGCGGCGTCGGCATGACTACCCAACTTCTGGCGGAGCTTGTCGGCCCAACCGGCGAGGTGGTCGGAGTCGATTACAGCGCGGCACAAGTCGAACAAGCTCGCGCGCTGCTGCCGGCAGGACTTTCCAATGTGCGCTTCGTTGAGGCGAGCGCGACCGACACCGGACTACGCAGAGAGGCGTTCGATGTTGTCTATTGCCGCTTTCTGCTGATTCACTTGCAAGATCCTGAATCGGCCTTGCGCGAGATGCACGGGCTGCTAAAGCCGGAAGGAATCATGGCTATCGAAGATGGCGATCTGACTTCGGCGAGCAGCGAACCTCGCTCGAAGTTGGAAGAATTCTCGAACCTCTTCGGCGCGCTCGGACCTAAATGGGGCGTGGACTACACGCTCGGCCGCCGACTATTTCACCTCGTGCTGAACGCGAAGTTCTCGCAAGTAGAAATAACGTTCAACCAACCTGTGTTTTCAAAAGGCGAGAACAAGCGGCTGCTGGAGTTGTCAGTTGCTGAAGCTGGACCATCATTCGTATCGGCCGGCCTGGTTAGTCATGAACAACTCAATGAGACAGTCGCAGAGATGCGTCGACTCGGTGACGACGAAACGGTGCTCGCCGTGATGCCGCGAATGAGTCAAGTTTGGGCGAGAAAACCACCGCGCTGGTCCGAGTTAGACGAAACGCAGTGTATTATTCATTGACGCTAACCGAGCGGTAGCCGCACCTGGAAACACGTGTCGCCGGGTTTGGATTCGAAGCGAACGTTGCCGCGGTGCTTGCGGACGATGCGGGCCACGGTATCAAGGCCGAGGCCCGTTCCCTCCCCGACCGCTTTTGTAGTGAAGAATGGCTCGAAAATGCGCGACCGTGCGGACGCCGGTATACCCGTACCGTTATCACGAATCTCGATCATAATGTCGGTCGGCTCGCGCTTGGTCCGCACCTTCAGCGTTCCGCCTTTGCTCATCGCGTCGACAGCGTTAACAATCAAGTTGGTCCACACCTGATTGAGCTCACTGCCATAAGCTTTGATTAGCGGCAGCGACTCGGCGTAGTCGCGCGTGACGGTGATGTCTTTCTTTTTCAACTTGTACTTCAGGATCAGCAGCGTGTTGTCCAAACCTTTGTGAACATCCAACTCCTGGACGCTGGCCTGGTCCATGTAGCTGTATTCCTTGATCGCTCCAACAAGCTCGGAAATGCGTGTCGTCGCCGTTTTGATTTCGCTGGCCAGCTTTGCCGCTGCGAGTTGACAGTTCACACGCGCGAGCACGTCGGCAATCGCGGTGGCTGGTATCTCGCCAAGAAGCTGTTCGAGCGCGGCTGAATCCATCCCGGCCTCGACAAGGTTAGCCGAGAATTTCCAGGCTTCGTCAATGCCGTGCGACTCGAGCCACTCGGAGACTTCATCTTCACGATCACTCTGATCGAGCGAGTTCAATTGTTTGGCGTTCGCGGTATGATCGATTGCTTTAGTCTCGAACGCGTCGATTGATTCCTGCTGACTCGCCGTCAGATCGTGAGAGCAGAGTCGCATGTCGGCCGAGCGCAGCTCCTTCAGAGTTTCGATCATATCGTTTGCCGCGCGCGTCGCTCCCGCTGCCGGATTGTTTAGCTCGTGAGCGAGGCCCGCTGACAATTTGCCGAGCGCCATTAACTTGTCCTGCTGTTGATCGAGCGTGGTCGCCTCACGAACACGATCGCTCATGATCCCGACGAGCCGTTCGACGAGCACCGGCATGCGCTGCATCATTTCGGGGAAAAGGCGCGCCGGAAACCACAACAGGCGGACGTCCGTCACCGCCCGGCCAGTTACTTCAAATTGCTTCATGCGTGAAAACGGAAGCATGCCGCTCACCTCAGAGACTTGTTCGCCCGCACGTGAGATGTAAACAATGTCGTGATCGCTCTCGTCCCAGTAAGCGTGTATCTCGCCTTCAAGATAGACCACCATCGCTTCGGGCAAATCGCCTTTGCGAAACATCACGTCGCCTGCCGCAAAGCGACGGTCTTCAGCGTTATCGGCGAACCACCGCAACTGATCGTCAGGCAGATCGCTGAAGATATGAACGCGACGAAGCGCCTCGACTTTATCTGAGGGCGAAGAAGTATTGGGAACGATTGCTTCTACGCCGCCCGAAACTGTTTCTTCCATCTGTTACACGACCTTGCTTAGATATTGATGCACGAACGAGATCGCAACTGATCCCTCGCCGACACCCGAGGCCACACGCTTCACGGAGCCGTGTCGAACATCACCGACAACGAAGATGCCGGGCACGTTCGTTTCCAAGAGCCCCGGATCGCGATCGAGCTTCCAACCGTTTGGCCGCTTGCCATCGCGGGTCAGATGCGGGCCGGAATAGATGAAGCCACGTTCATCGCGTTCCACAATTTCCGCAAGCCAGTCAGTATTTGGCGCTGCTCCGATCATGATGAACAGCGCGCTGGCAGGTACTTTGCTTATCTCGTTCGTCTCCGCACAGTGGATTGTAATCGCCTCGAGGTGATCCTCGCCGTGCGCCTCAACGACGGAGGTGTTGTATTCGATCTGAATGTTTGGAGTCGCTTTGAGTTGATTGATCAGGTATTGCGACATTGACGACGCGAGCGACGAGCCGCGCACGAGCATGATGACGCGACGCGCGTATCTCGAAAAGTGCATCGCGGCTTGTCCCGCACTGTTCGCGCCGCCGACAACGTAAACATCCTCGCCCGTTGTTGACATTGCTTCCGTCATCGCCGCGCCATAGTAAATGCCGGCTCCCGTTAAGCGTTCCACTCCGGGCGCGTCCAGTTTGCGCCACTGCACACCCGTCGCAACCAACAAGGCATGACAACTCAGCTCAGCTCCGTCTGCGAGTTTCAGAAGCCGGTATGGACCATCGATTCTCACTTCTGTAGCTTCTGCGGAAATGATCTCGACGCCGAAACGTCGAGCCTGGACCACCGCGCGTCGCGCCAGATCGGCGCCGGTGAGCCCACTCGGAAAGCCGAGGTAGTTTTCAATGCGACTCGACATGCCGGCCTGGCCACCGGGAGCTTCACGTTCGATCATAACCGTTCGCAAACCCTCGCTCGCGCCATACACTGCCGCCGCGAGTCCGGCTGGACCACCACCGACGATCGCCAGATCGTAGAACGCCTCGGTAGCGCGAGTTCTGAGTCCCGCATGTTCGGCGAGATCTGCGAGTGACGGTTGTCGCAGACGAACACCGGTGGGAAGAATCACGATCGGCAAGCTTCGCGTCTCTTCTTCATCCAGCAACTCGACCAGGCTGCGGACTTCGGAATCCGAAGCAGCAGTTTCGATGTCGAGCCATTGATACGGAACGTGATTGCGCGCCAAAAAGTCTTTGATGTTGTGCGACACCGGCGACCAGCGATTGCCTAACACGCGGATGCCTTCAAACTGCGGCGGGAACGCCGCTTCCCAATCTTCGAGTAGCTCGTCGAGGACTGGATAGAGGTTTTCTTCCGGCGGATCCCATGGCTTGAGCAGGTAATGATTGATACCGGCTTCATTGATCGCCGCGATTGCCGCGTCAGTGTCAGCGTAAGCTGTCAGCAGCACGCGCTTCGCATCCGGAAAGAGAGTGATCGCCTGTGCGAGAAACTCGACGCCTGACATTCCAGGCATCCTTTGATCGATCAGAAAGAGCGCAATCGAATTGTTTCTGATCTTGAGCTCGCGAACAATTTCGAGCGCCTCTTGTCCCGAACCTGCCCGTAACACACGATAATCGCTACCGTACTTCCGCCGCAGATCACGTTCGATCGCCCGCAACACCTCACGATCGTCGTCCACCGTCAGTAACACCGGTTTCGCCATAACGTATTAGTGCTCCATTAAATGCCGCAAATGACAGAAGCGACATTCTGCCACGTAACGCCCACTGGCGCATCACAGCATCGGGCACCTGCGGGATAACACTATCGAGGTATGGATGGACGATTGGTTGCAACTGCTAACCATAGCTACTAATCTCTTAGCCTGCGAAGCAGGCGCAAGCATAAAGCCTGGGGCGCAAGCCCCAGGATCACGAAATGAGAAATAGGAGAGCCCGCGAAGGCGGACGACAGCGTGCGCGATTTCAGGCTGTCGCCCGTTTTCACGGGCTCGCTCGTGTTTTTTAACGTTCGATCCTGGGGCTTGCGCCCCAGGCTTTATGCTTGCGCCTGCTTCGCAGGCTAAGAGATCGGGTAAATCGACTTTTTGCAAAAGCCGTAAAGTGAACTCCGGGGAAGCATGCAGCTAAGAACAATCGTACTTCTAATAATCTCCAACACCTTCATGACCGTTGCCTGGTATGGGCACCTTAAATACAAGAAGGCGCCGCTGGTGGCGACGATTCTTGTTAGTTGGGGGATCGCTTTTTTCGAATATATTTTTCAGGTGCCAGCCAATAGGATCGGCTCGAACTACTTCAGCGTGACCCAACTCAAAATTATGCAGGAATGCATAACCTTAGTCGTGTTTACGGTGTTTGCGTTTCTGGTTTTTCGTGAGCCGTTGCGGTGGAACAATTTAGTGTCATACGCGCTACTGATCGGCGCCGTCGGATTCGCGTTCTGGCGACATTGATGATGCCGGTCGTCCATAGCACCCGAATCAAAGCTCGCGAAGCGGACCGCCTTCAATCATTTTGCCGCACGCCACTCACGACGTGCAGCACCGCGCCGGTCGCAATCGTGTACGTTCCCCAGTGACTCAGAGGTGTGTGCAGATTACCCAAATTTGGTTCGTAGAAAAAAGCAATCAGAAATAAAAGCGAGGCCGCAAAGATAAGTACCGATCCGAGCAGTTGCATTGCTCGTTGCCACGTTTCGATTCGATTCGTGAAATAAGCGCCTATCCCAAGATGCAACAAACCTGACAACAGTATGAAGATGTGCCTCGTGCGATACAGCAGTCGTGGACCATCAGCCATGCCATCCAGGTGATTGTAAAACTTATCCATGTACTGACCGGTCAACAAGAAACCAACCACGATCAATACTCCGAATATCAGGTGGGCTTTTTTCATCCTCACAATCGTAATACAGGTCGGCGCTAACTCCATCGTGGTATTGGCCGATCCTCAAACATGGTTAGTCAAAAAGCCTCCGATTGCGGGATGTCTCATCCACCCGATCCGACCAGAATAAATTCTCAATCATGAACTTAATCGAATCAGTACCTGACGGTGATCTGCAAGAAGTCTCAGCGGCAACTGAAACCGTAGCGGTGCGGTTGCGTGTGAATGGAACTAACTACGGACTGCGCCTCGATCCGCGTACTTCCCTGCTCAACCTTTTGCGTGAAAAGCTCGATCTCCCCGGCACGAAGAAGGGCTGCGATCACGGCCAGTGCGGCGCGTGCACCGTCATCATCGATGGCAGACGTATCAACTCGTGTCTGACGCTCGCCGTGATCTACGACGGCAGCGAAATCACAACAGTCGAAGGTTTGGCAAAAGGAGACGAGCTGCACCCGTTGCAAACCGCGTTCGTGCGTAACGAAGGTTTTCAGTGCGGCTACTGCACGTCAGGACAGCTCTGCTCGGCGGTGGCGATGATGAGCGAGGTGGATCAGGGCACCGCCAGTCACGTCACTGCTGATGTTCGCAAAGCAGGAAACGTCGTGCTCACGGATGACGAAATCCGCGAACGCATGTCAGGCAACATCTGCCGTTGCGGAGCTTATCCGGGAATCGTCGCCGCAATTCGGGAAGTAACTCAGCAGACATCACAGAGGGGAGTTTAGTCACGCAATGAATCCGTTTGCTTACACACGCGCGACGAACCAACAAGCCGCCATCCAGGCTATCGCACAACAGAACGCAAAATTCATCGCCGGGGGCACAAACCTGCTCGACTTAATGAAGGAACACATTGAGCAGCCAACGCGCCTGATCGACATCAATCGTCTCGAGTTCACGCAAATCGTTGAGCGTAACGGCGGCTTGCGACTCGGCGCCCTCGCGAAGAACAGCGACACGGCCAACCATCGGCTCGTCCGCGAACATTACCCGCTCGTCACGCAAGCAATTCTCGCGGGTGCAAGTGCGCAACTGAGAAACGCGGCGACTAACGGCGGAAACCTGATGCAGCGCACGCGTTGTTATTACTTCTACGACACGGCGATGCCTTGTAATAAACGCGAACCGGATTCAGGTTGCGGCGCGCTCGAAGGTTTCAGTCGCATACACGCGATCTTCGGCACGAGCAGGCAGTGTATTGCGACGCACCCGTCTGACATGTGCGTCGCGCTTGCAGCACTCGACGCCACAGTGCAAGTGGAAGGACCACAAGGACCACGCAGCATTCCGTTTGCCGAGTTCCACCGTTTGCCTGGTGATACTCCGCACATCGATACCAACCTCCGCCGCGACGAGCTCATCACCGCAATCGATCTTCCCGCGACAGCGAATGTCTTCGCAGATCATTCCTACTATCTCAAAGTGCGTGATCGCGCTTCATATGCTTTTGCGCTCGTGTCAGTCGCGGCGGCTCTCGACATTCGCAATGGCTTGATCCAGGAAGCACGTGTCGCGATGGGCGGCGTGGCCCACAAACCCTGGCGCGCGACGAAAGCAGAGTCAGCGTTAAAAGGACAACGTCCTGAAGAAAGTAGTTTCCGCAGCGCCGCCGAAGCCGAAATGCAGAGCGCGGTTGGCACGGAACACAATCGATTCAAGATCGAACTGGGCCGTCGCGCGATTGTTCGGGCGCTAACGATCGCGGCTAATAGCGGGAGAACTGCATGAGTCTGGAAGTAAGACCGGCGATCGGAAAACCTGTCGAGCGCGTCGATGGCCGCTTGAAGGTGACAGGTGGTGCACGTTACGCCGCTGAGTTTAAAGTCGCGAATCTGGCGCACGGCGTACTCGTGATGAGCACAATCGCGAGCGGAAGCATACGATCGATCGACACTAAAGCAGCACTGACCGCGCCGGGTGTGCTCGCCGTCATCACTCATGAGAATGCGCCGCGACTGAATTTCCCGGAGCGTCCGCAAGCAAATGACGACTTTGTCGCGCCGACTTTCGGACGTTCTCTTCCGGTGCTGCAAGAGAGCACGATTTACTTCAACAGTCAGCCCATCGCGGTCGTCGTTGCTGAGAACCTCGAGCAGGCGGAATATGCAGCAACGTTGGTTCGCGTTGTTTATGACGAAACCAAACGCGTCACGAGTGTCGAAGATGAAATCGCGCGCGCGTTCCCGTCGCAGGAAAGCTTGATGAAAGAGCCGCTGATGGGGCGCTTTGCAGATGTCGTTCGTGGAGACACGGACGCGTTGAGTAAGGCGGAGGTTGTTGTCGATGAGAAGTACACGATGCCCATCGAGCATCACAACCCGATGGAACTGCTCTCGACGATCGCTGAATGGTCTGGCAACAAACTGACGCTGCACGACAAGACGCAATGGGTGTCCAACACCCAAAGACATGTGGCGCTTGTGTTTGGGCTTAGAGAAGAAGACGTGCACGTGATCTGTCCGTTTGTCGGCGGCGGATTTGGATCTTCATTGCGTCCGTGGTCGCACCCGACAGTTGCGGCGATGGCCGCGCGCGTGGTGCGTCGCCCGGTGAAACTCGTCGTGCAGCGGAGTCAGATGTTCAGCTCGCATGGACATCGGCCGTACACGATTCAGCGCGTCGCACTGGGCGCCAATCGCGATGGAAAATTGACGGCGATCGTTCACGAGGGATACGCACAGACGTCCGTTTACGAAGAGAATACCGAGGCGCTCGTGAATGCGACGCGCATGCTTTACGCGAGCCCCAATTGCATCACGAAGTATCGCCTCGTGCGCGGCAACATTCAGACGCCGCTCTACATGCGCGCTCCAGGCGAATCCTCGTGCCTCTTTGCACTCGACAGCGCGATGGACGAGTTGGCTTACAAGCTGAAGATCGATCCGCTCGAATTTCGCATTCGCAATCACGCCGATCGCGATCCTGAAAGTGGTTTGCCATGGTCCAGCAAATCGCTGCTCGAATGTTATTTCCGCGGAGCTGAAGCGTTTGGCTGGTCGCGCCGCACGCTCGAGCCACGTTCGATGCGCGATGGCCGGTATCTCGTGGGAATGGGAATGGCGAGCGGGACTTATCCGGTGGTTCGCTTTCCGGCGAGTGCACGGGCGCGAGTGTTCAATGATGGAAGCGCAGTGGTCCAGTCGTCAGCGAGCGACATGGGACCGGGAACATGGACCACGATGGCGATCGTCGGTGCTGAAGCTTTGGCGCTGGATCTGAGTCGCGTGCGTTCGGAGTTGGGTGACACCAAACTGCCGAAAGGATCTGTTCATGGCATATCCAGCACGACGTCCAGTATTGGGTCAGCGGTACACGAAGCGTGTTTGGCGGTGCGGGCGAAGTTGCTGGGGCTTGCGAGCAAGGATCAACGTTCACCATTGCATGGCACAACTGAGGAACAGGTGACGTTCGCGGCTGGACGCATCGCGCTGAAAAGCGATCCTTCACGGGGCGAAAGCTACGCGGAGATTCTGGGACGCAACCGGATGGATTCGATTGAAGCGACGGTCGACTCCAACCCCGGCGACGAAGAGAAAAAATTCTCGATGCATGCCTTCAGTGCTGATTTTGTTGAGGTGCGTGTCGATGCAGAACTTGGTGCGGTGCGGGTGGCTCGCGTAGTTTCAGCGTGTGGGGCAGGACGGATCATGAACGAGAAGACTGCAGCCAGCCAGTTCATCGGCGGGATTGTCGGCGGTCTCGGCCAGGCTTTGTTCGAAGAGACGGTGATGGACCATCGCATGGGTCGTTTCGTCAACACGAATCTCGGTGAGTATCACGTTCCCGTGAATGCGGATGTGCCGGAAATTCGGGCGCTCTTTGTTGAAGAGCGTGACGATCACGTTAATCCGCTCGGAGTTAAGGGAATCGGCGAGCTTGCTTACGCCGGCGTCGCCGCGGCCGTGGCGAATGCTGTCTTTCACGCGACGGGTAAGAGGATCCGGCGACTTCCGATAACTCTGGACAAGTTAATGTCATGAAGATTTCTCCCGCAGCGGCGCAACGGCGCAACGCCTTTTCCGCTGCGCCGTTGCGCCGCTGCGGGAGAAATCAAACATAAGGAAATATCGACAATGAATGATTTGGCAGCACTCGCTACCGTTGTCTCAGCGGAGGAGATCGCGGCGTTTTCGAGGGAAGTATGGGAATCGGCGCCATCGTTCTAGCGGCTGGTGGATCTTCCCGGTTAGGAGTGCCGAAACAACTTCTAGAGTTTCACGGAGAGAGTCTTGTACGACGGGCAGCAAAGGCCGCGCTGGAGTCAGTTTGCGATCGTGTTGTCATAGTGATTGGAAATCACGCGCAACTGATGCGACAAGAGATTGGTGATCTGCCAGTATCAGTAGTCGAAAATAAAATTTGGCAGAGTGGAATAAGCTCGTCGATTCGTGCCGGACTCGAAAAGCTTTCCTCGCAAGGTGGAATTGTTATTACGCTGTGTGATCAGCCCTTCGTGACCGCTGCTCTTTTGACTGAGTTGATCAGCACTCACTGCAAGACACGCCGCCCGATCGTTGCTTCCACTTACGGCACAACTCGCGGTGTCCCAGCCTTCTTCGCACCAGAACTATTCAGCGAGCTTGCGTCGCTAACGAAAGACGAAGGCGCAAGGCGAATCATCGCCTTGCATCCTGAGAAGGTCGCCACCGTCGAATTCCCTCGAGGCGCTATCGACATCGATACCACTGAAGACCTCGCGCGGTTAATTCAGACCTAACTTCCGCTTGATCGTTCACAAAAGGCACAAAGGAACATAAATCACAAGATCGCTTTTTGTGACTTATGTGCCTTTTTGTGGCTAAAATGGCTTCTATCGTCCCTCGACATAGCATGAGAACATTAGCTGTATGATCAAGATCAGAGTAGCAACGGAGTCTGATGCGGCCGTGCTGGCCCAGTTTAGATATGAACTGCGCTCGTCAGCCAGAGAGATGATTGAGAGTGAAGAAAAATTCGGCGAGCGATGCGCGCGCTGGATCCGAGAGCGGCTTCACGATCGAAGTTGCTGGCGGTGTTGGATCGCTGAATACGAGCAAACGCCTGTCGGAAATATCTGGAGTCAGCTTGTCGAGAAGATTCCGAATCCCGCGGCTGAAACTGAGTGCTTCGTTTACGTGACGAACTTCTATGTTCGTGAAGAATATCGCGGCCAGGGAATTGGGACCATGTTATTGTCTGAGGCCGTAAACTGGGCCAAAATAAATAACGCGCACACGGCGATTCTCTGGCCCAGAGAGCGAAGTAAATCGTTATACTTACGGCACGGATTTACCGCGGCCGACGATTTAATGCAGCTAGCCATCGAACACGAGCAATGACGAGACCTCAACGCAATATTCTTCGAAGTGTGGGAGCGGTGCTGGCGGGTTTATTTTTCGTCATCATAATCACCACCGCTACCGACGCGATAATGCACGCCACTGGAATCTTTCCGCCGTGGGGTCAGCCAATGTCAGATTCACTCTTTGTGTTGGCCTTCGCTTATCGCATCGTTTACGGAATCGTCGGTGGCTACATCACTGCTCGACTCGCGCCGGGCAAACCCGTACAACATGCTGTGTTGCTCGGCGTCGTCGGCTTTGTCCTGAGTCTCGCGGGCGCGGCCGCAACGTGGAATCGCGGTCCTGAGTTTGGACCGAAATGGTATCCGGTGGCGTTAATCGCGATCGCGATCCCAACGGCGTGGCTCGGCGGCAAATTGGTATCAGGGCGCGGTCGGTAAGAACAAGTCAGGAAGAGGGGCTTGCCCCCGCCGTTGCTTGGATTCGACGAGCGGGGGCAAGCCCCTCTTCCTGACTTGTTCTATTCTGACTTGCTCTTTCCCTTACCCTCGGTTCTTATTCGGCGAACTTAGGCAGCGGCAAAGATCGACTCACCGCGTAACGCCCTGGTCCAGCGATCAGGATTACGAGCAGAATCGCAATCGCCAGCAAGTGATACTCAAATCCCTCGCCTCCCTGGTTGCCCATCCAGTTCATGAAGAACCCAACCTTGCCGTGGACCATCCCGATCGCACCGAGCATGATGACAATGATCGACGCCGCGGAAAACCGTGACAGGAACCCAACCACGAGCCCCAACCCACCGAAGAACTCGCCAATCGACACGAGATAACCCAACGGTCCCATCATTCCAACAACCGCCGACAGCCCCGGCCCCCCAAAAGCTCCGAAGAGCTTCTGCGCGCCGTGCGCCATAAACACCGCACCCACGATCACGCGCGCAACCAACAGCGCCACATCAACCGCAGATCTATCATGAAGTCTAACTTCAGCTACCATCGTCTTTCCCTTTCACACAATCTTCACAGAATCTCGCCCATTTTCCCCTGGCGATAATCTTCAATTGCCTGATAAATCTCCTCACGCGTGTTCATCACGAATGGTCCATAACGCGCAACCGGCTCGTTCAACGGCAATCCCGCGATGAGCAACACTTCGAGCGTGACCTGCGCATCCGACGGATTCTCGATTCGCACGTCGTCACCATCCGGCGCGAGTAAAACCATCTGTCCATCAGCAGCGTGCTCTTTCTCAGCTCCAAACTTCCCTTCGCCCTCGATCACGTAAGCAAAACCGTTGTAAGCGCGTGGCACGTATTGAACGACCGAGCCACCCGGCTTGATCCGATAATGCAGGTAGATGATCGGCGTGCGCGTCTCGATGACGGCTTTCTGGCCCAACGCTTCACCGGCGATAACTGTCACGCTAACGAGTCCATCGTCCGAAGTTGCTTTGGGAATCTGCGAGCCCGGAATCTCCTGGTAACGCGGCTTCATCATCTTGTCGCGCTTCGGAAGATTTACCCAGAGTTGAAACCCATGCATCCGACCGCCCGCGCGATCGAACTCGGAGCTTGGCATCTCCGAGTGGACAACGCCAGCACCGGCAGTCATCCACTGCACGTCACCCGGTCTCAAACTTCCGGCGTGCCCGCGAGAGTCTTTGTGCTCCATCTCACCTGACAACATGTAAGTCACAGTCTCAAATCCGCGATGTGGGTGATCCGGCGCGCCCTTTGCTTCGCCCGGTCCAACCTCCATCGGCCCCATCTCGTCGAGCAACAGGAATGGATCAAATTCTGAAAACGCAGCGGTCGGAAAAGGCCGGCGCACGAGGAAGCCGCCTCCCTCCAAAGTCTCGATGCTGTTCACAATTCCAGCCACCGTGCGTCCCTTAATCGCTGATTTCAATACTTTACTCACTTCGTTCCTTTCTGTTTGTACCAAGGCGATCCGCCGCCTCAAATCCGATCTGTTTACACAACTTAATAAGTGTTTCGCGCTCTTTTTTGCTCAGCGAGGCAGCCGCCAGTTGCTCCATGTCGACGGCATGATCCGCATAGACACGTGTGATCAGTTTCTTGCCGTCTTTAGTTAAATGAACGACTTTTGCGCGCCGGTCGGTGCCATGAGCACGTCGTTCGACCAAACCTTTGTCTTCCAGGCGGTCGACTGCCGTCGTTATGGAACCACTCGTCAACAGGATCTTTTTCCCGATTTCGTTGATTGGCAGCGGCCCTTTGTGTAACAGGGCTTCGAGAATGGCGAAGTCGCTGCCACACATTTCGAGCTGCGAGATGCTGCTCTGCGCATAGGCCTCGACCGCTCGCAACGCCTTCCACAACACGAGGAAAACGTGCACCCCGCTGCCGCCTGTTAGAGATTCCAGTTTGGCTGCCTTCGTCATAAATACCTTGATGTCAAGATACTTTACTTCGAGCGGTCTGTCAAGGTGGGGAGTATCGACTTCGCCTCGCGCTGCGTAAGCCGTTTACTCGCTGCTAAAACTTCGGCGGGAACCCACTGGGGAAACTCAGTCACGAGTAGCTCGTGCTTACCACCGGGCAAATGTACCTCGCGAATTGCCCCGAGACTGCTCGTATCCAACTCACCTGACAATTTGACCAGGGCGGGCCACAATCGGCGATGTACGTAAGTGATTTTGTTATCGATAAAACGGCACGTGAGAACGTCAGGAGAATCGCGCATGGCGCGGGTGAGTGCGAAGATCAGACGGCCTTTTGGATGACTCCACCAACGGGTCACTCGCTCGCCCGCGACGAAATCAGCAAACGTCGGCACTCGCCCATGAGCGCTCTCCAGCACGATCCCATTAGTCTCCACGAAACTCAACGCTTCTTCGAATGAAGTTTTCATATCCACAGATTACACCGATTGATTTATAGAATCTGCTTCTTGACTTCCCTCGCGTTCGAAAACTATTCTGGGGCTCCTCCCTTCGTTCTTCCCCCAACAAAGGTGAATACCTTCACTCATCCAGCCCTGTGTCAGTAAAAGGAGATCAAGATGAAACACGTAGGTTTACTATTGGGATCCCTCATTCTCATCGCTTCATCAGCGCTACACGCAACGGCGCAACAACTCGTTGCCGAACCGCTTAAGGTCACAACGCCGGCCCTTGATGCGCGCAGGAGCTTGACTCATCAAACGATCGTGGAGATTGAGAACATTACAAACAAACCGATCGAATACCTGACGATCGAAGTCAAGCTGCCGGGTGTGACCGCTCCGTTCATGCTTGCTTACGGTGCACAACCGGGAAAATCCGCAGCCAATGGCGTCAAGGCACTCCAACCCGGTGCAAAGATCAATCTCAGCGTGGACCAACACGCATGCGAGTTGACCCAAAAACGTCTACTCGCAGTCAAGGCCCGTTCCCGGGCAGGCAATCACGCGACCACCATGATCAACGGCGTCCTATTCAATGACCAGACCGCATGGTTTGATGGTCTACCGCATGTGATGGAACCAAACAATCCGCTACAGTGGAACGTCGTGCAGGACACAAGTCAGAACGACTCGCCGATGTTCAGTTTTCTCAAGGCGGGATTTTGGAAAGACAACAACGCCAGTCCCGACCTGTGCTGGAAAAGGACAGGAACGCAGTTTGTTGACTGCTGCGGTCTTCAGCAAGCCTCGGCAATCATGGTCCAGGTATTTGGCGGAATCTTAGAACCATTCCAGATGGAAACCGAATGCTGTTCATGGACAAAAGCAGTCGGCTGCTCCACGGAGCCGTAATTTTTAACGCGGAAGGACGCGGATGGTGACGGATTAAATCCGGATCTATCCGCGTCATCCGTGGTTGATATAAGATACGCCTCCTATGCTGCAAACTTTTGACTGTCCCAAGTGTGGAGCGCCGGTAAAATATGAACGCCCCACGAGCGCCGCGAAATCCACCGTGCGTTGTGATTACTGTCACAGCCAACTGATCGCCCCAAATGAACTCGCCGGACAACCGGCACAGATCATCCGCGTCCACTTCGGGTCTTCGAAGTTTCCCAAATGGATCTTGCTCGTGCTTGCGATTCCCTTAATTAGTGTAATTATCGGCCTGCTCGCCGCTTTTGGCGCAATAGGTTCAGCGTTCTTTTCCGTAAGCCGCGCAGTTAAAGAACCCACCAAGCCAGTCATTCCAAACACTCCCAAGAAGGAGAGCACCAACACTTTCGCGAATGTCTTGCTCGAGTTTGGAAGCGAAGGAATTGGTCCAGGCATGTTCAACGACGCGCGCAGTATTGGCGTCGATGGCGCCGGCCGAATCTATGTCGCCGAGTACTCGGGCGGTCGAGTTCAGGTGTTCGATCCTGCCGGCAAGTTTGTTACACAGTGGAGTATTGGTGATCGAAAAACACTGATTCGCGGCTTTGCAGCCGATCGCAAAGGCACGGTCTATGTTGCCGAAGGCGGACGCATCGATCGTTATCGCGGGGAAAGCGGTGAGAAGCTTGGCACGTTGGAATACGAACGAAACGGCTTTGATGACGTGACCGTGGGAGCAGATGGTGGATTAGTAACGGCATGGCAAAGCAATCGAGACGACGTTGTCGTATTCGATGCCAACGGCAAGCATGTTAGGACTATTCCCGAAGCGATCAGCGGCGCCAGTGGTGACTCAGAGCTGGCGATGCGAGTCGCGGTTGATGGCGCGGGCTATATCTACGCACTCGGCAGATTCAACAATGGCGTCTTCAAGTTCGGGCGTGATGGGAAGTTTTTGAATCGCTTCGGCAGCGATGGCGATAAACCGGGCCAGTTTCGTGCGCCTTATTCGATCGCGGTGGATGGATACGGCCGTATTTACGTCGGCGACATGAAAGGCATTCAGGTCTTCGACGCGAATGGACGCTACCTTGCGCTCATCTCCTCGAAAGGCATGGCGTTTGGAATGGCCTTCAACGACAAAAATGAGCTCTTTGTCATCGCGCGCGACCACGTGATCAAGTTTGCGGTTCCAGCGCAGTGAGCCCGGCTCCAATCGCCATGTCTCTGGTCGAAATTATTTCTTCTTGGAAGTACGCTTCTTCGAAGATCGCTTCTTGCCGGACTTCTTTCCACCCTTCTTCGAGCTCTTCTTCGGTACTTTGGCGCCTTCCTTGCGCGCCTCCGATAGCCCGATCGCGATCGCTTGTTTCTTACTCGTGACTTTCTTGCCCGAGCGGCCGCTCTTCAGCGTGCCCTCCTTCATCTCGTGCATCGCCCGCTCGACTTTTTTGCCAGCCTTCTTACCGTACCTTGCCATTCGCCAAAACCTCCCTTGGGCCGTTCTCTCTATTCCTCATCAGTTGTAACGCTGGACCATGAATTAGTCCTGCTAAAACTGACAAGTTTGTGTGGCAAAATGTAAACGCGCTCAAGCTCTCGTTGAACCAGCCTTCGCTGCGCGCCATTCCGGTTTGCGGTCTTTACTCGCTTGCGAGAGTGCTTTCTTCACGCCGTCAGCGTCGAAATCAGTTCCATAAACAGGAGTGCCTGGCTGCTGCTTCCACGACTCATCGATCGTGCCGGCATCGACACCATCGAAGCCAAGCTCGTCGAGCAGCTTGATCACAGTCGCCTTCGCTTCGCTGTCGTCACCTGCGACTGGCAGTGCGATGCGTCCGGGAGTGCCCGCGGGCCGGCCGTGACGCAGCAGGTGATCGGCGTAGATGTTATTGAAAGTTTTTACGACAGGACGGCCGAGTTGTTGCGACATCCAGCGGCTCTCGGTCGCGCCTTCCTCGATACCATCGATGCGACCATCGCGCTGCTGCGGGTAATAGTTGCCGGTGTCGATGACGATCACGTCGTCCGAGACTCCTGCGAACAAATCCTGCGGCAGCTTCGCGATGTTCTTCTCAGGGATAGTAACGACGACGATGTCTCCGTTTCGTGCTGCTTCATGAATTGTCACGGGTGTTGCGCCAGTCTCGCGGGCCAGGTCCTTTAAAGTTTCGGGACCGCGCGAATTAGCGACGAATACCTTGTGACCGAGTGCGCTCAGACGTCGTGTAAGCGCGCCGCCGATGTGCCCCGCACCAATAATTCCTATGTTCATCTTTTTACTCCTTACTTGTTTAGCCACAAAAATGCACAAAAACACAGAAATGTTCGCCTGATCTTTTGCGCTTTTTTGTACGTCTTTGTGGCTATTCTTTTCGGGTGTAATTCGCGGCGAAATCCTTACTTGCCTTAACATTGTGAGGCACAAAAGAGAAGAAGCCAAAGAGCACAAAAAGTACAAAATGATTCGGGGTAATGTGTTTTGTGCCTCTTGTAGTTCTTCTCTTTTGTGCCTTTTGTGGCCCTGGTTGCGCGTTTACGTCGATGTTCTTAAGCTATCCAACGAGCCGTTCGTCGTCAAAATAGATTTCTAAATGAAGAGACAAACGCTGTACACATCTGTTTGGATTGGCGCGCTGCTGCTGGCCTTAACGCTGGTTGTAATCAGTTATCGCGGTGGACGGGCGCGACCGAGGAGTGAAGCTCGCATCCTCGAGGTTGCCGCTGCGGTGGAGACGGAGCCGGTCAACACGGGTGGCGACTCTGCCGACGACGCAACGTTATGGGTCAATCCTTCGGACCCGGCGCAGAGTCTTGTGATTGGAACGAATAAGAAGCGTGGTCTCGCTGTCTACGATCTGACGGGCAAGGAGATTCAGTCTCTTGCTGATGGTGAGATGAATAACGTGGACAATCGCGACACACTCGTCACGGCGAGCAATCGTAGTAACAACTCGATCGCGATCTACAGGATCAATGCTGAAACGCGGCGACTTGAAAACGTTGCGGCCGAAGAAATCAAGACGATCGAAGCCTACGGCTCGTGCATGTACAAGAGTAGTAAAACCGGAAAGCTTTATTACATCGTCACGAGTAAGCAGGGCGTGCTCGAGCAGTATGAGTTGTTCGACACGGGCAAGGGTGTATCCGCGAAGAGAGTCAGGCAGATCAAAGTCGGCTCGCAATTGGAAGGCTGTGTTGCTGATGACGAGCTCGGCTATCTTTACGTTGGCGAAGAAGACGTTGGTATTTGGAAGTATTCAGCCGAACCCGATGCGGAGCCGGCGCGGAAAGAAGTTGATCGAGCGAGACCAGGCGGCAGTCTGGTAGCGGACGTCGAAGGACTCACGATCGCTTACGGAAGCGACGGCAAGGGATATCTGATCGCGTCGAGCCAGGGCAATAGCACATTCGCGATTTATCGTCGTGAAGGTGATAACACATACGTGAAATCATTCCGCATCGTCGCCGGCAACACGGTCGACAACGTAACTGAGACCGACGGCATACACGTCACGACCAGCAATCTTGGATCACAATTCCCTAACGGCGTATTCATCGCCCAGGACGGCGCAGATGATAAAGGCAAACAGAATTTCAAGCTTGTCCCCTGGCAGTTGATTGCCGGCGAATGAAAAAACGCTGATTGCAGTCAGCTAGTCCATGATCAAATAACTACTGTGCAACCATCCGCGATCGGAGCTCGCCGGTTCCTTCATTCGTCCGTGCTGGGTGACCTGCACTTCGTACCAAACACCGTCCGCCGCAATGTTAAGGATACGGACCCTCGACCCCTTCTCCGCAAGGCCTACTTTGCTCGAGGTTTTATTCGCCAGAGCCCGCAGATTTACATCAGTATTTGTTGACGCCATGCGTCCGACAACAGGCGCAGGCGCTCTATATTGAGTAGCAGACGAAGAGGCCGTCAGATTCGAGTTCGTGCGGCCACCCGTGGCCCATTGAGCCCCCATTACCAGTAGCGCGACAATCGAAAACATCCACAACATCGAAATCACAGCGCCACTATAAAGACGTCCACCAATCGTAGGCACATAAGCGGGCTGCGAGCTTTTTGGCACGGTCGCTGTCGCTCCCTGGACGTGGCCATCGAAACGAACGTTATAAGGTTTCAGCACCCACCCGAGCGGATCTAAAACTCCCTGCGGATCAAAAGGCGACGAACTGTTGTCGGGAAGTCGACCGAGTGAACTACAGTGGAAGAATCGTACCTTCTTGAAATCATTCTCGATGCAACGCACGAGATTGCTCTCACCATTATTAAGTAACCACTGGCGGACCGATGCAGACTCCAAATCTTCCTTTGCTGAACCGCCGTTGGCGGGACTGTTGACCGCAGTGACTTCAATATTTCTCGCAATCCCAAACGCGTCAGCTTTCGTTACCACGACTGCAAACGGAATCGATTTGAAAGCGCGATCACTATTGGAGAACGTCCGCAACGTGCCGATCATCCTGTCGTAAACGTCCTGAGGCATCTCCTCGCAGGGCTTCACCTGGTTGGTCGAGTTCTTTAGTGATGACGCGTAGTCGACCTGCACTTGCGGCAGAGAAAACGGATCGAGAAGAAAGACCACTCCGTGCGTGTAACTGTAATACTCGTGTCGTGCCAGCACGTTCGTATCCTGATACAGCTCTCCGGCGGCGTCGTACATATAGAGCAAACTCTTGCCGCCACTGGTTTCCAAATCAACCAGAAAGGCATCAGGGGATTGCTCGGCAGTTTTGCCCACTATCGTTCCCTGCCGAAAGTCCTGGCGACAATTTTGGAACAACGTCTCGTGTTTTTTCTCAGGGAAATCAAGGCGCAGCACGCCACTCCTGGCGAGGTCATCCAATTCGCACATGCTGGCCATTAGGAAACTGGTCTTGCCGGAGGCTGGGCCACCCACTATCGGCACGTGAAGATTTCTCGTTACGCCCCAACTGCTGTTAAGCGGCTGACCGCAATCGTTTTTGTGCGGGCAAAAGCTGGGTAGCTTGTTGCGACCAAAAATAAAGAGGGTGGGCAGCCGTGCTGTACACTTGCAAATTCGCCGGAAAATTCCATACGAACCGGGCACCAGATGTTCGTGAGTAACGCCGCAATTCGGACATACATAAGTCGGTAGGCTAATAGGCCGGTAACACTTAGGGCACACCAGAAAGATTCGGCGCCAGGTCATCGAAGCGTATTCGGCAATTCTGGACAGGCCCGCCAAGCTGATGGCAATCGCTCCACACAGCAGCACGAGAAGTAGATGAAGCAAACCGAAGACGGCGTAGGCGATCACTCCCGCCAGTGCGCCGGCACCGGCCAGAGCAAAGAACGTGACACCGAGCGGCCAGGTCATGAAAACGGCCCCGTTCACAAATAACTTCTTCCCGGTGTTTATGACCCAGAGCCCCACTTTCCGGTTCAAAGCCCAGCTTCGTTCCACAACCTGAACATAATCGTGGTATGCCTTACGAAAATAGTACTGACGAAAGGCCGGCTCATTACCAGTGGGTGAATCATTCCAGCCTAAGCCAACAATCATCTCTCGCCACATGGTCATGAAATAGTTGAAGAGAACGGCGCCGATCAGCACCACGCAACCGACCGGGAACAGATAAGCTGAAACGAGAAATAAAAGATAGATGTACGCGCAGTAGAGCGCGATAACCAGGATTCCAATGATGATCCAATGCATGCCTCACCTCCTGAGGAAGAAACTAAGGCCGCCGAGTTTGAGGTTGTTATCGCTACTCTCAACCAACTCCTGGGCGATGTTTTCAAAAGCCGAACCGATTTCTGAACTTGAAATTAAAAACGCCGACTCATCCGAGGTTGCTATAAGTCGAAGAAACTCGACATCTGCGCTACCAAAACCGATGGCAATAATCTCAATGCCCTCTTCCTGCATTGCCTTTGCAGTTCTAATCGCCTGGTCCTGCCCACCCCATTGTCCATCTGTAAGGACCACGCAATAACGAGGATTCTGATGGCCCTTGAACTGTCCCTGAACAAAGGTGAGTGGTTCGTGAGTTCCGCCCGTTATGGAAAGACTGTCCGCTCCCCGGCTCAACTTCTTGGCATCCTGCGTGGCTTCGGCCACTACGTACGCGCTGTCATTGAAGGCGATGAGTCCGACTGATGTATGCGTGAGATCGCTGCTGTTAACAAATTTACGAACTGCTTTCTTTGCCTCCGCAAGCGGACTTCCCGACATGCTGCCCGATATATCAATGGTGAGATAAACGGTCTTGTGCGCTATGCGGGCCACCTCTTTCGGCGACTTGTGAATCCATGACATGTCGTCCGGCACTGCTTCCTTCCTGACCGGAAGGTCTTGATTCGATTTCCTGTCCTTTGCAGAAACCGTAACAACTCCGCTCCGGTCGTATTCAAAGCAGATGTTGATTACTGACGCATCGTCGTGTGGGATCTCATCAATGATGTACTTGCCGACAAAGGAACAATTGCCAAGGTCGTCATTCTCGCCCTGTGTCACGTAAACCGAGGTAGTGCTCTTACCGCCCTTACGAGTTTTCACCTTGTAAGGACGTACTTCACTGCTCGGGATATTTTGGTTTTTAGAAATAAGAATACTGTTCAGGTATCGATCTCCATCGGCGCTTACAGCCACCATTCCCATGCTGTGGCTCATCACGTCCTGAACGCGTCGAAACATGACGCCACCGGAGTTGGTGGCTTCTCGAGTAGGCCGGTATTGCAAGCCCTGCGCGCCCGCCTCGTATTGTGTTGCTTGAATGGCGGCACCCAGCGCCACACACTCATCGGGATTGATCGATATGTTTGCCGCTTTTCCAGTCAGGCGTCGCACCAGCTCCTGGCACGCCGGCATTCGAGTAGAACCACCGACCATCAGTACGGAGTTAACACGCGAATAATCATAGCGAGTCTCATCGAGGACTTTGGTGATCAGCATTTCAGTTTGGGCCAACAGATCAACCGTTAAGTTCTCAAACTGTGCCCGGGTTACTTCGATACGATCCATCTGGCCCTGGCAATTGATCGGAACAACAGTCGAGAGGCGCTCGGAGAGTGTCTTCTTGGCCTGTTCCGCTCTGATTAACAACTCCTGGAATGTGAATGGATCGTCCAGCGGGTTAATACCGCGCCGTTGATGAAATTGAGAACAAAGGAAATCGAGTAATCGATCGTCCCAGTCTTTGCCGCCGAGAGTGTGATTGCCATCCGTGCCGATCACCTCGATCGTGTCCGGCGAGATCTTCACCAACGTAATGTCGAAGGTGCCGCCGCCGAGGTCATAGACCAGCACGGTTTCTTCATGATCAATTTGTCTTAGGCCATAAGCTATCGCGGCCGCGGTTGGCTCATTGATAATCTGAATGACTTCGAGGCCGGCGTCCTCAGCGGCCTGCCGGGTGGCGACGCGTGGACCATCGTGAAAGTAAGCCGGGACGGTGATCACAGCGCGGCGGATCTCGCAATTCAGCGCGTTTTCAGCATCACTCTTTAACTGACGCAGCACTGCGGCTGAGAGATCTCCCGGTGTGTAGTTGCGTCCGCGATACTCATAGACGATGGAGGTCCCCATATCGCGTTTGAAAAAATGGGCCGTGTTTTCGAGCTCGAGCGCCATCTCGAGTTTTGCTGCCTCGCCGACGAGCAGGCTGCCATCTTCACGAATCTGGACCACTGACGGTGTGATCTTCTTGCCGACGGCATTGGATAAAACTCGAGGACGACCAAAGCTATCCACATAAGCTACGGCCGAGTTTGTCGTTCCCAGATCGATGCCGATTAAGACTTCGGTGCTCATTTGTTTTAAGTACCGCGTTTCCAGAATCTACTTAAGAAGCCTTCCGATTGGGCCTTGCTCTTTGCTGCTTCGACTCGAATCAGCCAATCGCGCAAGATCGAGGGACTATCAGCGAGTTCTTCCATGATCTGTTCCAGATCTTTTGTGCGCCATGGCTTTCCGGCAGGGAGTAAAAGCGCGTCGAGGATCTTTGCAGCGATCATGTTTCCGCCTCGTTTCGCCACTGCATTTGCGATGCGGATAAAGCGAGCGGCAACCCGGGCGCGAACTGACGACGACTCGCTAATCACCGATTTAAGGGTTGGAAGATAACCTTCCAGGAATGCATGGCCGTTGAGCTTGCGGTAACCTTCCAGCAAGAGATCGGCGTGAATGTCTTTTTCTTTAACTTGAACAAGATACCTCGCGATTACTGAGCTAGCCTGCGCAAGCAAATCCGTTCCCAGCATGCGTTGACTTTTCAGGTACTGAATCGATGCGCGTATTTCTTCCGATAAATATTCTCCACTTATCTCCAGCTCGGCAGGCATACGATAGATGTCGATCAGGGCTTGTTTATCGCCGAGCCGTTGATAGAACGGTCCCCGTGCGCCAAGCCGTTCGAGGAGTAGTTGCTGGGCCGGTTGGAGATCCGTTAACGACCACGTCTGAATGAGATCGGCAACTCGCCTGGGAATACTCGAATTGTTCAGTTGATATCGTTCGAGTAGATCGAGTAGCTGCATCCCCTCGGCGAGGGTCGGTTGGTTGTGCCAAACAGCATCGAAAGCATTCTCGACCAGCTCGTCCGGTATCGTTCTCAGCAACGCCTTGATCGCTTCGATGCATTCCTCAAATGCATCAAGGCGCGACTGCGGCGTGAGGGCGAGATCAGACGCGCGGGCACCGACTAATCGGAAAAAGAACGCCAACGATTGTTGCTCGAACGCGTAGCGACCTAGTGCCTTGTATATCTGGTCGTGCGACAAGGCCGTCGCGTATGAACGAAACCCGCTTGGACTTCCGACCATTGTTTCGAGATGAGCGGCAACGCCCGTCATGATTGACTTCATTCCAGGCCGGGAGCTGTAAAGCAAAACAACCTCGGTCACCGCAGGTTGCGCGAGCCGTGGTCCAATAAGTTCCTCACCGAGAATACTGAGCACATCATCGGGCGCATTCAGAAACCCCATCTTGTCGCCCATTTTGAAGAGTGCCTGTAGACGGTCGACGTCATCGCACTGTCTGAGTCGATTCACCCACGACAACATCAGCGCAGTTGATCCAGCCTTCAAGGGAAGATCTACGCGCAGCCGCTCGGCTGCCTCGTTAAGGTCCGGCACAGGTACACCCAACGTTGCCTGACGAATCAGGTACTCCAGATAGGGCAATTCGATCGTGTTCCGAATGTCGGCAGGAGTGTTGGGCTGAATCGCAGACGTATAAAGACTGCTGTAAGGATTAAGGATTTCGGTGCTATTCGGGCAACGTTCCAGGATTGAACCTACTGTTGCCGTGACCGTGTTCACATCAAAACCGCTAAGTCGCCCCGCACACCACTCCATCGTGTTACCCGCAACCGTGTCTAACACCCGATCCAGATCAGAATCCGGCTGTCGAACAAGTGGCGGCTGGTTGGTGCTAAGTAAGAAACAGGAAAACGCCGGGGCCAACTCTTCGACTTTCAAATCAGGCGCAACCCGTTCGACAAACTGGCTAAACTCATTGATCACGCGCCCGGAGCCCAGCTTGATTGCTGCGGCTGCCATTCGTGCGAAAGGCGTGATGTCAGTTACAGGAGTGAACCTCTTGCCTTCGAAATCGAATACGAAGAACTGGTGATTGACTTCGTGTGAAGCAAAACTGAAATCAGAATCGGTGGTTGTGCCAACGATGAGAAAATCATTTACGTAAGGATTTTTGACGTAGGTATTAAACGTTAGCTTCAGAGTCAAATGATGTGGCAGTAGATACGACGCCGCGCAGATCCACATCGCCACTGACTGCGTAGTATCGACCATCACTATCCGACGACCCGTAGCGAGCGCTTGTTCCACGGCTGTGAGGAACGCCGGCAGGACCTCGGTGCGTCCGTTTTGCCTCAGAAACTCTATTACTGAGTCCTCGTCAACGATCCCGGACGTTTCAAGGTGATCCAGCGAAGGCAATGAAGTAGTGGCGCTCTCAGTCATGGCCCAACTACGCGCGCCCCATAATTCAATTGGTAATACGCCCTGTTCTTTCAGCTCGCGTTCCGGATCAGAGGAAATCAACGAGTGCGTAAAGTAGTTGCCATAACGGCCCGAATAGTCGAAACCGATGTACCGCGCCTGGGCCAGAATAGCGGCGCCGTCGTTGAGGCGTTGGAAAAGAAGCGATACGGGAAAGTTCTGGATCTCCTCAGGAGTCGGACGACTAGACGCTGAAACTGGCGGTACATAAAGGCCAAGGCGCTCTATCTCCTGAAGTGCGGAAGCATCGATGCCTTCAGAAGCGGCATTGATTTGAAAACCCTTCCCACCGCGCAATCCGTTTTGGCATGACGTGTAGTAAGTCTGCTTGAATGGCATCGTTAACTCCTCGTCTTTCCCTGAACAATGCCCAGTTTGAAAAGAATCCACAGCAGCGGATCTTCCACGCGGAATGGAGCCACTCCAGACCCCAGGCGTCCCTGGCTATCCGGGTGTGAGCCAAGCGAAGAGACTCCGAAGTACGAGTAGTTTTTAAAGTTGTGTTGCATGAACAGATCTAATCCGTTCCCGATCCACTGAGACAGATAGGCACGCATGTTGTCGCTCATTTGTTGACCATCCACCACGTCGAATTTGCCGTTATGTGAGGAAGCGTGATGTACCGGAGAGCCGGGATCAAAAAGCGGCCTTACAGAGTCGATCTTTGAAAACGCAAGCGCGACTGGCGTATCTATGGGGTCCGTCGCGCGCATGCCGCGCATGTCGCGAATGAGCGTAGCCGCACGACCGACGATATCGATTGGGTCAGTATTCTCTTGCGGCAACAAGGTATTGTTTGGGAGCTGATGGCGAACCGAGGGAATTTGCAACGGGTCGAGCAGAAAAATGATTCCGTCGGAATTCGCAAGGTATTTTGTCTCAGTTGACATCTGATCGATGTGGTCGAGGTCTTCACCGGCGGTGTCAAAGAAGACCAGCGAGGAAACGTGCAGACCATTGAACGGCAGCCACCCGCGGCGCTTGATGCTAAAGCGGTAGGTCAAAGGGTAGCGCACACTGCTGCCCTGCTGTCTCGCTGTGACTGTGGGCGGAATCGTTACCTTGTCAACATAGATCCAACGACGAAAGTCCTGCCGGTAACGACGGATGGTTTGTTCGTCGAGGGCATTGAGTGACGCGTTGAAGGCCATGCCGATCCTGTTCGTCAACTCGTTAACCAGCACCGCGATGTAATGACTCTTGCCGGCTTCTTTGGCGCCGATCAACGCGATCGTGTGAACATCAGTCGATCCAAACTGGCTTGGCAGATCGTTATGACAAAACGGACAGACCAGTTTCGATGTCTTGACTCCACAACTGCACTCAACGACGCGGGCTTTGCGCCATTGGCTCGAGGTGGAAAACACACGCCCGAGTTTTGGAGGAATGTTGAGTCGTTGGTAATTGGCGAGGGCCGCGTCAGGTTCAGGGCTACACTGCGCCGGGTTGGGATTCAAGCAACGGAAAAGCATTTCCGAGCGGTGAAATCTTTCAAAGCAGTAGGGACAAACAAGGCGCCGCATTATTCACCTGACGATTAGTTGATTTGAGGGCGGATCAATCAAACGAAACAGTTGGTACGAGGAAGCCTCCCGGAAAAATGCACGGAAGTATGTAGGCCGTTGCAGCTCGTCTACCTTGAACTCTAAACGTACCTTTTCCCCGGCGCGTATACTGGCGCCGGTCAGGGTGGTGACGACGGCGCCGTCAGTACTTTGTAGCGGTTGCAAACCACCAGCTCTGGCAACAATCACCAACTCCGGTAAGCGAGCAACATCAGTTTCAGTGCTCAATACGAGTGTGAAGCGCGTTCGTCTGATCGTGCCGCGAGATAAACTATAAGAAATGGCGACCGGCGAAACTTTCCCCAACTCCGCGCGTGCACCTTTGCGTACTCCAGCGCTGTAGACAGTTTCACCGCCCATTTCCAGAGCAGCAAAAACCACAAACTTATAGGTCGTTTCAGCGGGATTCTCGATCCTGAAACATCCCTCACGCTCGTATTGGCCCAGCGAGATTTTGTTCTTCGTCGCGGCGGGATCGGCGGCGTCTTCGGGGAACGCATCGCGGCGCCATGCAACGACTGCCGCCTTACAGTCTTTGGGCCAGGTCCAACGCAATTGGAGATAGGGACCGAAGTCTTCCGCCACCAGGTTCTGAACGTCCGGCAAGGACACAAACCGGCGCGACGTGCCAATTATGGCCACATCACCGGAAACCGTGAGTGGCGTGTAATAAACGGGCCCCTCTGGCGGATTTCGATCTACCGCGTGACTCTCCGACGTGTTTTGAATACGAGTGCCAAGTCGCGTGGCGTTTGCTAACGGTATCTGGGTTCCACTTTTCCAGTCGGATGGAGTCGAAGCTCTATAGATGTTTACTGTTCCGTCGGGCGGTTGCGTCCACTTGAGATTGATTAGTCCATCGTCGCAGGTAATCAGGATATGCTCGACCGGCTTCGGAGGTTTCTCCGGCTTAACACTCTGGACCACCCCGATTGTGAGCACTGCATTGCCACGCGCGTCGCGATATTCAACGTGCGCCCGGTAATAGTAGATTTTGCCGTTTTCCAGGTTTGAGTCTTTGAAGCTCTGTCCGCTTATGTTTAGCTCGTGACCAATCGCCTTTTCCGGCGGTCGTCCCTCGTTACGGAAGACGCGCACACGCCCTTCAGGTAGATCGAAGTTCCACGTTCCGTTTACGACTCCATCTCCAGCCTCGAGACGAAACTCGGAAACCTCAAGCGTGATCAACAAGCCCGGCGACGATGCCGGATTGGCGATAACGCCACCACGGTCCGCAAAGACGGAATAGAAAACAGTACAGCCGGCGCGAGCAACAAGATCACTACACGAGGTCGAAGTAGTGCGGGCGACGACGTCGCCATCCTGAGGATTCGCGGGCGGACGCAATTCTCTTCGTACGACGATGTATTCGAGATTGCCCGCGGACGGGCTCGCAGACCATTGGATTAAAACGTGATTATTACTGACCGAAGCTCGGACGTTAGTAACCGGCTGTGGCGGGTGCCGTTTCAGACCATTGCGAGCTTCGTCAGCATCGCTGGCAATCGAGAGCGCATCGAGCAGTGCAAATACGGCATCGTCGTAGCGTCGGTGCCTTTCATGCGCACTGGCGCGCTGCAACGATTGTTCGACGCGGACGAGCTGGTTTTGAATCTCATCGCTGATCTGCTGCGTCGTTTTATTATCAGGCCACGTGTAAAGAGGCGCGCGTTGGACCAACTCACTGACAATTTTCCGAGCGGCGTAGAGACGTCGCTCCGCGAGCGCTTTGGCCACACGTTCTCTAAGCTCGTCGATGCCTTGCCGGCTGGTTTCGATCCGCTTCAGGATCTCAGCTACCTCGTCACCACGGCCCCAAAGTTCTTCGGCCTGGCGTCCGTAGGCTAGCGCGCCGGCAATGTCCCGATCGTCCAAAGCGAGCTGCGCCTGGCGCACGAGCAATCTCACTCTTGGTAGATTTGCGACGACGAATCCACACTTAGTACATGCTCGTTGACTAGTAACGACTCTGGTCGTGCACTTGGGACAATCTGTTCGGAGATCAGCACCGCAGGTCTTGCACTTTTCGGCACTCTTCGGACAGAGAGTTGAGCAGGTCGCACAAGCGATGGTTTCTTCGCCGGCGGACCATTCGAGTGAAGCTCCGGCATCTTCAGCCAGTGAGAGTATGTATTCGGTCGCGAGGCTCTTTTCGAGTCCCAACTTGGCCGCCAGCATGAGGAGGTGATCGAATTCCTCGCGGGCGATACGCTTGTCTGCCGCCATCATTCTTACTTCCGGCCGCAGACGATCGAGAATCGTGGCTATGCGAGTGTGCTCATACTTGTCCAGACCGTTAAAGAAATGAGTTTGAACAATGCCCAGCAAAACCTTCGCGGCACTCTTGTCAAAGTCGTTTAGCCGTCGATCCCATTCCTTCAGTAGCTCAGCGTGACGTCGTTGAATATCTTTCGGAGAGGCTTTAACGTCGAGCTCGAGAAACTCGTAGAGATCTCGCTTCTTGAGGGTGGCGAGGTTGGTCCGGATCTGATTGCTTACAACTGCGCCTACACCTTGATCGGTCGGCAGTTTTTTGCGGCCCTCGCGCTCGGGCACGCGGATCAGCGCGACGATCTCGTTTTCGGTGAATCCCTCCTGAACGTATCTCGCGATCAGATCGCGTTTCTCAATTGGTGTGATGTAACCCTTTGCGGCAACGCCGCTAATCGAGAGGTTGAGCTTCTCAAAGCGTGCCTCTTTGTGGCGTTTACGTTCTTCTTCAACTACTTTACGTTGTTCAGCTCGGGCAGTGGGATCTTTTAGCGTGCGTAGATCTATGCTGCCCTGAGGGCCGGCCGCTTGCAGTAATACCTCGACCAGTCGCTTGTATTTGATATTGTTCTTTTGTTTGATCCAGTAAGCAGTTACCTTTTGCACTCCCTGCTCGATCTCTTTCTCATTTGAGCAGTCAAGCGGCAGAGCATAACGTGCGAAAACGTCCGGCAGAGTGCCGTCAGCGGCGAAAGCATCGGCCGCCGGCGTGAACACCTGCTTCATGTACCTATCTGGATCGAATTGCCACATGAGATCGTGCCTGGACTTATGAGACGGTTTTCTTGAGTAACACGCCCTTCTTCTCTTGTACTTCTTCGCGACTCATCAATCCCTCGACTTGCACTTTCAACTTCAACTCTTTCATGGACGAGGGTTCCACTGCTCTTATCTTCAAGGTCCCATCGTCTTCGAGCCGGAAAGTTACGTGTATCGGCGTGCCCGCCGGTAGATTAGGTGGCAGGTCCGTTATCGGGCCCTCACTGATTTGTTTGTTGTGAATAAGTTGAGGCGACTCGGCCTCTCCGCCTTGTTCCATTACTTTTATCAACACGTTCTGTTGATTAGGCTCAAGAGTTCCGAATCCGGTTTCAGTGTATTCAGCGGGTACCGGCGTGTTGCCGTGAATGAGGAAAGCAACAAATTCTTCCCGAGTATCGAAATCGGTGGCGACAATGCCAAAACTCAGTGACGAGACATTGATGATCCGGCGCCGGGCCAGATCCACCATTTCCTTACTTGCAAGACGAAGGTTTCCGGGTGAGCGTTTCGAAGCCTCTGCGGCTGCCATCTCGAGTGTGCGGTCGTCGATTTTTTCCAGATCAATTTCGTTCGTGTCGACGCCTTGCTCACTCGCTATCACTTCCTTGATCAGTTCGCCGGCGAGTATCTTCACTCCCATCAGGGCTGCGCCTTTTGCCACCGACAAGTCAGGTTCAAAAAGCTGGATTTCGAAGCCGAATTCTTCCTTCATGCGACGCGCTATGGCCGGCATCTTGCTCGAACCACCGACGAGGAGTACGCGATCGATATGAGCCTGTCCGCGTTCGCGCGCCTTTTGCAGCAAGTCTCTGGTGAGGTCGATGGTTTGAGAAACCAGGTCCGCAGTGAGGGCCTCAAACTCTTCACGTGTCAATTGCACGGTGATTCGTTCGCCCGCATGAGAAACCGGCACGCCGGCCTTTTCTTTCGACGTCAGAGTCTTTTTGACTTCTTCGGCTGACTTTAGAAGTTCCTGGTATGAATAACTATCAGCGAGTGGACTACCTTTATCCGGATGGGCTTTGGTGTATTCTCCGGCGAGATATTCAGTCAAACGATCGTCCCATTCTCTGCCGCCGAGGGTCTTATTGCCTCCCGTGACGACCACATGGATGTCGCCGCCCTTTAGCGAGATGACCGTTACGTCAAACGTTCCGCCACCGAGATCATAGACCAACACAGTCTGGTCATCTTTTGCTCGATCGATGCCATAGCAGATCGCGGCTGCCGTTGGTTCGTTAAGAATGTGATGGACTGTTAGGCCAGCCAGCTCGCCGGCGTTCTTCGTGGCTTCGCGTTCGTTAATGCCGAAATAGGCAGGACACGTGATAACTACGTCTTTGATTTCACTACCAACAGTTTGCGCCGCATCGTTGACAAGCTTGCGAAGAATAAGAGACGAAATCTCCTCGGGTTTGTATTGCTTGCCGTCGACTTCGAAAAGATATCCGGGGTCCCCCATGTCGCGTTTCACACATTCGACAACTCTATCTGGCTCCAGCTTGCTCGTATTCTTTGCCTGCTTACCGACGACGATATTGTCTGCGTTCTCGAAGTACACGACCGACGGTGTGGTTATTTCCGAGTCGGCATTTGGCACCACGACCGGCCGTCCGCTTTCGTCAACGTAAGATATGCAGGAATAAGTAGTGCCAAGATCGATTCCGAAGATTCGGTTAGCTGCCATTTTGCCTCCAGTAAAAATTTGATCTATTGATTCGGGGATGCGTCAGGTTCGCTCGCATCCGGAACGTAGCGATAAACTTCAACCTCCAGCAGTCTGATAATCGCGACGTTACTGCGGAAGCCTTCATGGATGGTTCGCGCGACGGTGCGGTCCTTTTCTTTTTCAGAAGTCTGAACAACTCCCAAAACGCGATGCTCCTTCGAGTTGAACGCCTCACCCTCAGCGGCGATGTAACGTTCGACTCCGTGTCGATAAAGGATGTCCGACACTGTTTCAGCGAAACATTGGAAGTCACGAGCGACATTTGCGGGTACGAGATTCTCGCGCTCGGCATAATTGGTCGCGGTCTGATGTAAATCATCAAAGAGACGGATCGAGTCTCGCAAAACCGGCAACAACGCCTGTTGCAATTCACCTTGTTTGAAAGACTGATTTTCCTGGTGCAGCCGGTCGATAATGCGCTCGCGTTCCATTGACAGGCGATTCGCTTCTTCCAGGAGACTGGCCAGGGCTTCAATTCTCCCGTTCATTTCGTTCAACACGGTTTGGGAGAATTGTTCGCCCGTAGTTTCAGAGAGCTCTACGGCTGTATCAACATTCGGTTCGGCGGCTACATCCTCCCCAGTGCTATTAGCAAACTTGGTTTCTTCAGACGCAATCGTGGAATTCATGCGATGAAAAAGTCCCCTTAGTAAGATTTCTCAACCAGTGCGGCTGAGCATTATGGCGTTCTCGTGGAAACGTTACAGGCGGTTCAGAGGCCGGGTTGTTGAGGGCGGCTCTTCGATAGCGGAGTTGCAAAATTGAGTAGCCACAAAAGGCACAAAAAGCACAAAAGACTTAAGCAAGTCATTTTGTGCTTTTTGTGCCTTTTGTGGCTAATTTCTCAGTTACCCCAGACTCTCACCCAATCAACCTGCATCTGCTGCGGAAACACCGTGCTGCCGTCGGGATTGCCGACGAAGTTTCCACCAACCGCAACGTTGAGAATGATGAAGAACGGGCCTTGAAACTCGGACGTGCTGTTGATTCCGCCCGAGATGTTCGCTTCCGCATACTGCACACGATCGACGTACCACTTGATTGATGTTGCGGTACGCGAAATCGCGAACGTATGGAAGCCGGCCGTAAGCGAGCTCGACGAATTGAAAGTTCCACCAAACGAGGCGTGTTGTCCATTCACATCGGCCCAGTGAATCGTGCCGAAGTTTCTGAATGGGTTCTGGCCCTGGATCTCCATGATGTCGATCTCTCCGCACGAAGGCCAGCCAACCGTGCTGATGCTGTTGCCGAGCATCCAGAAAGCGGGCCAGATGCCCTGACCTTCCGGCGCGTTGATGCGTGCCTCGACCCACGTGTTGATGCCGAACGATTGTTTGCCCTGCGTTTTCAGTCGCGCAGAGGTGTAAGCGTTGCCGCCAAAGTTCTCTCGTCGCGCTTCGATTACGAGGTTGCCGTTTTCTATCCGTGCGTTCACTGATCTGTTCGTGTAGTTCTCAAGCTCGTTGTTGCCCCAACCGCCACCACCGAGATCGAAGCCCCAGTTTGCTGTGCTGATCGTGGAGCCATTGAACTCATCGGACCAACGCAGATTGGGAAATCCCGGAGGCGCTCCCGGCGCTGGAGGCTGTGAGCTAACTGCACCCCACGTAAACTGTTCCCACGTACTCGCTGCCGTGCGGTCTGCGACAAGAGCAGCGCCACGGTTGAGATCAGCCGAAACGAAACGGGTGTTCCCTCGGTTGCGGAGCGTGAAGGCACCGCCGGCAATGTCTGTCCAGGTAAACTGCTCCCACGTACCGATAGTCGCGCGATCGGCAACCAACGGCGCCCACGCTGCACGCGCTTGATCTGCCGATACGATGAGACCCGTGCCGATCGATCTGAAGGCAATAAAACCGCCGCCCGCGTCGATCACCTGAAATTGCTCCCACGCGTCGACGGCAGTGCGATCCGCAACGAGTGGCGCCCACGTGCCGCGGTTTTGATCGGCCGACGTGAACTGACCATTTGCAGATGCGCGTATCCAGATGGTCTGGCCCACCGGCGCGGCGGCCTGAGCAGTCAGGGCCAGTAAAAAGGTAGTCAGTACTAGAAACAAGATTTTAGTTGTGTGTGACGAGAATTTGCTGTTAGAGCTATTTGGCTTCGCCATTATACTTCCTCCTCATTGGGTGCTGCGCCCCTTTTTGATTGACGTCGAAGTTGTAGGGGAATGCGAGTCCAGGTCGACGTGCTGAGCGTCACGTGAGAACC
>Ga0134121_10000268_pt1 | contig 61774 bp, 62 predicted proteins | sample KB301_FD_96463 | JGI IMG/M metagenome (GOLD analysis project Ga0134121, IMG submission 96463) | Terrestrial soil microbial communities without Nitrogen fertilizer from Kellogg Biological Station, Michigan, USA - KB3-0-1 | ecosystem: Environmental > Terrestrial > Soil > Unclassified ...
ATGCTCAGACTACAACTCCCAGCCCTTCCGGTATTCGCGCGTCAGGAATTGATTCGCGTCCGGCAACTTCGGGTCCGGCGCGTTCGTGAAACGCATGTTCTCCGCGTCGTAGTGCATCACGCGGCCCTGTCCCGCACGGAGCGCGGCAACACCGAGCACCATCGTTTCGTTCAGACGCGTGCCGTATTCGAACGGCGAGCTCGCCACGCCGCCACTCATGCACGCGTTGGCCCAGTTCATTTCATGGCTGTCGGTGATGCGCGCGACCGATTGCGGCACGGCCGCGGCCGCGTCTGCCACCGCCTTCGGGAAGACGGTCGGGTTGTTGCCGTAGGTCTCGTAGGTGATCGCACCCTTGGTGCCGATGATCATGCCGCCGCCGCCGTCCCCGCGCACGACGAAATCGTCAGGAATGAAATCGCATCGCGGCGGAAGCAGTCCGCCGTCGTACCAGTAGACTTTGACTTCCGGGCGATTGCCAACGGCCGGAAAGCGATACTGCACGTTCGTCGCCAGGGGATACGACGCCTGCGGCTCGGTCACCGGCCGGCCGTTCTGCCCGAGCACCGGCTTGCCATCATTGTCGATCATTTGCCCCGTGCCCCAGAGCGACGATGACGCAACGATCGTCGTTGGCTGCGTAAGCTTGAGCGCCCAGTACGTCTGATCGACGAGATGCGCACCCATGTCTCCGAGCGCGCCCACACCGAAGTCGACCCAGCCGCGCCAGCTGAACGGGTGATACACGGGGTGGTACGGCAGATTGCGCGCGCTGCACCCGAGGAATAGCTCCCAATTGAGACCCGGCGGCGGCGCTTGTGGCGCTCCCATCATCGCCGTCGCCACCGCGCGGTTGATGGTGCCCATCGCCCACTGTTCCGGGTAGCCGCGGTCCACCGGTGGAGTCGGCGGCACGATCCAAGGACGCGGAATGCCCTGCGCCCAGTAGTTCACGGGGCGGTCGGTCCAGATGTGTGCTTCGGTAATCGTGCCGAGCACGCCCGACGCGACGATTTCGACGATGCGCCGCGTGCCGTCGCCCGAGTGGCCCTGATTGCCCATCTGTGTCACGACTTTCGTTTCGCCGGCCACCCGTCGCAGCAGCCGCGATTCGTACACGGAGTACGTGAGCGGCTTCTGCACGTACACGTGCTTGCCCGCTTTCATGGCGCGCACGGCCACCTGCGCGTGCGAGTGATCCGGCGTCGCGACGACCACGGCGTCGAAATCCTTCGCGCCCTTGTCGATCATCTCGCGGAAGTCGGCGTACTTCTTTGCCTTGTCGTACGACTCCTTCACTTTCGCGCCCATTTCCTTCGTCCGCGCCTGGGCATTGCTGAGCTGGCCGGCGATGTTCCGCTCGACATAGGGGAAGTCGACGTCCGCAATCGCCACCACGTTCTGGCCGCCCGCCAACAGGGCCTTCCACTGCTGCATGCCCTGTCCGCCCGCGCCGACGATCGCGACGTTGAGCGTCGCGCTCGGCGCGCGGTATCCCGGGCCGCCGAGCACGTGGCGCGGGACGATCATCACGCCCGCGGCGAGCTTGCCCGCGTCACCGACGAATTCACGACGAGAAATCGGCTTTTTCATTCTCACACCTCAGGCTGAGTGAACCTCGTCCCGCATGTCCCCGCGTGACGCCGACGACTCACACTAGCTACACGAACACTACATGTACTTCCAATTGCGCGGCTTGCCTTCCGCCAGCCATTCGATGGTCGTCGCAAGGCGCTTGTCGCGCGTCGCCTCGGTCTTCGCCTCCGTGATCCACTCGACGTATTCGCGCTTGTGACTCGGGCTCATCGCCGTGTACGCGGCCGCCGCCTTCGCGTTCTTGCGCAACGCTGCTGCAAGCGTTGCCGGCGTTCGTACCGGTGGTTTCGGTTTTGAGCGGCGCACGGGACGCGCTGCGATGCCCTGCTCATTCAGCTCCATCGCCTTGCGGATGAACGACGACAGCTTGCGCCTGGACGGCAAGTCGGACATTGACGTGAGCCGTCCGAAATTCCCCATCGCGTCCTCGCGTTCCGTTTTCGCATCGATGACGAGGCTGTGCTTCCAGAACCCGAATACCGCGTGCGCCTTGAACGCGGCAAAGCCACAGAGCATGCCGTGGTACATGAAGCTGGGCGAACGCCACTTGAGCGTTTCTTCGACGCCGGGGCACGTCTCGTGCACCACCTCGCGCAAATGCGTGAGGATCGGGCGGGCGAATGCCGCCGAACCGGCGATGTACGCGTCGACGCGCGGATCCCGCTTACCCAAGGGCCCTCCTCCCCCCGAAGCACCCACCGGCAGGACCGGGCGGGTCGGGTCAGAAGAAACAATGGCCAGGGACGGAATCGAACCGTCGACACCACGATTTTCAGTCGTGTGCTCTACCAACTGAGCTACCTGGCCGCATGCAGTCCGGGCGCGAAACCTAACGGCCGCCAGAGACCTGCCGCAACGCCGACGGAGCGGGAACTGTGGCCACCGCGACCGCCACCAGAATCACGGCCGCCGCGATGAGGGTCGCCCCTGACAATCGCTCTCCGACGAATGCCCAGCCGAGGAGTACGGCGACCACGGGATTCACATACGCGTATGTCGCGACCTTGGCGGGCGTCGAAACACGCAGGAGCCACGTGTACGATGTAAATCCGATGATCGACCCGGCAAATACGAGGTACGCGAGCGCCAGCCACGACGAGACCGGTACGGCCGACGGATGGAATCGCGCGAGCTCGCCGGCCGCGCTCCCAAGCACTCCCAGCGCGATACCGCCCGTAACCATCTGCATTGCCGACGCGAGCGCGCCGTCCGGATGTCGCCGCAGCTGTCGCGACAGAATCGTTCCGACGGCCCACGAGAGCGATCCGAACAGCAACCCGAGACAGCCGATCGCGACGGGCTGGCGCGCACCCTGGTGGACCCCTCCCGCGCTCCACACGAGTCCGGCGACACCCATCGACCCGAGCGCGACGCCGGCCATGGTGCGGCGCCCCGGCCGCGCACCGCCCGGGCGGACCCAGTCGACGAGTACGATCCAGATGGGCACGCTCGACACGACGAGCGCGGACAGGCCGCTGGGAACGCGCTGCGACGCCCAATTGACCATTCCGTTCCCCGTGGTGAGCAGCAGGACGCCGGCCGCCAGCGCGCTCAGCCACTCGGGCGCGCTCGGGCGCGGAGCGCCGCGTGCACGCGCCCAGGCGTAGAGGAGGACGCCGGCAATGGTGTGACGGAGCGCCGCCGCAAGAAACGGCGGAATGTCCGCGACCACGATCTTGATGAAGAGATACGTGGATCCCCAGACCACGTAGACCGCGAAGAACGCCGCGGCGAGTCGCGCGCGCGACGGCGCCTGGGAGCGTGGCTCGGTCACCGCGTACGCTGGCAGAGTTGGCGCGGCCCTTTCATCTTGCGGGCGTGGCGAATTCTTCCCGGCTCCGCGTCGCGTTTCAGGGCGAGCTCGGCGCGTACGCTGAAGACGCGATTCAAATGCTGTACGGCGCGGCGAGCGAACCCGTCGCGTTCGCATCGCACATCGACGCGCTCAATGCGGTGCTCGAGGGCTCGGCCGATCGCGTCGTGCTGCCGATCGAAAACACCACCGTCGGGTCCGTTGGCGAGACGCATGATGCCATCGACCGCTCGCCGGGGATCGCAGCCGTGGGCGAGGCGGTCGTCAATGTGCACTACTGCCTGATGGCGCCGCGCGGTGCCACGGTCGATTCGATCGCGACCGTGCTCAGCCACACGCTCGCGCTCGCGCAATGCCAGAAGTTTTTCCGCGAGCATCCGCGCATGCAGACGCACGGGTTGTTCGACACGGCCGCCGCCGCGCGCGAAGTGGCGCAGCTGGGCGACCCGAGTTTTGCCGCCGTCGCGGGACGCGCGGCGGCGGGGCGCTACAACCTCGACGTGCTGCTGGCCAACATCGCCGATCGGACCGACAATCAAACGCGGTTTCTCGCGTTTGCCCGTGAACGCGCGACGCTCGCGGCCGGCACACCCGCGCGCACAATGATCGCCTTCACCGTCGCGGACACACCGGGGGCGCTGCTCGTCGCCCTGCAGCCCTTCGCGACGCACGGTGTGAACCTGCGGCGCATCGACACGCGCCCCGCCGGCGCGCCGTGGTCGTACCGGTTTTTCGTGGAGCTCGATCACGAAGTGGGAAACGTGCACGTGGAAGGCGCGCTGCGCGCTGTCGCGCGCGTGACATCGGGAATGCGCGTGGTGGGAACGTTCCCACGCTGGAGTCCGGGGCGGCGCGGGTCCATCGGCTGGACGCCGACGGACGTTCCCGTCATCGCGTAGCGGCGGTCGCGGAAAACGTCGCGGTGATCACTGATTTGATCCCGCCACGCACGTTGAAATCGCCGGTCACCGTCAGGCGCCGCGGCTGGATCTTCGCGGCGAGGTCGTCCAGGATGCGATTCACCGCGCGCTCGTAAAAAATCCCGTCATTCCTGAAGCTCCAGAGATACAGCTTCAGAGACTTGAGCTCGATGCACATGTCGCCCGGGACGTACTCGATGATGATCGTGCCGAAATCGGGCGCGCCACCCTGCAGCAGCGACAACTCGGCGGCATCACTCTCGACGCCGCCAAGCGGACAGAGCGACGTGAACTCGTCGCACGTCATGTGAATCGTGTAGTCGCGATCCGGATACGGGTTCGCGAATGTTTCGAGAATCTCCGGTTTTGGCATGCAGCGACGTTATCGCCGCGCCCCGCCAAATGCCATCAGCATGCGATCGGCGTGCGACCAGCGTGCCAATCAGCGATCGCGGAGCCGCCGCGCCGCCGCCTGAAGACGATCACGCTCCGTGGGCGTGAGCGCATCGATGCCCTCCGCGGAGATCTTGTCGAGCAACGAGTTGAGCTCCGCTGACGACGCCGCCGGGGGGCGGTTGGCATCACGCGTCCGCGCGGGGATTGCGCGCTCCGCGACCGCGGCCTGGCTTTGCTGCACGATGTCATCGACTTCGCGCGGTTCGCGTTCACTCCGCTGCCTGGGAACGGCGCGTGGCGGAATTGCGCGTGCGGGTCCCTCGTCCGTGTCGTCGATGACGGGCGCCACACGCGGCCGCAGCCGGTCGATATGCATCGCCCCCGCGGTGCGGAGGTAGGCCCACGCGGCGGCGAGACCGCCGAACTGCGCGAGCGGCGAGAGATCGGCCCGCGCGGCCGCAACCAGTGCGGTCCCCAGCCCGCCGAGTACGAGCATGCCCGCAATCCAGCGCGCGCGCATCGGCACGACTCCCAGCACGCGCACCCGCTCCTCCGGCCACCGCGACGCGTACGCCAGCGCAACGCCCATGACCGCGCCGGACGCACCGATGAGGACACCGCTGCGCACAACGAGCAATTCCATGATCCACGCGCCGACGCCGCACAACGCGAAATATCCCGCGAACTGCGCCGTGCCCCAGTCGAGCTCGAGTGCCGTCCCGAGCAGCCAGAGCACGTACGTGTTGATGGCGAGCGGCCAGAAGCTGGTGTGGACGAACATGTAGGTCGCGATCGTCCATGCCGAATCGAGATCGCCGCTGGTAAAACCGAGCCAGCTCCGCATATCCGCCGCGCTGATGAGCGTCAGCTGGACGAAGTACACGGCCACGTTGAGCGCAATCAGCCAGCGCACGGCGTGCGCCGCCGGCGGACGGCTCATGACCAGGTCGGGGGCGCGATCGGAATCCATCGGTGACGGCTGCTGCAGGATCGAGAATGTACTAAGGGCCCTACGCCGGGCGATACACCCAGGTTCCGCCCGCAGCGCCGGCCAGCACCGGCCAGCGCCGGGTGGCCCCGGCTAGCGCATCCCCGCGGGCGGCAGGATTCGAGCGCCGAGGATCGTCCGCGCGTGGAGCGCCATCGCCTGATCGAGCAGGACGGCCCAGCGGCGGTCGACGCTGCCTTCACCGGTTGGCGGCGGCAGGAGCACGACGTCCGTGGCGGCGCTCGCGTCGCGTGCCTGCTCGACCATGCGCAGGACTTGCGAGTCACTCGTCTCGGCTCCGGCAGCCGCCACGAATGCGTGGGCGCAGCCTGCGGCGGCGGCAACGCGCAACGTTTCGCACGCTCGCTGCAGCAGCCCCTGGGATGTCGCCGGATCGAGAGTGATCTGCACGAGCGCGATGTGCTGGGTCAGCGCGCGCGTCTCGTCAGGACGCTGTCCATCCACGTCGAGCATGACCGGCAGCCCGATTTGTGCCTTGGCGAGCGCCGCGAGCAGAAAATCGACGCTCCCCAGCGGATCGCGTCCTGTGACGGAGACCGAATGAAACACGCCGCGTTGCGTGTGCCGCTGCATTTCCCGCGCGAGCGCGTCGGCGGAATACATCGTGGCCGTCTCCGCCTCGCCGGCGAACTTGACGAAGATCTGGCGGCGTCCGACCCACACACCCTGGGCCTGCACACCAACCGGCACGCCCGCAAGCGCGGCCGAAGTGAACCCGCGCATGGCCATCACTGTCCCTCCCCCGAGCCGCGTCCCGACGCGGCGAGTTGGGCGATGCGGTCACAAAGATCGGGAAACGCGATCCCTGCGGCTGCAGCGGCTTGTGGAATCAGACTCAAGTCGGTCAGACCTGGGTTGGTGTTCGCTTCCAGACAATAGAACGTTCCGTCGTTCATCATGCGGAAGTCAATGCGTGCATACCCACGAAGTTTGAGCGCCCGGAACGCGTGGAGCGCATGTTGCTGCACGGTTTGCGCCTCGGACGGCGATAGCGGCGCCGGAAATATCTCCCGTGCCATGCCGGCCGTGTACTTGGCTTCGTAGTCGTAAAGCTCGTTCTTCGGAATGATCTCGCCGACGGGGAGCGGCGTGTCACCGAGTACGCCGACCGTCAGCTCGCGACCCGGAATGAAACGCTCGAGCATGACTTCGTCGTCGTGTTCCTGCGCCAGCGCAATGGCCTCGCGGAGCCGGGTGGCATCGCGAAGGAGCGTGAGCCCCACGGTGCTGCCCTGCTTGGACGGCTTCACGATGAGGGGGAGTCCGAGGTCGGCGATCACTCGCGATTCGTCAACCGGGATCATCCGCCAGTCCGCGGTCGGGACCCCGGCCGCGCGAAACAGGATCTTCGAGAGATCCTTGTCCATGGCGATGGCGCTGCCAAGCGCGCCGCTCCCCGTGTACCGGACACCGGCCGCATCCAGGATGGCCTGCGTGGTGCCGTTTTCTCCCTCTCCCCCGTGCAACGCGTTGAACACGACGTCGGCGCCGCGCACTTCCTCGAGCATTCCCAGCGCGGGTCCGAGCGATTGCGCGCGAAGCCGCGCGAGCGACGCCTGCGTCGGCCAGGCACGCTGCACGCCCGAAGGGAGCGCGTCGCGGATTGCCGCGTCGGTCATCACGCCGCGCGCGGGATCCACCGCCGTCACGGTGTGACCGCGCTCGCGGAGCGCCGCGATGACGCGCGATCCGGACGCGAGTGAAACGTCGCGCTCGGCGGATGTGCCCCCGAGGAGAACGGTGATACGCATCGTGCTAGCGACTCATGAGGTGATGCAGGACATCCGAGCGCGTCAGAATTCCCTCGATGTGTCCGTCGCGCCGGACGAGCACGGCGGGGTTGGCCTTGGACAACAGCTTCGTAACGTGATCCACGGTCGCTTCGAAGTCGACCGCGGGTAGGGGCGGATCCATGACGCCGCTCACGGCCGCGTCGAGCACCTTCGTGTTCTCGAGCGCGCGCGTGGAGAGCACGGTTTCGCTCACAAGGCCGACGCAACTTCCGCCGTCCATGACCGCCAGCTGAGAAATGTCGTGCAGTGACATGAGGCCAAGGGCCTGTCTGACGGTCGCGCCCGGTGCGACGAACACGAGCGCGGGGGCCGCGGCGGTCTTGCGCGACAAAAGCTGCCCGACGGTCACGTGCTCCGTATCGAGCAATTGATTCTCCCGCAGCCATTCATCGCTGTAGAGTTTGCTGAGGTAGCGCTCGCCGGTATCGCAGAGGAAGAGCACCACAAACGCGTTCGGATCGTCGATGCGCCGCGCCACCTGCAGCGCCACGTGCGCGATGAGTCCCGACGATCCTCCCACGAACAACCCTTCTTCGCGCGTGAGCCGCCGCGCCATCGCGAACGCGTCGCGATCGGAGACCGTGACGTAGTCGTCGATAACGCTCATGTCGAGCGTGCCCGGGATCTTGTCCTGCCCGATGCCTTCCACCTTGTACGGCACGCCCTCGACGGTCTTCGTGCCTTTGCTGCGCCAGTGTTCGGCCAGAATCGAACCGACAGGATCGCCCGAGATCACCTGAATGTTCGGGTTCTTTTCCTTGAGGTAGCGGCCCACGCCCGTGATCGTGCCGCCGGTCCCGGCCGCCGTCACGAGATGGGTGATGCGGCCCTCGCTTTGCTCCCACAACTCCGGCCCTGTCGTGTCGTAGTGCGCCTGCGGATTCGCCGGATTGTAGAACTGGTTCGCGAGGATGGCATTCGGCGTTTCCGCGGCGAGTCGTTTCGCGACCATCACGTAATTCTCGGGATGATCGGGCGCGACCGCGGTCGGCGTGACGATGACTTCGGCGCCGAAGGCCTTGAGCAACCGGACTTTTTCCTGCGACATCTTGTCCGGCATCGTGAAGATGCAGCGATAGCCCTTGAGCGCGGCGGCGATCGCGAGTCCGACGCCCGTATTGCCGCTGGTGCCCTCGACGATCGTTCCGCCCGGCTTGAGCCGCCCCTCCCGCTCCGCCGCCTCGATGATCGGCATGCCGATACGGTCCTTCACCGATCCGCCGGGATTGAACATCTCGGCCTTCGCGTACACCGGTGTGCGAATGCCGCGTGTCACGCGTGAGAGGCGAATGAGTGGCGTCCACCCGATCGTATCGAGAACGCTGTCGAGCGGCTTCGCGTAGCGTGCAGTCATGGCGCCGGTGCAGGCGTGTGTTCGCGTTTGATCACCGAATCGCCGGGAAGCGCGGGAGCGTCGGGATGACGGAAGAATACTGGCAGCAGCAAGGCTACGCTGACCGCGACGCCCTTGAGCAAGGCCGGACGAAAACGCAGCAGCCCGGCACCCGCGAGCGCGGCCGAGTCGAATGCCGCGACGCCGGATGATGTTGCGACGGTCGTCGAATCCCTCACGGGGCGGCCAGTCGAATCGATAAACAGCCGCAGCGTGACGTTCCCCTGCACGCGCTGCGCCCACAGCGCATTCGGATACCGGAACGGCGATTCGTCGTTCAGCATGGCAGGTGGTACATCGGGACGCGCGCCGGACACCGTCAGCCGGTCCGCGCGTGCCGAGCCGAGGCGATCGAGACAGCCGGCGAACGCGAGCACGAACAGCGCGGCGACGGTGGGCTTCACGGCTGCACGGCGTCGTCGCGCACGAGCGCGGTGAGCTCGGCGAGCAGCTGCAGCGCGGCCATGGGCGTCGTGGCATCAGCATCGATGGCGCGGAGGCGTTCCACCGCCGGATGCGGCGCCGCGGTAAACAGCGGCAACTGCTCGCTCGACGGTGGGCGCGGCGACTGGCCCGCGAGCGCGGCGGCCAGATCGCCACGCTCGAGCAACCGAAGCAGCGCGCGCGCGCGCGTGATCACCGCGGGCGGCAAGCCGGCGAGGCGGCCGACGTCGATGCCGTACGAGCGGCTCGCACCGCCGGGCTGCAACCGGTGCAGAAAGAGGATCTTCTCGCCGACCTCGCGCACCGCGACGGAATAATTGCGGACGCCATCCAGCTCGTTGGCGAGCTGCGTGAGCTCGTGGTAATGCGTCGCGAACACCGTCTTGCAACCGATCACGTCGTGCAGGTGCTCGCTCACCGCCCACGCAATCGAGAGCCCGTCCCACGTGGCGGTGCCGCGCCCGATTTCATCGAGGAGCACGAGACTGCGCGTCGTCGCCGTATGCAGAATCGCGCTCGTCTCCGCCATCTCGACCATGAACGTCGACTGCCCGCGCACGAGGTTGTCGCTCGCTCCGACGCGGGTAAAGATCCGGTCGCAAATGCCGATCGTCGCGCGGGTCGCGGGAACGAAGCTCCCGGCCTGCGCCATGAGCACGATGAGTCCGATTTGCCGGAGAATCGTGCTCTTGCCGGCCATGTTCGGACCCGTGAGCACGATGAGCCGGCCGTCGGGCGTCAGCGTCACGTCGTTCGGAATGAACTGGTCGCGCGGCATCATGCGTTCGACCACCGGATGGCGGCCGCCCTCGATCACGAGCTCGACACCGTCCGTGAGCTCGGGCCTGCAGTAGCGTTCGTGCGCGGCCACTTCTGCGAGGCTCGCGAGCGCGTCGAGCGCCGCGAGATGCGTGGCGATCGCCTGGAGCCGGGTGATCTCTCGCGCCGTGCGCGCGCGAAGCGCCTCAAAACGCTCACGCTCGAGAAGCTCGCATCGTTCCGTCGCCGTGAGAATCCGCTCCTCGAATTCCTTGAGCGCGGGCGTGACGTAGCGTTCCGCACCGGCGAGGGTCTGGCGCCGCTGGTAATCGGCCGGAATACGGGCATCGTGGGCGCGTGTCACCTCGATGTAGTACCCGAACACGCGATTGTAGCCGACTTTGAGCGAGCTGATCCCCGTTCGTGTTCGTTCCTCCATCTGGAGGGACGCGATGGCGTCTTTCCCGCCGTCGCGAAGCGCGCGCAGACTGTCGAGCTCGGTGTCGACACCTGGAGCGATCGTCTCGCCATCCCCGATCGTGAGCGGCGGACGTTCGACGAGTGTCTTCGTGATCGCCCCGCAGATGTCATCCGCAGCGTCCCATGCGCTGACGATGGACGCGAGCACGCCGCATGACGAGATGGGCGCGAGTGCGGCGGCGACGGCCGGAAGACGCGCGAGCGAATCGCCGAGCGCGCGCAGTTCGCGCGGCGCCGCACGTCCCGCCGCGGTCTTGCCGGCGAGTCGCTCGATGTCGCGGACGCCATCGAGTGCGGTGCGAAGCGCGCCGCGCGCGAGCGTGTCGTCGACGAGCGCGGCGACGGTCGCAAGACGCGCTTCGATCGGCGCGCGCTCGACCAGCGGCGCGAGGAGCCAGTGCCGGAGACACCGCGCCCCCATCGGCGTGAGCGTGCGATCGAGCACGCCGACCAGCGTCCCGTCCATTCCGCCGCGGAGAGATTCAACGAGCTCGAGGTTGCGCCGCGTCATGTCGTCGAGCGGCACGACCGCGCCGGCGCGCTCGACGCTGGGACGCGCAAGTTGCGCGAGCCCGGAAGGCTGGAGCTCGCGCAGATAACGGAGGAGCGCGCCGCCGGCGCCCACGGCAACCGCGTCGCCGTCGCCCAGGCCCAGACCGGCGAGACCGGCGATCGCGAACTGCTCGGCCAGCGCGTCGCGCGCGAGCGCGGGATCGAACTCCCAGTCGGCGCGCTCCGTGACCAGCACTCCCGGCGGAAGCAACGCACGAAGCTCGGCTCCAGCACCCGTCGCAACGAGAATCTCGCGCGGCGCCAGGCGCCCCAATGCCGACGGTGCGTCGCCCAGACCGACGATCACGAGGCGGAACCTGCCGGTCGACACGTCGGCCGCGGAAATGCCGACGACCCGCTCGTGAATCGCAACCGACGCGAGAAAGTTGTCGCGCGCGCCGTCGAGCAGATCGTCTTCGAACACGGCGCCGGGCGTCACGGTCTCGACGACTTCACGGCGCACGATTCCCTTTGCGGCCTTCGGATCCTCGACCTGTTCACAGATCGCGACCCGGTGACCATGTTCGACGAGCCGGCGCAGATACTGGCTCACGGCCTTCACCGGCACGCCCGCGAGGGGAACTTCGGACGCCCCCCCGTTGTTGCGCGACGTAAGCGTCAGGCCGAGCAGGCGTGATGCGGTGACCGCGTCGTCGAAAAACATTTCGTAGAAATCACCCATGCGAAAGAGCAGGATCGCATCGTGGTGTTTCGACTTGATCTCGCGGTACTGCTGCATGAGGGGAGTGGACACCTCACGGTCCACGCCGGCTCGCCTCCACCACGAATCCCGTGATCTGCTGCGCCTTGAGTTTGGTCACCAGCGCCGTGGCCTCCGCCCGCGTCTTGAACAGCCCGATGCGCACGTGGAACTGGGCGAGCTCGTCGACGCGGGCCTCGTACCCGCGCGTTTTCAGGCGCTCAACGAGCTTGTCGGCATCGGCTTTACTCTTGTACGCAGCCACCTGCACGGAATAGCGGCGCGCGGTTGATGTGTCGGCCTGCGCCGGCTTGGGTCGCGTCGAACCGCCCGCCGCAGCACCGCCTGTTGAACCGGCCGCCGCACCAGGACTCGCCGGAGCCGGCGCAGGGGGCGCCGCCGCGAGCGCGCGGCACGGTCCCGCGGCGAAATCCACCTGCCGGCGGCGTTCCACGTCGGACGCGGGCAATCGTTTGCGCGCGCTGTCGAGCGCAGCGCATCCGGATTGCATGGCGTTGTTGTCGAGACGCGCCCGTCCGAGCCAGAACCACCCCTGCGCGGCGGCCGCGCTCGACGGATGCTCGAGCACCAGCTGGTCGAGAAATCGAAGCGCTGCTGTTCGGTCTCCGGCGGCGAACGCCGACTGGCCGAGCCGGAGCAGCGCATCCGCCGCGCGCGGTGCCAGCGAGTAGTCGACGACGATGGTGAGCAGATCCACGCGAGCGGCGTCGGCGTTGGGCGTGATGAGTGCGCGCCAGTAGAGGGCGTCGGCGCGCGCGGCGGAGCCGTCCGCCGTCGCGGCGACGAGTGAATCGAGCAACGCGCCGGCGCGTGTCGTGTCGCCCGAATCGAGGACACGCTGCGCGCGGCGGAATGCCGCCGAATCCGCGACTGTTCGGGCCTGCGTGCGCCCGGTCGCGGGAAAAAGCGCGCCCACCAGCACCAGCGCCGCGCGCGACACCGTTCGAAAGACGTTCACGCCGCAGCCCGTGATGATGGCGCGCACAGCGCGAGGACGAGAGACGAGATCACCGCTTCCTCGGAGGACACACGCGTGTCCTTGAGCGCAAGGTCCGCCGCATGCAGATGCGTGAGCGCCGCCCGCGCGTCCGACGCCGTCCAGCGCGCGACGTTTTTTGCCCAGCATTGCGCGGCATCGCGCCATGATCTGCCCGGATATCCGCCGCCGGATTTCAGCAGACCGAAAAACTCATTCTCCAGGCGTGACGGGCTCAGCCCCGCATCGACACGCTCGCGTCCGTACGCGATCGCCAGTGCCTGCACCGCCAGAAACATCACGAGCTGCACGCCGGACGATTTGGGTTGTGCGAGCACCGGCGCGACGAGGGCGATGGCGCGCGGGCCGTTCCGTGCCGCCACGGCATCGAGCAGATCGTCGATCGTTTCTCCGTGGCGGACGCCTACGATTGCTTCGACGTCGGCGGGCGTTACCGCGCGTCCCGATGTGAACGACGCGAGCTTGCTGAGCTCACCGACGGCTTGCGTGAGATCGTCGCCTGCGGCCTGCATGATGATCCGCGCGCACGCATCGGGCAGCGCCATGCCTTCCTGCTCCGCACGATTCACGATCCACGCAGCGAGCTGCTCGCCCGCGAGCGGCGCGAACGGCAGGCTCACCGAGCGCGATTCGATCGCCGCGTCGGGCTTTTCGCCGGCCGGTGAGACGAGCGCGAGGATCGTATCGGGCAGCGGCTGGGCGAGATGGCGGTCGAGCACGGCCCGCGCCTGTTTCTTGAGCGTGCCGACGTTCCGCACGACCGCGACGCGGCGTTCGGCGAGCATCGGGAGCGCCGACAACGCCGCAGCAAGGCGCTCAGCATCGGTGTCGGCGCCGTGAAAGAGATCGAGATTCAGGTCGCGAATTGACGCGTCGAGCGCAGCGGCGATCAGCCGGTTCAGCGCGTCGCCTTTCCGGTACTCATCGTCGCCGTGCAGATAGTAAACGGGATCGAACTGGCGCCGCTCGATGGCCGTGCGCAGTGCGCGCAGAGCAGAAACGCTCATGCGCAGAATATACCGTGCGGGGGAGCTCGATCAGTGCGTCGCCTGGAACGCCACCGTGCGTGCATGCATGGCCGCGAACTGCGCCGTGGCACGCTGCGCGAGCAGCATTGCGGGATACACCGGGAGGCTGGACGACACGGTCGCGAACATCGCTGGAGCCGCGACCGGCTCGGAGGGAAGCGCCGGTGGAACCACAACGACGGGTGACATGGTCAGCGTCGGCGCGGGTGCGAAATGTGCGCCGCGCCCCAGGTGCATGCCCGTCTGTGACGCGGCAATGCCAAGTCCGGCTGCGCCGAGAAAGAGGGCCGCGATCGCGCCACGCATCCAGCGCGCGGGACGGACCGGCGCTGCCATCACCGGTGTCCCCGCCAGGCGTTCCGCTGCGAGCCGCGCCGCGAGCTTGCGCTGGAATCCTTCGGAGACCTCGAGAGTTGGGGTGCTCCGTGCCAGCATGAGTGACCGGCGGACACGCGCGTCGAGTTTCGCGCACTCTGTGCATGTGGCCATGTGGCTCCGCACCGCCCAGGTCTCTACACCGGGGAGCGTGTCGTCAACGAACTGCATGTGCAGCTTGCGGAATTGACGACAATCCATGGCGCGTGTCCGGGTATGGGTACGACAATCCGTACCCGCAGGGAGGGAGCCGCGTTCCCTGCCGGACAAAAGAATGGTAGCCGGGCCCCCAGGAGATCAACGGGACCCGGATACCACCCCACTCACGCCATGTTGGACTGCTAGTCCATCGCCGGGCCAACCAGCGCCGCGAAAGCCGTCCGCGCCCGGTTCAGCCGCGATTTGACCGTGCCGAGATTACAGCGGGTAATGTCGGCGATTTCCTCATACGACTTGCCTTCCAGCTCGCGAAGCACGAACACCTCGCGATGGTGCACCGGCAGCTTGGCCACCGATTCTTCCACGAGCTCGCGCAGATGGCGCTTGTGGTAGAGATCGTCGGGCCGCGTCCGGCTATCCTCGAATTCGATCGGCCGCTCTTCATCGCCCATCAGACCCTTGGTCAGGGACTGGAAGAACACGAGCGGATTGCGAGAGCGATTCCGGAGCTCGTTCTTCGCGAGATTCGACGCGATCGTGTAGATCCACGTCGAAAATTTCTTCGACCGGTCGAACCGGCCCAGATGCCGGTACACCCGGACGAAGACTTCCTGTACGAGATCTTCCGCCCGCTCGCGGTCCGCGACGGTGCGGTAGATGAAGTTCAGTAACCGTGTCTGGTAACGCTCGACCAGCACGTCGAACGCCTGTTCGATGTGGTCGAGATACGCAGTGACGAGCGCACTATCGTCGAGTTGTCGCAGTTGGTCTCGCGCAGAGACGCCAACAGTTTCGGTAAGTCGAATCGCGCGTTGTGCCATGCTCCACCCCCGGCGGCAAGGGACCTGAGGGTTCCGCGAGCACGGATCCGACCCAGTGTCCCGTCTGTGGAACCCTGTGTAAGGCAGGAGCCATGCCGGAAAATGGACGCACGTAACTTGTTGTTAGGAAACAACTTAGACTGGCGTCACAATGCCTGATCGTCCCCCGTGACTGTCCTCAGTGTCCTCGACAGAGGACACGAAGACGGCTACGAGAGCCGGTAGCCTGCGACGAAGAGGATGCCCAGCGCTGTTTTCGCGTCCTGGATCTCGCCCCGCTCAATCATGGCGAGACAGTCCGCGAGGGCGCGGGGCGTCGCCTCGATGAACTCGTCGCTCTCAGTCGCCGCCTCTGACACGCGCGTGAGGCCGGTGGCCATGAAGAGATGGATGCGCTCGTCGGTAAACCCGGGCGTCGTGAACATCGAGAACAGCGGCTCGATCTTGGCCGCGGTGCAACCCGTTTCCTCGCGCAGCTCCCGCTCCGCGCACGCCTTCGGGTCCTCATTCGGTTCGAGACGGCCAGCGGGGATCTCATAGAGGTAGCCGTCCGTCGCGTACCGGTATTGCCGGAGCAGCAGGATCTGCGGATTCTCGCCGTGCGGATCGGAAAGAAACGGCACGACCGCGCTCGCGCCCGGATGCCGGATGATTTCGAGCTCGCCCTGACTGCCGTCCGGAAAACGCACCGTGTCCACATCGAGCGAGATGACGCGCCCCGAGTACGCGCGCCGGCTCGACACTTTTCCCGGGGCTTCCTCCCGCGGCGGCGTCACGGCGCGCTTTCCACCGCGCTCGCGGGCACGGAATGAATCTGGCCGCGCGCGAACGGAAGGAGATCGGCCCGCAACCCCGCCGGATCGCCGACGACGACGATCTGCAGCTGGTCGCGGTGCAGATGATACTGTGCTGCACGCAACGCGTCACCCGGTGTCACAGCGCTCACGCGTTCGCGGTACGTGTCGAAATAATCAGGCGGCAGCCCGAAAATGCTGTGCGATACGAGCGCGCCCGCGACCGCGGCCGTCGTCTCGAACCGGAGCGGAAACACTCCGACGAGATATTGCGCCGCGAGATCGAGCTCGTCCTTTTCAACTTCCGCCGTACGGATGCGATCGATCTCGCCCAGCACTTCGCGAATCGCTGCCGCACAAACTTCCGTTTTCACCGCAGTGCTCACGAGCCACGGGCCCGCTGCTTTTCGCCAGTCGAATCCCGACGACGCGCCGTACGTGTACCCGTGACGCTCGCGAAGATTGAGGTTGATGCGCGAGCTGAACAATCCGCCCAGCACCGCGTTCATGACCGTGAGCGGGAAGTACCCCGCATGCGCCCGCGGCACGCCCATGTGCCCGATGCGAAGCTCGGCCTGCGCGGCACCCGGTTTTTCGATCAGCGTAACCGCGGGCTCGCGATACCGCGGAGTGACCAGCATCGTGCGCGATTCGGGTGCCCCCTGCACCCACCCGGCGGTCAGCTCCTCGGCCAGCGCAGCCGCGCGTGCGTTATCGAGTGCGCCCGCGAAAATGAGCGTGAGGTCGCCCGGCGAGTACTGCGCCCCCCAGAACGACTCGACGTCCTCGCGCGTGATGGACTCCACCGTCGCGCTCGTGCCTGCGGCCGGACGCCGGTACCGCACGTTGTCGCCGTAGCAGGACCACGCGAACGCGTCGTTGGCGAGCGATCGCGGATCTGCCGACGCCTGCATGCGGTCGGCGTGATGCTCCGCTTTGATGCGATCGAGCTCTCGCTGCGGAAAAGCCGGCGCGCGCAGCACCTCGCGAAAGGCACGCATCGCGGCGTCAAGGCGGTCGGGATGCACCGTAAAGCTCATGATCGCCGAGTCCCAGTCGGCGGCCGCCGCGAGCGACGATCCCAGTGATTCGAAGTAATCCGCGAGCGCGGCGCCGTCGCGCGCGTCGTTCCCTTCCAGCAGCATCAACGCCGTGAGCTCCGCGAGTCCCTCACGATCCGGCGGATCGTGGTCGGCGCCGCCACGGTGAAATACGGCGCTGACCGACACCAGCGGCGCTTTCGTGAGCGGTGCGACGACGAGCCGCGTCCCGCTGCCGATCACCGAACGCTGCGCGACGGGAAAACGGTACGGCCTCGGCGCGGACGCCGGCGGCGGGACGGTCGACACTCGTGTCATGCGCCGTCGCGGGGAACGTATACGAGCGATGCGCGATTCCGGTCGTGCAGATGCGACCGCGCGAAGTCCGACACGTCACGCGCCGTGACCCTCGCATAGCGCGAGGGTTGTTCATTGAGCCGCGCGGGGTCGCCGAAGTACGTCGCGAACTGCGACAGACGGTCGGCGCGCTCCTGCGCCGATTGCATCGCGATCGCGAAGTCCGTCTCGATCATCGCCGCCACGCGGCGGACTTCCTCGTCGCGCACGCCGCCCGCGACCAGCGCATCGATTTCGCGAACGACTTCGGCCTCGAGCTGCTCCGCCGGGACGCCGGGACGCGCGGTCGCGTCGACCACGAGCACATCGCTGCCTTTCGTGAGGTCGTACGTAAACGCGCTCGCGTCCGACGCCACCTGGCGTTCGCGCACCAGCGCGCGATGGAGCCGGCTCCCGCGGCGGAGCCCGAGAACCGCCGCGCACATGCTGCCGGCGTACCACGCATCGTCTCCGAACGGGGGAGTGCGAAACGCGAGCAACAGCCGCGGCAGCGGCACGTCGTCGGGCACTACTTCGCGCTTCCAGTCACCGAACGTGTCCGGCAGCGTCGTGGACGCGAGCGGCGGTTTACCGGCTCCGCGTGGAATGTGGGCGAAATGCTCGTCGATCAGCGCGCGCGCCGAAGGAGGATCGAAGTCGCCGGCGATGGTCAGCACGGCGTTGTCCGGCGTGTAGTACGTGCGGAAGAATCCGGCGATGTCCTCCAGACTCGCGGCGTCGAGATCGCTCATCGAGCCGATCAGCGAGTGATGGAACGGATGTGATTCGGGAAACACCAGCGCAGGCAAGCGTTCCCACCACGTGCCATAGGGCTGATTGTCCACTGTCCACCGGCGCTCGTTCTTGACCACGTCGCGCTGCGTGTCGAGCTTCTCCTGTGTCATCGCGGGCAGGAGATATCCCATGCGGTCGGCCTCGAGCCACAGCGCGAGACTGAGGTAGTGCGAGGGAAGGGTCTCGAAATAATTCGTGCGGTCGAGCCACGTCGAGCCGTTGAGTGTGCCACCCGCGCGCTGGACGAGCTCGAAGTGTTGATTGACGCCGACGTGTTCCGACCCCTGGAACAACATGTGCTCGAACAGGTGCGCGAACCCCGTGCGGCCCGCGCGCTCGTTCCCCGAGCCGACATGGTACCACAGGTTCACCGCAACAATGGGCGCGGTGTGGTCCTCCGACAGCGTGACGGAGAGTCCGTTCGGAAGACGGTACGTCTCGACGGGAACGTTCACGTGCGAAACTACTTGCGGTATGTCAGCGACAGGCCCTGGTCGACGCGCGTGATCTCTTTCCCGGTGACGACGGCGACCAGCGTGTGAGGTCCGGCGTACGTCAGCTCGAGCGAGGACCCGGACAACGCCCACGTACCGGTCAGCGTCTGCGTCTCCGGATCCGCCGCCGTGTTCGTCGTGAGATCCGTCGTACGGAAAACCAGGGCGTCCGAGAAGGTGTGGTCAGCCGTGACGGTGAGCGAGCCGCCGATAATATCGAGACGCGTCGACGACGTGGCCGAGTACGGGAATGGCAGATTGCCGCCGTTCACGATCCTGAGGGCGTATGTGCCGACCACGCTCGCTTCGGTCGGCGGCGGAACCGTCGATTCGTCCGCGTTGCACGCCCCGAGGACCACCGTCGCCATCACCGCAATGGCTCGCATCCACCGTTCCATCCGTCGAGCTCCTCGCCGCGTCGTGCGGTCGTAAACGTTCGGGTCCGCCTCTCGCGGCGGAGTCCGCGCAGACTATTGGTTGGGCAGAAACGCCGCAACGGGCACCTTCCACGCCTCGTTGAAAACATACCGCCACTGGGCGCGCGCGTTCCGCTCGATCGGGCTGGTCCGTGTCGGTGAAATCGCCACGTTCATCCCGAGCCGGTGCGCGATGATGCGCAGGCGAAGCGCGTGAAACGGATCGCTCACGAGCACCGCCGATGTGAGTTTCCGTTCCGCGAGTATCGCCGACGCCGCGCGCAATGACTGTCCAGTGGTTCGTCCCGTCCGTTCAACCAGAATTGCCGTGTCCGGAATGCCGCGCCCGCGCAGATACCTGCGTCCTACCTCGGCTTCGCTCGTCGTGTCACCCGTCCCGACACCGCCGGTGAGAATGAGCAGGGGGGCGACGCCGTCGCGCCAGAGATCCGCGCCGTGGTCGAGCCGCGCCTGCAGAACCGGTGACGGATGCCCGACGTATTGCGCGGCGCCGAGTACGATGATGGCGTCCGACCGCGGATGATCGTCCCGACTCCCGGCAACGGCGACGGCACCAGCGCCCATGAGCCACGCCACCGGAATCACCACGACGACGAGCGCGAGCGCACGGAGCCAGAAGCGGCGCGATGCAGTCATCCGTGGCGCACCTTACCGATCGAGCGACAGAATAGCCAGCCAGAACGCGTCGAACGCGCGACGATGATCGTCGCCGGGATCAACCGTGCGCTGCAGCGTGAGCCCGTCGATCAACGCCGTGTACGCCGCGACCAGCGTGCCGGAATGCACCTCCGGCGCAAACGACATCAGCGCTTCGAGCCGCCCGATCAGCCCCGCGAGCGCGAGACGTCTCCGCCTCATGGCCGCCGATAACGCGCTCCGCGTCGCTTCGGACGCATCCGTGATGAGCGCGAGGAGCGCGCGCCGGACGGCGCACGTTTCCGGGGACATGTGGCCGAGCCAGAGGTCGGCGAGCGCCGTTTCGGCGGTGCTGGTCGCGAGCGCGCTCCCCTCCGCCGCGGTGAGGTGCGCGGTCACGCGCTCCGCGCACGCGACGAGCAACGCATCCTTGTCGGCGAAGTGGTAGTGCACGAGCGCCTTGCTCGTGCCGGCTGCGTCGGCGACCCGCTGAATCGTGACCGCGGCAGCGCCTTCCGTGCAGAGCAGCGTTGAGGCCGCGTCGAGCAGCCGTGCCACCGTAGCGGCGCCACGTTCGGCACGCGTCGACGACATCGCCGCGGAACCACGCTCGGTCACAGCGACTGCGTCTCCCACCGCTCCGGCGCGTGTGACGAAAAACCGCGCGACCCGATGAGCGCACCGAATGCGGTCTGCGCTGCCGGCTCGCCATGAACGAGCCATACAGGACCGAACGACGGTGACGCGGCGCGAACGCGCTCGAGCCAGGCCAGCAACTCGGTGCGGTCGCCATGAGCGCTGTATCCGTTGATGATCTCCACCCGGGCCTTGAGCGGCACGTCCATTCCGAGAATCCGCAACAGTGGCTGACGTTCGACGATACGCCGGCCGAGCGTGTGTTCCGCCTGGAAGCCGACGATCAGTACGGTATTCCGCGGGTCGCCGGCGCCGTGCAGGAGGTGATGCAGAATCCGCCCCGACTCCGCCATACCGGACGCCGCGATGATGATGGCCGGGCCTACCAGCGAATTGAGCTTCTTGGACTCCGCGGTGTCACGCACGTAGCGCACCAGATCGTTTCTGAAGAGACGTTCGAGTGTCCGGACACCCTCTTCCGTCTGATCATATGCGTCGGGGTGCATCTCGAAGACCCCGGTCGCCGCAGTCGCGAGCGGGCTGTCGACGTAGATCGGAATGCGCGCCACTGCTCCCGCGTCGAGCAACGCGTGCAGATCGTACACCAGCTCCTGCGTCCGTCCGACGGCGAACGCGGGCACCAGAATCTTCCCGCCGCGCGCCGCGGTTTCGTTCACGACGCGCGCGAATTCCCGCCGCGCGTTCTCCACCGAGAGATGATCCCGGTCGCCGTAGGTCGATTCAATGATGACTGCGTGCGCCCCCTCGGGTGGCGATGGGTCGCGAATGATCGGGAGCCCGCGGCGGCCGATATCACCGGAGAAAACGATGCGCCGCGTTGCTCCGTCCTCGGCGACATCGAGCGCCACACTGGCCGAGCCGAGAATGTGCCCTGCGTCGGTAAACATCGCCCGCATGCCGTGGGCGACGTCCACCGCACGTCCGTAGGAGACGCTCACCATCTGCGAGATGGTCTGCACGACATCGCGCTGCCCGTACAGGGGGACCTGGTGTGCCCGGCCGTGCCGCTCGAGGTGCTGCGCGTCTTGGTTTTGAATGTGCGCCGAATCGGCCAGCATGATCGCGCACAAGTCGCGCGTCGCCGGCGTGCAGTAGATCGGACCACGAAACCCGCGCGCGACCAGAAAAGGCAGGCGGCCGGCGTGATCGATGTGCGCATGAGAGAGCACGACCGCGTCGATCTCATGCGGATCCGCCGGCAGCTGTTCGTTCTTCGCCCGTGCATCGGCGCGACGTCCCTGGAACAGCCCGCAGTCGAGCGCCACGGCGGTGCCGCCCGCGCGCACGATGTGGCATGAGCCCGTGACTTCGCGCGCGGCCCCCGTGAACTGAACCTGCACCGTCAGCGATCGACTGCGGTGTCGACTGCGGTGTCGCGCTGAAACACGATCGTGAGGCGCATGCCTTCCTGCGTCATCATGCTCGGCTCCCACCCGCCGCGGCTGCGCTCGTTCAGCAGATCAGTGAGCGCGTCCTCGTCGTCGCGTGTGTGGCGCGTGAGCCGCACGATCACGGCCTGATACTCTTTCATCCGCGACAAGCTAGCGAACCCGGCGTGTCAGCGCAGACGGGCCATCTTCGGTCTTGTTCGCTTTCACGAGGAGAGCTATCATTCCGCGCGACTACAACTTCCCTCACTGGCTCTGACCGCACCGCAACCTCCTGGATGCTCATCAATCTCGTCCCGGACTTTCTCGCGGTAACCGAGGCGAACGACCCCGCGGCGGCCTACGATGAGTACCTGAACGCGTACCGGCGCCTGCTCGATCCGTACTGGCGCAACTACGTCATCGAGCCGGAAGGACCGCACTTCCATGAAATCGTTCGCGCCACGGTGTCAGCTGATCGGCGCGACCTGCGCGAGATGCTCGCGACGACGGACATCGTGAAGATCGCCGCGGAGGCCGAGCAACGATGCCGCACGTGGTTCGACGTCGATTCCGACCTCGACGTGGTGTTGATGGTTGGCGTAGGGGCTGCGAACGCCGGCGAGCTCGTCGTGGACGGACGCGGCGTCGCTTTCATCTGCGTCGAGCACTTCACGGGAATGCAGAATCATTCCACGCACGGGCTCGGACTCGAGCCGGAGCTCATCGCGCTCTGGCTCGCGCACGAAATCGCGCACACGGTGCGTTATACGTCGCCGGCGAGCTCCAGTGAAATGAAGGCGCTGATCGCCGAAAGCGGGGGCAACTACTCGTTCTGGGAAACCGGTGCGCGCGCCACGCTGCGCGAGCTGCTGATCAACGAGGGCGTCGCGGTACAGGCGGCCCGACTGGTCAGCCCGGGCCACGCCGAATGGGAGTACTTCGGGTACGGGCGCCGTGAGTTCTCGCGGATCCGCGAGCTGGAGCCGGTGCTCACCCGCGTGGCCGCCCGCGAGCTCGACGAACGAGGACTGGGCCTCCGTCTGCGATACCTGTCGGGCGGCATGAGCGACATCTCGCGCACGGTCGACGGCGTGCTGCTCCCCGAGAGGTCGGGCTATTTCCTCGGCGCCCGGATGCTCGAGGGCGCGATCACGGAGTTCGGCCTGCCGTGGGCGCTTCGTGCCAGCGCCGCCGACATCACGCGCGCGACGGCCGCGCTGGCGCAGATCGCGTAGGCTATTTCCCCACGCAGAAACGCTCGAACACGCGCGACAGAACATCCTCGACGCCCACGGCTCCAATAAGTGAGTCGAGCGCATGAATGGCGGCGCGCACGTGCACGCTCGCAACCGGGGCGGGAAGTGCACGCGCGGTCCACGCCTCGCCGAAGAGTGCCAGCTCCTGATCGGCGGTGGTGAGCGCGCGTTCGTGACGCGCGCGGACGATGAGGGGCGCGTCGGCGCGGGGAAGCGGGTACCGCGCCGATAGCTCGCGGCGAATCGCGTCGCGCAGCGCTCCGAGTCCGTCCCCGCGGGCTGCCGACACCGCGATCGCTTCGGGTTCATCGTTCACCGCGTCGGTGCGGTCGATCATCGTGCGTACGCGAATGCGCGCGGCGCCTGATCCCGCCATGGCGCGTTCGGCGGCGTCGCGGTCCGCACGCGCCGGCCCGCACAGGAGCACCACGTCCGCGCGCGTGAGCCACTGCGTGCTCACTTCCACGCCCATTCGCTCGACGGGGTCGAGCGCGTCGCGCAGACCTGCGGTATCGACCAGCCGGAGCGGGTAGGGATCCGCATCGATCAACGCGTCGATTGCATCGCGCGTCGTGCCGGGATGCTCCGTCACGATGGCGCGCGCTTCGCCGAGGAGTGCATTGAAGAGCGAGGACTTGCCCGCATTCGGGACCCCGGCGAAGACGACGACGGCGCCCTCGCGCGCGATCCGCGCGACCGGCAATGTGTCGAGAAGCTCGCGGATGGCGTGTCGCGCCGTGGCGACCGCCTCGGTGACGCGCACTGCAGCAAGCGGCCCTTCGTCTTCCTCGGGGAAATCGATGTCGTACGCCAGTAACGCTTCCAGGTCAATCAGCGACGCTCGGAGCGCAGTGATCGTCGCGGTGAGCGCGCCGCTCAGCTGGCCCAGTGCGGCGCGGTGAAACAAACTCGTCGGTGCGTCGATGAGATCGCCGATGGCTTCGGCCTGAAGCAGATCAATGCGGCCGTTGAGCAGCGCGCGCCGCGTGAATTCACCGGGGGCGGCCGTTCGCGCTCCCGCGCGGACGAACGCTGCGAGGACGCGCGCGGGAGCGACGGCGCCGCCGTGCGAGGATACTTCCAGCGTGTCTTCGCCGGTGAAGGAATGCGGCGCGACGAACGCCGTGGCGAGCGCGACGTCGGCGCGTTCGGTGCTGTCCGGATCGTGAATCGTGACCAGTGTGGCCCGCCGGGGCTCGAGCGGCCACGGCGTCATGCACCGTCGCGCAATGGCGAACGCGTCGGGCCCGGTGAGTCGTACGAGCGCGAGCGCGCCGCGCCCGTGCGGCGTGGCGATCGCTGCGATGGTACCGGCGCCCGCCAGAACCGCGGCGTCAGCCGGTTTTGGGCCCCGCCTTCGCGCGCTCATTCGCGATCAACCATTGCTGCGGAATGGCCGCCAGATTCTGCGACGCGTAGTAGAGATTGAGTCCCGCGGCAAACCGGAAGAAGAAGAAGCCCATCATCACGGGAAGCATGTACATCATCATCTTCGCCTGCGGATTCGGCGGGGCGTTGCGCTGGCCGAGCCACGACAGCACGAACATCGAGCCGGCCATCGCGATGGGCAGGATGTAGAGCGGGTCGAACTGCGAAATGTCCGGGACCCACCAGAAGCTCACGCCGCGGAATTCGATCGTGTTCTGAAATACGAAAAAGAGGGCGAACAGCACCGGCATCGGGATCAGCATCGGCAAGCACCCGCTGAGCGCACTGAACGGACTCATGCCGTGCTCGCGGTAGATGCGCATGATCTCGTCGCGCTGCTTCTCCGGGTTGCTCGCGTACTTCTTCTGCACCGCCGCGAGCTCGGGCTGGATACGCTGCATCCGCAGGCTCGAGCGCATTGCGGTCTGGTTGAGCGGCCAGAGGATGACGCGGATCGCAATGCCGAAGATGATCAGGGTGACGCCGTAGTTGAGCTTGAACAAGTCCTTCATCCAGAGCAGCAACCGCATCACGATCGTCGCAAACGGCTGCACCAGGCCCTGCATCCAGCCGCCGTACGGATTCGCGTTCTCGAAATCGCGGCCCATGGCCACGAGCCGGCGCCAGTCCTGCGGCCCCACATAGGCCTCGAGCGAGGCGCGGCCGTCCCTGAGCGGAACGACCGCGGTTGCGTGGCCCGATGTTGCGATGCGGCTGGTGCGCGGCGCGCCGCTGACCTGCAGCTCGGCGATGCCGGCATCGCTGAGCAGTCCCACGAGAAAGTACTTGCTCTTGGCGACCGTCCACGTGAGCGGGCCCGGTTTCACCGCGCGCTCACCGGGATTCAGCTTGCTGAACCGAACAAGGTCCGCGCCACCGCCCTTCTTGTGAAACGCGTAGGCGAGATGCGTGAAGTCCGAGATGGAGTCTGCTTCGCTGGACTGGAATCCGGAGGGAAGATCGACGAGGAGGTACGCGTTGCCGGAGACGCCGGCTGTGACGTCGAGCTGCGCGACGTACCCGACCGGTTGTTGCACGCGGCTGATCGTGACCCGGTACGTGTCGGGCACGAAACTCCACTTGACCGTGACGGGAATGTCCCGCACGGTCCCGCGGAAGAGCAGTACGTTCGGATCGGCCTGATGCTCGACGGCGAAGGTGGTGCGGTCGAGTGCCAGCGTGTCGCCGGCCGCGACGAGCCGGAAGCTGAGCAGTGGATCACCGGACCGCGCGATTTCGACGCGCGTCGAATCTCCGCCAAGCCGCCGGTAATCATTGAATGCGGCGCCAATCAGGGATGCGCCGGCGCTCGAGACGCGAAGCCTCGCCTTCGGGGTGTTCACGACGCTCGTTTCAGCCGGCGCCGTGACACGCGCGGGGGTGCCACTTGCAGCGGTCGGCGGAGCGCCGGCCGCCGCCGTACTCCCCGGCGCCGGTTTGGCCGCGCTCACGCCAGGCGGCGTGGCCGCGGGACGGACGTCACCGCGGCCGGCCGAATCGCGCTCGACCGCGCGCGCGGAATCGCCGCGCTCGTTGGTGATCGGCGGTCTCCGCGGGCCCTGAAAGAGCAGGGGCGTTCCGAAAACGACGATCCCTGTGAGGAGCAGGGCGAGGAAGAAGCGTCTATTCATCGATTAGCGATCAGTCCGGGACGGGATCGTAGCCGCCCGGATGAAACGGATGACAGCGAAGGATGCGTCGCACGGCCAGCGCCCCGCCGCGCCAGGGTCCATGTCGCTCGAGCGCCTCGAGCGCGTACACCGAACATGTCGGCGTGTACCGGCATGACGCCGGCAGAATCGGTCCGAGCACGATCTGGTATGCGCGCACGATGAACGTGAACACTGCCAGCACGGCAGCGCGGATCACGGGGCCGCCGTGGCTTGCCCGGTGAGGCGTGCCGCTACCGACCGCATCGCGGCTTCGAGCTCCACGAACGTTGCGCGGTACGACGACGGGACCGCCCGCACCACCACGTCCGCCGCGGCGAGGCCGGGCAGCAGCTCGCGGCGCACAAGCTCCCGCAGGCGCCGCTTGATCCGGTTGCGCGCCACTGCGGTCTGGCCGAATTTCGGCACGACGATCGCGACGCGGGGATACGGCAGCATCGACGCCGCGCGGCGGACGTCCAGCAACGGCGTCCGTTCGCGCAGGCCTGTGGTATGTACGCGCACGATGTCCGCTTCTCGCGTCAGCCGACACCGTCGGGGAAATCGCTGGCCGCTATGCGTGGCGATGCGTGCCGCTATGCGCCTGCGTACTTCGACGGAAGCTTGACCGTGAGACGCGTGCGCCCCTTCTTGCGGCGCCGGCTGAGCACCTCGCGCCCCCACTTCGTGGCCATTCGCGCGCGAAAGCCGTGCTTGCGGACGCGGCGCGTGTTGTGCGGATTATATGTCGGCTTACCCATTCAAGCTCCGGATCAGTACTTCTTTCGTGACATCCAGCAGCGTAAACGTAGTCGCCGTGGGAACATCCTACAAGTTGTTCACGTTTTGGTTCATTTGTTCGGTGCCTGCTCGCGTTGACATTTCCACAGCGCGTCCATAAAATCGCCCGCCCGGCCTGAACCTGCCCGCTCATTGCTCGCGCAAGGTGATGTCGCTTTCCGCTGAAGAAACCTGGACTCGAATCCTCGATCGCGCTCGGATCGAGCTGTCCGAGCAGATTGTTGCGACGTGGTTGTCTCCGCTCACCCCCGATTCTCTCGACGATGATACGCTGACGGTCACCGCACCGGATCAGTGGTCGGTCGAGTGGAACGAACAAAAACACAGCGCCATTCTCGAGCGGTTGGCGCCCGTCGCGCTCGGACATCCCCTCCGGATCTCGTTCCGCGTCCAATCGGAACGCGTGAAGCGCGCACAGATGGATCTGTTCGTCGCTCCGACGCCGAAATCCGCGCCGATGGTGGCGCCCACGCCGGTGAACGTGCCGTCGCTGTCCCCGCGCTACACGTTTGACAACTTTGTCATCGGAAAGTCGAACGAAATGGCGGCCGCCGCGGCGCGCGCGGTCACCGAACAGCCGGGCACGGCGTACAACCCGCTCTTCATCTACGGGCCGACCGGCCTCGGCAAGACCCACCTGATGCAGGCGGTGGCGCACGACATCCTGCTGCGCGAGCGGGAAATGCGGATCGTGTACATCAGCGCCGAGCAGTTCATGAACGAGCTGATTACGGCGATCAACCAGCGGACCACCCACCTGTTCCGCCGTCAGTACCGCGAGACCGACCTGCTGATGATCGACGACGTGCACTTCATCAGCCGCGGCGAGCAGACACAGGAAGAGTTCTTCCACACGTTCAACGCGCTGTACGAGGCCGGCAGGCAGATCGTGCTCACCAGCGACCGGCCGCCGGACGAGATCCCGCGACTCGAGCAGCGCCTGGTCTCGCGCTTCGCGTGGGGCATGGTCACGGACATCGCCATTCCCGATCTCGAGCACCGCATTGCGATTCTGCGCCAGAAGGCGGCCGTCGATCACCTCGAGCACACGCTCAGTGACGACGTCATCCGCTTCGTCGCGGAGCACGTGCGGACCAACGTGCGCGAGCTCGAAGGCTCGATCCTCAAACTGCTCGCCTACGCATCGCTCAAGCGCGCCGACATCACCGTCGGTCTCGCGCGCGAAGCGCTGCGCGACAAGCTCCGGAACGCCGACGATGACGGCGGAGAGAGTGCCACCGACACCCTGGTCGGAGGCATCCAGCACGCGGTCGCACAGGAATGGGGCGTCACCGTCGACGGGTTACGGTCCAAGACGCGTACGAAAACGCTCACGGTGCCGCGCCAGGCCGCCATGTATCTGCTCCGGCACATCACGGGGCTTCAGCTCGTCGAAATCGGCGCGGCGTTCGGCAACCGGGATCACTCGACCGTGATCCACAGCCTCGAGCGCGTGGAGGAAATGCTGGTGAGCGACGAGCAGTTCCGCGAGCGTGTGGAGAAACTGAGGAAAAGGCTCGCTTCTCCGCAGTAGCCAACGCGTTCGGAACCGAACAGCAGGAAAGATGTGGGAAGAGGGGGATTTCAACAGCCTGTCAACAGCGTTTCCACGCGACCAAAAGCGATCTATCGCCAATTGCAACTTCGACTTCCAGAGTTCGCCAACACCGTCCACATTACTATTACTTCCAGTGTTTTTTGGGAATGTCCAGTTCAGTGTTGCTGCAGTGTGATTGTGTCCCCATCTCAATGTTCGTTTGAGGAGCACGAATGAGATTCACGATCTCCCGCGAGAAGCTTCAGGAAGGTCTCGCCGCCGTCGCGTCGGTCATCCCGGCCAAGACGACGTTGCCGGTGCTCGCGAATCTGTTGCTCGAAACAACGGACCGCGGGATCCGTCTCGCGGCGACGGATCTGGACATTGGTGTCAGCACCGAAGTCGTCGCGGACGTCGAGGCGCCCGGCGCGCTGACGATTCCCGCGAAAAAACTCGCCGAAATTGCCCGCGAGCTCCCGCCGGCGCCCGTCAAGTTTTCGGCGCAGGGTGAACAGCGGGTGACGATCGAATGCGGCCGGTCACGCTTCAAGCTGCTTGGTCTGCCGAAGACGGAATTCCCCGCAGCGCCGACCATCCGTTACGACGAGAGCTGGCGCATTCCGTCGGGTGAGCTGCAAAAACTCATTGCGCACGTTGCCTTCGCGGCGTCGACCGAGGAGAGCCGGCCGATTCTGAACGGTGTCCTTTGGGAGTTGCGTCCCGACACCATGCGCATGGTGGCCACGAACGGCCACCGGCTCGCAAAAATGGAACGGCCGGCGCAGGGGCGCGGCGAGTCGTCTGATCTCATCGTGCCGCCGAAAGCGCTCGAGCAGATTCGCCGCCTCTTTCCCGCGGAAGAAGATCTCGAGGTCGCGCGCGGCGACAACCATCTCGCGTTCCGTTCGCCGCTGACCTCGGTCTACACGCGGCTCATCGAAGGACCCTATCCGCCGTACGACCAGGTCATTCCCCGCGAGAACGACCGTTTCGCGTATCTCGACAAGGTCGCGTTCGCGAGCGCGCTCAAGCGCATGAGCGTCGTCGCATCGGACCAGACCCATCGCATCCGCCTCGCTTTCAACGCGGGGATGGTGAAGTTCAGCGTGAGCACGCCCGACCTGGGTGAAGCGCAGGACGAACTTCCCACGCGCTTCACGGGCGATCCGCTGGATATCGGGTTCAACGCGTCGTACTTGCTCGAGATTCTGCGGTACGTTCCGACGGACGAAGTCAAAATGACGTTCAAGGCGCCGGAACGCGCCGCGACGATCGAACCGGAGGGATGGAACGAGCCGGGTGCGTACATGTGCCTGCTCATGCCGCTCCGGCTGGTCGACTGATTGCCTAGCGCCGGGGACTGTCCGCGGACTGGCGGAATGAGATGACGGACCGCTGCTCCACCGTCTGCGTGCGCTGAGCGCCGCGGGCGGTGAGATGCATCGTGCTCGAGCCCTGTCCGTCGAGCACCCATCCCGATGACATGCTCGCACGGAGCGTGGCCGTGCCCGTTCCATCGCCGCTCACGGTGGTCGTGTCACCGCGAATCGGTCCGCGGCCGCTGATGCGCATCGATGACGATCGCGCGATCGCGACGGAATCGCCTGTGATGCCGGTGATGCGGTATTCGCGCACGAGCGTGAGCTGAAGCGGCACGCCGTCGCGGCAGATGGACACGGCCGACGAATCGCGCCACCGGATGCCCGTGCGCACATCCGCGGGCCATTTGATCCACAGATCGCGCGTTGCTTCAATCGCGGACTGCGAGATCGCGGTGCACGACGTACGCCCCGCCCCTTCGAATTCCACGCCGCCGCTCGATGTGAACCGGCCGACGGCACGCGCCGGCGTGGTCAGCGTGAGTGCGGTGCCGCCCGAGGGCTGTATGGAATACGCGCTCACGGCGACATCGACCGCGGCGCCGCGCGGCGTGACCTGAAGCGCGGCGCGCGTATCCAGCGTGTCGACGCGCGCAAGCGTGTCGGCGCGCGCGCTCACAATCGAGCGGCCTTCCAGGACGTAGCTTGCCGGCGCCGTGGGCGCAGCGAACCGCGGCGGGGGTGGCGCGTCGGGCGCTCTCGGCGCCACCGGTGCCGGCGCGGCGGGAATGCCGGCGGGAGGAGGAGCCGCCGCGCCGTGACACGCGCCCATCACCGCAACTGCCACGAGCATCGCCGCGGCGCGCGGCCCTGCCGTACCGCGCGGCGTGAAGTGCGCGATGCGACGGACGATGACGGGCGTGTCGAAGCAGCCGGCCTGTACGCCGGGTTCTGTCGAAGCGCGAGCGCTTCGGACGGTCATTTCTCTTGGAGCACGGTCACCCGTGCCCTCATGCGGCCTACCCGCGGTGTCTTGATCGACGTGGGCTGCGTCTCACCGCTTGCTTGGCCTTGCTCCAGCCGGGGTTTGCCATGCCGTGCACGTTGCCGTACACGCGGTGGGCTCTTACTCCACCGTTTCACCCTTTCCCGCGGCCGCGTACGCGTGCGTGCACGCACCGCGACACGCAGGTGGTTTGTTTTCTGTGGCACTCTCCGTCACGGAATCCGCGCCCAGGAGTTACCTGGCGGCTTGCCCAATGAGCCCGGACGTTCCTCAGCGCATCAGCTGACACACCGCGACCGTCCGGCCGACTGTTTCGACACTCGGAAGATACCCGGTCCGCCTCGCACAGTCACCTGCACAGGCTGACGCGAGGCTGACGCGGCGGCCGAGGTTCTGCCCCGAACTCTCACCTGGACGGCTCCATGCCACGCACGGCGAAGCGCGAAGTGCCCGGTGGTCCAGTCATCACGACGCTGCTGCTCCCGGCGGAACGCCAGCGCGTCGACGCCGCCGGCGCGGGCTTCTACCGCGCGCTGCACCGCGAATCACTTGACGATGCACTGCGCGACATCCGCGACCGGCGCGCCGGCGCCATGCTCCTCTCGGTGACCTGCTGCGAAACGGCGGAAACCGCGCGGCTGGCCGCACTCGTGCGAGAGTTCCCGCAATCGCAAACCGTGGCCCTCCTGTCGTCGAGCGAAGCGACGGCTGCGCAAACCGTCCTGGCGCTCGGCCGGAGCGGAGTGCGCACGCTCATCGATGTCCGCACGCCGGTCGGGTGGCGCGAGCTGCGCGACGTGTTGCGGAGCGAAGCGGTGGGCGAAATCGAACGGCTCGCGCTCGCACGCCTCGCCGTCGACCTTGCGGGAGTCAGCGACGACTGCTGGTTGTTCTTCGAAACGGTGCTCCGCGACGCACGCAGCGTCGGGTCGGTCAGGTCGCTCGCGCGACGCCTCGGCATTCTGCCCAGTACGCTCATGAGCCGCTTTTTCCGTCTCGGCTTGCCTGCGCCGAAACGCTACCTGGCGTATGTACGCCTGGTCCGCGCCGCAAAACTCGGCGAGAACCCGGGCCTCTCCATAGCGACGATTGCGAATCATCTCGACTACTCGTCCCCGCAGAGCTACGGGCGCCACGTGCGCACGATCATTGGCGTGTCCGCGACGGAATTCCGCCGCCGTTACGATGGCGAGGGCATGCTCGAACGCTTTCGCGCGGAGCTGATCACACCGTATCGCGCGCGGCTCGTGCAGCTGCGGCCGCTCGCGCCGACGTAAGCGCTAGAGGTGTGACGCGAGCATGGCGCGCGTGACGAGCGCGCGCACGGGAATTCCTTCCGCTTCGATCGCCTCGCGTCCTCCCTCTTCCCGATCGACTACCGCGAGGACGCCCGCGACATGCGCGCCCGCCGCGCGGACGGCCGCCACGGCGCGCAGCGCGGAGCCTCCGGTCGTGATGACGTCCTCCGCAATCACGACACGGTCCGTGGTCTGAAACGGTCCCTCGATGAGCTTGCCCGTGCCGTGCGATTTTGCTTCCTTCCGCACAGTGAACGCACGAACAGGCCGCGCGGTGAGCGCAGACGCGTACGCGACTGCGTACGAGACGGGATCCGCCCCGAGCGTGAGGCCACCGATACTGTCGGCGTTCCACCCTGCGCCGGTGATGGCCTCGAGTCCGAGGCGGCCGATCAGCACGAGCCCGTGCGGATCCATGGTTGTCAGTCGCGCGTCGACGTACAGGTCCGAGCGTCGCCCCGACGCGAGCAGAAAATCGCCTCGCTTCGCGCTGCGTGTGGCAAGCAGTGTCGTGAGTTGCTGGATGTCGGTCACGGGCCGAAAGCTCGCCGCGTGATGCGCGCGCCGTCAACGCAACGCGCGACGCGACACGCGGCGATCGAGACGTCGTCCCGCACATGGTGATTCTGGTGAGCGTCCTCGCCGCGGTGGCAATCGCGGCCGCGCTCCTCGCGCGCTTCGAAGTGCGGAGCCACGCGCGGTCGCTGGCGGAACACACCGCGATGCTGGAGGAGCTTGCGGCGGAGCTCTCGCGAGCCAACCGCGCCAAGGGCGAGTTCCTCGCCAACGTGTCGCACGAGCTGCGCACGCCGCTCGCCGCCATCGTCGGATTCGTGGAAATGCTGCGGGAGGGCGCGTACGGAGAGCTGTCGCCGCGCCAGGCGGGTCCCGTGGAGCGCATCGAGGCGAGCGCGAATCATCTCCGGAAGCTCGTGGACGACATCCTCGACCTCTCTCGCCTCGCGGCCGCGAAGATGGAGGTGCACGAGGAGGCCATCGCGCTGCACACGTTCGTGTTCGATGTCGCGAGTGAGATGGAGTCGCTCATGACCGCCCGGTCGCTCGCGTTTTCCATCAGCGTGAGTCCCGCGCTCCCGCGGCTCCGCACCGATCCCACGCACCTGCGGCAGATTCTCGTGAACCTCATCGGGAACGCGGTGAAATACACGCCATCGGGCACGATCGCGATTCGCGCCCGGCTGATCGACACGTCAGGTCGCGAACGCGATCGCGCGCAGCTCCCGGAGCGACTTCCCGGGGCGCACGGAGTCTGGATCGCGCTCGCCGTTCAGGATACGGGCGTCGGCATCGCGCGCGAGGACCATAAGCGGGTGTTCGACGAGTTCGAGCAGGTCGACGCCGGACCACGCGGCGACTCGATGCGTCGCGGCACAGGGCTCGGACTGTCCATTTCCCGGCGACTCGCCGATCTGCTCGGGGGTGACATCACGCTGGAAAGCGCGCTGGGCAAAGGCGCGACGTTTACGCTTTGGCTCCCCGTTGACCCTGTTGACCTTTCGGCGCCCGTTTCGAGCTGACGCCGGTCAGTTCTTCCCGCCGAACAGGCCCTTGAGCTTCGAAACGAGCCCCCCCGTTTCCTTCGGAGCGGCGGAAACGGCGGCTTCGAGTGCCTGTGCGAAGGCCTGCACGTTCGGGTACCTGTCCGCGGGCGCTTTGCTCAGCCCTTTCATCACCACGGCCTCAACGGCTTCGGGAAACCGAAGGTTCGGCTTGGCCGAGTTCAGGGCGATCGGCGGCTGAGAAAGAAGCTGGGTGAACATCTCGCGGGGGTTTCGCGCGGTGTACGGCAGGACCCCGGCGAGCAGGTAATACGCGATGGTCGCCAGGCTGTACTGGTCGGCCTCCGGCCCCACCATCTCGCCGCTCAAAGCCTCCGGGGCGACATACATCAGGGTCCCGACAAAGAACCCGGCGCGGGTAAGGCGCTCGTTAGGTGATGTATCTGTAGAGGCAGCGATCCCGAAATCCAGGAGCTTTACCGTCCGCTTCTCGGGATCGTACATCAGGTTCTCCGGCTTGAGATCCCTGTGAACGATTCCGGCATTGTGTGCAGCAGCGACGGCGTCCGCGATCTGACGGACGACGACCACGGCTTCATCGAGCGGCAGCGGAGCGTGACGCTTCGCGTACCGGTCGAGTATTTCCCCCGTGGCCCACTCGATGGCGAGAAAATGCATGCCGGGCGTGGCCTCGCCGATCTCGATCGTTCGGACCACGTTCGGGTGCGTCACGCGGGTGCCGAATTGCGCTTCGCGGACGAAGCGTGCAACGGCAGTCTTATCTTGACGCAGCTTTTCGCGCAGCACTTTGACTGCGACGGTCCCGTGCGACGGGTGGTCGGCCTTGTAGACGGTCGCTGTGCCCCCTTCGCCGACGAGCGACTGAAGCGTGTACCCCGCCATGACCGTGCCGAGAAGAGAGTCTTTTGACACGGCGCGATAGTAACGTTCGAACACCGCACCTTCAAGCACGACCCTCAAGTTTGACCAAGGTGTAGCAACACAAGGTGACCATGTCAGACCGATTCGCGCGCGTGCGCGGCCGCGCCGCGTGCACGATAAGCTCAGCTGGGTTGCTGGTGGCGGTTGCGGCGTGCGGCGGGCTTCAGCTTGGATCGCGCTCCCCAGCCAGCCCGAAGCCACAGCAAGGTCAGTCCGCGCCCCCTGCGGCAGCGCCCGCCACCCAGTCGGCGACCGTCGATCCCGTCGCGTTCATGCGCGAGGCGGGGCTCATCGCCCAGGGCAGCCCCCTCCCGTTCACGGGTGCCCTGCACTTCGTTGCCGGCAGCCGGCCTGATTCCGTGTACACGCTCGTGTCACTGTCATTCGCCGCAAGCGCGCTCACGTTTCGCCGTGACGGCGATCAGCACCGCGCCGACTACCGCGTGACGATCACGCACCGCCGGAACGCGCCGCTCGTCGATGCGACGGAGACGGTGCGGGTCGCGACGCTCCGTGAAACGGCGCGCACGGACGAAAGCGTCGTCTTCCAGCAGATGCTCACGCTGCCGCCTGGCCGCGACACGCTCAGCGTATCGGTGCGCGATGAGTACAGCGGGAAGGCGGCCACCAGCACCATCAGCGTCAACGTGCCTGCGTTGGCTGACGGATCGCTGACACCGCCGATCGCCTATTACGAAGTCTCTCCGCGCACGTCGCGGGATTCCGTCCTGCGGATCGTCTCCAATCCGCACGCGATGGCGCTCTACGGCCGTGATACCACGGTCGACGTCTACCTCGAGGCGTACGGCCCGCCGCCGCAGTCCGTCACGCTCGCTCTCCAGATCGACCATGTAACCGTCTGGTCGGCGTCGGTCGGTCCGCACGACCGCGGTAACGGCCTCTCGACGCTCGCGGCGAAGGTTCCTGTCGCGCCGATCGGCCTGGGCAGTGCGCGCATCGTCGCCACCCGCGACGGCTCGCCCGATACCGTGAGCACCCCGGTCTTTGTCGCCCTCAGTGAGGACATCCCCGCCACGTCATTCGACGACATGGTGAGCCACCTCAAGTACTTCGTCCCGGACGCCAAGCTGCGCGAGCTCGCCGACGTCGCGCCAGCCGCGCGGGGCACCACGTGGGCGCGGTTCTACAAGGAGACGGACGCCACGCCCGCGACGCCCGACAATGAGGCGTTGCGCCGGTACCTCACGCTCATGCGTGACGCGAATGCGCGTTTTTCCGACAGCGGCATTCCCGGGTGGAAGACCGATCGGGGCATGGTCTGGCTGATGCTCGGCCCCTACGACCAGGCGATCGAGCCGGTGCCGAACGACCCCACCCAGCGTGGCCGCGTACTGGTGTGGGAGTACCGGTCCGCCGGCATCAGCGTGGAATTTGTCCGCGCGGCCGGAAACGACCCGTGGCGTCTGACGCAGGCCTCCGAAGCCGATGTTCGGAACGCCGTCCGCCGGATGGGCGGGGGGAGTCACTGAGGACTATTGACAGCGGCGCCGGAACTTCGCATCTCAGTAGGGCGCGCGTGAATCGTCGCGCCCCGCCGGATGGCGGTAGCCACGGCGGGCGACTCCCCGCAGGAGGTGCGGTAATGGCGAGAGGCACGGTCAAGTGGTTCAACGACGCCAAGGGGTACGGCTTCATCTCGCAGGAGGACGGTGAGGATGTGTTCGTGCACTTCTCCTCAATCGAGATGAGCGGGTACAAAACACTCGCAGAAGGCCAAACAGTCGAGTTCGAACTGAAGCCTGGTAGCGGCAAGGGACTGAGCGCGGCCAACGTCAATCTGGCGCACTAGCCGCGCATCAGACTCCCGGAGACGACCACTCGCACCAAGCGGGTGGTCGTTTCGCTTTAGTTTCCTCAGGTGACTGATTCACCGACTCTCTTTCTCGTAGACGGGTACGCGCTGGTTTATCGCGCGTTTCATGCAGTTGGCAACAAACCGCTGACGACGAGCCGCGGCGAAAACACCTCGATTCCGTGGGGCATCGCGAATTTTCTCGAGCGGCTCCGGAAAACACACCAGCCGACGCATCTCGGATGGGTGCACGATGCAGGATCGTCGGCCCGTGACACGAAATTCGCCGGATACAAGGCGACCCGCGTCGTGCTCGCGCCTGAGCAGCGCGCCGATTTCAGCCGCGGTATCGAGCGCGTCGGAGCGCTCCTTGCAGCGCAACGTGTGCCGTTGCTCGAGCTTCCCGGCTTCGAGGCGGACGACGTCATCGCCACCCTCGCCAGACAGGCCGTCGCGGCCGGCATCGACGTGGTCGTGGTGTCGCCCGACAAGGATCTCATTCAGCTGGTCTCTCCACGGCTGCGGGTGCTGAATCCGTACCACGGCCGCCCCGGCATGACGACCGAAAAGTTCTACGACGAGTTCAACGCGAGCGAGCGCCTCGGCGTGCCGCCGTCGCAGGTGCCCGATTATCTCGCGCTGGTCGGCGATTCGTCGGACAACATTCCGGGCGTCAAAGGCATCGGGGACAAGGGCGCGCGCGAATTACTGGAACGATGGGGATCGCTCGAAGCAATTCTCGCGCACACCGACGAGATAACGCCTCCGCGTGCCCGCACGGCGATCCAGCAGCACGTCGAGGACGCGAAGCTCTCGAAAGAGCTCGTCACGCTGCACGCCGATCTGCCGCTGACGCTCGATCTCGAACGGCTTGCGACGGGGCCCGCCGATCTCGCGACGCTGCGCGCCCTCTACGTCGAGCTCGAGTTCGCCGGTCTCGCCCGCGCGCTCGGCGACGTGAGCCCGGCGTCGGCCGCGACGACTCAGCCGAAACGCGAATACGCGCTCGCTGATACGCCAGGCGCCGTCGCTACGCTGGTCGGGCGCATTCGTGAGGAAGGACGCCTCGCCCTTTCGGTCCAGACCTGCCTCGAGGCCGGCGCGCCACCGACCGCGTCGCCGATGCGGTCAGAGCTGGTGGGCATCGCGGTGTCGACGGGCGCAGGAAACGCCACGTATTTGCCGCTCGGCCATCGGTCGCCCGAAGCACAGGGATCGCTCGGATTGGATGCGCCGTCGCCCGGGATCGTGAACCTGCCCCCGCTGACCGATCCGGCAATGCGTCCGCTGCGCGACGTGCTGGAGGACCCGGCAATCGCCAAGATCGCGCAAAACGTCAAGTACGAAACCCTGGTGCTTCGGTGCGCGGGCGTGACGCTTCGTGGCGCGGTCTTCGATACAACTATCGCCAGCTACCTGCTCGATCCGGGAAGGAGATCCCACGAGCTCGACAGCCTCGTCTTCGAGCAGTTGCAGCATGCGCTCACGCTGAGGGACGCCGTGTGCGGGAAGGGGAAAACCGAGGTGTCGCTGGCAGCAGTCGCTGTGAATACCGTGCGCGACTTCGCGGGCGAGCGCGCGGATTTCACGTATCGCATGTATGAAAAGTTCGTCCCGAAGCTTGCAGAAGAAGGTGTCGAGTCACTGCTGCGCGATCTCGAGCTTCCGCTCGCCGCAGTCCTCGCCGAAATGGAGTGGACCGGGATCGTGATCGACCTGGACTGGTTCGCGTCGCTCAAGGCGCGCTTTCGGTCGGAGCGCGAGGCCGCCGAGCGAAAGGTGTGGGAAGCAGCCGGTGAAGAGTTCAACATCAACTCGAACCTCAAGCTCCGCGAAATCCTTTTCGAGAAGCTCGGACTTCCGATCAAGAAGAAGACGGCGACGGGTCCGAGCACCGACGCCACCGTGCTGCAGGAACTGGCCGAGGAAGGTCACACGCTTCCGACGCTGCTGATGGAGTTCCGCGAGCTCGCGAAACTGGAGAGCACGTACATCGACGCCCTTCCGGCCCTGGTCAATCCGCGCACCGGGCGTCTCCACACGTCGTATTCACAGACCGTGGCCGCGACCGGCAGACTTTCGTCGAGCGACCCCAACCTGCAGAACATTCCGATTCGGACGGAGGTAGGGCGCGGGATCCGGCGTGGCTTCGTTCCTCGCAAAGGCTGGAAGCTGCTCGCGGTGGACTACTCGCAGATCGAGCTCCGACTCCTCGCGCACCTGTCCGGCGACCGCGCGTTCGTCGACGCGTTTCGTGCCGGAGGGGACATTCACCGGCAGACGGCCGCCGTGATCTTCGGCGTCGAGCCATCGGACGTGACGTCTGAAATGCGCGCACGCGCGAAGACGATCAATTTCGCGACTATTTACGGTCAGGGGCCGTTCTCGCTGTCGCGGCAGCTGCGCATCGAGGTTGACGATGCGAAGGCATTCATCGCGACGTACTTCGAACGTTTCAGCGGCGTGCGGCAGTTCCTGGATTCCTGCGTCAGTGTGGCGCGCGACCGGGGGTACTCCGAGACCATCTTCGGACGCCGGCGGTATATCCCCGAGCTGCGCGACCGCAATTTCAACGTCCGCGCTTTTGGTGAACGCGTCGCACAGAATTCTCCGATCCAGGGGTCCGCTGCGGATCTGATGAAGCGTGCGATGCTCGACGTCAGCGCGGCACTCCGCGACAACGGGCTCGAAAGCGCGATGCTGCTTCAGGTCCACGACGAGCTTGTATTTGAGTCACCGCCCTCCGAGCTTCCTTCCCTGCGCGACCGGGTCGTGTTCGCGATGGAGCACGCAGCGGCGCTCGAGGTGCCGCTCGTGGCCGACGCCGGTGTCGGCGATAACTGGGTCGATGCCAAGGCGCACTGAATAACCGCTTGGCGCTTTGCGCTTTGCGCTGGGCGGATATTGCGGACTGCGAGGGTAGAGGCGATTCGAAACGAGCCCGGATGGCGGCAAACGTCACAAAGCACCTGATAAGCTGTTTCCATTCAAGGGGTTGCGTTGGCGGTTCCATGACGGCCCCGGCATTGCTCCCTTGATGCGGCGCACGCATGTTTGCGTACTTTACCGGGTCTTCTCTCCCGTTTCCTAGAATCGGCCAGATTCGTTTCCTGACTAACCATGGAACGTCGCCAAGGCTTTACGCTGATCGAGTTGCTGATTGTGGTCGTGATCATCGGCATTCTCGCCGCGATCGCGATTCCCAAGTTCCAGAATTCAAAAGGCAAAGCGAACGCTGCAGCCCTCAAGTCCGATCTGCATAACCTCGCGACTGCAGAAGAAGCGTACATGTATGACAACGCATCGTACGCCAGCAACATCTCGTCGCTGAGTCTCAATCGCTCTCCCGGAGTGACGATCACGATCGTGACCGCGACGGCCTCCGGCTGGTCGGCGCGCGCGACGCATCCAGCGTCGTATCCGCTCACCTGCGCGATTTTCGTGGGGAGTGTGGCGCCGCTTGCGCCGGCGACGATCGAAGGGTTGATCGGCTGTCAGTAGCGCCGTGCCCTGCGCCACGCGCGGAAGAACCTTCCGTCGCGTGGCGCGAGTTTTCGCGCAGGCGCGATGGCATGGCGTTCGCCATCGACGGTGGCCTTTGGCTGCACCGGCACGTCTGGTTCGGCCGGCCAATGGCGCATCTCGTGTCGACCGATCGTGCGAAGCTCGTCGCGTACGGGCGCGCTGTCGGACTCGCCGAGACACGACTGCAATTCAAGCCGCTCAAGGATCCGCGCACAGGACTGCGCACCGACGCATGGCACTGGGATCTCGGCGGTCCGTTTCTCCCGCCGCGCGCTGAGGAGCCCTAGGCTGCGTCGGATACGCCGAGCGCGTCAGGCGCGCGCGCGCGGCCGCTCACGCGATGGCTCACGCGCGCCATCGCGCCGATGGTGACGACGTACGGAAGCGCCAGGAAGAACTGATAGGGCACACCGGGCGCGACCGTCTGCAGCAGCGTCTGCAGCGCGCTCGCGGCCCCGAACAGCGCCGCCGCGGCCACGACGCGCAATGGGTGCCACCCGCCAAGCACCACAATCGCAATAGCGACAAATCCGCGCCCAGCGGACATCCCGTCGGCGAACGTGCCCGCCTGGGCGAGCACGAGTACCGCGCCCGCGAGCCCACCCATGCTTCCTGCGAATATGAGTGCGCCCCAACGCATTCGCGAAACGCTGATGCCCGCGCCGCGCGCCGCGTCGGGAGATTCGCCGCAGGCACGAAGTGCGAGCCCGCTGTGCGTGGAGCGAAGCCACCACCAGACAATGATCGCCGCGGCGTACAACGCATAGGTCGTCACCGGCTGCGCGAAGAGCGCCACGCCGACGATCGGAATGGCCTCCAGGCCGGGGATGGGCGCCGGATGCAGCGTGGGAATGGAAAGGGCGGCGCCACCCGCGCCGAACATGGTGCGGTAGAGCGTCCCGGTCGCGCCGAGCGCCAGCAGACTTATGGCGGTGCCGGCGATGATCTGGTCGACGCGCCACCACACGACCACCATGGCGAAGAGCGCGCCGATAAGCGCGCCCGATGCGATACCCACAACGAGACCGCCCGCGACACCAGATGCCGACGCGCCGACGAGCGCGCCAAACGCACCGCCGATGATCGCGCCTTCGGCGCCGAGGTTGATCACGCCGCTGCGCTCGGCCACCGTTTCGCCAAGCGCAGCGAGCGCGAGCGGCGTCGCAGTGCGCACCGTCGCTTCACAGAAGAGAGCGAGGCCGCTCCCGCTCACGAACCGCTCCGGTCGCGCGCGCGGCGCTGCTGCAGCGCACCGATCGCGAGTGTCGTGAGAATCATGAGCGCTTCGACGACTTTCACGACTACCGCGGGAACCGCGGCATCTCGCTGCAGTGCGTTGGCGCCGGTCTCGAGGGCGGCAAAGAACACCGCGCTCGGCACGATGGCTCGCGGATCGAGGCGAGCCAGCAACGCGACGGCGATAGCGGTATAGCCGTAGCCCGGCGACAGGCTTTCGTAGAGACCGTACGTGACGCCTTGCATCTCCGACGCGCCGGCAAGCCCGGCGAGGCCGCCACTCACCAGGAATGCCGCGAAGGCCACGCGGTCCGGGTTTACTCCACCGGTGAGCCGTGCGGCGCGCGGATTTGCGCCGACCGCGCGCAGCTGAAAGCCCGCCGACGTGTACGTGAAGACCCACCACGCTGCGAGCACGAGCAGCAACGCGATGGCGAATCCCGCGTGCAGACGCGTTCCGGAAACGAGGATTGGAAGTCGCGCGGCGCTCACGATCTGCGCTGTCTGCGGGTACACGTGTGCCGGTTCCTGCAACGGTCCGCGGACGAGCCAGCCGACGAGATAGAGCGCGACCGCGTTGAGCATGAGCGTCGTCACAGCCTCGAGCACGCCGGCACGCCGCTTGAGAACCGCCGGGAGCGCCGACCAGAGCGCGCCGCCGGCGACACCGGCCGCAAGCCCGAGTGGAAGCAAGGCGAGCCCCAACCCCGGCGCGGTGAGCGCGAGTGCACCCGCGAGCGTTGCGCCGGCCAATAGCTGGCCTTCGACGCCAATGTTCATCACGCCGGCGCGGAACGCCACAGCCGTTGCGAGGCCTGCCAGCATGAGCGGCGTGGCGCGAAGCAGCGTACCGGACGTGAGTGCATACCACGAGCCCAATGATCCGCGCCAGAGCACCGACAACGCATTGAGCGGTGCTGCGCCGGTCACCGCGAAGAGCGCCACGAGCGTGGCAAGTGCGCCGGTGGCGATCACCAGCGGCGGGCCAGCGCGCATGAGCCAGGCGCGCCTCACCCTTCCGCGCCCACCAAAGCTCGTGCGATCGCGTTCGCGGTGCGCTCAACTTCGCGTGCGGACCCGCGATGACACACGATGATGCGATCCGCGTACGCGATCAGCTCATCGACGTCGCCCGAATGGAACACGACGGCGCAGCCGGCGTCGCGAGCTTCGCGCAGCCGGTCGAAGATCCGTGCCGCGGCGGCGGCGTCGAGGCCGCGCGCCGGATTCTCGCAGACGAGCGCCGGCGGCCGGTTGAGCAGCTCGCGCCCCAGCACGAATCGCTGCTGGTTGCCGCCGGACAGCGAGCGTGCGGGCGCGGACGGCCCTGCGGCGGTGACGTCGAAATCACGGATGATCGCGAGCGTGTCCGTCTCCAGTTGCTTCCACGGCATGCGCCCGCGACGCTCCGCGAGCCCGGAAAGCGCGACATTCGCGATCAGCGATTCATCGAGCAGCAGTGCGTCGCGATGACGATCCTCAGGCACGAAGCCGACGCGCGCAGGACCCACGCGCGTGCCCGCGGACGGAACGCGCCGCCCCGCGAGCACCCGCAGCAGCTCCTGATGGCCGCTCCCCTCGAGCCCGGCGACACCGACGAGCTCGCCAGCGCGCACCGAGACGGACACATCCCGCAGGACGTCCACGCTGCGCGCGTCACGCACGGTGACCCGTGACAGCGAGAGTACCGCCGCGCCGGGCGCTGCCCCGGTCGTGCGCACCGGCGGCACGACGCGCGCACCGAGCATGGCCGCAACGAGGTCGTCCGGTGTGGCGCGCCCCGCACGGACTTCGAGCGCCGTCGCCCCGCGCCTCAGCACGGTGATATCGTCAGCAGCTTGCAGTGCATCGCGCAGCTTGTGTGTGATCAGTACGACGGCATTCCCTTCGCGCGCGAACGCACGCAGGCGTGCCAGCAGCTCCTCCGTTTCGCTCGGCGCAAGCACCGCGGTCGGTTCGTCCAGGATGAGCAGCGACGCGTCCCGTGCAAGCGCCTTCACGATCTCGACGCGCTGCTGCTGCGCGACGGACAGATCGCCGACACGAGCATCGGGATCGACCGCAAGACCATAGCGTTCCGCCACTCGCTTCACGCGCTCCGCGATCGCGCGGAGGTCGAGCATGCCGTGTCCGCCAAGCGCGACGTTCTCGGCGACGGTCATCGCGGGGACAAGCGAGAAATGTTGCTGCACCATCGCAATCCCGTGTGCGATCGCGACGCCCGGCGTCCGCCAGCGAACGCGCTGGCCGTTGCGCTCGATCACGCCGCCGTCCGGCTGAGTCAGCCCGTACGCGACCCGCATCAACGTCGTCTTGCCTGCGCCATTCTCGCCAAGCAATGCGTGCACGGTCGACGGCTTCACGATGAGCGAGGCCGCATTCAGCGCGGCAATCTCGCCGAATCGTTTGGTCACGCCGCGCAGCGCGAGCGCCGGCGGCGCGATTACAGTCCCGTCGGCGCCGGTATAAACGTCCACGGCAGGCCGAACCGTGATTCGATGTGCGCGGCGAGCGAACACACGCCGAGTGTTTCCGTGGCATAGTGCCCCGCGTACATGATCACGAGGCCTGTGTCCTGCGCATGAACGGCGGTCCAGTGCGGTCCCTCGCCAACGATGAGCGTGTCAATGCCGGCCGCATCAGCTTCGCGCAACGTGTCGCGGCTCGCGCCGCTGCCCGAGCAGATGGCCCAGCGCCGGGTCACGCGATCCGGCGCGTATGACACCGCGACGACGTTGCCGCCGTGGGATTCCGCGAACGACTGAAGGCGCTGCTGTAGATCGGCGGTCGCAATGCTGGACTCGCCGTGCACACCGCAATCGATGTTCTCGAACCGCGCGAATCCGCCGCTCGGAACGAGTCCGAGATGGGCCGCGAGCAGCCGCGAGTTGCCGTGCTCGGGATGCGTGTCGAGCGGAAGGTGCGCGCTGTACACCGCAACATCGTGATCCATCAGCAGCCGCATCCGGTCGTACTGACGCCCATCGATCCGCTCGAGGCCGCCCCAGAACATTCCGTGATGCACGAGTAACAGATTCGCGCCCGCCGTGATTGCACCTTCGATCGTGCGACGGGAAACGTCGACCGCCGCGGCGATGCGATGCACGGGACCACGATGCGCCAGCTGGACGCCATTCAAGGCCGGCGGATAGTCCGGTGTCTCACGAACCCGCAGGCGTTCGTCCAGGTATGCCGCAAGATCGGGCAGCGAACAGGAGCTCACTTGGCGGGCATGACAGCAGGCGGGACCGTAAACGTTCCGGCGTGCTGAGAGGCGACCACTGAATCGACGCGCGCACGAACGCGGGCGGAGACGCGTGTCTGCAGCGCGGGATTATAGACCCAGCGCACGACGTCCGTCTTCGCACCGAATGTGAGCAGCCCCTGCCCAACCTTGTGCGCGGCAACGTCACGAGCGATCGACAACATCGCGCGCGGCAGATCGATCACGACGCTGCCGAGCACAACTTCCGGCGCCACTGATGTCTGATCCGAGTTCGCGCCGATGACCATGACGTGGCCGTTCTCTCGCGCGGCCTGAAATATTCCGAGGCCCGCCGCGTCCGCGTTCCCGAAGATGACGTCCGCACCGCGTCCGATCTGCGCCAGCGCGTGTTCCTTTCCCGCGGTGACGTCGTTCCAGCTGCCGATGTAGCCCGTGAGCACGCGCACCGCAGGATCGATCGCCCGTGCACCGGCAGCGAAGGCGTCGAACGAGGTTTTGACCGGCGGCAATTCCGTGCCCCCGATGCAACCGATCGTCTTCGATTTCGTCACCGCCGCTGCGATCATTCCTGCGACGTACGAACCCTCGTCGAACGCGAATGCGATTCCGACAACGTTGCCCTTCGCCTGGTTCCCGCTCGTCACGGCGAACGTGGTCTTCGGAAACGACGGGCCGACACGCACGGCGGGATCTTGGAATTCCGACCCGTGCCCAAACACGAGGTCATAGCCCTCGGCGCCGTATTGCCGGAAACTCTCCTCGATGCCCGACGGGGTGTCGGTTTCAATGTTGCTGATCTTTGCGCCCAGCGAGTCGCGGATGGCGAGCAGCCCTTTGTAGGCCCCGCCATTCCAGGCTTGATCGGAAATAGGGCCAGGGGTGATAAGCGCGACCTTAAGCTGCCCCTGCTGCGCCCCGGAACGATCGCCGTTTCCGGCGCATCCCACGAACAGAAAAAGTGTGTTGAAAACCGCGAGCGCGAGCGCGCGCGCCATTCGCGTGCGTTTCATAATCCTATGTAATTCAATCGCTTAAGGGTGCTTCGGGCGACGCGCGACCACGTGCTGCACCGATGTGGACACTTCTGTGGAATTCCTCGAGCCCGGTCGGCCTAGCGCATCACCTGCACCGCCGGTCGGTCGGCGGCATCCGCCGCAGTCGCTGAAGACATGCGCACGGTGCCGTTGATCCGGGCCCCTTCATGGACGACGATCACTCTCGTGTGAATGTCGCCATTCACCGTCGCCGTACCCTGCACTTCGACGCGGTCGTTGGCCACGATCGCGCCGTCGATGGTACCAGCGTGCACGACTTCGGTGGCGTTCACATTCCCGCGAACACTCCCGTCCCGGCCGACGATGACCTGGCGGACCCCCGAGACCGATCCTTCGACGACACCGTCAATCTTGAGCAGCCCTGGGCCGTCGATATCGCCGACGACGCGCATGCCAGCTGCGACTATTGAAAGGATCGCGTCGCTGTTTCCGCCGCGCGCATCGAGTGGCTTCGCGTCCTTCGTGAACATTGCCATCGGCCCTCCTCCACTACTTGTGGTTTGAACCGCTCGACCGCGTCTTGCCGGAATCGGGGACGGCCGCCCCGAGCATCGCCTGAACCTGATCGTACTGCAGTTGCAGCGCCTGCAATTTCGCCTGGAGCGTGTCGATGCGGAGCGCCTCAGCCTGGAGCGCGGCAATGCGACGGTTCAGCAATGGAATACGCGCGCTCTCTACGCCGAAGTACACCCAGGATCCGGCCACCGCAAGGGCGAGCGCCACGCCCCACGGCGACCAGAGCGCTCGCAGAACGGTCGCCGTTCGCGGTGGAACGACAAATGTCTTGTGATCGACGCCCCCGTCCGACTGCAAATGAACGTACAACGCGCCGGCCGGCCTGTCCTTTGCCGCCGCCGGCGTTTGCGCGCGCGGGTTGGCCGATTCCCCGCTCACATGTACTCGCGATCGGGGCCAACAATCAGGTCGAGGGTGCGCTCGAGGTCATCAGGGGAGTAGAACGGAATGCGTATCTCGCCTTTCCCGCCACTCACGAGAATGGATGCATTGGTCTGCAGCTTCTTCCGCAGCAGCTCCTCCGCGCGCCGAATCTCCGCGTTGCCGGTCGACGGCGGTTTTGCCGCAGACGCCTTCCGCTTGCCGGCGCCCGCATGGGTGCGTGCCTGACGCTCAACGTCACGGACAGACAGTCCTTCCGCGATGATCTGCCGCGCCATGGCGGAGATCTGTGCCTCGTCGCCGAGGGAGAGGAGCGCTCGTGCGTGACCGAGCGAAATCGCTCCTTCCCAAACGAGACGTTTCACGGATGCGGGCAGAACGAGCAGTCGGAGGATATTCGCGACGGTCGAGCGGTCCTTCCCGACTGCGTCCGCGACCTGCTGCTGCGTGAGATCGAAATCGTTGATGAGGCGCTGGTAGCCCTCGGCTTCCTCAATGGGGTTGAGATCGGCGCGCTGCAGATTCTCTACCAAGGCCATTGAGAGCAGGGCACGATCGTCAGCTTCGCGCACCACCGCCTGGATCTCCGTCCATCCGATTCGCTGCGCCGCTCTCAACCGCCGCTCTCCGGCGATGAGCTCAAACCCGGCACCGCCCGGCGCCGCGCGAACCGTAATGGGCTGTAGCAGCCCGCTGGATTTCAGGCTTGACTCGAGGTCAGCCAGATCCTCAGGCTTGAACTCCTTGCGCGGCTGAAACGGATTGGGCCGGATCTGGCCGATGGCGATTGTTCGGAGCGCGGACCGATCTGGTGCCTTTTGCTCATCGGCAGTATTGCGCGGGCCGAAGATCGCGTCGAGACCGCGACCTAAACGAGGCGTTTGTTGAGAGTGAGCCATCAAAAATCTCCTAACACGTTGTAGAACAATATGTTAACTATTTCTTTTGACGTGACATCAACTCTCTTGCGACGGCGAGATACGCTTTTGCGCCCACGGAAGCGACGTCGTACAGGATGATCGGCTTGCCGAATGACGGCGCTTCGGCAAGCCGGACGTTTCTCGGAATCATGTTCTCGAAAACCTGAGTGCCGAAGTACTCTCTGGCCTCTGAGGCGACCTGTCGCGAAAGGTTGAGCCTCGCGTCGTACATGGTCAGGAGAACTCCATCGATACCCAGCGTTGGATTGATCGACCGCTGGACCAGGTGAACCGTGTTCAGTAGCTGCGACAAGCCCTCGAGGGCGTAGTACTCGCACTGGAGCGGGATGACCAGTGCGTCGGCTGCGGCCAGCATGTTGACAGTGATCAGACCCAGCGAAGGTGGGCAATCAATGAGCACAAAATCGTACAGCTGACGCGCGTTCGAGAGCGCGGACCGCATCCGCTGCTCGCGGTCGTCGACCCCAACCAGCTCGAGCTCGGCTGCAGCCAAGTCAGCCGTAGCCGGCACGAGGTCGAGGTGCTTGAACAGGATCTCTCTGATCGTGGCCGACTCGAGGGTGGCCTCGCCAATCAGAACCTGGTAGACGGTGTCCTTGATAGCCTCAGGAGCAACGCCGAGTCCCGATGTCGCGTTTCCCTGCGGGTCGCCGTCGATGAGCAGCGTCTTTTGCTCTGCGGCTGCCAAGGATGCGGCGAGGTTGAGCGCGGTGGTCGTCTTACCGACCCCACCCTTCTGATTTGCTACCGCAATGACTCTCGCCAACGGAATGTCGCGTGTGGGGGGGTTCGGATGACCTTCGCCCGCGACGCAATATAGGGCGGACCCTGCGCCTGTTCCACGTGGAACAGGCGAAAACCGAAATTGAATTTCAAATTGAAAAGCCAACATCAAGTGCAAACATGAAAACAACCTGAAGGAGGCGTCTTCAAACTTCAGTTCCAACTTCGCTCTTCACCTTCAACTTTCATTCCGTTTTTTTAGTATCACTCTGATACTAATTCGTCTTCCACGCGCGCCGCAGAGAGTCCGCATCGAGACGAATGAACACAGGGCGCCAGTCATCCGGTCCTGCGCCTTTACGCATGAGCCAGATCGGACGCATGGCGCGCGCCGAATCACCGAGCGAGACGATGAGTGAGTCGCGCGCGTGCAGATCGCGCAGCCACGTGGTCGCCGAATCGCGTGTCAGCAGGACTGGCGCGAACAACGTGTATCCGCCGCGATCCTCATTGATGCGGGCCGCACACTGCTGCGTGTAGACGGAACCAGGCAGCACGCGCTCCGTCGCATCGGGTGACAACGTGCTTTCGACGACGCGCGCCGAATCCGCCAGCATCGGACGAAGACGCGCCTCCGCATCGGCGCCGCGCACGCCCGACATCTCCAGTTGCGTCGCCATGTCGTCGAGCCCGCACGTGTCCACGTGGCGATACAGAACTTCCGTGAGCGAATGCGAAACGCCGAGTGCCCAGAGGCGCGCAATGACCTGCGCGCCCCAACTTTCGCGCACGAGCACCAGGCCGCCGCTCGCGCCCGCTTCATGCGCGAGCGCATCGTAATCCCAACGCATGGACTGAAATCCGTTCGGATACGTTGCCGCCCGCACGGGAAGCACGAGCATCGCGCCAAGCGCGCCCGATGCGAGGTACGTCGCGTACACGGAACGCGTGACCATGGGTTGCGGCCAGCGCTCAGCCACAATGCCAGGCAGTCGCGCCACGAGCAGTGCAGCGAGCGGCGCCACCGGAAACATGAAGCGCGGCCCGAGAAAAAACCCGTCGTGCCAGTACGCGAAATACGCGCCGATCACGAGCGCTGCACCGGCAAGCAAATACCGCTCGAGCGCGCCGGACTTCCGCGCCAGCGCGAGCGCCGCGAGCACCGGCGCGAGCGATGGAATCGGAAGCTCGAAAAGAAACTGGTTGAGCCGGTTGAGGTACGCTGCCGTCAACGCGACGCCGCGCAGCACGGTGTGACTCTCGCCCCACGGCGACGTGTGAAACCCCAGTCCGTGCGACGCACCCCACAGGACGGTGTAGCCGAACGTGAGCGCTCCCCCCGTCGTGCGCGAGTTGACGAGCATCATCAGCGCCATCGGCACCGCGACGCCAACACCGGACGCGATGAACGCGCGCCAGTATCCGCGTCGCACTGCGCGCCACCCAAGCCACGCGGCCGCGGGAAGCGCCCACGCACCGGCGTCGAGCGGACGAATCGTCGCGGCGAGCCCGAGGCCGAGACCGCACACAAGCCCCGCAAGCCAGCGGTCGTCATCTGCATACGCCGCGCGCACGAGCGCCGCCGTTGCCACGAGCATCCACGCAAGTGACGTCACGTGATTCATGTGGCTCCCCGACTGGAACGCCACAAACGGAGCGAACGCGAACAACAGCGTCGCACCGAGCGCCACGGACGGCTTCGTGTCACTCCAGCGAAGCGCCATCGCAAACGCGACGACGGAGATCGCGCCGAACACCGGATTCACGAGCCACGGAGCATGCACGAGCTCGCCCAGCGTGAGCATCGCCGGGCCCCCGGGCGGGAACTGCCCATACCAGCGCCCGCCTTGCTCGACCATGTGCATGATCGACCGGAATTCGGGATGCGCATCCACCGGAACCCAGAGCTGTCCGTGCGCGAACATTCTGGCCTGCAGCACCTGCACGACTTCGTCGATGAGAAGCGGGCGCGCGTCGAACATCGTCCACGCAACGATTACGTAGAGGACGCAGGCGATCAGCGCGATGATCACAGTGGATGCAACAGGCCGCGCAGTCCACCATTCGGTCAAACGCGCCGGGCCCCGCCCGAGCGCACGAACGCGCTCGTCGTCGCGGAGCAGCAGTACGAACACAACCGACAGCAAGGCGACGAGCGCGATCCCGGTCGACCATTCGACCGCCTGATACGCAAGCGCGCGCTGAAACGAAATGCCGAGCCACGTGCCGATCGGCAGGAGGCTGAGTGCAGCAAGCAGGATGGCAATTCCGGCGCGAAACCCGGTTGCGGCGGCGCCGGAAGTCCCGCCCCGTTCGGTCACGCGTCCATGCCGACGCCTGTCCCGGCTCGCCGCCGCCAGCGTTCGACCTCGAGCACCAGGTTCTGGAGGTCCGACGGCGAAACCCCGGACACGCTGGCGGCCTGCGCCAGCGTGCGGGGGCGGATGGCGGCGAGTTTCTGTCGCGCCTCGACGGCGAGCGACTGAAACGTCTCGTACGGCGTGTCGTTGGCGAGCGTCACCGCGCCCATCTGCGCCATGCGCTCGACAGCGGCGCGTTCACGCTCGAAGTAGCCGGCGTACTTGATCTCGAGCTCCGCGCTCACCACCGCCTCGCGCGGGAGATCCGCGCCGACGCGGCACTGCACGAACAGACCCGCGAGCGACACCTGCGTGCGCTTCGCGAGCTCACGCACCGGAACCGCATGCGCCAGCGGCGTCGTGCCGAGCTCGCCGAGCCACGCGTTGATGGTCTCCGGACGAACGCGCGTCTCATCGGCCAGCTTGAGCGCCGCCGTCTCCGCGTCGAGCCGCCGCATCGCCGTTGCGCGCTCGTCGTCGCTGAAAAGACCATTTGCAAATGCCACGGAGCTGAGGCGCGCAAGCGCATTGTCCTGGCGCAGTGTCAGCCGGTATTCCGCGCGCGACGTGAACAGCCGGTACGGCTCATCGACTCCACGCGTGACGAGATCGTCCACGAGCACGCCGATGTACGACGTTTCGCGTCCGAAGCGCACTGGCGCGCGCTCGAGCGCGGCGTGTGCCGCGTTGAGGCCCGCCACGGCGCCCTGGCCCGCGGCCTCTTCGTAGCCCGTCGTGCCGTTGATCTGTCCCGCGAGAAAAAGCCCCGCGAGCTGCTTCACCGCCAGCGTCGCGTCGAGCTGCGTCGGTACGACGTAGTCGTATTCGATTGCGTATCCCGCGCGCGTCATGACCGCGCGTTCGAGTCCAGGCACGGAACGCAGCATGTCGAGTTGATCGTCGACCGGCAGCGACGTCGACAAGCCGTTCACATACAACTCGTCCGTGTCACTTCCTTCCGGCTCGAGAAAAATCTGATGTCGCGCGGCGTCCGGGAACTTCACGATCTTGTCTTCGATCGACGGACAATACCGCGGACCGCGCGACGCAATCGCACCGCCATACATCGCAGAACGCGAGATGGCGGCGCGCACTGCGTCCTTGGTCGGATCGCCGGCCCACGTGATCCAGCACGGGCGCTGATCCGGATGCCGCGTGCGCCCTTCGACGACCCGGGGCGTCGTCCAGAAATGCGACCACGCATAATCGAACTCGTCGATCTCGCTGAGCTGCGCCGTGCACGCATCATAGTTCACGGTCCGCCCGTCTACCCTCGGCGGAGTGCCTGTCTTGAAGCGCGACGTTTCGAGCCCGAGCTCGCGGATCTGATCCGCGAGGTGCGTCGTCGGCGCCTCGCCCGCGCGTCCACCGCCGAGCGCCGTCGTCGTGCCGATATGAATGCGTCCTCGAAGGAACGTGCCGGTGGTGATCACCACAGCGCGGGCGCCAAAACTTCGTCCCTCGAGCGTGCGGATGCCGGCCACGCGACCGGATTCCACGATGAGCGAGGACACGGTGCCCTGTACGAGGCGGACTCCGGCGAGTTGTTCGATCTCATGACGAACCGCAACGCGATATCGCGCGCGGTCGCACTGCGCGCGAGGCGCCCAGACTGCCGGGCCCTTGCTCCGGTTGAGCATCCGGAATTGCAGACTGGCGCGATCCGTCGCTCGGCCCATGATCCCGCCAAGCGCGTCGACTTCGCGAACGACCGTCCCTTTTGCAATGCCGCCAATGGCCGGATTGCACGACATCTGTCCGATCGTTTCGAGCGCCGAGGTGACCAGCGCGACGCGCGCGCCGGCGCGCGCGGCGATCGCCGCCGCTTCCACGCCCGCGTGGCCGCCGCCGATGACTACGACGTCGAGCTCGGCTTCGAACTTGAGACTCATGTAGAAGGGTTAACGCGCAACGCTCAGTGGTGCACCGGCTTCCGGCCAGGTTTTTCACCGAAACGCACTGGAGACCGTGCGGACTGGCGAAGCAAACCCTCCCAGCCGCACCTCAGGCACCAGCTCGCGCGAAGTTTTGGCGTCAACCATCGCCAGCGGCTCTCGACCGGCTCCGTCACGGCATTGCACATAGGGCAGCGGTCGTCGTCGGGTAAGATGAGCACGAAGAAGACGGTCGCGAGCACCAGACGCGCGAGAAACAGGCCAACGAACACGCCAATGAAGAGAGCCGCCTCATCCACTCGTAGAAGCCTAGGCTGTAGCCATTAGTGAGTAGTTGATGTCTTAATCATGCTCTTATACTGGCGCGTAATTCTGCCGCTTCGCGCATCCAATCAAGGCAGGCCACTTCCATCCAGTACTCCGGAGCGAAAGGCGTGTTGCCGGAAATGAAGCCTACATGGCCGCCCCCCGCGGGGAAGGCGCAATGCAGGAACGGATTCCGCGCCGCCGCCGCCGCGACCCGGTCGAGCACCGCCCGCGGAAGGAAGGGATCGTTTCGTGCGTTCAGCAAGAGCGTGGGAACGCGGATGGACTCGAGAAACTGCAGCGAGCTCGCTCTTTCGTAATAGTCATCGGCGCCCTTGTAGCCGTGCACCGGCGCCGTGACGAGCTCGTCGAATTCGCGCAGTGTGCGCGCCGCAGCGAGCGCCTGGGCGTCGACCAGCGCGGGGAATCGGCCGAGTTTTGCCGCCGTCTTCGCGCGCAGGCTGCGGAGAAAGAATCGCCCGTATACGCGCGAGAAGCCGCGCTCGATCTTTCGCGCCGCCGCTCCAAGATCAAACGGCGTCGACACGGCGACGGCCGCACCAATCGATGCGGGGACGCGCGCGCCTTGTTCGCCAAGCCACTTGAGCAGGACGTTTGCGCCCAGCGAAACGCCGAGGAGAAACGTCGGTCCGGCGCGCTTCTCCGCGAGGAGTTGCTCGATCACAAACCCCGCATCGTCCGACGCCCCGGAGTGGTAGGAGCGTGCGACCGCGTTCACGGGTTCGCCGTCACATGTCCGCCAGAGCACGAGATCGGCGGACCAACCGCGGCGCTCCGCCTCGCGTAATACGCCCCTGGCGTACGTGGAGTGCGTGCCGCCTTCGAGGCCGTGGAACACGATGATGCGCGGAAGATCGTGGCGGCCGTCCACGCGTTCGATCGCGATGGTGTCGCCGTCCTGGGTGGCGAGGCGGACGCGCGTGGTGCGCGGCCACGGAACGCGCCGCGCGAGCTTGCCGAAGAGCGTCGGCAGGTGCGGGCCGGGCAGCCACCACGCCGCGCGCGGCGCCCTGAAGTGCGGGACGCCGTTCGTCCGTTCCCTAGATTGCCCAGCACCAGTCTGTGACATTCCGATCAACCTAACGGAGCCCGGCAGCGTGGAGGTTCAGGTGTTCGGCGTCCGGAACCACGCCGAGGTTCGTAAAGCGCTGCGGTTCTTTTCCGAGCGCCGTATCAAGACACACTTCGTGGACTTCAAGGTTCGCGGGCCGTCGATCGGAGAGCTGCAACGTTTCGCCGGAAAGTTCGGTGTCGATCGTCTGATCGACCGCGAGTCCAGGATCTTTCTCGATCTCGGGCTCGGCCCGGCGCGTTACGGCGACGCCAAGTGGCTCCAGGTTCTGGCGGATGAACCCACACTTCTGGTGCTCCCGCTTGTGCGTTCCGGAAACCGCCTGAGCATCGGTCCGGCACCGGCGGAGTGGGCCCGGTGGCTCACCGAAGGGACATAGCAAACCGTGATCGTGTGGGCGTGGGTCGCGTTTCTCGCGTTCGTCTGCGGGATCCTTGCCATCGACCTCGGCGTGCTGAATCGCAAGGCGCATGTCGTGAAGATGCGCGAAGCACTCCTGTTCACCTTGTTCACGATCGTGCTCGCTGGGGCCTTCTCGGCGTTCATTTATTTCGCGTACAACGGCCATTGGCTCGGCCTTGGCTCTCACCGCGACAGCGTCGACCACGTCGTGAACGACGGCCGGCTCGCGGCGGTGAAATTCTTCACCGGCTACGTGATCGAGTTGTCGCTGTCGATGGACAACGTGTTCGTGATCGCGCTGATCTTTCAGCACCTCGCGGTTCCGGCGAAGTATCAGCATCGCGTGCTGTTCTGGGGCATCCTCGGCGCACTGCTCATGCGCGGCAGCATGATCGGCGCGGGGGCGGGACTGGTCGCGCACTATCACTGGATTCTGTACGTGTTCGGCGCGTTCCTGCTGTTCACCGCGATCCGCATGCTCACAACGGGCATGGACGAGGCGGCGCCGGATGAAGCCGCCATTGTTCGTATTCTGCGCCGATTCTTTCCGATCGCCGAAGAGTACGACAGCCATCATTTCCTCACGCGAAAGAACGCCCGCACGTACCTCACGCCGCTGGCCATTGCGCTCGTTCTGGTCGAGACGACGGATCTGCTCTTCGCCGTGGATTCGATTCCCGCGATCTTCGCGATCACCGCGGATCCGTTCCTCGTTTTTACATCGAATGTCTTCGCAATCCTCTGCCTCCGCTCGCTCTACTTCGGATTGGCGAGCCTGATCGAGCGATTCCGGTACCTCAAGGTCAGTCTCGCAATCATTCTCGCCATTGTGGGAGCCAAGATGCTGCTCGCGACCCGTGTCGCGGACTGGATTGGACCGAACCTCAACTTCTGGCTGCTCGGCCTCATTGCGGCGATTCTCGGCGGCGGTGCGCTCGCGAGCGCGCTCATCCCGCAGCGGACGAAATCCTGAGCGTCAGAACTCGCCGACGAAGCCGATCTCCGGCTCGAGGCGCTGGCCAAATCGCGCTTCGACCTGCTGCTGCGCGTGGCGGATGAGTCCCATCACGTCCGCTGCGGTCGCGCCGCCAAGATTGACGATGATGTTCGCATGGATGTGCGAGATCTGCGCGTTGCCCATCCGAAATCCCTTGAGCCCGCACTGGTCGATCAACCGGCCGGCGCCCACGCCCTCGATCTTCTTGAAAATCGACCCGGCGCTCGGATGGATCGCGAGCCACGGGTGCCGGGCACCGCGCCAACTCAGGTTTTCCTGTACGACCCGGTGCATCTGGGCGGTGTCGCCGCGTGTGAGCGCGAGCGTCGCGGAAAGGGCCACGTGCCGGTGGTGGTGCAGCAGGGAATCGTCATACCCGAACCCCATCTCGTCGCGACCGACGATCCGGCGAGTTCCGTCTTCCATCAGGAGGTCGGCGGACTCGAACACTTCGGCAAGAAAACAGGTGCGCGAACGCTCCGGAGCCGGCGACAGGAAATGCAGATTCTGCCACACCGCACCGCCCAGGGTGCTCGGGATGCCGACGAAATGCTCGATGCCGCTCCACCCGCGCTCGATCGCCGCCGGAATCAGGTCGCCGACGATCGCGCCCGACTCGGCCCAGAGTCGTCCATCGGCATCGAAGCGCCATGACGTAGCCCGGTTCCGGATGACCAATCCGCGAAACCCCTGGTCACCGACGAGGATATTGGCTCCCAGTCCGAGGAGAAACCATTCGATTCCGGTCGCTCGCGCAGCCGCCACTGCTGTAGCGAGGTCCTCAGCCGATGTGGCATCGTACAACGCATCCGCAGGACCACCGATGCGGAACGTCGTCAACGGGGCGAGTGCAGCGCCCTCGTGGAATCTCGACTCGTCAAGCCGAGCGAGTAACGAAGCGCGAATCGCGGGAGTAATAACGGAGCGCATGACTATCGAAAGAAAGACGGGACACGCACGGCACGCCAGCGGGCGCGGATGGCATGACAGCCGGCGCGAGCGCGTTCGTGCAGTCCTCGCCGTGATCGCCGGCGTTTGCCTCCTGTCCCCGCCTGCGCGCGCACAGAAGGCGGAGCTCGAGCGATTCATCCATCAGAAGGTGCTGGCCAACGGATTGACGGTGATCGCAGTGGAGAATCACGGTGTTCCGCTGGTCACGCTCGAAGCCGTCGTCAGAAACGGCGCCTTCACGCAGACGCCCGAGACGGAAGGACTCGCGCATCTCTACGAGCACATGTTCTTCAAGGCCAACGAGGCGTATCCGGATCCGGACGGGGTCATGGCGCGTGCGTCGCTTCTGGGCGCGATTTTCAATGCCGAAACGCGCGAGGAAGAGGTGAACTACTACCTCACGCTTCCCTCCGATTCCGTCGAAGGCGGCTTGCAGCTGCTGAGCTCGGCGCTCCGGACGCCACAGTTTCTCCCTACGGAGCTCGCGCTCGAAAAGCAGGTAGTGCTCGGCGAATATGATCGCGCGGAATCCGAAGCCGGCTGGCATCTCGACCAGGCGATGATGCATCTGCTCTGGGGAACGGCGTTCAGCCGCAAGAACACGATCGGCAGCCGCAGCGTTCTTCAGCGCGTGACGTCCGAGCAGATGCGTGCCATTCAGCATCGCTATTACGTGCCGAACAACACCGCGATCATCGTCGCCGGAGACATCGCGCCGGCGGAGGCATTTGCGCGCGCGGAAAAATGGTTTGGCTCGTGGGCGCGCGCGGCGGACCCATTCGCATCGGACCCAATGCCTCCGGTGCCGCCGCTCGCGCGCGACGCGGGGACCTTCGTGGAACAGGACGTCGGCGGCGCCGCCGTCGTCATTCAGTGGCAGGGTCCGAGCTTGAGCGCAGACCCGCAGTCGACGTTCGTCGCCGACGTGTTCTCCGACTATCTGAACCTGCCGGGCTCCGAGTTTCAGCAGAAACTCGTCGACACCGGGCTCTGGCAGGGGCGCGTGGTGGTCAACTATTACACGCTCAATCACGTCGGACCAATCACGGTGAGCGGGCAGACGTCGCCGGAGAAACTGCGCGAGGCCATTCCTGCGCTCATGCGCGAGCTCAAGCGTGCGGCGTCTCCCGGCTACTTCACCGCCGACAAGCTCGAGGAAGTCAAAGCACACCGGGCCACCGACTCGGAGTTCAGCCGCGAGCGCACGTCGGGCTTCTCGCACGCGCTCGGATTCTGGTGGAGCGTGATCGGACTCGACTACTACTTCCGCTACCTCGACGAAATGGCGCGCCAGAAGTCGGATGATCTCGTGCGGTACTTCCGAACGTATGTCCTGGACAAACCGCACGTCACGGGAGTGCTGCTCAGTCCGGCGGCGCGGCGCGCGACGGCAATTTCGCAGGAGGAGCTCGTGCGACTGGCGGCATGGCAATGAACCGACCTCTCTCGAGCGCGCTGCTCATCTCGAACGTTGTCGCGGCGACCTGCCTGTCAGCCCAGTCACGCCCGGACACGTCGACGCAGAGTTACATGGTTGCCGGCATCCAGGTCATTCACCGCCGGGCGGCGCTTAACGACATCGTCGCGGCCAACGTGTATCTGCTTGGCGGAAGCCGCCAGCTCACGTTCGCCAATGCAGGGATCGAGCCGCTTCTGCTTGCCGTGTCCGAGCGCGGCACGGCGCACTACACTCGCGAGCAACTGCGCCGCCAGCTCGCACGCAGCGGCAGTACCATCGTCATCGACACGGACCGTGATTGGTCCATGCTCGGCCTTCGCACGACGCGCCAGGCATTCCTCGAAACCTGGACAGGATTTGCCGACCGCATCGTTGCGCCCAGGCTCGACACGGCCGACGTGCGTATCGAACGCGAGGACGCCGTGAGCGCGCTCGCGCAACGTCGCGATTCCCCGGACGACTGGACCGAGCACCTCGCGGATTCCGTGGCGTTTGCAGGGCATCCGTACGGCATCGATCCGGTGGGCAACGACCGGTCTGTCGCCGGACTCACGGCCGCAGCGCTCAAGTCATATCACCGCGATCAATTCGTGAAATCGCGCATGCTTGTGGTGGTCGTCGGTGATGTGGAGCGACCGATTGTCGACTCGCTCGTTGCGGCAACACTTGGCGCGCTCCCCGCCGGGACATATCGCTGGACGCTTCCGGACACGCTTCCGCGGCGCGCCGCCACCGTGTATCGCGAGCAACGCGCCCTGCCCACCAATTATCTGATCGGCTACGCACCCGGCCCGAAAGCCGGTGATCCGGACTACGACGCGATGCGCGTCGCATGCGCCATTCTATCGGGACAGCTGTTCGCCGTGGTGCGATCGAGGCAGTCGTTGACCTACGCTGTGAACGCACCATTCGAGGAGCGCGCGGCGAGCGCTGTCGGGCTCTACGTGACCACGAACGATCCCATCGCCGCGGTCACGGCGATGCGGAATGAAATCCGCGCGCTGCAGGAGGAGGCCATTGATGGACGGTCGCTCGCGCCCCTCATCCAGCAATTCATCACCGAGTACTTCCTGGATAATGAAACGATGGCTGCGCAGGCGAATTTCCTGGCGCGCGCGCAGCTCTACTATGGTGACTGGCGCAGGGGAAATGCGTTCAGCGCGTCACTTCGCGCGGTGACGCCTGCGGACATTCAGCGCGTCATGAAGCGCTATTTCCGCGATCTCAACTTCGCCTACGTCGGCGACGCCACGAAACTTCCGGATAGCGCCATCCGCTTCTGAACGATCCTGCTTCGCGTCAGCGAGGCAGCGCCGCGAGCGCGGCCAGCACGCGCTCGAGCGCGGGCCACGGTGCGAGCCCGATACGCAGCACGTCGCCGACCACTGGGAGTTTCGCGAATGGGCGCACCACGATGCTGTTCGCCGCGAGGTGCTGCGCAGCGCGCGCCGCGTCGGGCACCGGCACACACACGAAATTGGCCTGCGACTGCAGGGGCGTGAATCCGATCCGGGCAAGCGCGCTGACGAATCTCGCCCGCACCTCGCGAACATTAGCCGCGTGCGCGCGAATCCAGTCGCGATCGCCGGTGAGTGCAGCCGCGGCGGCGCGATTCGCGAGCGCGTTCACACGAAACGGGCCGCGTGCCTTGACCATCTCGGCGAGCAATACCGGTGCTGCAAGCGCAAAACCAATTCGGAGTCCTGCCAGGCCGAATGACTTGGACAACGTTCGCAGCACGACGACGCCCGGCTGCCGCGCCGCCCAGGGCGTAAACACGTCGTCGGCAAACTCCGCGTACGCCTCGTCCACAATGACAATGCCCGGAGCCGCCGCGACGACCCGCTCAACGGCGGCGCGAGAGTGCGGTACGCCCGTGGGATTATTCGGCGTGCACAAGTACATGACGCGCGCGCGCGTGGCGAGCATGGCGTCGGCATCGAGATCTCCATTCGCGGTGACCGGCACCGGCACGGGCACCAGCGAGTTCGCGCGGGCGCGGATGGGCGCCATTGCAAACGTTGGAGCAGGGTGGGCCACGCGCTCGCCGGGGGCGGCCAGCGCCCGAAGCGCGACATCGAGCAAGTCGTCCGATCCGCACCCGGAAATCACCATGTCGGGCGCCACACCGGCATAGTCCGCAAATGCCCGGACGAGCTCGGGCGGGTCGACCGCGGGATACTCGCTGATGTCACGCGGGGAAAAGGAAGCAAGCGCCTTGAGCGCCGACGGCGCGGTGCCCCACTGGTTGGTACTGTCGCCGAGATCGATGTCGGCGGAGGTGCGTTCAGCCCGGTATGCGGGCACGGCGGCATAGTCGGGTCGCGGGACGAATTCGCGCGCGCTCACAACATGCTCCGTAAAGGCGGGTATTCGTACAATCCGGTCCCGTAACGCTTCATTTCAACCCTATTTGTGAATAGTTTCACTTGTGTCCGCGCGCTCGCGCGGGCGTTCCCTTCCAACATGTAGTTCCTAATCGAAATACTGGAGGCAATTGGCTATGCGTTTTGGCAAGTTGGCGGCAGCTGCGGGCATTATGGCGATGGTCGCATGCGGCGGCGAGAAGACCGACACCACGAAGACCACGACGGCGGCTCCGGCGACGACGCCGGCGGCAGGTGCTGCGGCAGCGGGTGGAGCGCCGATCACGGGCGCGACGCAGGTTGTGCAGATGGTCGGCGATGCGAACGGCACGCGGTTCGAGCCGAACAAGGTCACGCTCAAGGCCGGTGACGGCATCCGGTTCGACGCCGTCTCGATGGGCCCGCACAACGTTGCGTTCGATCCAGCGAAGCTTTCGGCGGATGCCAAGGCCGTGCTCGTGAAGAACATGCCCAACCAGGATATGGGAGAGCTCTCCAGCAAGACCATCAATAACGGCGAGAGCTACACGCTGTCGTTCGCGGGCGTCCCGGCGGGCACGTATGAGATCATCTGCACGCCGCACGCAGCGACCGGCATGAAGATGACGGTGACGGTTCAGTAGTTCATTTCAGGCGGAACAAAAGAATAGGGCGCCCAGAGTTTGGGCGCCCTTTTTCATGCCATCAGAGTAGCATAAAGGCGACAGTATCACGCCATTTTAGACGTATTTCTTCGAAACGTACTCATTCAGTATCTGGATGAAGTCGCGTACAATAGTGTCGCCGCGAAGGGTCACGGACAGCTTCCCGTCCACGTAAACCGGTGCACGGGGTTCCTCGGCCGTACCCGGGAGCGAAATGCCGATGTCGGCGTGCTTCGACTCCCCCGGCCCGTTGACGACGCAGCCCATGACCGCGACGCGCATTTCTGCCACGCCGGGGTGTCGCGTCCGCCACACGGGCATCTGATCCCGCAGGTAGCCTTGGATCTCGTCTGCGAGCTGCTGAAAAAAGGTGCTGGTGGTGCGGCCGCATCCAGGACACGCCGTCACCTGCGGCGTGAATGAGCGAAGCTCGAGTGACTGCAGAATCTGCTGAGCGACGATCACTTCATCGGCACGATCCCCGCCGGGCCGTGGCGTCAGCGAGACGCGAATCGTGTCGCCGATGCCCTCGCTGAGCAGAATCGACAGCGCACTCGCCGAGGCGACGATGCCCTTCATGCCCAGGCCGGCCTCGGTGAGTCCGAGATGCAGCGGATAATCGCAGCGCTTCGCAAGGCGACGATACGCGTCCACGAGGTCCTGCACCTGCGAGATCTTGCACGAGATGATGATCTGATCGTGCCGAAGCCCCGTGGCTTCCGCCAACTCCGCGGACCGAAGCGCGCTCTCGAGCATTGCCTCGATGTACACGTCCTTCGCATCGCGCGGCTCGGCGCTTCGCGCATTCTCGTCCATCATGGTCGTGAGCAGCGCCTGGTCGAGCGATCCCCAGTTCACGCCGATACGCACCGGTTTCTGGTTTTCGGCCGCAACCTCGATCATGGTGCGGAAATTGTTGTCGTCCTTGCGCCCAATGCCGACGTTTCCAGGATTGATGCGGTACTTGGCCAGGGCGCGGGCGCATTCGGGATATTTCTTGAGCAGAATATGTCCGTTGTAATGGAAGTCGCCGATGATGGGCACGCGCACGCCCTGAGCATCGAGTTGTTCTACTATGGGGGCTACGGCTGCGGCTGCTTCTTCATTGTTGACGGTTACCCGCACCAATTCAGATCCGGCCCGCGCCAACGCGGCTACCTGCTGAACCGTGGAGGGAATATCAGCAGTGTCGGTGTTGGTCATGGACTGCACCACAACTGGTGCATCGCTGCCCACTCTCACCCCGCCGATCGACCCAGTAACGGATTTTCTGCGTTGAATGTCTGCCATGGGGAAGGTCTAGTTTAACACGGG
>Ga0134121_10000269_pt1 | contig 61649 bp, 63 predicted proteins | sample KB301_FD_96463 | JGI IMG/M metagenome (GOLD analysis project Ga0134121, IMG submission 96463) | Terrestrial soil microbial communities without Nitrogen fertilizer from Kellogg Biological Station, Michigan, USA - KB3-0-1 | ecosystem: Environmental > Terrestrial > Soil > Unclassified ...
AATATTGACGGATATCCAGGGCCCAGAAGATCATCACGGCGATATGGATTTTAAAGTTGCCGGAACCAGAAATGGAGTAACTGCCATACAGCTCGACGTGAAAGTGGAAGGAGTGCCGATAAAAATATTGGGTGAAGCGATGTTGCAGGCCAAAGAAGCCAGAGTAGCGATATTGGACAGAATTGAAAAAGAAATTCCCGCGCCTAGGGCCGAAATCTCGTCAAATGCTCCGAAAATACTTATTATAAAAATAAATCCGGACATGATTGGCATGGTCATCGGCGGCGGCGGCAAGACTATTAAAGAAATTAAAGAAAAAACTGGAGCAGAGGTGACGATTGAGGATGACGGAACGGTATATTTGACCGGCAAAGATGGTTCGGCCGAAAAAGCTCGGGCGATAATTGAAGAAATGACGCATGAGTATCAAGTCGGAGAGCTGTTAAAAGGTGAAATAGTCAAAATTGCTGATTTCGGAGCTTTCGTCAGGCTGAATTCTTCCACGGACGGCATGGTGCACATATCTGAACTTGCGCCGTGGCGCGTACAGAATGTTAACGATATAATAAAGGAAGGGATGATCGTGCCAGTCAAAGTCATATCCGTTGATAGAGAGAGAGGCAGGATAGCCCTTTCTATCAAAGAAGCAGACAAAAATTTTTTCAAAAAGCCTTAAATAAATAATTTTGGTTTTTGCCCCCTGATTGTTTCTGGGGCAAGCATATGGAAAAAGACAACAAAACAGCAAATAAAATAGTTCAAACTTATGCTGAAGATATGGCAAAGGTGATTGAAGATGACCAAAGCGGACTGATAAAAAAAATAATACGCGAAGAAGAGGGGCACGATAAAGAGAAAAAAAATATGTCTCCTCAATCAAAAAAGAACAGATTTTTTATGATTGCCAGCGTTTTATTTATGTCGATTAGTTTAGCCACCTTGCTGTTCTTTCTTTTAAGGAAGGAAAATAGCACCGTCCCGATAGAACAGCAATTCACCCCCCTTATCTTCAATGACCAAAGCACTTTTTTAGAAATTTCTGGTCTGAGTAAGGACGAAATATCTCAAACAGTTTTAAACGCCATCAATGCTAATTCGGTAAAAAACGGCGGAGTGCAGGGAATATATCTCACCGAAAATAAAGTGCCTATCGGGCTTCGAAGATTTATTTCTTTAATCAAGGGGAATTTTGTTCCGGGCGACAATACGGATTTTGTTAGCGATAAATTTTTAATCGGCGCCATAGATAACGACACTAAAGACTTTTTTATAATACTAAAGGTCCGCACGATTGCTGATATTTTTGATTCTCTGCGCGCTTGGGAAAACAAAATGTTTTTTGATCTGCATGGTTTTTTTGGATACGATATTACACCGGAGAGTAAGTATCTTTTAACTGCCAATTTCGAAGACGGCATTGTGGAAAACAAAAATGCGCGTTTTCTTTACACAAAAGATGCACAGAACAATAAAAAGGTATCAATAATGTATGTCCTGGCGGATGATAATTCTGTCGTTATCACCAACACCGAAAAAGCGGTGCACGAAATCATGCTTCGCTTGGCGGCCAGCCGAATAAAAAAGTAATAATTTAGGAGTTTTTTTGTTATAGTATAATTGCAAACATGATTTCAAATTTTCCTTTGCTAATGCACAACATAGGAACTGTCGTCTCTCTGATTGTCGCCTTTTCTTTTGGAGTTTTTGCTCTTTTCAACAATCCTCGCAAGACCACTAATATTACTTTGGCCCTTGTGAATTTTTGCGTAACTATTTTTTATATATTTCATCTCCTCGGCACCAATACACCCGACTCTCATCTATCGAAGCTTTATTTGATGTGGAATCTTATTATAATTTTGTGCGTAGCTCTTTCAGCCCATCTCACCTTTTTGGTTACCAACCTTGCTCACAAAAAGAGGGGGATACTTATATCTTTATACGTTCTTGCCCTCGGCATGATTATTTTCTTTATCCTTTTTCCTGATTCGTTCCTGCTCGACTCGGTGCCAAAGATGTATTTCCCAAATTACTATGTCCCGGGCAATCTCAACTGGCTAATGCGCGTCGTGTTTAATATAATGATCCCTATTTATTTACTCTTTGAACTGATTGTTGCCTACACCCATACCGTAGATCCAATAGAAAAAAACCGTCTCAAATATTTCCTTTTTTCAGTCGTTATCGGATACGGAGTCGGAATTATTCCCATATTTCTTATCTTTAACATACCGGTCGACCCCCTCTGGGGGATCTGGTTTGCCCCTCTTTATATTATTCCGCAAGTATATGCCGTCGTTATGTATGAGCTGGTGGATATAAAAATAATAGCTCGCAAGGCTTTTCTGTATTCTCTTTATGTTGTGACTGTCGGCGGAGTTATCATTCTGCTTAATTTTTCTAATCAATGGATCAGTAGCATTTATCCCTCATTTCCTTTTTGGATTATTCCCCTTATCTCATCCTTGGCAGTTGTTTTTGTCGGGATATTTATCTGGAGCCGGCTAAAGGAAAGTGATGTCTTAAAATCTGAATTCATCACGACGGTGACGAATAAATTCCGCTCGCCCCTTAATTATATTAAATTATCTGCAGAAGATCTGCTCAAGGGCGGTCTGCCGGATGAACAGTTGAAAGAAGTTGAAAATATTAAGCTGGCCAATGCAAAAATGATGGAACTGATTAATCTTTTGGTGGATGTTTCTGGTATGGATAACAAAGAAACTAATTATAACCTTAAATATGGAGATGTTTCTCTAGTTGTCAAAGAGTCCATTTCTTTTCTATCACTTTTTTTGAAGTCAAAAAATATGAGGTTTGAAGAACATATTGAGAGTGGGCTACATTCTTTCTTTGTTCATTCTAGAATAAGTTTTGTCCTTCATGTTCTGATTGAAAATGCCATTCATTATGGATCTCCTAATGGAGTCATTATTGTTTCAGCTGCTAGGAGCGGGAAAAATGGAAAAGATATTGAGATTTCCGTGACGGATAATGGTATTGGTATTGCTAGAGATAAAATTCCTTTGGTATTTTCAAAATTTTACAGAACTTATGAGGCAAGGTTGAGAGATGCTGAAGGAACGGGTATTGGACTATATGTTTCAAAAGAAATCATCAAGAGGCATCATGGGACGATTTACGCTTCTTCTTCCGGCCTCGGCAAGGGCAGCACTTTCACATTTAAAATTCCTTTTGCTTTTCAAGCCAATTCCATTACCCCTACAAAACAGTAGTTTTTATTTCATCTCTTCTATTTTTTCCCAAGGGAGATTTTCTTTGCCGAAGTGTCCATAGGTGGCGGTCTGACGGAAGATGGGATTTCTGAGTCCCAGGCGTTCGATGATTGCTCGCGGCCGAAAATCAAAATTCTTTTTTACAATTTCCGTCAAATCTTTTCCTTCTTCGTTTATTGCTTCTATCATCAGCGGTTCTGCCATGCCGATAGCGTAAGCCACGGACACCAGCACCTCCTTGCCATATCCGCCAGCGACTAAATTTTTAGCCGCATATCGCGCCATATAGGCTCCGGAGCGGTCTACCTTGGTGGCGTCTTTTCCGGAAAAAGAACCGCCACCGATTGATATTTGTGGTCCGTAATTGTCGATAATCAACTTTCTGCCAGAAAGACCGGTATCCGCATCGAATCCCCCTAAGGTCCATTCCCCGGCTGGATTGATCAAGTATTCATCCGCCTTAATTATTTTTTTGACCAATTCTAAAAGTTGGCCGTTTTTTGTGTTTTGGAAACTGGCGACAACCGTCAGCACTTTTCCGTTTTCTATCGTTACTTGTGTCTTGCCATCATAAGGATAAACAGCAAATATTTTTTGGCATAAATTGCGAGCCAGAATATATTCGAGCGGCAGATATTCGGGAGTCTCGCTGGTCGCGTAACCTTTCATGATTCCTTGGTCTCCGGCTCCACCCTTATCTACGCCTTGCGCAATTTCTGGACTTTGTAGGACAATATTTATTATTATTTTATAATTTTGTCCGACAATTTCTTTAACCAATTTTTCTATATCGGGGTTGCCGTTCGAGGTCACTTCGCCGTTAACAGTTATCAAATTGTGTCCGCCCATCACTTCGATGGCGGTTCTGCTCGCTTTATCTGTTTCTAAATACGCATCCAAAATGCTATCAGCGATAAAATCGCAAATTTTGTCTGGGTGTTTCGGGCTGACAAACTCGGCTGTTTTCTTCATAAAAACAGATTCTACCATACTTGCTATGAAAATCTAAAATGCTATTATTAGGTGGCGATGATAGACAAGAAAAAAATTAAAGATAAATTGGAGAAAGAGAGAGACACACTTCTCGAAGAACTTCGGGATATGGGCAAGCTTAACCCGGAAACCGGCGAGTGGGAGGCGACCCCCGCAGAATCGGATTTCCCAGAATCAGACCAGAATGATATGGCAGACAGGTTTGAAGATTTTGAGGCACGCAGTTCGATGATTAAAACTTTGGAACCTAGATTAAATAATATATTAAGGGCCCTCAAGGGTTTAAACAGAGAATCTTTCGGCAAATGCGAGGTGTGTAAAAAGGACATTGAAGCCGCTCGCCTAGAAGCCAATCCTGCCGCTCGAACTTGCATGGCGCACTTAGAAAGCTAACTATTTCTTATGAGCTTTGCGAAAGTATATTCAGCACAAGTGAATTTACTGCGAGGCAATATTGTAACGATTGAAGTTGATATCACAAAAGGCACACTCCATGCTTTCAGCGTGGTCGGTCTGCCGGATAAGGCGGTTGACGAATCAAGAGACAGAGTCAGCGGAGCAATAAAAAATTCCGGCTTTAAATCCCCCAAGGCTAAAAATCAGAAAATAATAGTTTCACTTTCTCCGGCAGATTTGAAAAAGGAAGGGCCGTTTTTTGATTTGGCGATCGCTATCGCTTACTTAAAAGCATCGGGTGAGATAGAGTTTAATTCGGAAAAGAAGATTTTTCTAGGCGAACTTGGTCTGGACGGCACCCTCCGGAGCATCAGGGGAGCCTTGCCGCTTGTTCAAGAAGCGAAAAAACAGGGTTACAAAGAGGTTTATTTGCCCAAAGAAAATGCGGTTGAAGCGGCTCTAGTCGAGGGTATAACAATTTTCGGCGCTGGCAGCTTAAAAGAAGTCATAGAGCACATTGATGAGACAAAAGAAAAACTAAAACAGGATTCAGAAACCAAAACGGAGAAAAAAAGAAAAAAATTTTTGCCCAACCAAAAACCAAAATAATTTACACCAGGGATAAAGAATCAAAAGTGGGTGATTTTGCCGATATTCGCGGGCAAGAAAGTGCCAAGCGCGGGCTGGAAATTGCCGCTGCCGGCGGACACAACATAGCGATGTATGGTCCGCCCGGCACCGGCAAGACGATGCTGGCCCGAGTGTTTTCTCAACTATTGCCGGACCTAAGCACCGAAGAAGTATTGGAAATAACTGGCATTCATTCGGTGGCAGGAAATTTGCGAGGCGAGCTCGTTTGTTTTCCTCCATTTCGCGCGCCGCACCACACTTCATCTTATGTATCGCTGATCGGCGGGGGAACGTATCCAAAACCCGGGGAAGTGACTCTCGCGCACCGAGGGGTTTTGTTTCTGGATGAATTTCCGGAGTTTGAAAAAAGGGCGATAGAGTCCTTGCGCCAGCCACTCGAAGACAACATTGTTTCAATTTCACGTTCCAAAGGTTCGGCTATTTTTCCTTCCAATTTTATTTTAGTGGCAGCCATGAATCCTTGTCCGTGCGGGAATACAGGCAATAAACAAAAAGCCTGTATCTGCAAGCCGTCAGATTTGGACCGATACAAGAGAAAATTATCCGGGCCGATAATGGATCGTATCGATTTGTGGGTCTCCGTCGGGAATGTCGACTATAAAAAACTTGGAGAAGAGGGAGTGAACAGTCAAAATGAGCAAAGTGATAAAATAAAGATGCGAGTTCTACGCGCCCGTGAAAATCAAAAAAATAGATTCAAAAAATTAGGCCGGGAAATTTCAATGAATAGTGAGATGAACTCCAAAGATTTATCCGGCATAGTTAAATTAAAAAAAGAGGTCAGAGATCTGCTGGACGATAGCGCCGAACGTCTCGCTCTCTCTGCGCGCGCCTATCACCGGGTCATCAAAATCGCTCGCACTATAGCCGATCTGGAAAATTCAACCGATGTAGAAAGGAACCACATCCTCGAGGCCATACAATATAGACCGAAAGTGAATTCCTAGAAGTTTTGATATAATTAAAAGGTGTTTAATTTCGGATTCAGAAAATTTATAATACGTTGTAGGGCGGTTATTGTTGACGAAGGTAAGTTGCTCGTTGTGAAACATGCCAAGGACGCAGCCTTCGTAGCTTTACCTGGTGGTCATCTTGAATGGGGAGAAGATATAAAAGAAGGTCTATGCCGAGAAATTGTTGAAGAACTTGGGATCACTCCCAAAATCGGCCGACTACTCTATGTAAATAATTTTATACAGGGGAAAAGGAAACAGTCCGTAGAATTTTTCTTCGAGGTGCTTAATTCAGATGAATACAAGGATATTAAATATGCAAGAGGTACGCACGCAAATGAGATATCTGAAATTTACTGGGCAAAACCAACAGATAAAATTTATATAATGCCCCAAAGCCTAGAGGAGGATTTTAAAAAGGGGAATATCATTTCCAATGAAATTAGGTATATAACCTAATTCCACTGATACATTAATTTGACCCAGTGCCTTGTTTAATAAGGCTAATATAGGCTTTCATACTTATCCACAGCTATATCATTGACAGTGAACGCTCGTTCACTTATACTATATTTATGACCAAGTGGCAGAGAGGTCATCAAGATTAATAGTTAATAAAAAAATTTATGTCACAATCACAATATTTAAAAATGTTAGAAAGGGAAATACAAAAAATCAATAATAAAATTGATTTGAAAATTCTCCAGGGAGAAACATATTCCAAAGAAGCCAGGAATCATAGACTACTCTTAAAGAAAGTTCGTTATCACACCAGGAAAAGCCTCGGACAGAAAATAGTGCATTTATTCTTCCATAAGAATATATATGCGTAATTTATACCAAGACAAACTAGAGTCTTTCTACTCGCAAAATAAAAGGATGCCGACCTATTCGGAGATGATGAAGCTTTTTGGTTTCAAATCAAAGAATGCAGTCTTTAGGGTGGTAGAGAAGTTAATTGATGCAGGACTTGCGACCAAGGACCATTTAGGCAGACTTATGCCGACCGCAATGTTTAACGAAGTCCCACTCCTTGGCTCTGTCACCGCCGGACTGCCGGCAACAGTTGAAGAAGAACTGCTGGAGAGGGTCAACCTCGACGATATGCTCATCCAGAAAAAAGCTTCAACCTATATGCTGGAAGTAGATGGAGACTCTATGATTGATGCGCATATAGAAAAAGGGGATATGGTGCTCGTCGAGAGAGCAAATCAGGCAAAAGACAGGCAGATAGTCATCGCTGAAGTAGATGGAGAGTTTACGATGAAATATTTTAGAAAAGAGGGGAACAAAGTCTGGCTCGAACCAGCCAATAAAAAATATCAGCCAATATATCCGGAACATTCTTTAAATATAAATGCTATCCTCAAAGCTGTTATCAGGAAATACTAAAAATCAAAAAACACCCTAGTCGGGTGTTTTTTGATTCAATTCTTTTCGCGCGAAAAGAATTTAGGCAACCATGTCCTTCAAACCTTTTGCAGGTCGGAATTTTGGAACTTTCTTTGCAGCTACTTTAACTTGCTCTCCAGTCTTTGGATTGCGAGCCATACGAGCAGCTCTTTGTTTTACAGAGAAGATACCGAAACCAGCGATTGATACTTCACCTCCTTTTTTCATTGTGTCGATGATAGCACCAAACAACCCGTCTACGATTTCCTCAGCTTGCACCTTTGTACCACCTAACTTTCCATGTACCCATTCAGCTAATGCTTGTTTATTCATATATTTTAAGTTATTTTTATAATCTTTTCGACCCTGCCCCGCACTGGCGGCGGCCTTTACTTATATAATTAATGCCTATCCATTATATATCAAGGCTTTTTTAAGGCAAGCCCTGAGAAAAATTCTTGAAATATAGCTTTTGGAGGGGGTTTTGAGCGCGACGGCGCGAAAACTTCAGGATTTTTTAAGCTTCAAAAAATCCGTACCCGGAAAGAGCTTATATTTCAAGAATTCTTTACCTTGCGTACTCAATAACTCGCATTTCTCGTATCATTGTAACCTTTATTTCTCCAGGATATTTTAACTCTTTCTCTATTTTTAGGGCTATATCGCGAGCCATGAGCTTTGCTTCCGCATCAGATACTTTTTCCGGTGTCACAAATATGCGTACTTCACGTCCGGCTTGCAGCGCATACGATTTTTCAACTCCCGGAAAGGCGTTTACCAACGCTTCGAGTTCCTGCAATCTCTTTAGATAATTTTCCACTGAGTCTCGACGAGCTCCCGGCCGGCCTCCGGAAATAGAATCGGCCGTTTGCACTATGATGGACTCGATTGTTTCATATGGGTAATCCTCATGATGGCTTTTCATCGCCGTAATGATGCGTTCATCGGCTCCGAATTTCTGCAGGATCCTCATGCCTATTTCAATGTGTGTGCCCTGTACTTCATGATCCAGCGCCTTGCCTATGTCATGAACCAATGCTCCGGCTTTAGCGATGGCTACGTCTGCGCCCAGCTCTTCGGCCAACATGCCGGCGATATGCGCCATTTCGATCGAGTGCTGGAGCACATTTTGTCCATAACTTGTGCGGAAGTATAGTCTGCCGATAATAGCTATAATGCGCGGATCAAAGTTCAATATTCCGCATTCATAGACTGCTTGTTCGCCTTTTTCTTTTATTATTTTATTTATCTCTTCCTTGGCTTTTTCCACCAGCTCTTCTATTTTGGCTGGTTGGATGCGTCCGTCCAATATTAAGTTTTCCAGCGCGAGTCTCGCCACCTGTCTCCGAATCGGATCAAATGAAGATATAACAATAGAACCCGGAGTGTCGTCGACAATGAGTTCTACTCCCGAAGCTCGCTCAAAAGCTCTGATATTTCTGCCCTCTTTCCCTATTATCTTGCCCTTGATTTCATTGTTAGGGATTGATACTACCGTTGTCATCAGCTCCGAAGCGGTGCTAGAAGCCAAACGCTGTATGCTGGTAGCCAATATGTCTTTTGCTCTGCGATCCAGCTTTTCTTGGTTGCTATTCTCCAGTTTCTGGATTCTGGTTAGAATATCTTCATCGTATTTTTTCTCGATATCCTTCAAGAGTTCTTCTTTTGCATCTGCTTCTGTCAATTTGGATACTCTTTCCAGCTCTAGCCTTTTTTCTTCTTCTATTTTTACTACTTTTTCCTGGATTTTTTTAACTTCCTCTACCTTTGTTTTGATATTATCAATTTCTTTATTTATCTCAATTTGACGAGTATCCAAAAATTCGTCTTTTTTGATAAGTCTCAATTCTTTCTCTTTCCACTCAGTTTCCTTTTTCTTTTCTTCTTCTTTTAATTCATTCAGCTTGGTCTCGGAAGTCTTTTTCGCCTCATCGGTAATCTTTTGCGCTTCTTCTTTGGCCGCGACCATCATTTGCTTGATATCTATTTCAATCGATCGTCTCTTGCCGAGCGCGACAATCACACGCAAGTAGTATCCCACACCGACGCCCAAAATAAGCGCTCCCGCGCTTATCAGAATTATCATTAATGTACTCATAAGCTTTGTGTCGGCCTACAAGAACATGCCACTATATTTATGGATTTGCCTCTACTAGAGCGCCCGTATTAGAAAAGATTTTATTTACCCCGCCCAGACGTGGGAAATTTAACTTTAGAAACTTCATAATATGATGGAATATTCCTCTAAACCAATAAAAATAATTTGTAAATTTCAACATTTACAGTATAACAAATGAGATAAGGTATGTCTAGTTGACAAACCCCGGGTTTATTTTTTCTCCGAAGCCTTGGATTTGGTGACTATTTCATCAACAATTCCGTACTTTTTAGCCTCTTCGGCATCCATAAAGAAGTCTCTTTCCACATCTTTCTCTATCTGCGCGGAAGATTTACCGGTATTTTTTGCCAAAAGTTTGTTTAGGTTGTCTCTGGTTTTTAAAATATGTTTTGCGGTGATTGCGATATCGGATGCTTGCCCCTCTACTCCGCCGAGCGGCTGGTGAATCATAACTTCGGCATTTGGCAAAATATAGCGTTTTCCTTTCTTACCAGCCGAGAGAATAATAGCTCCGCCTGAGGCAGCCAAGCCGACACAAAAAGTAGAAATATCAGGTCGAACATGGTTCATAGTGTCCACTATGGCCATAGTGGAAGTGACTGATCCGCCGGGCGAATTTATATAGAGAAAAATATCCTTTTTAGAGTCTTCAGACTCAAGGAAAAGGAGTTGGGCGATGACTATATTTGCCGTATGATCGTCGATCGGTCCGCCTAAAAATATAATGCGCTCCCTTAAGAGCCGTGAATATATATCATAGGCCCTCTCTCCGAATTGCGATTTTTCGATAACAGTTGGAATAAGCATAGAAGCTATTATATTCTTTTTTCAATCTTTTTCAAGTTTTAAAAACTTACTAAAGTTATCCACATTTTACTCTGAAAAGGCAACTTGCTTCCACTTCAAAAAGTGTTATCATCTTAGGCAATGTGCAACAGGGGAAAAAATTTCTATAATCACAAAATTCTGACAATTCCGCACTTTTTTAATTTTCCATCTCGATTAAAGTTTAGTTTCCAAAAGCCCCAATGATGGGGCTGTTTTTTTATTGGTTTTTAGAAACAAAAATATGAAAAAATTGTGGGATAAAAAGGGGGGAGTCAAAACAAATGAAACAGTTGAGAATTACACTGTCGGAGTGGACTATCTGCTGGATTTGGAGCTTTTGCCATACGATATCGCTGGCACGATGGCTCACGCTAAAATGTTGAATAAAATAAAGATATTAAACGCCAAAGAGCTCGAGACGATACTGCGCGGCCTTGGTGAGATTTTAAAACTTTGGAAAACTGGAGAATTTAAAATTGATAAGTCGCAAGAAGACGGGCATACTGCGATTGAATCCTTTTTGACCGAGCATTATGGAGAGGTCGGCAAGAAAGTGCATACCGGCCGTTCCAGGAACGATCAGTCTCTCACCATGACTCGTCTTTTCAGTAAAGAAAAACTCATGGAAATAAAAAAAGAAGTGGAAACTCTCGTCAAAGCGCTCGAGAGCAGGATTAAAAAAGAAGGAAAAATAAAAATGCCGGGTTACACCCACATGCAAAGAGCGATGCCGAGCTCGGTGGGGATGTGGCTGGGCTCTTATTGCGACAGTTTAAAGGACGATCTGATCCTTTTAGATGCGGCTTCCAGTGTCATAGATCAAAACCCGCTAGGGTCTGCGGCCGGTTATGGAGAAAACACTCTTGGTTTGGACAGAAAATTTACAACTAAAGAATTGAATTTTAAAAAAGTACAGGAAAATCCGATGTACTGCGCCCTATCCAGGGGAAAATTTGAAAATATTGTTTTGCAGTCTATTTCAAGCGCAATGTTTGATATTGGCAAAGTTGGAAGCGATCTGCTTCTTTTCACCACCAAAGAATTTAATTTTTTTACTCTTCCGGATTCGTTTAAAACCGGTTCAAGCATTATGCCGCAAAAGAAAAATTACGATGTTCTCGAATTAGTTCGCGGCAATATTGCAATCTTCAATGGTTATCAGCACCAAATAGAAAATGTTATAAAAAACTTACCCGCCGGATATAATAGGGATTTTCAACTCACCAAAGAGCCTTACATCAAGGGAATGAAGCTCGCCCTAGATACGATACGCGTGATGGTTCTTGTCATAGAAAATTTAACAGCCCTCAAGTCAAATCTGGAAAATGCCTGCACTCCGGAACTTTACGCTACCGACGAGGCGCTCCAGCTAGTCAAAGCCGGCAAAAATTTTAGAGAAGCTTATCAAGAAATAAAAGAAAAATATGCATAACCCTATAAATCCCTGGAATTTAAAAAAACAAATGTTGGCGGAAATAAACCGCAAAGGAGGGTTTGTGAATTGTCACGCGCATTTTGATAAGGCCTATTTTATTACCCGCGAAGGCTTGGATAAGTCCATGGTCAGTATGGAGGAAAAATGGCGCATGAGCGATGGGATAAAAAGAGACAGTACGGTGGAGGACATAAAAGTTCGCATCAGACGCGCTCTGGATTTTCTGGTTGAACAAGATTGCAAGCTGACTTGTACTTTCGTTGATGCCTATGACGCGGTCGGCCACAAGGCTATTGACGCTGCTCTCGCAGTCAAAGAAGAATATAAAAATAAAATCAAATTGCTGATTGTGACTCAACCACTCGGGGGACTAGTCGACGACAAAGCTCGCGCTCTTTATGAAGAGATCACCGCCAAGGCTGATATTGCCGGAGGTCTGCCCTCAAAGGACCGTCCAAATGACGAAAAACATATGGATTACCTTTTTCAAATTGCTAAAAAATTAAATAAGCCCGTTCATGTGCATATTGACCAAGAAAACAATCCAAACGAGCGCGATACAGAAAAATTAATCGCGGCAGTCAAGCGCCATAAATACGAGGGGAGGACGGTGGCGGTTCACGCAATTTCTGTATCTGCTCAGCCGAAAGAATATCGTATGAAAATTTACAAAGAACTCTCCAAGCTCGGCATAGCTGTGGCTGTTTGCCCTTCGGCTGCGCTTTCTATGCGCCAGCTCGATCAGTATCAGGCTCCAGTGCACAACTCCATCGCCAATGTGCCGGAAATGCTTGAGGCTGGAGTATTGGTGGGACTTGGCGTGGACAATATCGCAGATTTTTACGAGCCGTTTGTGAATGGAGACATGTGGATAGAACTGCGCATCATGCAGGAAGCTTGCCGATACTACAATCTTGATGAAATGGTTAAAATTGCTTCAACTAATGGAGCGAAAATACTCGCATATAAATAATTTAAAAGACTAGACTCGTTTAATCAGCGGCCTTGACTTTTTCTTCAATTTGTGATAGTATGACAGGGAAAGAAGAAAGGATTGACATGCACATAAAAAACAAACCCTTCCCGCTTGGGTTAAAGCGCTGGTGGGCAGAAATGCCTGGGTGGATGCGATGCGGTATTTGGGTCATCATGGCGCTATCGCTCGATGCCCTGGTGATCGCGCTACTCCAGTGTTTCTATTGGTTCAGGGGGTGAAAAAATTCACCCCAAAAGGTCCCGTGTCGTTGCTCTAGTGGCAAGCGGGACTTTTTTGTTTATATAATCAAAATATAATTACTGACTTTCCAAAAACTGAAATATTTTTTCGTTCGTTAGGACATTTTCTGCATGCATTCTGGCGCGCTCGGGGTCTGCGTCTTTATAATGTTCCATTATGTGCGAGACTTCTTTTACGATTTGTTCTTCATCAGCCACTATTTTTTCAACCTTAGATATTTCATTGAGCACCAGGGATAGTTTTGCCTTCTTTTCAGCTTCAGTCTTAAAGTCGTTTCTCAGGCTTTCCCTTGTTTTATTTAAATGCTTCAAATAATCTTCAAATTTCAGCCCCATCTGAGTTATATCGGCTTCCATTCTGTATAAAATTTTATCTAATTCGGCCTCAACTAAAATTCTGGGCAATTCCATCTCGCTCTCCTCGATAATCTTTTCAATTATATTGAGTCTTAATTTTTCTCTCTGCTTGTTTTCCTTTTCTAACTTTATATTTTCCTTTAGTTTCGCCTTAAAATCCTCCACGTCAGTGAATGGCCCAAGCGCTCTCACAAATTCGTCATTAAAAGAAGGCAGTTCTTCTTTTTCATCTTCTTTTTTCACCCCTTCTTTGATATTTTTCTTCGGGGCGCGAGATTTTCTGATATCCATAATAGTATTTTCCAATTCTTCCGCCGTTACGGTAAAGTTTTTCTCGGCATCGGTGATTTTTGAAATTATATTTTTGCCTATTTTTTTATAGTCAGGTAGTTTTATTTTCGGCAGTACTGCGGTTTTTATTTTAAATCCGAGAGGGTTTTTGCGGGCTAGTTTCGTGATGGAAACTTCCGGCCGGCCGATAGCATCAATCTTCTCATCTTCAATTATTTTAGGATAGTATTCGGCGAGCGCGAGCTCTGCCATTTCTTCCAAAATACGAATTTCTGGGATATTAGAGATCAAAACATTCTCCGGTATTTTACCCTTTCTAAATCCATCCAATTTTAAATTTTCACCGAGCTTTTTTAGAGCTATTTTAAAATAGTTTTCAAAAACATCAGCTCCGAGCTCTCCCTCTATTTCTACTTCACTTTTCGGCAGTTTCACAACTTTTATTTTCATGATTTTCAGTTTATATTTATTTGCGTTTTTTGTCAAAAAAATACCCGCCGGAGAAAGTCGGCGGATATTTAGAATTCTTTTTAGCGCACCGTGCTTGCATCAACGCCAGTATCTGTATTTGTTTTCTTCGAGTCTTGCTCTAGGGCATTTAATGTTGCTGCATCTTGACTCGTGACATTTTCTGATTGAGTTTGTGAATTCTGTAGCTGTTCTTGCGCTTTTTGGTTTGATATCCAAATGTATATTCCGCCAATCACAAGAATAATGATGATTACCGCTAACCCGACGAATGCTCCATTTGTATTTTTTTCTGGTTCCATAGTTTTGTGTTAGTTAATAATTTATTGATTGGTTTCTTCGGTTCCCGCCGCAGGGCTTTCAGAATCTGTTTTTATTTTCATCGCGTCCTTTAGCGATTTGATTGCATCATTGAGAGCGCTATGCGCGTCATTGAGCAGCGTTTGTATTTCTCCCGCCAGCGTTTTTAAGCTCGCCTTGTTGTCTTTTGTCAGTTCGTTGATTGAGCTAGAAAGCAGGGTATTCGCTTCTGCAATTTTTGCCTTTATATCAGAGAGTTTTGTTTCAACTGTGGCGATAAGATTTTTTGCATCCGTGGTGGCCACTCCCTTCGCTTCCAACTTGGGTATCTGGACGTTCAATCTATCTTTTAAATTATTTATTTTTTCAACTGCGTTGTCAAATCTTTCTAAAGCTTTTTCTCGTCCGGCAATTCTAGACTCTTTTATTTTTGCTTTTGCTTTATCCTTCTCGTTTTTGATACTGTTTCTGAGAGCATCCATTTTTACTTTGGCTGTAGCCCTTTCTGTTTTTATTATTGTTTGCGTTTCCTCCTGTTTTGAAGAAGTATCAGAATCTTCAGCCATTGCAACCCTGATGGTTAGACTAAATAGTAAGGCCAAAGCAACAAACAAACCTAGATATTTTTTCATAAGTATTTTTTTTACCCCGCCACGGTGGGGCAAGTTAAATTAGTAACGAGACCCAACCTATTATATCAAGAAAGCTACCACAAGCAATGCGACGATGTTTAATATTTTTATCATAGGGTTAATAGCGGGACCGGCCGTGTCTTTATATGGGTCACCGACGGTGTCGCCGGTTACTGCAGCCTTATGAGCATCACTTCCTTTGCCGCCGTGATTGCCTTGCTCAATATGTTTCTTGGCATTGTCCCATGCGCCTCCGCCGGAGGTCATAGATATGGCCACAAAGAGTCCGGTTACAATAGAGCCGACTAGAAGACCCCCGAGAACTATCAAGCCATTCTCTTTTCCGAAAGCTAACGCGACGATTATCGGAGCAAGCACCGGTATCAAAGCCGGCAAGATCATTTGTTTTATAGCCGCACCGGTGATTATTGATACAGCCTTGGCATAGTCCGGCCTAGCTTTTCCTTCCATGATTCCTTTTATTTCTCTAAACTGTCTCCTGATTTCTTCTACTACTTTTCCAGCAGTTTTCCCTACAGCTTCCATGCAAAGTGCGCCGAAATAATAGGGGAGAAGTCCTCCGATAAACAGGCCAACGATTATGTATGGATTACTTAAATCAAAAGAAATATGTTTGCCGGCTTTTACGATTTCTTCCGTATAAGAAGCGAAGAGTACAAGTGACGCCAAACCAGCCGAACCTATGGCATAACCCTTGGTAACTGCTTTTGTGGTGTTTCCTACGGCGTCGAGTGGATCCGTAACGTCGCGAACTTCTTTTGGCAGTTCCGCCATCTCTGCGATGCCTCCTGCATTGTCTGTGATAGGACCGTATGCGTCTATTGCTACAATGATTCCGGTCATGGAGAGCATCGACATTGCAGCGATGGCGATCCCGTAAAGTCCGCCATAACGATAACTAATCAATATTCCGAGAACGATTGTGATCAAAGGCAAAGCGGTAGATTTCATTGAAATTGCCAGACCCTGAATAACATTTGTGCCGTGGCCCGAGACCGACGCTTCGGCTATTGATTTTACAGGACGATATTTTGTCGAAGTAAAATATTCGGTGATTACAACCAGAGCTCCAGTCACGAAAAGACCAACCAGAGAACAAATAAATAAATCTATTACTGTGTATTTACCATTACCTGACATTAATATTTTTGTCACAGGATAAAAAAGAACAGCGGCAATGACACCGGACGCGATCAGGCCTTTGTATAGAGCGCCCATTATATTTTGGGACTGTTTTCCCTTGCTGAGTTTGACGAACCAAGTGCCGATAATCGATGCGAATATCGCTATGCCTCCGATTACTAGCGGATAGATAATCGCATTTTTAAATCCTACAAAAAGAAGCGAGCCGAGGAGCATCGTGGCGACCGATGTGACAGCGTAAGTTTCAAATAAATCAGCCGCCATGCCAGCGCAGTCTCCGACATTGTCTCCGACATTGTCCGCAATAACTCCGGGGTTTCTTGGATCATCTTCCGGAATTCCAGCTTCCAATTTGCCCACTAGGTCTGCGCCCACGTCTGCCGCTTTTGTAAAAATTCCCCCGCCTAGTCTGGCGAAAACTGAAATGAGCGAAGCGCCGAATCCGAGTCCGATCAGCGCGGAGACGTCTTTAGTGATTGCGTAAAATAAAGTTACGCCGAGCAAAGCTAGCCCAACCACTAAAAGTCCGGTGACGGTTCCGCCCTTGAATGCCAAAGCGAGAGCTTCGTTTATTCCAGTTCTTGCCGCCTCTGTAGTTCTAACATTTGCCCTGACCGATACATTCATGCCTATGTATCCCGCTAGGGCGGAAAAAATAGCTCCGACTAAAAATCCGAAGGCCATAGTCCAGCCCAGTTTCTGTATAAAACCAATTACAAAAAAAAGCACAACAGCTATAATGCCAATCGTTTTGTATTGCTTATTCAAATAAGCCTGCGCGCCTTCTTGGATAGCTTTTGCGATTTCTTGCATTCGAGCATTTCCCGGGCTGTGCTTCAATATGGATTTAGCTAAAAAAAGTCCATAACCGATAGCTATAATAGAACTAACTATTGCAAACGACAAAAATTGATTCATATTTTGCGAAATAAAAGTTTATTTTTTCACTTTTATTTATAATTAATTATAATAATTTATTTTTCTTCTACAGCCTGAGTGTCTTCCTCAACTATTTTTCCGCTACCTTTAATATCTATTCTCCATCCGGTCAACTTGGCGGCCAGACGCACGTTCTGTCCACCCTTGCCGATGGCTAGAGACAGTTGGTCATCGGCTACTTCTATCACCGCCTTGTGATCTTTTTCGTCTAGTTCAATAGAAAGAACTTTTGCTGGAGAAATGGAATTAGCGACAAAAACTTTGGGGTCTTCAGACCAGGGGATTATGTCGATTTTCTCACCTCCTAACTCTTGGGTGATCGTATTTACGCGTGTGCCTTTTTGTCCGACGCATGAGCCCACCGCGTCTATGTGTTCATCTTTTGAAAATACAGCTATTTTAGAACGAGCGCCGGCCTCTCTGGCAATAGATTTTATTTCAACAATTCCATTTTGAATTTCCGGCGCTTCCTGCGCAAAAAGCTTTTCTATAAATTTTGGATGCGTGCGGGAAAGGCGCAGATTGATGCCTCTTGGTGTGTCTTCTACCGAGTAAAGATAGGCTCGAACACGCTGTCCTCTTTGGAAAAATTCTCCCGGAATCTGCTCTTCGGCTGGCAATATGCCAGTAGCTCGATTGAAATCAATATAAATATTTCCTCTCTCAACTTTCTGCACGATTCCCCCGATTATTTCTCCTTCCTTAGTTCCGTATTCGTCTATGATAGATGTGCGTTCCGCCTCGCGAATTTTTTGTATTATGACTTGTTTGGCAGTTTGAGCGGCGATACGGCCATAGTCTTCTTTGGCTTCGAGTGGGAAAATAACTTCATCGTTTAGCTCCACACCTTTTTTTATTTTTTTCGCGTCTTCCAGAAGCATATGATGTTCTGGGTTGAAGTGCACGCGCTCATCTCCCGTCTCTTTGATAGAATATTCAGAATATTCTTTTTGATTTTTTTCTCCTTTTGGTCGGCTTTCGTCTAGGTTGGCGATAGTTTCATCCACCACGATTTTCACCTGGTAAAAATCTGTCTTGCCGGTTTCAAGATCAAACTTGGCTCTGATGATTTGCCCTTTTTTGCCGTAGTCTTTTTTATAGGCTGCAGCCATTGCCTGCTCTATCGCTTCTAATATTTTTTCTTTTGGAATCTTCCTCTCTTCTTCTAATTGTTCCAGCGCTGATTTGAATGTTTTTAGGTCTAACATGTTTTTTTATTAAATTTTTCTAAAAATAAAAGCCCTGTTGCGACAGGACTTATACGTCCCCAATATATCACAAGTTTCATTTTAGTGCAAATAAGGGGTTGACAACTCTGGTTTGAGAGGAATCCACTGGGTTATCCACAGTCTAATATATTTAAGCCTTTGAATAGTGTTATTATTATACCAAATGGAGACCCAAGACCCCAATACTTCGGCAGAAATGTTGCCAAATCACCCCCACAGAAAGTCGTCTTTCTTTCTGGTCGTTTTGGTCTTTATCGTCGTGGTTGGGTGGGTTGCCTTTTTTCAGGTCTCAAAAGCTCCATCCACACCAGTACGGGCTTCTGTGGAGGAACAAAGAATGAAAGCCCTAGTCGATTTACAACAAAAATTGTCTACCTCATCTCCGCCAATTTCCAATGCGGAAAGAAGCGGTGCGCTGGATGAGTTGCAGAAAAATTTAAATTTACAAAAATAAGAATTAAAAATAAAAATAAATGAATAAAAAAATAATACAAAACATAAAATCAACAATCCTGGCCCTCGCCATCATCTTCGGTGTCGGGTACGCATCGGCAGCTTGGACTCCGGCTCCAGCTAATCCGCCGACTAACAATACATCTGCTCCGGTGGATGTCGGAGGCAACGATGCGGGTGTCACTCCTTATAGTCAGTTAAAAACTGGCATTCTTACTCTGATGCATTTGATTACTCCGGATCTTACGGTGACTAATCCTACTCCGAGTTCCCCTGTAACCGTAGGACAGGTCTTAACCGCTACCGACACGACTGGACTTACCAGATGGCAGACAATTCCCGGCATACCTCTCATGAAGCGCGGAAGTTTCTATACTAACACCCCGGTGTCACCCGGAGGCCAGCTTGCAGCCTCAGCTAGTTTTACCAGTTCGAGCGGCGCTCAAGCATTCAGTTATACCCACACTCCATATATGGCCAATGACACGCTGGTTATCCATGTTCAAGGATACTTTAATGGGCAAAATGTTTCTCCACAATATTACAGTTTAGCTCTCTTCAAAGACGCGGATACTTCTCCACTTGCTGTTAGTTATCACAGAGCAGATGAGGGTGGAGGCGCCTCAGTTTCTTTGGCCGCTGAAATGACCGCGCCTTCTACTCAAGCAATAACATTCAAAGTGCGTTTTGCCTGCACCTCAAACCCGAGTTGTTCTTTTAATCCATCTAACATGTTTGGCGGTGTTGCTAAGTCCAGCATTGATGTAGAAGAATACGGACATTATTAATTTTGTTTTCAAAAAAGTTTAAGCAAAATTAATGAATTAAAATCATGAAAGTTTCCTTTTTTAAAATTATTTTCTCACTTATCTTTTTTTGGTCGCCCCTCGTTGCCTTTGCAGGCAGTGAACACAATATGTCCGGCTGGGCCTGGTCCTCTAATATAGGTTGGATTAGCTTCAACTGTACCAATGACAATTCTTGCGCGGCTTCAGATTATGGAGTAAATCAAAATGCTGACAACACGCTCTCCGGCTATGGCTGGTCTTCCAGCGTCGGCTGGATACAATTCGGTGGTCTTTCCGGTTTTCCTACTGGCGGCGGAACACAGGCTCAGAATGCAAATGTAAATAATGGCGCCCTGCAGGGCTGGGCTAGAGCTCTATCAAACGGGGCAGGAGGCTGGGATGGATGGATATCTCTTGCGGGCACAGGCTATGGAGTAACATTGTCCGGTAGCAGTTTCGCCGGATACGCTTGGGGTTCGGATGTGGTGGGCTGGGTGGATTTTAACGGCGTAATTGTCGGACCTACTACCTTGACTATGTCCGGCACCCTAACTCCCGCTTCTACTTCATGTGTTATTCCAGATGGCTCTTCCAACTGTAATATAAGTTTTTCTTGGACCACTACAAATCCTATTTCTACTTCTGCCATCACTAAACCGGTAGATGTCACCGTGGCAACCGGAAATTCGGGTACCAATGTCGCTTTTGCCATTCCATGGGGTGGTGAAACATTTTATCTTTACAACAATTCTATCTTGCTTGCCCAAAGTACGATTGATTCATCTTCTATAACTTGCGCCTCGGGCGACCAGTGGAGCGGGACTACCTGCGTGCCTATTCCGGTTAATGGAGCTTGCGGCGAATTGCATTATTCCTGCGCGGAAGGCATAAGTTCTAGCAACCTAGACGGTCCGGCGTCTTATACGTGGGTGTGTAGCGGTATAAATGGCGGAACAAATACTTCTTGTTCCGAAATAAAAGCTCCAGCCGACGCTGGCACTTGTTCCGATGGAATTCAGAACGGAGATGAAACGGCTATTGATGCCGGAGGACGTTGCGGACCTGTTGGCAGCGGTAGCTGTACCGACGGTATTAAAAACGGAGATGAGACTGGCATCGATACCGGTGGACGCTGTGATATCGGCACTGGCAACTGTTCAGATGGAATCAAAGACGGCAACGAAACTGGCATTGATGTCGGCGGCCGTTGTCTCAGGAAGAAGCCAATATTTATAGAAGGCTAGAAATTAACAAAAAATCCCCCAAATTGGGGGATTTTTTGTTATACTATTAGCGTATGCAAATTGATGAAGAACAGTTAAAGAAATTTATTTTAGAATCGGGACTCGTTTCCAAAACAGATTTAAGCTCAGCAGAAAAAGTATCGGAAACCAAAAAACAAAAATTAGGGAATGTTTTGCTTTCTCTGGGTAAAATATCAGAGACTGATTTAAAACGAATGGAGGCTTTTGTCTTGGGAATACCCTTTATCAATTTAACCAAACAGAAGATTGATTTTTCTGTGCTCTCTCTTATACCGGAGCCGATTGCGCGCAATGACAACATCGTTGCCTATAAAAAAACCGATCGTGGCTTGGAGGTGGCAATGCTGGATGTTGACGATTTGCCCGTAATTGATTTTATTAAGAAAACTTCCGGGCTTAAAATTTTGCCCAGACTAACCGACACAGCTTCAATCAAGTCTGTGCTTGTTCAATACAGACAAAGTTTAAAAGCCGAGTTTCAAGATATCATACAAAAAGAATCTTCAACTCTCGCAGATTTGCCAGATGAAGATGGCGGAAAAATTGTTGAAAAGTCTGAGTCGGAGCTGAAAGAGATGGCAGAAGATTTGCCGGTGGTGAAAATTGTTGATTCTTTAATTTTTCACGCAATCTTGCAAAATGCTTCCGATATTCATATCGAACCCGGGGAGAAGGAACTAACCGTTCGTTATAGAATAGACGGCATACTGCATGATGCCATGGTTCTGGATAAAAATGCCGGTGCCGGGATAACCGCGCGCGTAAAAGTGCTGGCCAACTTAAAACTGGATGAAAAAAGGCTGCCTCAAGACGGCCGATTTAAAAAAGAGCAAGATGGAGAAAAAATTTCTTTCCGTGTTTCCACATTGCCTACTTTTTTTGGAGAAAAGACAGTTATGAGAATTCTGAAAGAGACCGCTCATGGATTTTCTCTTGAATCCCTCGGTTTCCACGGAGAAGGATTGGAGCGCATACATAATTCTTTAGCCCAAAAAACAGGGATGATACTGGCCACCGGTCCTACCGGAAGCGGAAAAACGACTACGCTTTATACGATGCTTGATATTTTAAATAAACCGGAAGTTAATATTTCCACCGTAGAAGATCCAATTGAATACCAAATGCCGAGGGTCAATCAAACACAGGTCAAGCCAGAAATAGGACTGACTTTTGCCAACGGGCTACGTTCACTCTTGCGCCAGGATCCAGACATAGTGATGGTGGGGGAGATTCGCGACGGCGAGACCGCAGGACTCGCAGTCAATGCTTCGCTTACCGGTCACCTGGTTCTCTCCACCATCCATACCAATAGCGCCGCCGGCGCCATACCCAGACTGGTAGATATGGGCGTTGAACCGTTTTTGATAACTGCCACGGTCAAAACAATTATTGCGCAGAGATTGGTGCGTCGGCTCACTCCCAACAAAGAAAAATATTTCTTGTCCGATACGGAATTAAAAAATTTGAGTAAAGTGGTTGATTTGGACAGAGTGCTGACATTTTTGAAAACTGAAAATATTGTCGGAGCAAAAGAGACCTGGAATAAAATTCCTTTTTATAAAGCAGTCAAGACCAGTGAGCTGGAAGACGGATATTCCAGCCGTATTGGAATGCACGAAGTTTTAAAAGTTACTTCCACCATCAAAGAGATGATTATCGCCGGCAAATCTCAAGATGATATAGAAATACAGGCAAAGAAAGAAGGAATGATGACGATGCTTGAAGACGGAGTCTATCAGGCAGTCTTGGGTGTGACTACTTTAGAAGAAGTATTTCGTGTTGTTTCAGAATAATTTTAGATTTATATGCTTTTTTCTTATCAAGCAAAATCGAAAGAGGGTGAAATCTTGGAAGGTGTCCTCTATGCGACGGATCGTCTAGCGCTCGCTCGGGAGTTGCGAAGTCATGGGAACGTACCTTTATCAATTAGAGAAAAAAGCAGAGACTGGACTGACAAATTGTCATTTCTTACCGGTATTTTTTCCAAAGTAAGCGTCAGCCAGCAGATTATTCTTACGAAAAATTTAAGCGGAATGCTGAAGGCGGGCCTCTCTCTCTATCGGGCGCTGTCTGTTTTAAAAAAACAGACCAAAAACCCCAAACTCAGCAATATTTTAATTTCTCTCTCTGGCGATATAAATTCCGGCGAGACATTGTCTACCGGACTGGCAAAATTTCCCGATGTTTTTTCAAAACTTTTTGTGTCAATGACCAAGGCTGGCGAAGAGTCCGGTGATCTTGCCGGGGCACTTTCCAATATCGGTATGAATTTGGAGAAATCACATGATTTGACCAAAAAAATAAAAGGAGCGCTAATTTATCCCGGGGTCATTTTATCTGCGATGATTGTGATCGGTGTTTTAATGTTTGCTCTGGTGGTGCCGACCCTTGCCAATACGTTCAAAGAACTCGGCGTGGCCTTGCCTGCTTCCACCCGCGCCCTTGTCTTTTTGGGTGATTTTTTTTCGCATAATTTAATACTGACTTTTATCATCCTTATCGGCGCGGGCACCAGTCTTCTTTTTCTTTTTCGCGCTAAATTTATGGCCAAATATATTGATTACACGGTTGTCAGAATTCCAGTTATCGGAAATTTGGCTAAAGAATTGAATACTGCCCGCACTGCCCGCACCATGTCTTCACTTTTGTTGGCCGGAGTTTCGATCATCCGCGCGGTAGAAATTACTGAAGATGTGGTGCAAAATATTTATTACAAGGAAGTTTTAAAAGAAACTAAAAATGCCGTAGAAAAAGGCGCTCCTTTTTCCGAAATCTTTGCCGCTAACACGAAACTATATCCCGTGATGATGTCGGAGATGATCCAGGTGGGGGAAGAAACCGGAAAACTATCCGATATGTTGTTTGAAATAGCTTTATTTTATGAAAACGAGATTGAAAACAAAACAAAAAATCTTTCCACCATCATTGAGCCGGTGCTTATGATTGTGATCGGCGCAGGGGTTGGATTTTTCGCGATATCTATGATTTCACCGCTTTATTCTATTTTAGGCAGCATCAAATGAAAAACTTTTACCAAAAAGGAATCACCATAATGGAGTTGCTGATTGTATTATCCGTCATTGCGATCGTTATATTGGCTGTTCTGCCGAGGTTTTCTCAAATCAGAGACAATGCGATTTTAAAATCGACTGTTGACGATGTTCTCTCTTCTATTAATAAAGCAAAAAACCAGACGCTTTCTTCCCTGAATTCTTCCGAATACGGAGTGCATTTTCAATCTGATAAAGTTATAATTTTCAAAGGAAAAGTTTTTTCTGCTGGCGCTTCGAGCAATGAAGTTATCGGCATAACTGCGCCGGCTAATATTTCAGATGTTACCTTTGGCGGCGTCAGTGGCGCATCCGGAGATGTTTATTTTAATCGTCTCTACAACGTCCCGAGTACCACCGGAACTATAACAATTTCCGCCAACTCACTTTCAAAGATTGTCACCATATACGCGACTGGAGTGGTCAGCTCAAACTAAATTGATGAAAAATATTCCAAAAAATTATGGGTTTATGATGGTGGAGGTGATGATCGCCGCATCTATCATCGCCGCATCTGTCGTCGCAGCGATGGCCGTTGCGCAGAAATCTGTCTATGTTTCCCGCCAAGCCTTTCATACCACCCAGGCCGGGTTTTTGTTGGAAGAGGGCGCAGAAGCAGTACGTGTAGTGCGAGACAATGGCTGGAACAATATTTCTAGTCTAACAGCTGGAACTGTTTATTATCCTACTTTTTCTGGCGGCATTTGGACCCTGTCCACCACTGCGAGTAGTATTGGGATTTTCAGCCGCACGGTCGGTGTAGATGCGGTTAATCGCGATAGTACAACCAAACATATTGTCACATCCGGAGGCACGCTCGACAGTGGAACAAAATTAGTTACGGTTACAGTTTCATGGCTGGAGGGCGGTGCAACTGTTTCCAAAACTTTACAATTTTATATTATTGATATTTTTTCATAGATTCATGGTGAATAAAATAAACATAAAATACAAAAGAGAAAGTAGTCTACCTGCGCAGGCGGGTTATACGATAATAGAACTTCTTTTCTATATATCTTTTTTTACGATTCTATCGATAGTGGTGATTAACTCAATGATCATAATGACCAGATCGTTTAAAGAAACCACTTTACAAGCTGAACTTCTGCAAAGCGGATCAATCATGGAGCGAATGTCCAGAGAAATCAGGCAAGCTTATGGCATAAGTTCGATTAGCGCGACCGACTTGAATCTTAATAGTACGGACACCACTGGAGCGAACAAGACCGTAGAGTTTACACTTTCCGGAACCGACATCCATTTTCTGGAAAATAGTACTCTGACCGGAAATTTAAATACCCCGAACATCGTTATTACCGCTTTAACCTTTACCCAAATTACCACGGCCACAGGCAATGCAGTGAAAATAAGCCTCTCGCTACGTTCTAGCGACGACAACTTAAGCCGAGTTTTTGATTTAAATGATACAGTCGTCCTGCGCGGTAACTATAAAAGTTAAAAATGGAAACGACAAAGATAAAAATTAATAAACAATCCGGAGCGGCGATGCTCATCTCCATTGTTTTTTTTCTTTTTATAATACTGGCCATAATCTCCGGACTGGTGGCGCCGACAGTGCGAGAGTTTCAAAACGCCAGCGCTAGTTTAAATTCCAAAGAGTCTTATTTTTTATCGGAATCAGGGGTTGAAGATGCGTTTTATCGAATAAAAAACAATATGACCATAGGCGGAAGTGAAACGATCGCGCTCAATGCCAATTCGGCAACCACAACCATAACCACTTTGCCCGGCAACACTAAGCAGATTGTCTCTCTCGGGGATGTGTCAAGTCTGCAGCGAAAAACGACTCTAACAATTAAAACCGGAGAAGGCACGGTGTTTAAGTATGGAACACAGGCGGGTCAGGGGGGATTTGTTTTTCAAAATAATTCCCATGTCAGCGGCAGCATATACTCGAACGGCAACATTGTCGGATCTAACGGGGCATATATTACTGGAGACGCGTATGTGGCCGGTACTAGCGGATCAATCTCAAATATGCGCGTTGGTTATGGCGGCACAGGCGATGCCCGTTCCCACACGGTTACCGGCTCTACCGTCACTGGCACCATCTATTGCCAAACTGGCTCCAGTAATAATAAGGCATGCAATACATCTCAAGATGATCCAGATTCGCAAGATTTACCAATACCGGACAGTGATATTAGTAAATGGGAAACTGATGCCACTAACGGAGGAACGACCAGCGGTAGTGTAACTATTTCCTCGCCTACCACGCTGGGCCCCAGGAAAATAAATGGCAATTTGACGATAACCAGCACCCTGACTCTGGCGGACACTGTTTATGTCACCGGTAATATAATAATTAACGGTACAGTGAAATTAAATTCTTCATACGGAGCCACATCGGGCATCATAATTGCTGATGGCTATATCACTATCAACAATGGTGTTGTCTTCCAGGATTCTGGCACCGCTGGCAGCTATATATTGCTTTTATCAAATAGCACCTGCGATGAAAGCGTGACCGGTAGCCCATGCAATGGGTTAAACGCAATTGAAGTCAGTAACAATTCCAACATTTCAATCGTTAATGGACAAAAGGGAACGGTTTACTTTAGTAACAACGCCAGCGTCAAAGAGGCGGTGGGCAATAAAATAGAATTAAAAAATAATGTTGGCATCAGCTATGGCACCGGATTGATTAACGTCGGTTTTACAAGCGGTCCGTCAGGTTCGTGGGTAATTGATAGTTGGGGGGAAACGCAGTGATTCTAAATAGTGTGATACAATGCTTTTATGCAGAAAGGAAAAGATAAAATAATTATTGGTAATTGGAAAATGAACCCACCCACTCTAAAAGAAGCAGAAATGCTATTTTTTAATGTAAGGCAGGGAACGTCTTCTATCAAAAAAACGGAAATTGTGATTTGTCCGCCGTTTCTGTATTTAGAAAAACTTAAATCCGCCAGTCGACGGAATAAAAAGATTAGTTTGGGGGCTCAAGATGCTTTTTGGGAAGGAGGGGGCGCCTTTACCGGAGAAATTTCAGGCGAAATGATTTATAACCTGGGCACAAAATACGTGATACTGGGGCATTCAGAAAGGCGAGCGTTGGGGGAGACAGATATGATGGTCAATAAAAAAATTAAGGCGTCACTGGCAGCGGGGCTGACTCCGATACTCTGCGTGGGTGAAGCGGCCCGTGATGAAAGTCATAGTTATTTTAATTTAGTTAAAATACAGCTAGAAGAATGTTTACATGGAATAAAAAAGGACTTGATTTCCAAAGTTATTCTCGCCTACGAACCAGTCTGGGCGATTTCCAGCACGCCAAATCGTCATGATGCCACCTCCGGCGATTGCCGAGAAATGGCAATTTTTCTTCGCAAAATTCTTTCTGATAAGTTTGGCTCGGACGCAAGCAAGATGAGTATCATCTACGGCGGTTCGGTTAATGAAAAAGATGCATTTGAATTTCTCAAAAATGGCGGGATAGACGGTCTTCTGGCCGGTAAGGCAAGCTTGGATGCAAAAAAATTCACTGAAATTATAAAAATATGCGAAGCATCGAGCAAATAGGAGATATAAAAGGCAAAATCATACTGGTAAGGGTGGATTTTAATGTGCCGCTTAAAAATGGAAAAGTCGAAGACGATTTTCGCATAAAAAAAGCGTTACCGACTATTGAATTTTTAAGAAAAAAGAAAGCGAAAATAATTTTAATTACACATCTGGGCAAGGGAGGGGATTCACTCATGCCCGTTGCCGAAGCTTTAAATAAATTTGTTAAAGCGACATTTGTCCCCTATATTATAGGCGCAGAGGTTGAAAAAATAATTTCCGAGACAAAAAATGGAGACATAGTTTTGCTTCAGAATCTGAGAAATGATAAGGGGGAGCAAGGGGGCAACAAAGGTTTTGCTGAAGACTTGGCGCAATTAGCCGACATATATGTAAACGAGGCTTTCCCGGTCGACCACCGGACGGATGCTTCAATTATTCTTTTGCCGAAACTTTTGCCGAGCTATGCCGGGCTCCAATTATCTCTGGAGGTAGAAAACTTATCTCGCGCCTTTAAAAATCCGAAGCACCCCTTTTTATTTATTTTGGGCGGCGCCAAATTCTCCACCAAAATGCCTTTAATAGAAAAATATCTTAAGTTGGCTGACCAAGTTTTTGTCGGTGGGGCATTGGCCAACGATTTTTTAAAGGCTCGCGGTTATCAGGTCGGCCAGTCACTTGTTGACGATGCCAACTATGACATCAAAGAAACGCTAAAAAATAAAAAATTAGTTCTGCCGGTTGATGTCATCGTAAAAAGCAGCGATAAATTAATCAATAAAAATGTAATCGACATCAAAGAAGATGAAGTAATTTTAGATATTGGCAAACAGACCGTCGCCAATCTAGGGTTGCTGATAGAAAAATCAAAACTTATCCTATGGAATGGTCCGCTCGGAAAATACGAAGACGGTGGGGCAGAGTCTACCCGAGATGTCCTCAAATTGGTTGCTCAATCAAAAGCTGAAAGTATTATCGGGGGAGGAGATACGGTCGCCCTAATCACGGATATGAAGATGGAAAAAGATTTTTCTTTTGTTTCAAGCGGTGGCGGCGCTACCTTAGACTTTCTGGTCAACGGGACTCTCCCGGGCATCAAAGCGCTTGAGTAATTTTTCTTACCACTTCTTCTTTTTCACCTTCCTTGTATGGCCTTTTGCCATGCCATAACCCAAAACCGTCACTAATGACTCTGGGAATTATGTGAATATGTGAATGGAAAACTACCTGTCCTGCGGCGGGGTCATTGTTCATAGTGACATTGATGCCGTCTGCTTTCAGGCTATTTTTAATGGCGTGAGAAATTTTTTTTACCGCTTTCATCATTTCTATCAAAGTTTTTTCTGGCGTTTCATATATATTTGCAAAGTGTTTTTTAGGGATTACCAAAGAGTGGCCGATATTTACTGGAGCAATATCCAAGAAGGCCAGGATATTCTCATTTTCAAAAATTTTATTACAAGGTATTTCTCCTTTCACTATTTTACAAAAAATGCAGTCTTGCATGCATACATTGTAGCAAATTGTGCTAAAATTTGCTCTATGCAAAGGTATGGCGAACTGCTACGAACACTTTTAGAAAAAAGGGGTATCACCGACGAAGCGCAGGCTGAGATATTTTTAAATCCGGATTATAAAAGAGATTTCCACGACCCTTTTTTAATGCGGGATATGGAGAGAGCCTGCGTGCGTCTCTTTGAGGCATTGGACAATAAGGAAAAAATAGTTATTTATGCGGATTATGATTGTGACGGGATTCCTGGAGCGGTTATTCTGACCGATTTATTTAAAATAATAAATTACAAAAATTATGAAGTCTATATACCACAGAGAAATTCTGAGGGGTACGGTCTGAATCTTGATGCCATAAAACAATTTGCCGATTCCGGAGTGAAACTTTTGATAACTGTGGATCTTGGCATCACGGCAGTAGTGGAAGTGGCGCAGGCAGAAGTGGATGGCATTGATGTGATCATCACAGACCATCATATACCCCAGGAAGTTCTGCCCCGAGCCTATGCCATATTAAATCCCAAACTGGGTGATTACCCAGAAAAAATGCTCTGCGGCGCCGGAGTCGCTTTTAAATTTGTCCAAGGATTTCTAAAAAAATATCGGGAATATTTCTCCGTTAGAGATGGGGCAGAAAAATGGATGCTTGATATGGCGGGTCTGGCGACTCTCTCTGACATGGTGCCACTTACGGGCGAAAATAGAGCGATTGCTTACTTTGGAATGAAGGTGTTGAAGAAATCTCCCCGTCCCGGTCTGCAAAAACTCCTGGCGAAGATGAATATTGATCAGAGATATTTATCAGAAGACGACATAGGTTTTATGGTAACGCCGCGATTAAACGCTGCATCGCGTATGGACAACCCGATGAAGGCGTTTGAGCTGCTTGCTACTGTTGATGAGGCGCAAGCCGGCGTCCTGGCAGATCATTTGTCTAAAATAAATGATGAAAGAAAAACAATTGTTACCGGAATTATGCGTGAAGTTAAAAAAACACTGGAAAAAACAGAGGGACACAAAACGAGCAATGTTATTGTCATAGGAAATCCAAAATGGCGGGTAGGTATCCTTGGGTTGGTGGCGGGCAAGGTTTGCGACGAACATAAAAAGCCCGTTTTTGTCTGGGGCAAAGACGAGAATGATTGCATCAAAGGCTCATGCCGGAGTGACGGCTCGGTGTCCGTTGTAGAACTCATGAGTGCGACCCGAGAATCATTCATAGACTTTGGCGGTCACGAACTTGCTGGCGGGTTTACTGTGCGTAATGACCAAATTCATTTCTTGGAAGAAGCCCTCTCTAAAACTTTTAATAAAATAAAAAGGACCAAAAAAGATGTTGCCGCTACCCACGATATAAAAACGAGTTTAGATGTAATAAATATGAAAAATTGGAAAGAAATAGAAAAGTTAGAGCCCTTTGGATTTGGCAATTCCAAGCCCGTTTTTCTTTTTGAAAGTGCAAAAATAGAGAAATTAAAAAAATTTGGTAAAAATGGTTCCGGCGAGCATCTGGAAATAATTTTTTCTGATACGAGTAAAGCCAAAGCGCTTGCCGTTTCTTTTTTCTCCGGCATTGATTCTTTTAAAGATACTTTGTCTGAAGGACTGGCCGTAAACCTGCTTGCCACTTTTGATTTGTCTCGATTTAGAGGCAGGGAAGAATTAAGATTGAGAGTAATTGATATTGTGTAATAATATAAAAGCATGAAAAAAGAGGCAATAAGGATATATACAGACGGTGCGGCTAAAGGAAATCCGGGGAGTGCCGGCTGGGGCGCTGTTTTTTTGATTGGGGATAAAATTTTTGAGATCGGAGGAGGAGTAGGTCATGCGACGAACAATATTATGGAGCTTACCGCGCCGATAGAAGCACTGGAATATATTAAAAGAAACAAAATGACTGGTCCAATCGAAATTGTTTCCGATTCCAAATATGTGATTCTGGGGATAACTGAATGGATCTTTAACTGGCAGAAAAACAATTGGCGAAATGCTGCGAAAAAGCCCGTGATGAACAGAGAATTATGGGAAGAACTCTATGCGCTTACAGAAGAATTTAAGCCCAAGTGGACTTATGTGAAAGGCCACAACGAAGATACACACAATGACCGTGCCGACCTGATCGCCACAAGCTACGCCGAAGGGGAACCGGTAAAATTGATAAATGCGAGATAGAATTTTCTATTCAATATGTTTTGGTTTTATATTCGGGGTGCTTTTGCGCTCTTTTTTATTTGTGAATTTATATCTAGTTATTTTACTTGCAGCAATTAGTTTTGCGCTGTTTTTATTTTTCTATTTGATATCAAAAAACAAGTGGGGAATAATAGCTTCAATTTTTATCTTTACATTTTCTATCGGAATTTTTAGATTTCATCTGGTCGATACTCCAGCGCCGCCTTTTTTAGAGTCAAAATTAGGACAGAAAGCTTCTTTTTCTGGAAAAATTATTGATGAGCCAAATATTGGGGAAAATAATCAAAAATTCACAGTTGAAACGGAAGAAAAAGAGTCAAAAACCAAGATTTTATTATCCACCTCCCTTGATAAAAGTTATAAATATGGCGACTTGGTGAATTTTACTGGAAAATTGCAAAAGCCGGAAAATTTTCTTACTGATCAGGGTAAGGAATTTGATTATATAAATTATTTAAGAAAAGATGGGATCATATACGTTATGGGTTACCCGAAAGTAGAAGTCGTTTCGGAAGGGAATGGCAATTTTATAAAAAGCTTTTTATTTTCTGTTAAAGAAAAATTTTTGGAAAAAATGAATTTAGCCATTCATAATCCGGAAGCACTCTTGATGGGCGGACTTATCTTGGGTGAAAAATCTTCTTTCAATCAAGCCTTGAGACAGAGTTTTGTTAACACTGGTACGATACACATCGTCGCACTTTCTGGCTACAACGTGACGATAGTGGCCGAATGGTTCATGAAATTGTTTGCCTTTTTGCCGCCACAACTTGGAATCGGGGTGGGTATTTTTTCGATTTTGCTTTTTATATTGATGACTGGAGGAAGTTCCACCGCCATACGGGCAGGCATCATGGCCACCTTGGCGCTTATTGCCCGCGCGACCGGCAGAAATTATGACGTCGCGCGGGCGCTTGTGCTTGCCGGTGTCTTTATGATTATTTTAAATCCTTTTGTTCTTGTTTTTGATGTTTCCTTCCAACTTTCTTTCATTGCGACCGTCGCTGTGATATTTCTTGCTCCGCGAATTGAAAAATATTTCTTGTGGGCTCCGGAACGTTTCGGTTTTCGAGACATTATCTCTGTTACAAGCGCCGCTTATATTTTTGTTTTCCCGTTCATTCTTTACAAAATGGGCAACTTTTCACTTGTAGCTCTGCCTGCGAATATTTTGATTCTGCCCTTCATCCCTTTCACAATGATGCTTGGATTTCTGACTGGTTTCTTCGGGTTTATCTGGTATGTGCTCTCAGTTCCTTTCGGCTATGTTTCATATATATTTTTACACTATGAACTTGGACTGATTAATTTTTTCTCCAATCTTCCGTTTGCCGCTTTTTCTTTTCCAGATTTTCCACTGTTTTTAACAATTATAATTTACACCTATTTTATTTATAGACTTTTTGGGAGAAATATAAAAAGTTTCTTTACTACTGCGCTTGTTTAAAGTTGTTTTCTATCACTTCCCAGTTTAGATTTTGAAAAAATGCTTCCACGTATTTCTTTTTTTCCGATGTTGGATAATCATAAACGAAAGCATGTTCCCACATATCAATACCGAGAACATATTGGAGCCCGTTCAGCTGTCCTAGATGCTGTTCATCTATCCATGCAGGGATTAGTTGCTTTGATTGCTTGTCGAAGTAGAGTATTGCCCAGCCGATTCCTCGAGTCATGGCCAGAGTTTTAAAGCCCATCATGGCATTTTCAACCGAACCCGCTACTTTCTCGATAGCTGCTTTAAATTTAGAGCCCGCAGGCAATGGTTTTGGTCCGCCTTCAAGAGATTTGAAATAATATTCATGATTTCGCATTCCGTTGAATTCAAAACCGATTCTGCGGTGAAGTTCGCCTATTATATAAGCATTTTTTTCCGGGTCGGCCATCAGCTCACCCAGCTTCTCAAATATCAAGTTGATGTTTTTTACATAACCAGCATAAAGTTTCAAATGCTCCTCAATATTTTTAGCCGAGATCCCTTTTAATGCTCCTATATTAAATTTTATTTCTTTAAATTTTTCCATGTTATTTATTAATCAATTTCTAATATGATAATATTATATCATGTTTCAAAAGTGCAAGGTCTATTTCAGAGAATATGGCTCATTTATTTTCATACTCTTCCTTTTAATTGTCACCATCTGTCTTTTTTACCAAGATTTTAAAGATTCCCACAGAAAACTCACTTTTGCGATGTTAGACATCGGACAAGGCGATGCGCTTTTTATAGAATTACCCACCGGCACACGGATGCTGGTAGATGGCGGACCGCCTCGAAAAATATTAAGTCAACTTTCGCGCGTGATGTCCCCGTTTGATAAACACATAGATGCCATTATCATCACCAATCCAGACCAAGATCATATCGGCGGTTTCTCGGACGTTTTAAAAGTTTATAAAGTAGACAGAGTGTTTGAGCCCGGAACTTTTAATGATTCAAAAACCTATCAAAATCTTAAAATCGAAATAAAAAATAAAAATATCCCGGATATTTTAGCTAAAAAGGGGATGAGATTAAATATTGGAGGCGGAGCGAAAATTGATATTTTATTTCCAGACAGGGATGTATCAACTTGGAGCTCAAATGATGGGTCGATCATCGCGAAACTTTCTTATGGCGAAAGTTCTGTGATGTTAACAGGGGACGCTACGATGCTGACGGAAAAAATAGTGCTTGAGGGGACATCTAAGAATGCACTTGCCAGCACTGTTTTGAAAGTCGGGCACCATGGCTCGCGCACATCGACTAGCCCCTCGTTCGTCAAAGCTGTGGATCCGACCTATGCGCTCATATCAGATGGCAAAGATAACAAATATGGCCATCCGCACAAAGAAACACTGGATACGCTGGCGAAATTTGGCGCAAAGATTTTAAGAACTGATTTATTGGGAAGTATAATCATGGAATCCGATGGACAAAATGAGACGTTTTCATTTCGCAAGTAAAACTCGTCGCAGGCGTACCTTTTAGAAAGCCTTGCACAGGCGGGCGTGCCGAGCAGTTCGCTGGCGTAGCAACGCCAGATAGATTGCTTTATAAAAGGTATGCCAAGAAAGAGTTTTATGATATAGTGAAAATATGCGAGACAAACTAGTGGAAAAATTGATAAAAAGTGAAGAAAAAAGGCAAAGAGAAGGCCTAGAACTGATTCCGTCGGAAAATTATGTCTCCGAAGACGTACTCAAAGCGAATGGATCCGTTTTCACGAATAAATATTCAGAGGGCTATCCGGGCAGGCGCTATTATGGTGGACAAGAAAATACCGATGCGGTAGAACGTCTGGCGATTGAGCGCGCTTGTAAGCTTTTTAATTGTAAATTTGCTAATGTACAGCCCCATTCCGGAGCACCTGCGAATCTTGCCGTTTATTCTGCGCTTCTCATGCCTGGAGACACAGTGCTCGGTATGGATCTTTCTCACGGCGGCCATCTCACTCACGGACACCCCATGACTCTTCCGGCAAAAATTTACAATTTCGTTAACTATAAAATGAAAAATCCTGATACCGGAGAGATCGATTATGAAGAACTTCGTCGTGTTGCGTTAGAAAAAAAGCCAAAAATAATTCTGGCTGGATTTTCTGCTTATCCGCGCACACTTGATTATAAAAAATTTGTGGAAATTGCCCGTGAGGTAGGAGCCATTACCATGGCTGATATGGCGCATATTGCCGGGTTAATCGCCGCCGGCACGCTCCGCAATCCTTTTGATGATGGCTTTGATATTATTACGTCCACTACCCACAAAACACTTCGCGGCCCTCGAGGAGGAATAATTCTAACTCGTGAAAGTGAAGAAATTGCCAAAAAAATTGATAAATCAATTTTTCCCGGGATCCAAGGCGGTCCTCACATGCATACCATCGCTGCTAAGGCCGTCGCTTTTGGTGAAGCAATGATGCCTAAGTATAAAAAATATGCTGTGCAAGTTTTAAAAAATGCAAAAGCAATGGCAGAAATTTTTAAGAAAAATAAAATTCGTATGATTGGTGGCGGCACGGACAACCACCTCATTTTAGCCGATGTTTTTGGCTCTTTGGGAGTAACTGGCAAGGAGGCGCAGACAGTTCTCGATGAAGTAGGCATCACCCTTAATATGAATTCAATTGCGGGGGATACCAGAAAACCTCTTGACCCTTCGGGCATACGTTTCGGTACGCCGGCTATTACGACAAGAGGTTTTAAAGAAAAAGAATGCGCAAAAGTAGCAGAGTTGATGATAAAGGTTTTGAGGAATAAAGATAATACAGAAATCAAAAAGTCCGTGCATCAAGAAATAAAAACTCTAGCTAAAAAGTTTCCGATACCGAAACGTTTTGTATAAAAATTATGGAATTACAAGTTGGAGTAAAAATAATTTTACAGAATAAGGAGGGAAAGTTTTTGCTGTTGCAAAGAAATTTAGAAAAATATCCTGAAGTTAAGAAAGACAATTCATGGGATATAGTCGGAGGCAGGATAAATAAAGGTACTCCGCTTATTGAGAATTTAAAACGTGAAATTTTTGAAGAGACAAAATTAAATCTAGTTGGAGAACCAAAACTGCTTGCAGCGCAGGATATTTTAAAGACGGATAAGCATGTAGTACGTTTAACTTATATAGGTAAAATTGAAGGAGAACCAAAGCTTGATGAGTACCATGATTCATATAAATGGGTCACCAGAGAAGAATTAAAAACAGAAAAGGGCCTAGATCAATATTTCAAAGAAGTTCTCGAGAAGTTTCTTTTGTGATATATTTTCCATATGGCAAAAAAGGGGAAATTGATTGTAATAGACGGCACAGATGGCAGCGGTAAAGCGACGCAGGTCAAGCTTTTAGAGGAGCGCTTAATGAGAGAAGGGTACAATGTAAAATTGCTGGATTTTCCAGAATATTACAAAAATTTCTTCGGGAAATTTATAGGACACTGTCTTTCGGAGCAGTATTACAACTGGATAAATATTCATCCCAAAATCGCTTCCATCGCTTATGCGGCAGACCGCTGGGAGTCTTCGGAAGAGATACGAAGTTGGTTGAAGAAGGGTTATGTGGTGCTTGCCAATAGATACGTGAGCGCGAACCAGATCCATCAGGGTGGTAAAATTGCAAATGCCAAGAAGCGTGAAAGTTTTATAAAATGGCTGGATGAAATGGAATATGAAATTTTTAAAATTCCACGTCCGGATGCCGTTTTTTATTTGAATGTTCCGATGAGCATTATTTTAAGATTGATAAAAGAGCGCAATAAAAAAGTTTTCCGCGCCTATGCGGGCAAACGAAAGGATATTGTCGAGGGAAATATCCCATATCTCTCTAATTCTAATAAAACTGGTCTCTGGCTGGTAAAAAAAGAGAAGGGCTGGCTTAAAATAGAATGCGCAAAAGACGGAGAAATAAGAGCTCGCGAAAGTATACATCAAGAAATTTATGAAAAGGTCAAAAAAATTCTAAAATGATAATGCCAGGATGATAATTAAAATAAAAAAACTTAAAAGTGGAGCCAAATTGCCGAAATATCATCATCCGGGAGATGTGGGGATGGATCTGTATGCGATGGAGACAGTTACAATAAAACCAGGCGAGCATTATCGCTTTTGGCACGGTTTTGCTTTGGAATTTGGAGATGGTTACGGGGCAATCATAATGGATAAAGGCAGTATTTCCAAAGCGGGGTTACACCATATGGGCGGAGTATATGACGCGGGTTACAGGGGCGAGTACAACACTCTTTTAGTAAATTTATCCGACAAGAGCTATACTTTTGGGGAGGGTGATAAAGTTTCGCAACTTTTGATTATGCCCGTAGTTATAGCAAAATTAAAAGAAGTTGATAAATTAAGCGAATCAGTTCGTGGCGAGGGCAAGTTTGGAAGTACGGGGAAAAAGTAATGGAGAACAAAATACAAAATTTAATAAAGGACGCTATGAAAAATCTCAGTATTGAGATTGGCGACATATCGCTCGAGCACCCGGCAGATTTAAGTCGTGGAGATTATTCTACAAATATGGCTATGGTTGTCGCTAAAAGTGTAAAGAATAATCCCAAAGCGCTGGCTGAAAAAATAGTTACAGAAATATTGAGGCTGAACTTGGATAAAAATATAGAAAAAGTAGAAGTTGCTGGAGCGGGTTTTATAAATTTTTATTTATCACGAAAATTTTTCGCTAAAAGCATCGAAGAGATTTTAAACGAGGCAGGAAATGTCGGCAGAAATAAAGTTCTTGCGGGCCAGAAAATAATGCTTGAATACACAGACCCGAATCCTTTCAAACCTTTTCACATTGGGCACCTGATGACCAATAGCATAGGTGAATCCGTAGCAAGAATTTTGGAACATTCCGGCGCCAAGGTATCGCGGGCCAATTATCAGGGAGATATCGGTCTGCATGTTGCAAAAGCCATTTATGGCCTTTTAGAAAATAAAAACTTACAAAGTAAAACAGGTTCTAATGATCTGCAGGCAGCCAATATAGGCAGGGCCTATGCCCTGGGCGCCGAGATTTATGAAGCTGATGCAAAAGGAGACAGTGCAAAAAAAGAAATTGATGAAATAAATAAAAAAATTTATGACAAAAGCGATAAAAAAATAAATGAAATATATGACTGGGGTTTCGAGGTGACGATGGACGCCTTTGAAGATCTTTATAAAATTCTGGGCACCAAATTTGATTTTTATTTTCTGGAAAGCCAAATGGCGCTGATTGGAGAGAAAATTGTAAAAGATAATATAGGGAAAGTTTTTGAAAAATCCGATGGAGCACTTGTTTTTAAAGCTGAAAAACATGACCCGAAACTTCACACCAGGGTTTTTCTTACCAAAGAAGGTTTGCCTACTTACGAAACCAAAGAGCTGGGATTAACCGAAGAAAAATTTAGGACAGAACCAAATTTGGATTTGTCTATCATTGTCACTGCCAATGAGCAAATGGATTATATGCGAGTGGTTACCAAGGCCATATCTCTCATCAGCCCCGAGCATACGTCTAAAATGAAGCACATCTCGCATGGCATGATGAAATTAGCAAGCGGCAAGATGGGTTCCCGCAAGGGGAATGTGGTCACAGGCGAATCTCTTTTAAACGATGCGCGCGATGCCATTTTAGAAAAAATGACCGATAGGGAATTCTCTAATGAAGAAAGAGAAAAAATTGCGTCCGACGTCGGCGTGTCCGCGATAAAATATTCAATACTCAAACAGTCTACCGTAGGCGACATTGTCTACGATTTTGAGAGTTCTATTTCCTTTGAAGGGGATTCGGGCCCATATCTGCAATATTCTTACGCGCGCGCCAATTCAATTTTAGAAAAGGCGAAAAAGGAAAATATTCTGCCCGACCCGCACGCTTTTTCAATTGATATTTTTGAAGTGGAAAAGTTTTTATACAAATTTCCCGAAATCGTACTGCGTTCAGTAAAGGAATATGAACCTCACTATATTTCAAATTATTTGATAGAGATAGCTCGCGCTTTTAATAGTTTCTATGGCAACAATATGATTATAGACAAAGCTGACAAAACTTCGCCCTACAAAATTGCTTTGACTTATGCATTTGCTTTCATAATGAAAACAGGTCTTCACCTGCTCGGCATCGAAGCGCCAGAGAAGATGTAGAGTTGATTTTTCCAGTATAAGTTGTAATAATTAAAACACTAATAATTGACTCAAAAATTACAATGAAAAAAATACTTATTTTTGGAATCTTGGTCTTATTTAGCTTTGTTTTATTCTCTACTCATGTTGAAGCCCGTGGACGTTACGGGAGTTTTCGTGTTGGTGGTTATACAAGTAGTGGAAAGGGTAGTCATTATGTAGGAGGGTACGTACGTTCTACCCATACCTTAAAGTATTATTTGAAGTATTAAAAAATACATGTATTGTCATAACTGCGGTAATAAAATTAAAGAAGACTCAAAATTCTGTATTGGATGTGGAACAGAAATAAATTCTATATCTAATGAAAAAAAAGACAATCCTACTATTAGCAGCACAATTAAAAGTGTATCTTTTGACAAAGAAACTAAAAAATCCTGGATAATTTTGGTTTTTATTATTTTAGTTATTTTTGGTGTTAGATCAATTTATATTGAATATAAGAATCAACAACAACAAACTCAAATAGTTTTACAACAACAAAAAGACACTCTTGAGGCAACAAATAAACAAATAGAAGACATTCAAACTAAAGCAGAGAATGAAAATAAGAAATTACAAAATCAAGTAACCACTTTGGAAAATCAAAACTCTTTCAAAATTACATCTGATGCAGACATTATAGCAGAATGGAAAAATCGGGTTGCTGAAGTTACATGTTGGTGGTCTTACTCTGATGGAACGACTTATGAAACAGATGAGGGTTCGGCAACACTTGTAAATATAACAGACCATGGATTAACAGCTATAACAAATAAGCATGTAATTACTGACACCACCTCAACATATGCTCCAAATACCTGTCTTGTGGGAGCATATGGAAAAGGAGCGCGTATAGTTAATTACATCTCTCCTGGAGATCCCTTCTGGGCTGGAACTGGAGATTGGGGATATATCTATTTAAATAATTCTGAGAAACCAACTGATAATGGAGCTTTTGATGAAATAATTTCTAATCATCTAAATGTCTGCCAGGAATCACAAGTGGCTCTGGGAGATCAGATAGTTATATTGGGTTATCCTACAATTGGAACCACTAATGGAATTACTGCTACCGAAGGAATCATCTCTGGGCTAGAGAGTGATTATTATATAACCTCAGCAAAAATAGAACATGGAAGCTCGGGAGGAGCGGCAATTTTGGTTAAAAAAGATTGTTGGCTTGGTATACCCACATCGGTTATTGTTGGATCAGTTGAGTCTCTTGGGCGTATTTTAAAGGCACAATTCGTTTTAAATAATTAATCTGTATTTCAAACTTTTTATGTTAAAATATAAACATGCAATGGTTTTTCATAGCTCTAGGTGCGCCATTTCTGTGGGCGCTGGTGAATATTTCTGATCAATATCTAGTAGAGAGGTATTCGACGGGCAAGCGTGGTTCTGGCGGGCTTGTGCTTTTTTCTAGTCTTATAGGTATTTTTGTCGCAGTAGCAATTGGTATATTCACATCTGGCCTATTTGCTATCCCGACTATGGACAAAATTCTTCTGATTACGACAGGTGGCATAACAATTGCTTGGGTCATTCTTTATTTGTTTGCTCTAGAAATTGAGGATGTTTCCGCTGTGGTGCCCTGGTTTTTGACTGTCCCAATTTTTGGATACATACTCGGATATGTGTTTCTGGGAGAAACTCTTTCTACCCAACAATTTGTCGGTTCCCTTTTTGTTTTAATTGGCGTATTTTTGATATCAGTAAATTTTTCAGAAGAAAAAAATCAATTAAAATGGAGGCCAGCTTTATATATGCTCGTTGCGTGCCTACTATCGGCAATTTCTGGGGTAATTTTTAAATATGTAACTATCGGAGAAAACTTTTGGATTTCATCTTTCTGGGAATATGTCGGGCTCGGCGGTTTCGGAATTCTTATTTATATTTTTGTTCCCAAATATCGTGAAGAGTTTATGCTGATGAATAGACAGGGTGGGAAAAAAATACTTGCTTTAAACACAACAAGTGAAATTTTCACTATCATCGGCAATCTTCTAACTAACTATGCCATACTCCTGGCTCCAGTTGCTTTGGTTTATCTTGTCAGCAGTTTTCAACCAGCAATCGTCCTTTTCTTGACTCTTTTTACCACCAAGTTTTTCCCCAATATAGCAAAAGAAGATTTAAAATGGAATATATTATTGCCAAAAATATTTGCTATCGCTATTATGATTATAGGAAGTATCATGCTATTTATCTAAGAAATATGTTAAAATAGCCTTATGTACGAAGAAACAAAAAAGACCCAGTTAAAAACTATTCAATTTGGTGAGCACGTAACAATAGATGGATATGGGGGAGATTTTGATATTTTAAATAATCAGAAAGTAGTTTCTTTTGTATTGTCTGATTTACCAAAGAAACTCGGCATGAAAACACTTTCTGCACCGATGGTTGTGTCGGCTCCCGATAATGGAATGAAGGATCCAGGGGGTTGGAGCGGGTTTGTAATAATTGCAGAAAGTCACATATCATTACACACTTTTCCCAAGCGTCGTTTTGTAAGCGCTGATGTGTATTCCTGCAAAAGTGGCACGGATGTAAAGAAAATTGCAGATTATTTTACTGAAACTTTCAAATTAGCTGATGTTGAAACTAATTTTATTAAACGAGGTACAAAATACCCAGCAGAAAATCTAATATAATCAATTCTTGAGGTTAAATGTCATTTATATGATTCCAGAATTTCCAGAATTTAAAAAACTAGAGTTGTCAGACAAAGAAAATATAGAAAAAATAACCTCCAAGTTTCCACCGTATTCTGATTTTAATTTTGTAAGTTTGTGGTCATGGAATACAGAAAACAAAATACGTATTTCAATATTGAATGGCAATCTTGTTGTCGGTTTTACCGATTATCTTACAAAAAAACCATTTCTATCCTTCATTGGTGAAAATAAAATATCTGAGACAGCTTCGAAACTGATTACCTTCTCTAAAGAAAATTATGGAATCAGTCTACTAAAGTTGATCCCAGGAGAGATGGTTGGTATCTTGGAAAAATCAGGATTTGGGGTATTGCCCGACGTGGATTCTACTGATTATGTTTATCGCGTTGATCAATTAAAGGATATGCATAACTGGACAGGGCACCAATTCAGTAAAGGGATTGAAAAATTTTTAAAATTACACCCAAACTATTTAGTGAAAATTTCCCCGTTAGAAGAAATACCGAAGGATGAATATATGGAAATATTTAGTAAATGGGCGAAATCTAAAAATATAGAGAATCATTTCGAATCCAATGAATATAAGGCATTTAAAAGATTTCTTGAGATCAAAAATGAAAATATCGAAGTCATATCCCTGCGTAAAAATGATCACCTTATTGGGTTTACTGCATATGAGATTATATCAAAGGATTATGCAGTTGCTCATTTCTCTAAAGCTGACAAAAAACACCATTCAGCAACTTCTAATATATTAATTTGGGAGGAAGCCAAGGCTTTAAGCACAAGGAAGGTAAAATATTATAATTGGGAACAAGATTTAGGAATACAGGGCTTACAAAAATCAAAATTGAAATACAAACCTTGTTTTTTTCTAAGTAAATTTATTGTAAAGGAAAAAATTTGATATGTGTAGCATATTAATGTACTATTGTTAATATAACATTATGTTTCTAGAACTTTTTCAACAAATTAATGCTTCAGGACTATGCGCTCAAGTAGTTGATCATTCCTTAATTTCGTTTGAAGGTGCCCCGCCCTTACTTCTGTATTCTTATATACCAGCCATAATTATAGCCCTTGTACTAAGTCTAATCGTATTTAATTCAAATAAACGAGATAAACTTTCTAAGGCTTTTTTATTTTTTACCATAACTTATTCTCTTTGGGTAATAAACATAATACTACAATGGATTCTAGTTCCAAATAAATTACTTCTTGTTTCCTGGCAATTAACAGCTGTTTTTGAGATAGGTATATATATATCTTCATTATATTTCCTTATGTCATTTTGTTCTCCGGAATCATTAACAAAAAATATAAAAAGATTATTTTTTCTATTATTTTCTTTAATAATAATACTTACGCCAAGTATTTTAAACATAAAGTCATATGATTTTGAAAATTGCGTAGGCAAAGACGGCATATTATGGTATGCGATCTACTTATTTGAAATAATAGTTCCCGTTATCATATTGATATATGGGTTTATAGTTTATCGAAAGGAAAAAAATATTATAAAAAAAAGGGAGATACTTTTATTTTCTATTGCATTAGCAATTTGTCTTGGTTTTTTTTCAGCCTCGAACATAACTGGTGAGTTGTTGCAAGTTTATTCTTTCAACCTTTTTGGTCCCATCGGAATGCTTGTATTTATTGGTTTCGTAACTTATCTTATCGTGAGATATCGAGCATTTAATATCAAGTTGATTGCAGTGCAGGCATTGGTATGGGGACTTGTGGCTTTGATTGGGTCAGAGTTCTTTTTCCTTCAAGAAACATTGAATTTTGTTCTAGTGGGTGTAACTTTTCTCGGAGTTGTTGTTTTTGGTAGGTTTCTTATAAGATCCGTCAAAAAAGAAGTCAAACAAAAGGAGGAACTAGCCAAGCTTAATAAGGATCTTGAAAGCGTAATCAAGCAAAGGGAATCTCTAGTTCACCTTGTTACTCATAAAGTTAAAAGTTCTTTCACCCGATCCAAATACATTTTTGCCGGCTTGTTAGACGGAACTTTTGGCGATGTGTCGCCAATCATAAAAAAATATGCGGGGCAGGGTTTGGAGTCTGATAATGCTGGAATACAAACAGTTGATCTGGTCTTGAACGCGGCCAATCTGCAGAAAGGGGCTGTGAAATATGAAATGAAACAGATTGATTTCAAAGAAATAATTCTGAAAACATTTGCGGAGAAAAAAGTTCAAGCCGAGGCGCAGGGACTTCAAATGGAAAGCACCATAGATGATGGTATTTATGGCGTCATGGGAGATGTCTTCTGGCTCAAAGAAGCAGTCAATAATTTAATTGATAACTCTATCAAATATACCAAAGCCGGGAAAATAATAATTGGACTTCAAGATGGCAATGGAAAAGTTAAATTTTCAGTCAAAGATAGCGGTATTGGCATATCTAATGAAGATAGAAAGAATCTATTCACCGAAGGTGGAAGAGGCAAGGAATCGGTCAAGATGAATGTAGATAGCACGGGCTACGGTCTTTATACCGTTAAATTGGTTGTAGAAGCGCACGGAGGTAAAGTATGGGTTGAGTCGGAGGGCGAGGGGAAAGGTTCTACTTTTTTCATTGAATTATCATCTATCTCTGAAAAGAAAGGTTCTTGATATTGATGCGGGAGTTGAATTATGGAAAATAATATAGATAAAAAACGTAATACTAAAAAAACTACTGAGTCAAGACTAACCGGTGGTGAAATCCTAGATCTTATAGCGAAAATATCTCATGAAACTTGGATGAGACAGGCGTTCAGGGATAAAAAGATCCCACTCGGAGATCTTCCGAGAGAAGTCTCCGATAGCGATAAAGAAAGAGCCGAAGACGCTTGGCGAGCTCTAGAAAATGATAAACCGGAAACCAGAGAAAAAGCCATAGATCTTTTGGCCAAAAGGTCTCATGAAATGTGGCTAGCTTTTAAAACCAAGCAAAGTTCTATAGAAGGGCTTGACCCAAATCCAAATAATCATGACCGCGAACGGGCAGAAGATATAATCAGGGCGCTTGAGGAAAGTGGGGTTTTATCTTTTGAAAAGTAAATAGATCATGTTATACTCTACTCATAAGCATTGAAGAGGAATCATCTCTTCGCCCCACCAGGCTGGGGCAAGCTTTGGGAAGAAACTTCAAGAAATTTTGAAGGAGTAGAACCCCTTAAATGAGAAGCAAGCAAGGTGGTACCACGACTTGTCCCGGATAAACGGGAGAAAACTCGTCCTTGTATGGCAGGCAACTGCTGTATAATGACGAGTTTTTTATATGGAAGACAAAAATACAACAAAAAAATCAGAAGCAGCCATTCGAGAAGAAACTATTTTGCAGTTTTGGACAGAAAATAAAATTTTCGAAAAATCTTTGGATAAAAAATCTCCAGACGGAGAATATATCTTTTATGAAGGTCCGCCGACAGCAAATGGCAAGCCCGGCATTCATCATTTAGAAGCGCGGGCATTCAAAGATGCGATTCCCCGGTATAAAACGATGCGGGGTTTCCACGTCCGGCGCAAGGGTGGATGGGATACGCATGGACTGGCGGTGGAAATTCAGACAGAAAAAAAACTGGGTCTGAATTCTAAAAAAGCAATCGAAGAATATGGCGTTGCGAAGTTTAATCAAGAATGCAAAGAAAGTGTTTGGGAATATTTGGATGTTTGGAATAAATTTACCAAGCGCATCGGTTTTTGGCTGGATCAAGATAATCCCTATGTCACATACCACAACGACTACATCGAGTCTGTCTGGAACATTGTAAAAAAAGTAGATGATCAAAAACTTTTATATAAAGATTACAAAGTCGTGCCTTGGTGTCCTAGGTGCGGCACGGCTCTCTCCAGCCACGAGCTGGCGCAAGGATACGAAGATGTGAAGGATTTGTCTGTCTACGTGAAGTTTAAAATTATCGGATTCCCCGACGCATATTTTTTGGCTTGGACGACGACTCCTTGGACTCTCCCGGGCAATGTCGCTCTCGCTGTGGGTAAGGATATTATTTATGTGGAAATAAAAGTTGCAGACGAGATTTTAGTGCTTGCCAAAGACCGCCTTTCTATAATTGAGGGCTCTTATGAAATTATCGCCGAACATAAAGGCAAAGATATGGTCGGCATGCAATATGAACCACTTTTCCCATTTTTGTCGGATAATATCGCCGAAAAATCAAAATTAGAAAAAGCTTATAAAATATATGTGGCTGACTTTGTAAATACTGTAGATGGCACAGGTATTGTGCATACCGCTGTAATGTATGGACAGGATGATTTTGAACTTGGCACAAGGGTTGGTTTGCCGAAACATCATCTCGTGAATCTTGAAGGAAAATTTATCAAAGATACAGGGTTTTTGGAGGGCAGATTTGTACGCGAAACAGACCCGAAAGGCAAGCCAACCTTGGCGGTAGACATCATCGAAGACTTAAAGAAGAGAAATTTATTCTTCAAGCAAGAAAACTATAAACATTCATATCCGCATTGCTGGCGCTGCCATACCGCGCTCATTTATTACGCGCGGGATTCATGGTACATCCGAATGTCTGATCCAAAAATAAAGAAAAAATTAATCAGTGAAAACAAAAAAATAAATTGGGAGCCGGCGTATATCCGAGACGGGCGCTTTGGCGAGTGGCTCCGGGAAATAAAAGATTGGGCAATTTCTCGCGAGCGCTACTGGGGCACACCGCTGCCTATCTGGCTCAATTCGGACGGAGAGAAAATAGTCGTTGACTCGCTCGAGACATTAAAAAAATATTCCAAGAAATCTAACAATAAATATTTTATCATGCGGCATGGCGAAGCCATCGACAATGCCAAGCATGTGTTTGATCCGAAGGGAGACCCGAACAATCATTTGACCGATAAAGGCAAAGAGGAGATTCTTTCCACTTGCCAAAACTTGAAGAAAGAAAAAATCGACATGATTTTCGCCTCTCCCTTCATTCGTACCAGAGAAACTGCGGAAATAGTAAAACGAGAGCTCCAGCTCGCTGATAATCGCTTAGTGATCGATGAGCGATTGCATGAATTTAATGAGTCGGAAGAAAGTGAAGTCAGGATAAGGATGGGAGAAATAATATTCGAATTGGAGAAACAGCATCGGGGTAAGAAAATCCTGATTATCTCGCACGGGAACCCTCTTTGGGTTTTGGAAAAGATCGCTGCTTGGCACAAGAGTGATGATTTTAGCGAGTACAAAATGTTGCAAACAGCCGAGGTCAAGGAGCTTCCATTCATTCCTTTTCCACATGACCAAAATTTTGAGCTCGATTTGCATAGGCCTTTCATCGACGAAATTGTGCTTTGGGAAAAAGATAAAGAATTTAGACGAGTCAAAGAAGTGATGGACGTTTGGCTTGATTCCGGCGTTATGCCATTCGCCCAGGACCATTATCCTTTCGAGAATAAAAAATGGGTAGATGGTAAGGGATATCCGGCCGATTATATTTGTGAAGCAATAGACCAGACTCGCGGGTGGTTTTATACTCTGCATGCGGTCGGAGTGCTTATGGGACGAGGCAGGGCTTATAAAAATGTTATCTGTCTTGGGCACCTGCTCGACGCCAGCGGCAAGAAAATGTCCAAATCTCTCGGCAACGTCGTTGACCCTTGGGTGATGATGGAAAAATACGGGGTGGACACCATTCGTTTGTGGATGTATTCAGTCAATCAGCCGGGGGAATCTAAAAATTTTGATGAAAAAACTATTACGCTTCTGCACCAGCAAGTTTTCGGATTGCTTTACAATGTGCTGGCATTCTATGAACTTTATCGCGATAAAAATTTAGAAAAAGACGCTAAAGTAAAATCTAAAAATATTTTAGATCAGTGGATTTTGACTGAACTTGCTAAATTGGTGGAATTGACCACGGAAAATCTTGATAATTACAAATTGCTTGAGCCAGTGAGGGGGATCAGAGACTTTATTGGAGATCTGTCAACTTGGTACTTGCGCCGCTCGAGGGACAGAATCAAAGAGGGGGCTGCAAACCCCGCCAATGAGGACGGGGCAAGGCAAACTCTGTATTTTGTCTTAAAGACGCTTGCGAAAATTATGGCTCCATTTGCGCCGTTCACAGCCGAAGATATATGGTTGAAATTAAAAAACAAAGATGATCTAGAAAGTGTCCATCTCGCAGAGTGGCCCCGCGCAGGAAAAATAAAAAGTAAAATTATTGAGGAGATGAAAAATGTTCGGGAAATTGTGTCTCTTGGCCTTAAAGAAAGGCAGAAGGCTCTGTTGCCAGTCCGACAGCCGCTCGCTAAACTGGAGGTCAAAGACCTTGATTTGGGCAAAGAATACATTGAGCTTATTAAAGACGAGTTAAACGTGAAAGAAGTGAGGCAAAATAAAAACATTGAGGCCGATGTGGCAATCGATAAGGTGATAACCCTAGAATTAAAGGATGAAGGGCGTTACCGCGAGCTTTCACGAGCCATCCAAGAAATGAGAAAAGAAATAAAATTAACGCCAAGCGACGTAATTTCAATTGCTTTTGAGACAAGCGAGGAAGGTAAAAAATTAATTCAAAAATTTGAAACTGATATGAAAAAAACCGTTTTAGTGTCAAAAATAGAATTTGAAGAAAACAATGGATTGGAAATAAAAATTAGCGATTTGGTTTTTAGAGTAAAAATTAAAAAATAAATGAAGTTAATTATTTTTGATTTTGACGGAGTTTTGGTGGACACGCTGATCATGAGCTATGAAATAACCAAAGAAATAAATCAAGAAATGTCTCTTGAGGATTTTCGTTCTCTTGCCAATGGCAACTTTTTTCATTCGCTCGAAAATAGCTCTAGCATAAAACAACATCCTCAGTTCTTTGATCGGTACAGAGAAAAGTCCCGGGAATTGAAGATTCCAGAATCGTTAAAAGGTTTGATTTATAAATTAAGCAAAGAATCCACACTTGCTATTGTTTCTTCTTCAGCATCAATTTTAATCAAAGATATTCTAGCTCGCGAAGGGCACCTTTCCCATTTTGCCGATATATTAGGCAGCGATTTGCATAAAAGCAAAGTCGTAAAAAATAAAATGCTTTTAGAGAAATATAAAATTAAACCAAAAGACGCTCTTTTTATCACAGATACCGTGGGTGATATACTTGAAGCGCGAGAGTGCGGCATAAAATCCATCGCTATAACTTGGGGTTTTCAAGATGCCGAGACTTTGCAAAAAGCAAAACCAGCCAAAATAGTTAATATGCCGGAAGAATTGATAAAAGCCATAAAAGAAATAGACAATGGTTAAAAAAATTTCAGAAATTTACAAGGATTATAAAATTCTACCTACTTTACAGGAACACATGCTGCGTGTAGCGGCAGTTGCGTCTTTTGTCTGCGACAATTTTAATGAACCATTGCCAAAAGATGAGATAATCACGGCCTGCCTGCTTCATGACATGGGCAATATATTAAAATTCAAATGGGATTCTCTGTCAGAATTTTTAAAACCGGAAGGATTGGAATATTGGCAGAACGTCCAAAATGAATATAAGAAAAAATATGGGGAGGATGAGCATCAAGCGACGGTAAAGATAATGAAAGAAATTGGTTTACCCGGCAACATAATCAGTCTTGTAGAGCAGGTCCAATTTTCACTTTTTTGCGATCACCGAGTCAGTAATGATTTTGTAAGTAAAATAATTGTTTACGCCGATTCGCGGGTCGACCCGCATGGAGTCGTTTCGTACGAAGAACGTATGAGTGAGGCCAAGAAGCGATATCAAAATCACTCACTTCGTACTGAAGAAAAAGAACGCCAGAGATTGGTGGCCTGCGGCAAAGACATAGAAAAGCAAATTTTTGCAAAATGCAAAATAAAGCCGGAAGATATAAATAACAAAACAGTTGCGTCCATAATTGCTGAGCTGAAAAATTTTGTGATAAAATAAAGTGATGAAGATAAAAAAACTAGGCCATTGCTGTTTTGTGTTAGAAGCCAAAGAAGGAGTCAGAATAATGACTGACCCCGGAACTTTTTCGACTCTGCAAAACAGTGAAATGGGCGTAGATTTGATAGTTATAACGCATGAACATGCCGACCATCTTCATATCGAATCGTTGAGAAAAATATTCGTCAATAATCCGAATATTCCCATTATTACCAATGGTTCCGTGGGTAAAATTCTGGATGGAGAAAAAATTTCTTATATAAAAGTTGAAGAAGGGGGAAGTTACGATTTCAAGGGAGTGAAGATAACTGGTTTTGGAAATACCCATGCCGAAATTTATGGCGCCTACGGTCGTGTTCAAAACACTGGTTTTATGATAAATTCATTCTGTTTTCCGGGCGATTCATTCAATTTTCCAGAGCAAAAAGTAGACATTTTGGCTCTGCCAGTAGCTGGTCCATGGATGCGGGCCAAAGATGCTATAGACTATGCAAAGAAAGTTATGCCAAGAATAGCTATCCCAATGCATGACGCTATATTGTCTAATTTGGCAACTTTTGTTCCGAAACTTGTAGGCCGTTTTCTATCGGAAAGTGGAATCGAGTTCAAAGAAATAGAATTAGGTAAAGAGGAAAATTTATAAATGCATCACATTTATCACACCGAGGGAATAATATTGGGCAGTCGTAATTTCGGCGAAGCAGGAAAATATTATTCTGTTTTTACCCGTGATTTGGGGATGATTCACGCTTCCGCTCAAGGAGTTCGCAAAATGTCTTCCAAGCTCCGCTATGTGCTGCAAGATTTTGCCTATCTTAAAATTGATCTCGTCCAAGGAAAAAATATTTTTCGGGTAACAAATGCCTCAAAGACAAATATATTGGAACACATTGCTAAAACGCCGGAAACTTTTAAAGTTTTTGCGAACATTGCGCGCCTATTAAAACGCCTGCTTGCTGGTATTGAGCCAAACGAGGCTTTATTTGCTGATCTGCTTGATGGTTTATGCATTCTGGAAAAAATCTCCGAGAAGGTTCAGGCAGTTTCGCTCTGGCAGGAGGATTTGCGCAACATTGAAACCATTATTGTTTTACGAATATTAAATAATCTGGGGTATATCGGTGAAAATGAAATATTGAGAAACCTTGTCAGGTCTCCATTTGAAGAAAATCTAATTTTTGAGGTTTCAAAAGATAGGACCAAAGTCTTGCGCCAGATAAACAAGGCTCTGAAAGAAACCCATTTGTAAAAGCCCTTCTTCTAATTTCTCCTTTTAGATGATACAATTCTACAATGGCGTTAAATGAAGGGGATAAATTAAACAGAATAGAAGAACTCAAAAACAAGCTTTTCAGTAAAAATTATCGAACAAAGATAGAACACCGAGATAGTTTTACGCATTTTGGCACAAAAGACGTGCCGAACGAATGGGAAAGCGACATGAAATTTGGCGGGGTTCGGCCGACAGCGTATCAAAATAAGTTTTTTATGAGAACTTCCATTTTCAAGAATTTTTTTATTTTTTCTTTAGTTTTTTTTGTTTTGACCTTGGGGTACGCTTCTTTTGTGTTTTTTGCCGGAGGCAATACTGTTTCTAATGACAACATTGATATTTCGGTGCTCGGAAATAATTTTACCGCTGGCGGGGAAGAATTGTCATTTGTCGTTGGGATTACAAATAAAAACAGTTCTCCGCTCGACTTGGTTGACCTGGTCATAGAATACCCAGAAAGTGACGTTCCCAGCGATGCAAATTCATCTTTTCCGACCAAAAGGATTCGAGACCCCCTGGGCACGATTCCCGCCGGGGCAGTCCGCAACGAAAATATAAAAGTGGTGCTGTTTGGCGAACAAGGCAGTGTCCGGAACATCAAAATCTCTCTTGAATACAGGGTCGAAGGGTCCAATGCCATTTTTGTCAAAGAAAAGTTCTACGATGTGACCATAAGTTCCACACCGCTCAATCTGTCGGTTGATGCGCCTTCGATAGTAAGTTCCAATCAAGATCTGACTCTGAATGTCAAAGCGACGCTCGATGCTACACAGCCAGCCTCCAACATACTCCTCAAGCTTGATTATCCGGCCGGATTTAAATTTGGGTCATCTGTTCCGGCTCCATCTTTGGGCAATAATGTTTGGACCCTGGGAGACCTGGCTCCCGGCGCCGCTCGCACCATTTCAATAACTGGCAAGATACTGGATGCAGTTGATGGAGAAGAAAAAACTTTTCATATATCCAGCGGGTCGCAGTCTGATTCCGACAAATCCATGATTGGCGTTGTTTTCAATTCTACACCCTACACTGTCACGATAAAAAAACCTTTCATTGAAGCAAAACTTTTTGTGAACGGCGTATCGGACAGCGAATATGCGACAGACACAAAGACTCCAATACGCGCCGAAATAAGATGGATAAATAATTTAGATACAAATGTAAATGATCTGACCATCCAGGCAAAAATATCTGGGAATGCGGTCAATCGCAAGACGATAAACGTGCAACAAGGTTTTTACGACTCTTCCAAAGACGTTATAACCTGGGACAAAAATTCTGTAAATGATTTCGCCCAAGTCAATCCGGGTGATTCGGGGTCTGTAAACTTTTCTGTTTCTCCGCTTTCAATCTTTTCGGCCACTGACGGACTGCTCGTCAATCCCTCTATTAAAATAGATATTTCTATTTCAGGCAAACAATCCATTTCTGGCTATACAACCCAAGATTTGAATAATTCTGATTCGGCGCTAGTTCGGATTATTTCCGACGTCGGATTTACAGCTAAAGCGCTTTATTATTCCGGACCCTTTGCCAACACTGGTCCTTTGCCTCCAAAAGTTGAAAAGCAGACTACATATACCATAGTCTGGTCTCTTTCTAATACGGCGAACAATATATCAAAAGCGACAATCGATTCCAGCCTGCCTTCTTGGATGAATTTCGTGGGTCCCATGGTGCCGTCCGATGCGGACCTGACTTATAATCCTTCAACCAAAGAAATAATCTGGAATATAGGCAGTATTCCAAAGGGCACTGGCATCACTACGGGCGACAAGAGTGTATCTTTTCAAGTATCATTTTCTCCGTCGCTTTCTCAGGTCGGCACCACTCCAGTGATTATCAATAGCGCCGTTTTGACTGGGCATGATGATTTTGCTAATGTAGATGTGAAAGTAAGCAAGAATTCGCTTCGCACCTCGCTGGACAGCGACCCCCAGTTTCCTTCTAACGGAGCTCAGGTGGTTGAATAAAAAGTATGAAAGAAAAAAATAAAAAAGAAAATGCAATGGAAAACAATGTTATGGAAAAAATAGTCTCGCTGTGTAAAAGGCGAGGGTTTGTTTTTCAGGGCTCAGAAATATACGGGGGATTGGGCGGCACTTTTGATTGGGGGCATTTTGGGTTGGCATTAAAGAATAACATCAAACAGTCCTGGTGGAAAAAATTCGTAGACGGCAGGAGAGATATGTATGGCATTGACGCAGCTATTTTAATGCGCCAGGAAGTTTGGCAAGCGTCAGGACACGCGGCGGGTTTTGCCGACCCGATGGTGGAATGTGAAAAATGCAAGAAAAAGTTTCGTCCGGATCAAATTGAAAATGCGAAAAAGTGTCCAGAATGCGGAGGAAAATTGGGAGAAGTGAGACAATTTAACATGATGTTTCAAACCAAAGTCGGAGCTTCGCAGGATTCCTCGGCGACTTCCTACCTGCGTCCGGAAACAGCCCAAGGAATGTTTGTTAATTTCAAAAATACGGTGGACGCTTTTCATCCCAAACTCCCCTTTGGTATGGCGCAAATAGGCAAGGCATTTAGAAATGAAATCACTCCCCGGGATTTTCTATTTCGCCAAAGAGAATTTGAACAAATGGAAATAGAATATTTTGTCCGTTCGGCCGATTGGGAAAAATATTTTGAATACTGGAAGGGTGAAATGCTTGCTTGGATGAAAGAAATTGGTTTGGATATGGCAAAAGTTCATGAACTCGAGGTGCCGAAGGAAGACAGAGCCCATTATTCCAGCCGAACGATTGATTTTGAATTTGATTATCCGTTTGGCAGAAAAGAACTTTTTGGTCTTGCTTACCGGACGGATTTTGATCTAAAAAACCACAAACTTGATTATCTTGATGAAGAAGAAGGATCCAAAACAATTCCGCACGTCATTGAGCCGACTTTTGGTGTTGACCGCGCGGTGCTCGCTCTGATCCTTTCTGTCTATGCTGAAGATAAAAAAGGCGAAGAAGTTCGCTCCTTCTTAAAATTCAAGCCCAACATTGCGCCGGTAATTTGCGCTGTTTCACCTTTGCTGAAAAATAAGCCAGAGCTTGTAAAATACGCTGAAACAAAAGTTTTTGCTCCGCTTAAGGCAGAATTTGGCCGAGTGGCTTGGGATGACAACGGCAATATCGGCAAGCGTTATCGCCGTCAGGACGAGATAGGTACGCCGTTTTGCATTGTGGTTGATTTTGATACTTTGACTGATGACACTGTGACTGTCCGCGATCGTGACACAGGAGAGCAAGAAAGGGTGAAAGTGGCAGATTTGCAAAATTATATCAAAGGGAAAATCTAAATGAAGTTTTCAAAAAAAGTTTTAAAGAATGGACTGCGAGTTATCACCGTGCCAATGAAAGACAACCCGACGGTAACGGTGCTGGTCCTGGTGGAAGCTGGCTCCAAATATGAAGAGAAAAAAGTGAATGGCATCTCGCACTTTTTGGAGCACATGTGTTTCAAGGGCACGACCAAGAGACCCAAAGCCACAGATATATCCAAAGAACTCGATAGTCTGGGAAGCCAGTACAATGCTTTTACGGCGCAGGAATATACCGGATACTATGCCAAATCCGACGCTCGTCATTTTGCCCGAATTTTCGATATTGTGTCGGACATTTATCTTAATTCTACTTTTCCAGAAACAGAGATGCAGAAAGAAAAAGGCGTGATTATAGAAGAAATAAATATGTACGAAGATATGCCGCACAAGCATGTACAGGACCTGATGATGAAATTGCTTTATGGAGATCAGCCAGCAGGCTGGAATGTCGCCGGCGAAAAGAAAAATATTTTAGAAATGAGGCGGGAGGATTTTATCAGTTACCACAAAAAACAATATCTGCCAGAGGCAACGGTTTTGATAGTGGCCGGGCAGGTGACCGAAAAGAAAGTAATCAATGAAGCAAAGAAAATTTTCAGTAATGTTTTACCCGGAGAAAAAGGTAACAAAGCTAAAGTAAAGGAAAGACAAACAAAACCAGAAGTGCTGGTCAGTTTTAAAAATACAGACCAGACACACTTTGTTTTGGGTGTGCGCACCTATGATTTATTCAGTAAGCAAAATGCTACTCTTTCGGTGCTCGGCGGGGTGCTCGGCGGAGGAATGAGCTCTAGGCTTTTTGTAAAGCTTCGCGAAGAGATGGGTGTCGGCTATTATGTTCGAGCATACAACGATTCTTATACTGACCATGGATTTTTGCAAATTTCTGCAGGGGTAGACAACAAGAGAATAGACGAGGTGTTGGAAGCAGTTCTGGAAGAGTGCCGGAAATTAAAAAATCAGAAAGTTTCTGAAGAGGAATTGAATAAAGTCAAAGAATGCCTGATAGGCAATATGAAATTGTCGCTGGAGTCTAGCGACGATATAGCCAATTTTTATGGCGGACAAGAACTTTTAAAACGTGAAATTCTTAATTCCGAAGAAAAAGCGAGGGAGATACGCGAAGTAACGGCCAATCAAATCCAAGCTCTGGCACGAGATATTTTTAAAAACAGCAAACTCAATCTCGCCTTGATCGGACCTTTTAAGGAAAAAGCTCAGTTTTTGAAAATACTGAAATTTTAAATCCATCTGGTTGAATTTTTAAGATTGACAGACAAGGTTCAATGGTTGTATCATTCGACCGAATCGGATAGAAACAACAAACCCCAGGAGGCACATGCAAAAAAGAATAAAAAGACCGACAAAGGGGATTATTTTCCTCATGAACGGTCCAAATCTCAATCTGCTAGGGCAGCGAGACCCTCAAAAGTATGGGAAGACAACTCTGGAGGAGATCACTCAGCGGGTAAAGGAAAAAGCCAAGATGCATGGTTTTTTGGTTGAACCGATCCAGTCAAATCACTCTGGTATATTGATTGACTCCATCCATTCACTTTCCCTTTCAACCGAGACGGGGTTGATGAGGGGAATTATTTTGAATGGGGGTGGACTCACTCACACAGATGTTTGTTTGCGGGATGCGGTTGATTTTGCATCATCAAAAGGTGTGTCGACGGTTGAAGTGCACCTTTCTGATATTCACAGACGCGAGACGTTTCGGCACATATCGCTTCTTGCCGAAGTGTGCATCGATCAAGTCTCCGGACTCGGGGCCGAGAGTTACATGGTTGGACTCGAAAAAATCGTTGCGCACCTTAAAGGAATGCGCCGTAAGTCAAAAAAGAAATAGGTCAAATCTAGGGCCAGGGGAAGGGCTGAAACGCTCCTCCGGCCCTTTTTCTTTGTTTTTTATTTTTCGCATTTCTGTGCTATTATATTTCTATGTTTGAAAAGCGTCCTATCACTTCTATTTCTATAACCACCGAAACAATGGTTCGCGCTGTTTTGGTTGCTCTCGGCGTCTTCTTGCTGTGGTTCTTGCGAGACTTGGGCCTTGTGGTTTTGAGTTCCATTGTCATTGCTTCTTTTGTCGAGTCGGCGGTCCCTTATTTTAAAAAAGTAGGGGTCAATAGAATTTTTGGGATTGTGGTTTTATACGTCGCGTCGCTTCTCGCGCTTGCCGGACTATTTTATCTTTTTGCGCCGCTGCTCATAACCGAAATTTATAATTTTTCCACTTTTATCTCCGGCTATATACCGGGCGTTTCTTTCTTGAACTATTTCAAAAACGAAGCCTTCTCTGGGGCCAAGGATATAGTCAGCTCGCTCGGAAACAACTTTTCCCTTGCTTCATTGTTTTCCGTTTCAAAAGCTTTTATTTTAAATCTTTCGGGCGGATTTTTCCAAGCGCTCTCTTTTACTTTCGGTAGCGTTTTCAATTTTATATTGATTATCCTCATATCTTTTTACCTTTCAATTCAAGAGGGGGGAATAGAAGGTTTTCTGAGGCTTATTTTCCCGATTCAGCACGAGGATTATGTGGTAAATCTTTGGGAACGTTCCCGCCGTAAAATAGCTCTCTGGATGAAGGGGCAAATGGTTTTGGGAGTAGTCGTAGCTGTTCTCATTTATTTAATACTTTCACTTCTCGGCATAGAATATGCCCTCCTTTTGGCTATTATTGCCGGCATAATGGAGCTGGTGCCTTACGGTATCTGGGTCGCCCTGATCCCGGCTTTTGCTTTTTCCTATCTCTCCGATGGAGTCTCGAGCGCTTTCTTGGTGGCTGGAGCTTACCTGATCATCCATCAATTTGAAGTTTTCCTTTTTGCTCCTCTGATTATAAAGAAGATAGTCGGCCTTTCGCCGATTGTTATTATCTTATCTGTCTTGATCGGTTTTGAGCTTGGCGGAATATGGGGAGGGGTGCTTTCTATTCCGGTGGCGGTTATTGTGATGGAATTCCTGAGTGATATTGAAAAAAGTAAAATTTTAGCTCGAACTAGCAACAAATAATGAATGAAAAAAGATAGTTTTTATATTACAACCACGATTCCCTATGTAAATGCGGACCCTCATATTGGTTTTGCGCTAGAGCTGGTGCAGTCCGATGTTATCGCGCGCTACAAGCGACTTTTGGGCCTTGAAGTTTTTTTCAGCACCGGCACTGATGAATACGGACAGAAAATATGGGAAGCAAGCCAGAAAGAAGGCAAAAATGTGCAAGATTACGTCGATCATTACGCGCAGAAATTCATAGAGCTGAAAGACGTACTAAATCTTTCCTACGACCATTTTATCAGAACCACTAGCCCCGACCACATAAAAGCATCTCAAGAATTTTGGCATTTGTGCGATGCGAAAGGTGACATTTATAAAAAAATATACCGAGGGCTCTATTGCGTCGGATGCGAAAAGTTTATTACCGAGAAAGATTTGATGGAAGGACTTTGTTCACTGCACCCGAACCTCAAACCCGAGATGATAGAGGAAGAAAATTATTTTTTTAGACTGACGAATTATAAAAAAGAGCTTCTCAAATATCTTTCAAACGAAAAAGCGATTTTTCCCGAGTGGCGAAGGCAGGAAGCTATAAATTTCGTAGAGGACGGGATGGAAGATTTTTCTATTTCACGCGACAAGAAACGTTTTTCCTGGGGGATCCCTATACCCGGGGATGATACCCAAGTCATGTATGTCTGGTTCGGCGCTTTTATAAATTATATTTCCACGCTGGGTTGGCCAAACAGCAAAGGAGTCTTTGAAAAATTTTGGCAAAACGGGGAAAAGGTCCAAACTGCCGGCAAAGACATGGTCAAGTTTCAGTCGGTCATGTGGCAGGGAATGCTAATGTCAGCCGGGATGCCGACCACCGATAAAATTGTCTACCACGGATTTATCACTGGCGAAGGCGGTATAAAAATGTCCAAATCTCTAGGCAATGTCATCAACCCAAACGATATTGTGAAAGAATATGGCACCGATGCGCTACGATATTTTCTTTTGCGCGAGATTTCTAGTTTTGAAGACAGTCCGTTTACGATGGAGAGATTTAAGGAATCATATAATGCGGGCCTAGCAAATGGATTGGGGAATTTGGTATCTAGGATTATGACTATGTCAGAAAATTATAATGTTTTACATACAATCGTTGTATTTAATCGCAGCAATCCAGAACTAGATGTTTTTGATATAAAAAAATATATGGATAATATATGGCTGAAAATTCAGGAATTAGACAAAAAAATTCAAGATACAGAACCATATAAACTTTTCAAAACAGACAAGAATACTGCTATAGGAATCGTAGCAGGTTTGTGCGGAGAGTTATCTGTAATTGCAGACTTATTATTGCCAGTAATGCCAGAAACAGCTAAAAAAATTAAAACTTATCTCGCGCAGAACAAGAAACCAGAATCTCCTTTATTTCTGCGTAAAGATTAGTATGAATCCCAAATACATCGACATCCATAGTCACGTTAATTTCAAGGCTTTTGATGCAGATCGAGACGAGGTTATTAAACGTGCCTTAGAAAATGATACATGGGTGATAAATGTCGGTACCCAAGTGGATACTTCAAGAAAAGCGGTAGAAATGACGAACCAATATAAAGAAGGCGTGTATTCGATTGTCGGCCTTCATCCGATACACACAGGGGCGTCGTATCATGATGAAAAGGAATTAGGTGAAGGTGGCAAGGAGTTTACTTCGCGCGGGGAAGTTTTTAATAAAGAATTTTATAGAGAACTTTTAAAAGATAAAAAGGTTGTCGGTATAGGCGAGTGTGGGCTTGATTATTATAGATGCACACCGGAATCAATCGCGAAACAGAAAAAAGATTTTATTAGTCAGATAGAGTTGGCAAATGAATTCAACAAGCCTCTAATGCTTCATATACGCAATAATCCTACAGAGAAAAAATACAATGCATATATTGATGCGCTTGATCTGTTGAAAAAATATTCTAAGGTAAAAGGCGATGTGCACTTTTTCGCCGGGACCTGGGAGGAAGCGAAAGGTTTCATAGATTTTGGGTTCACCCTTTCTTTTACCGGAGTCGTTACGTTTACGAATGATTATGATGAGGTGATCCGAAATGTGCCGCTTGAAATGATTATGTCGGAGACGGATTCTCCCTATGTCACGCCGATCCCACATCGGGGCAAGAGAAATGAGCCGTCTTATGTAAAGGAAGTAGTGAAAAAGATAGCCGAAATTAAAAACCTATCTGAAAATGAAGTGGCTAAAGCGATCATTGAAAACGCCAGAAGAGTTTTCCATATTTAGCTATTTAAGAGCGGGGTTTACTTTTAAAGTTGTTTTTGATAGTATAAAAAAATGTCGGAAAATGAAAACGAAATGATCCAGGGAGGGAATGCGCAAGTTTACGAGCTTGGCTATCTTTTGGTGCCCAGCATCAAAGAAGAAGACGTGCCAATAAATTATGGCAATCTCAAAGAGCTTGTTTCTTCATTTGGCGGTGAGATTGTGACAGACGAAATGCCAAAGATGATCAACCTTGCCTACTCAATGAACAAGGTCACATCCAATGTACGAGCCAAATTCAATACTGCCTATTTTGGCTGGATTAAATTCACGATGGATTCCCAAAAAGTTTTGGAGCTAAAGAAGCGTTTAGATCTCGATGCAAACTTTATTAGATTTTTGATTTTAAAAACAGTAAAAGAAAACACCATTGCGGCGAAAAGATTTGTACGCGGGGAAACATACAAGAGGCCTACAATGAAAAAGAACAAGGAGGACGAGATGGCTGTTCCTATCAACAAAGAGGAAATAGATAAAGAAATAGACGCCTTAGTTGCGGTTTAAATTTAAATAAAAATATGTTTTTAAACAAAGCAATATTAATAGGGAATTTGACTCGTGATCCAGAACTTCGATCACTGCCTTCGGGGGTGAAGGTCTGTTCATTCTCTCTGGCTACTAATCGTGTTTGGAAAGACAAGAACGGCTCGCGCCAAGAGGCTGCTGATTATCACAACGTAGTGGTTTTCGGACGCCAAGCAGAAACGGTTGCGCAGTATATGAAGAAAGGAAGTTCGATATTGGTGGAGGGTAGGATGCAAACAAGGAGTTGGGAAGACAAAACGAGCGGTGAGAAGAAATATCGCACAGAAGTCATAGCCGATCGCACACAGTTTGGTCCGAAAGGCGGGGGCGCGGCCGGAGCCACAAGTGCGCCAAAAGGCGGAAGCGCAAAGGGTGAAGAAATTGAGGCGATAGAATATCCGGAAGAAGACATTAGCCCAGAAGATATACCATTTTAATAATTAAAAATATAACAAATGAGACAAGATTACTTTTCAGCCAACAATATAAAATATATAGACTACAAGGATGTTGAAATCCTGAAGAAATTTTTAAATCCTAACGGCAAGATTATGAGTCATAAAAAAACTGATATAACTGCTAAAAATCAGCGTGCCTTGGCTGCTGCTATTAAGCATGCGAGGTTCTTGGGTCTGCTTCCCTTCGTGGTTAAGTAAAAAACCAATTTAAAAATCCCCGAAAGGGGATTTTTAAATTGTAAGTATGCTATAATCTCAGTATTACTAATTAGTATATATAAAATTATGGAGGGTAAAAAGTTTGATCCAGAAAAAGAAAATATAAAGAATCCTGAATTTTTCGCTTTTCAAATTAAAGATATTTCTAGTAAGTTAGAAAAACTATACCTTGATATTAAAAATGTGCGTTCAGATGGAAATGTCCGCGATGGATCATTCTTGAGGATAGTTTTTGACGCTCTTTTTAAATCAGGTGGAAAATTAAAATTAAGTGCAAAAAACAAACAAGAAGCTGAAGAAGCAATAGCCTCTCATGTTGCATTGGCGGAAAAATTTACAGATTTGGGAATAGTTTCAGAATTTTCCATTGAAGAGACTAAAAATGAGGAAGTATTTGTTGTCGTGAAAGTCGCTATTAAAGATGAAACTAGCTTAGACGCTCTATTAAAATAGATTTTTACTTATACTCGTTCCACGTATTCTCCGGTTTCTGTATTTATGCTGACTGTGTCTCCTTCGGCGATAAACATAGGAGCATTGAGGGTTGTTCCGTTTTCAAGAGTTATAACTTTCATTCCGCCTTTTGATGTGTCTCCACGGACGGCCGGAGGAGCCTCTTTTACTTTGAAATTAATTTTGATAGGCAGAGTCACTTTTATAATTTGCTCGATCTCATCTTCATTTTCCCAGACCACGGCCTCTGAATTGCTGTTTTGCTTTAGAAACTTAGCCGCGTCGCCGATTAACGTGACATCCAGCTTAAATCTCTTGCTCTTGTCTTCGGGATCACAAAACCAATATTCGCCTCTGTTGTGGTAGAGAAAGGTGATAGGTTTTTTTACGATATCAGCTTCATCGGCTGATTCGGATACATGAAAAGTGGCATTGATCGTCTTGCCGGAAATCAAAGTTTTAAGCTTCAC